>Ga0302321_100000221_pt1 | contig 50989 bp, 43 predicted proteins | sample Fen_T0_1_FD_202505 | JGI IMG/M metagenome (GOLD analysis project Ga0302321, IMG submission 202505) | Peat permafrost microbial communities from Stordalen Mire near Abisko, Sweden - Fen_T0_1 | ecosystem: Environmental > Terrestrial > Soil > Wetlands > Permafrost | place: Sweden: Abisko... | reverse complement strand
CAGATTGCAGAAGTAAGTTCAAACCCCCAAGCTGCCAGCGCCTCCATGTCCCCGCGTCTCGACCTAAGCCCTATAGGTTTTTACTTCTGCAATCTGCAATCTGACTTCTGCAATCCCTCAGTTCTATAATCGGTCCATGCCCCTCATCGACCAGATTCAAAAAGACATCGTCACCGCCATGAAGGCGAAGGAAGAACACCGGCTTTCCACTCTCCGCATGGTGAAAAGCGCCCTCCAGTTGAAAGGAGTCGAAAAGATGGCTCCGCTCGACGACAAAGAGTCGCAGCAGGTACTAGCGACGCTGATCAAGCAGCGTAAAGATTCCGTCGAACAGTTCACCAAAGGCGGACGCCAGGAAATGGCCGACAAAGAAGCCATCGAGATCAAGCTGATCGAAACCTACCTGCCCAAAGCAGCAGGCGAAGAAGAAATCGTAGCCGGAGTCCGCGCCGCGATCGCCGAGATGACGCCTCCTCCAGCCATGAAAGACATGGGCACCGTGATGAAGGCCGCCATGGTGCGCTTTGCGGCCGCCGGGATGCGCGTGGATGGGAAGGTGGTTAGCGAAGCGGTGAAGAAGGAATTGGCGGGGAAGTAGGATTTTTGCTCACAGGCAACGGAGCTTATGTGGCCAAACTAGCCTCGATCCGGATCGCACTGATTCTGCTCATCGCGAGTACATTGTGTGGCGGTGAAGATCAGCATCCTTGCCCCCTAACTTTATCGTCGAATAAGCAGTTGACAACATTGCACGGCAAGATCGGAAATGGCTCGCATGACATGTTGCTGATTGTGCCGCATTGCGACCAAGTGGTTGTCCTTGTCTACGCTGGTGACTTGGAAACGGACACCCCTGCCGCTATGCTCAATGCCGATAGCAACCTGAAGCGGTTTCGTAAGTACACCCAGGCCACCTATGGGCATATCGGTAAAGGCATATGCATCCAGTGCGCAAAGTACGACGTCGAGGCGACTCTAACGGGCCAGCTTGAGGTAGCGACGATTCCCGAAGGCCTCAGGCGCGACAGTGCTGGCTTCCTCTGGGACGAGTCGGGGAAACTGATGGGAGGCTCCGGATTCGGGCACCCTAACCGGTCATACAAATATCGGTTGGTGATCCAATCGGTGTCCGGCATGGTCGCTCAAAAGCGCCCAAAGCCAAAGGTATAGCGATCCCATTTCAATACGCATCCTTCCGATTCCGGAAGGAATGCAGCACGACCTCGCTCCCAAAGATGTCGTACCTCAAGCGGTAGTTTCTCCAGCGGACGCGCCATTGGCCTTCGCCCGGTTTCAGGCAAGCGAGCTTCTTGATTTGGTGTCTTCCGCTGCGGTTGTGGGGATCGTCACCGAGAATCGCAAGTAGTTCTTCGAGGGCGTGAACGAGAGCGGAGTCCTTCTTGCTGATCGTCCGAAATTCCCGTTCGAAGGCAGGCGTAGTGAGGACGCGAAACGGTCCGGCCATGATGTTGTAATTCTCTCGCGCTTACTTCTTCTTGCGCTTGCTGACTGGGCTCTTCAGTTCACCTATGAACTCGTGCGCACTGCGCGCCGCGCCCCGACGATACTCCGCGGTGCTCGTTTGGATTTGCTCCTTCACGGAGCGGTTCTGCATTTCGAGGTAGTCTTCCAGATCGTCCACGTGCATGAGGCCGACGACGGGGATGCCATCCTTCTCCAGAATGAAGAATTCGCGGTTCACGTGCACACGGCGCACCACTTGGCCCAGGTTCACGCGCGCTTTGGTTAGGGGAAGACGGCTTACAATCGTTTTCATGGAATTGATTAACCTTAATCAATGTTACTCGATCGACCGCAATCTGACCAGAGCTTACCCGGCAGCGGCTAAAGCATTGTATTCAATGGGCACGACTGAAGTCGCGCCGTCCCGCACTCAGCCTTCCTCTCACTTGCCTCGCTGCCACTCCCGGTACGCCTCGCTTTTGCCAATCCCGCGCTCTTTGGCGACTTTCTTCAAAGCAGCTTTCTCGTCCACGTTCTCCTCAGCCATGATCTGCTTCACGCGTTGCGCAATGTTCAGCTCAGGGCTCGCGGCTCGAAGCTCGGAGCCCTCCGCCTTCGCAATCATCAGCGTGATCTCGCCTTTGACGTCGCCTCGTGCCTTGAGCTGTGCAAGAATTTCTCCCGCCCGGCCGCGCAAAAACTCCTCATGCAGCTTCGTCACTTCTCGGGCTACCACCACGTGCCGGTCGCTCCCCATTACTTCGCCAACATCCGCCAGTGTTTCCAGCAACCGGTGCGGCGCTTCGTAGAACACTTGGGTCCGCGGCGACTCCCGCACGCTCTCCAGCAGCTTCCTACGTTGTCCTGACTTCGACGGGAGAAATCCGCTGAAGCGGAAGGAATCCGTGGGCAGTCCGCTAGCCACCAGCCCCACCAGGAACGCGGACGCGCCGGGAATCGGCACGACCGGCACATGATGGCGAATGGCTAATGTGATCAGTCGAAATCCGGGGTCGGAAATGCCAGGCATGCCTGCGTCGGTAACTAGCGCAATCTTTGCCCCGCCTTCCAGGTCTACGACCAGTTCGGCGGACTTGGTTATTTCGTTATGCTCGTGATAGCTGACCGTGCGCGTCTGAATCCCGTAGTGGCTCAGCACCTTTTGCGTCTGGCGTGTGTCCTCGCAGGCAATCACATCGACTTCTTTGAGGATTCGAATCGCGCGGAGAGTGATGTCTTCGAGATTCCCGATGGGCGTAGCGACAATATAAAGCGCCGGGCCGCCAATCTTGGTTTGACTTTCGCCATGCGAAGCGTCCATGCCGCCAGTCTAGCAAGAAAGCCTCTTCACCACGGAGGCACAGAGTCACAGAGAAAACCTTACCAATCGAAAAACCAAGAATGAAGACGTTCTCTGTGACCTCTGTGTCTCTGTGGTGAAAAAGTTCTGTACTGATCTCAACCCCAAAGCCCGCCCGGACGGAACCACCCATAACAATATCTGTGATTCGCTTTTTATTCCCCTCATGCTAAACTGAACGAAATGGATGTGACCGCCCGCACTTTTCGCTCCAGCCCGCGGGTGTAGGCTACAAACAACTTGAGACCCGCAACTTATCAATTCAGGAGCAGCCATCATGGCCGACGAGCGCAGCAAGGCAATAGAACTCGCGTTTGCACAGATTGAAAAGCAGTTTGGCAAAGGTTCGATCATGCGTTTGGGATCGAAGGAAGCAATCGTCCCGATCGCAGTGATTTCGACAGGCGCCATTTCGTTCGATGCAGCGTTGGGCGTGGGCGGCGTGCCCCGCGGACGCGTGATTGAGATTTTCGGGCCGGAATCCTCCGGCAAAACAACCATCGCCCTCCAGGTGATCGCCGAAGCCCAGAAGACAGGCGGCATGGCGGCCTTCGTGGACGCCGAGCACGCGCTCGATCCGGCCTACGCCAAGAAGTTGGGCGTCGATGTGGACAACCTCCTCGTCTCGCAGCCCGACTACGGCGAGCAGGCTCTCGAAATTACCGAAGCGCTCGTGCGTTCGAATGCCATTGACGTCCTGGTCGTGGACTCGGTCGCCGCTCTCGTTCCCAAGGCCGAACTCGACGGCGAAATGGGCGACAGCCACATGGGTCTGCAAGCGCGCCTGATGTCGCAGGCACTGCGAAAGCTGACCGGCACTGTGTCCAAGTCGCGCACCTGCCTGATCTTCATCAACCAGATCCGCGAAAAGATCGGCGTAATGTTCGGCAACCCGGAAACGACCACCGGCGGCCGCGCGCTGAAATTTTATTCCTCCGTGCGCATTGATATCCGCCGCATCGCCGCCATCAAAGAAGGCGACGTCGTGGTGGGCTCGCGCACGCGCGTGAAGATCGTGAAGAATAAAGTCGCCGCGCCGTTCCGCGAGTCGGAGTTCGACATCCTTTACGGCGAAGGCATTTCCCGCGAAGGCGATCTGCTCGACCTGGCCGTGAACAACAACATCGTCGAGAAGTCCGGCTCTTGGTTCAGCTACAAAACCGAACGCATCGGACAGGGCCGCGAAAACGCGCGCGCCTTCCTGAAAGAAAACAAAGACGTGCTGGCAAAGATCGACGCTGAAGTCCGCAAAACTCTCGGACTGACCCCCACAGTGGCGGCGCCGACACCGGTTGCAGCACCGGCAGTCGCTCCTCCCAACGCCAAAGTCGCAACCATGCCGACAGCGGTGCCGGAATCAGCGAAAGTTCCAGCGGCACGCAGATAAAAAACTTCGAGAACGTCAATCCAGAGCCTCCTCATTTCGAGGAGGCTTTCTTCTTTCGTGTTCGGTTCGGCCGGCCTCGTGAAATCTCTGGACATCAGGGGCCTCTCGCATTGCCATCCCCGTTTCCCCCCGCATACAATCAATACTTTCTACGCCGAGGCCCCATGCAACGAGTGAAAGCCATTTATCCCGGCTCGTTTGATCCGCCAACCAACGGACATCTCGATTTAATCGAACGTGGCAGCAAGATTTTTGACGAACTCGTGGTCGCGGTGCTGGGAAATCCCGAGAAAGATCCGCTCTTCAGCGTGCCCGACCGGCGCAAGATGCTGGAGTCGCTGACTGCCGAATTCGATAACGTCTCGGTGGACACGTTCGACGGGCTCACCGTGGAATACGCATCGCGAGTGGGCGCACACGCATTGTTGCGCGGCATTCGCGCCATCAGCGACTACGAATACGAACTGCAGATGGCGCTCATGAACCGCAAACTGCAGCCCCGGCTTGAGACCGTCTTCATGATGCCGGCCGAGCGATATTCCTATGTCAGTTCACGGCTGGTGCGCGAGGTCGCACAACTCGGAGGCTCCATCGATTGCCTGGTGCCGCCTCTGGTCGCGCAAAAACTCCGTGAGAAAATAGATGTTGCTCACAAGTTCGCCGCCGACGAGGCGGCCCGCAGCAACAAAAGCACGGCAGAACGCAAAACTAGATCCCGGAAAAGGAAGTCATGAGTACAGTGATCAGTCCCGTAACTCACCCCGTCCGACTGGCGGCGCGCATCAATCGTATTGAACCCTCCGCGACAATGGCGGCCGTGGCAGAAGCCGACAAGTTGCGCCAGAAGGGAATTGATGTCGTGGATTGCACGGCCGGCGAGCCGCATTTCTCCACGCCGCAGCACGTAAAAGACGCGGCCATTGCGGCGATCAACGGCAATTTTTCGAAATACACGGCGGTGGGTGGCACGCTCGAACTGAAAGACGCAATCATCAAGCGCCACAGCGACGACTTTGGCTCCGCCTACAAGCGCGAGGAAGTCTGCGCAGCAGTCGGCGGCAAGCACGCGCTCTTCAATGTGATTTCCGTTCTCGTCGATCACGGCGACGAAGTGATTCTGCCGGTGCCGTACTGGGTTTCGTTCAAGGATATGGTGAACTACGTCGGCGGCAAGTGCGTTCTGCTGAAGGCCGACGAGTCGCAAAACTTCCGCGTCACCTCTGACATGGTGGCGCGCCTGGTCACACCGAAAACCAAGCTCATCATTTTGAACTCGCCGTCGAATCCATCCGGCGCCGTCATGAGCCCCAAAGATATGGCCGATGTCATCAGCCTGGCCCACCAGCGCGACATCTGGGTCATTTCCGACGAGTGCTACGTTTATCTCAATTACACGGCAAAGAACTTTTCGGTTGGATCGTTGACGCAATATCGTGCTCGCTTCCTCGTCGTAGGATCGCTCTCGAAGACTTACGCCATGACCGGTTGGCGCCTCGGCTATACGCTTGGTCCCGCGTCGGTAGTGGGAGCCGTGCAGAAACTGCAAAGCCAGCAAACGTCGAACCCAACCTCGATCGTTCAGAAGGCGGCCGTGGCGGCCCTGAACAGTTCGCAACAGTGTGTGGCCGACATGCGCGCTGAGTACATTACGCTGCGCGATCACATCATTGCCGGACTCCGCGCCATCCCGGGCATCAAGTGCACCATGCCGGAAGGCGCGTTCTACGCCTATCCGAACGTGTCGGCGTTTATCGGCAAGAGCGGAATCACATGCAGCGCCGACATTGCGAACGGACTGCTGCATCAAGCGCACGTGGCGACAGTGGCAGGCGAAGGCTTCGGGACAAACGAGCACGTCCGCATTTCCTATGCAACAACGAAAGAAAATCTGGACAAGGCGCTCGACCGGATGCGGAAGTACTTCGGCGAACTGTAGGAAGCGAACGATCTCGAGAACCCAGTGTGGGGCGGGCATTCCTGCCCGCCCAGATTAGTGTGGAAATGCCAGACCTGCGTCATCACCCGTGCGGGGCAAACCACTGCTACAGCGAGTCTTCCTCCAATGGTCTTACTTACGAAACGAACCATCTTTGCATTTCGCATTCTCTGCGGGCCTATCCATACTTTGGCAGTCCGCAGTGAACACATCGTCTGGCTAGGAAGCCTTTGTTGTACCACCACTTCGCCGAAAACCACTCTCCGCAACGCGGGCATCGCCAAAGGCTAACTCGCACGCCGGTGAAGAGGAACAGTGCCATCCAGATGAAGGACGTCACAAACGCTGGAGTCAACGTATTGAAGAGTTTTATCGACACGAAAGCAACAATGCCGCACACAGGAACGTATCCCAGAAACACGAATAACCATTGATTTCTAAAGTGCTTGTATGCTTTCCAATCCTCTTCATATTCAGACATCGAACCACCGTCATATAAGGTCGTAAGCTACCATGGTAGACAGGATGCACTCAGAGTCGTCCAAACGCAACTGGACCAGTTGTGACTAACTGCAATGACGCAACTCTACCCACTTCTAATGTCGCCCGCCTTCGACCCACGCCCGTGGGGCACGCTCGATCTCGGTCCGATCTACCCCAATGCCAGGTTCACTGAGAAAATTGGTGAGGCCTGGCTCACTGGCGACAATTGCATCGTGACGAACGGTGAATTCGCACGCCGCACACTGGCAGATCTAAGCAAAGAACTAGGCCCGCAACTCGTTGGCACCGCATCCCGGGATCCGCACCGCTTTCCACTACTACTGAAGTTCTTGTTCCCGGAAGAAAAGCTCTCGGTGCAAGTTCATCCGGATGACACGACCGCCCAAGGTTTCGGCGAGCCGTGGGGCAAAACAGAATGCTGGTACGTCGCGCATGCTAAACCCGGTGCCCAGATCGGACTCGGCCTGAAACCAGGCGTCACGCGCGCACAGTTCGAACAGTCCATCCACGAAAATCGCGCTGAAGATTTGCTGAACTGGGTCAACGTCTATCCGGGCGAAATGATTTACGTCGCAGGCGGTACGGTGCACACCCTGGGTCCGGGCGCGGTGATTGTCGAAACACAGCAGCAATCTGACACCACCTATCGTCTCTACGACTACGGCCGGCCCCGCCCGCTGCATCTGGAGCGCGGTATAGCTTCCGTGAAAGAAAACTCTCGTTCCGGCAAAGTCATTCGCCCTGCGCCCGTAAACATTGATGGCGGCAGGAATCGCCTTTCCTCGATGATCGCGGCGCCGTACTTTACAGTGGACATGTTCGAACTGAAAGAGCCGCACGCATTTTCCACCAGCGACACATCGGGCAAAACATCGGCACATATCCTCGTCGCAGTGGAAGGCTGCGGTATCGTCGAAACTCCAGGCCGCGCTCCGGTCACTTTGGCCAAAGGCGACGCCGTCGTAATTCCCGCTGCCCTGGAACAATTCCAAATCCGTCCGCAATGGGCCGTCGAGTTCCTGAAAGCGTCAGTCCCCGGAAATCAGCCGCCCGAACCGGCAACGCGTCTCTAGGACCATTCGCGGTAATCCACCCGAAATGGCCTAGCTCCCGGGTTCCTTCGTGATCCTGTGTGTCCTTTGTGGTAAACGGGGTTTTCGCTGACGGCATCAAATGGTACGCTGGCTACGACCGTGAAATCGAACCATCATTTCTATCCGATCATTCTGGCCGGAGGCCGAGGCACGCGCTTCTGGCCGCTGAGCCGCAAGCGCCGCGCCAAGCAACTCCTTGCGCTCGACGGCAAGCAGACGATGCTCCAGCAAACGGTGGCTCGCCTGACCACTCTCGCGCCAGCGCGGCAATTCTGGGTCATCACAAATGACGATTTGCGCCCGGCAATTTTGAAGCAGCTTCGGAAGCTTCCTCCGCAGCAAGTAATTGCAGAGCCCGCCGCGCGAAACACAGCACCCGCGATCGGACTGGCAGCGTTCCTGCTTTTGCGCCAGGACCCCGACGCGGTGCTAGGCCTGTTCCCCTCCGACCACGTAATCGCCGAGCCCAAGCAGTTCCATGCCACACTGCAAAAGGGAATTGAAATAGCCTCCGCGGGAGAGAACATCGTGGTGCTGGGCATTCGCCCGACGCGCCCCGAAACCGGCTACGGCTACATCGAGGCTGGCGCGAACACAAACGACGGCTCGCTGCGCGTTCGTCGCTTCACCGAAAAGCCCGACCTAGCCAACGCCAAACAGTTCCTCGACGCCGGCAACTATTTCTGGAACAGCGGCATGTTCCTCTGGCGCGCCGAAACGCTAGCGAATGCCCTGCGCGAGCACCTCCCGGCAACAGCCAAGATTCTGGAGAAAATTGCGGCGACCGTAGAGACGCGGCTTGCCGCGTCTCAGCCGCGCAAATTCGCCGAAGCCCTTCGCAAGCTCTATCCCAAGTGCGAAAACATCAGCGTGGACTACGCCATACTGGAGCCCCGCTCTGCCAAAGGCGAAGCAGCGTCAAACATCTTCTGCCTGCCTTCCGACTTCGGGTGGAACGACCTCGGCTCATGGACCGCGCTACACGAACATCATGGCGCAAAGCAGAAACCAGCAGATGGAACCTTGACCAACGCCGCAGGCAGTTTTGCGCTGAACGCACGCAACAACTACGTCCACGCGCCAGGAAAGTTCGTCGCCATGGTCGGCGTGAGCAATCTGGTCGTGGTGGAAACCGAAGACGCTTTGCTGATCACGACACTGGATCAATCGCAGGACGTGGGCAAAGTGGTGAAGCATCTGGATGAGAAGAAGTTGAAAAAACTAGTTTAGGAAAGGTCGCTGGTCGCTGGCAAAGCTTGGTCCCGCCGCGACCGGCGAAAGCAAGAGAGAACGCAAACGACTAAGGACCATCGACCAACGACGCCCTACCATGACTGACATTAAATTCGGAACCGACGGCTGGCGCGGCCTTATCGCCGACGACTTTACTTGTGTGAACGTGCGACGCGTCGCCGGCGCAATCGCCTCCTACGTCCTCAAGCACGAGAATCCGCCTCACGGCGTCATCATTGGCTACGACACGCGCTACGCTTCCGATCGCTGTGCCCGTCTGGTAGCGGAAGTGATCGCGCGAGCCGGAATTCCCGTCCGCCTCTCGAACGACTACTGTCCCACCCCGGCCATCTCCTACAACGTGAAGAAACTGAGCGCGGCAGGCGGCGTGATGGTGACGTCGAGCCACAACCCGTGGAACTGGAATGGCGTGAAGTTCAAAGCCAAATTCGGCGGCTCGGCGACTCCCGCCATCATGAAGAGTATCGAAGCCGAGTTGGCGGCCGATGCGATGCCCAGTGGTCAAACTGCAAACATCGACGAAGTCGATCTCAAGCCAGCCTACGTCGAAGCCGTATGCCAGTTCGCTGATCTTGATTTGATCCATAAAGCTAATTTCAAGTTCGTGATCGATTCGATGTACGGTTCCGGCCGTGGCGTCTTGTCGGGCATTTTCGACAAGCACGGCATCGCATACGTCGCTATCCGTCAGGAAGTGAATCCGCTATTCCCCGGTATCAATCCCGAACCGATCCTGCCGCACGTTGCGCTCACGCAAGAAACGGTGGTGAAAGAAAAATGTCATGCCGGGCTCGTCACCGACGGCGACGCGGACCGCATCGGCGCCGTCGCCGAAGACGGCAGCTTTGTGGACTCGCACAAGTGCATGTCGGTGCTGCTGCACTGGCTGGTGGCTCGCAAGAAGTGGCCCGGGGAAGTCGTGCGTGCGTTCAACACCACAGGCATGATGGACCGCATCGCAGCCCGTTACGGCCGCAAGCTGCACGAAGTTTCCATCGGATTCAAATACGCCGCCGACCTGATGATGGAGCGGGAAATCCTGATCGCCGGCGAGGAATCCGGCGGCATCGGATATGGTCGCTTCCTACCAGAGCGCGATGGCGTTTTGAATGCCCTGCTGCTCGCGAATGCAATGGCCGAAGAAGGCAAGCCGCTCGGACAACTCGTCGCCGACCTCCAACGCGAATACGGACCGCACTACTATGGACGGCGCGACCTTCATATCTCCGACGAGCTGAAGAATGGCGCGGTACGGCGCGCGGCTGACCCCGCAACAACGAAAGTCGGCCCGTACTCAATCCTCCGCAAAGAGAATCGCGACGGCGTGAAGTTCTACCTTGACGCCCCGAAATATGGCAACGGTGCCGACCCCTGGGTACTGTTTCGCGCCTCCGGAACCGAGCGCCTGTTGCGGGTTTACGTCGAAGCCGCATCCCCGGAGCTGGTTACGGAAATTCTCGAAAGCGCGGAGCGCTTTGCCTTGCGTGGATAGTGGCTCGATATTTCGCTGTGTTTGTGCTGCACATGCCCGCACGACACCCAATGGTCGCAGGCACTTTCGCGTCTAGCCCGTCGCGGAAACACGGTAGGATAATGACAATACAGTGGGAACAATGACTTTCAACGAAGCCGCACATGCCGACTCGGCCGAGTCTCGTAGCTACAACCGCACCAAGCGGTGGCTAGGGATCGGCGACTTCGTGCTCGGTTTCGGCCTGCTGATCGTGCTCCTAGTCACCGGATGGACCGGCGCACTCCGCGACTTCGCTTATCATCGCCTCGCCTCCGAGAACTACACGCTGGCTGTTTTCCTTTACGTCACCATGCTGATGCTGCTCAGCAAGGCGATCGGTTTCCCTCTGGAGTATTACGGTTTCCGCCTCGAACATCGCTTCCACCTTTCGAACCAGCGGCTGCGGTCATGGTTGTGGGACGAACTCAAGGGCCTGTTGATCGGCCTCCTGATGGCGACGATCATCGCTGAACTCATCTATTTCTTGCTTCGGCAGGACTCCCAATACTGGTGGCTGATCGCGTGGGCGCTGTTTTTGGGATTGTTTGTATTGCTGGCCCAACTCGCGCCGGTCGTCCTGTTTCCCATCTTCTACAAGTTTGAGCCCCTGGAAAACGACGAACTCAAGCGCCGCCTGGTCCTGCTGGGCGAGCGCGCCGGAACGCGCGTCCGCGGCGTTTACAAGTGGCATCTTTCCGAGAAGAGCAAGAAGGCTAACGCCGCCCTGACTGGACTGGGCGCGACCCGCCGCATCATTCTCGCCGACACGTTGCTCGACAACTATTCCGATGACGAGATCGAAGCCGTGCTCGCCCATGAACTCGGGCACCACGTCCACCGCCACATTTTGAAAAGCATCCTGGTACAAGCGGGCGTAACGTTTTTCGGATTCTGGCTCGCGAACACCGTCCTGCGATACGCTGTCGACCGCGGCCACATGTTCGAGACTCTATCGGATTTCGCCAACCTGCCACTGCTGATTCTGGTTTCGACCGTGTTGTCTCTTTTGCTGATGCCCGCTCTGAACGCCTATTCCCGCTTCAACGAGCGCCAGGCTGACCGCTACTGCTTCCAGTCCGTGGCCAGCGTCGAGCCGTTCATTTCGTCGATGAACAAGCTGGCCGAGCAAAACCTGTCCGAGCGCACTCCCTCAGCCTGGGTGGAATGGTTATTTAATTCGCATCCCGCAGTCGCAAAAAGAGTCTCCGCTGCCGAAAACTGGGCAAAGACGCATTGAGTTGATTGCAGAAGTCAGGTTGCAGACTGGCAGAAGGCAGATTTGCAGAAGTAAAACCTACTTCTTTCCCAAGATCTTCTCTACCCGTTGCAGGTCTTCTTCCGTATCCACTCCAATCGAATCAAATGGTGTTTCTGCAACGTAGATCGGCACTCCATTTTCGAGAAACCGCAATTGCTCCAGCCGCTCGCTTCTCTCCAGCGACGACTCCGGCCAAGCGACAAAGCGGTCTAACGCAGGCTTGCGATAAGCATAAAAACCAAGGTGCTTGAAGTACTCCGGCCGCACGCCGTCGCGATCAAACGGAATAGCGGCTCGCGAAAAATACAGCGCGCGCCCCGAATGATCAGTGACGACTTTCACCGCACTCGCAGCCGCCACATCAACATCGGCAGCGCGAGTCTTCAAAGTGCCGACCTGGATGCGCTCGTCGCGCATGAGCGTAATCAGACTCTCGATCTGTTCCGGTCGCGTGAGCGGCTCATCGCCCTGCACATTCAAATAAACGTCGGCAGAAATCGAGTTCGAAATCTCGTGTACGCGCTCGGTCCCGGACCGATGCGCGGTCGACGTCATTCGCACCGGAAACCCCTGCTTCTCGCAGAAGCGAAAAATTTCGTCCGAGTCCGTAGCAACCACAGCTTCATCGAGCACTGTAGATCGGCGGACACCCCGATACACCCGAGCAATCAGTGGCTCGCCCGCAATCTCCCGCAGCATCTTGCGCGGCAAACGCGTGGAGGCCAGCCGCGCCGGAATCACTGCTACGACTCTCATAAGAATCAATGTCTCCCGAAACCCGCAAGGCCCGCCCAACACGCCCAAAGCCTGCCACCCGCGCCAGCATTGACTGGCCCGACCGACGTTTCGTAGTGTACTATCGAAAGACAGGATTGATTCCCTTCCTGGCGGTGTAGCTCAGGTGGTTAGAGCGACGGTCTCATAATCCGTAGGTCGTAGGTTCGAGTCCTACCGCCGCCACCAATTCCCCTCAACTCCCTGCGCAGCCCAAATTGAACGCGAGCTTTCGTTCTTCCCTCTCGCCCTGTGATGGACCTCACTGACCCTTCTGGGGGATACTCCTAGGATTGCTCGTTTCCGAGCATACCCGCGGATTACGCAGTTGACATGATCGTGGTCTGCGATTCGTCGAACCACTAAGGGAGCATTCCCTCGATGAACGAGATCGAAACGAAGTCTCTTCCAGAGAACGCCTACCGCCCGCTCCAACCTGGAGAAACGTACTTACCAATTGTTCCGGCAGACTCGACGATGCCGGAGCTCACGTCGCGCTCCGTCCTCTGGGGCATTGCGTTTTGCATTCTCTTCAGCGTTGCCTCCGCCTACTCTGGCCTGAAGGTCGGCCAGGTAATGGAAGCCGCAATCCCTGTTTCCGTCCTCGCCATTGGACTCGCCCGTACGTACAAACGGCAGTCGACCCTGCTTGAGAACGTGATCATGACGGGGATCAGCGGTAACGCGGGCGCAGTGGTTGCTGGCGCGATTTTCACGCTGCCCGCACTCTACATCCTGCATCTCGATCCGCATCCCGTACAGACGATCTTCATCTGCCTGGCCGGAGGTTGTCTCGGCGTCCTGTTTCTCATCCCGCTGCGCCGCTACTTCGTGCGCGACATGCATGGCAAGCTGCCTTACCCCGAAGCCACCGCCATCACAGAAGTTCTAGTCACCGGCGAAAAAGGTGGGTCGCAAGCCAAGCTCCTGCTGCAAGCCACCGCGATCGCCGCTCTGTACGACCTGATCGTCACGACATTCCAATTCTGGAAAGAATATGTAAATTTCCAGTTCCTTCCCGTGATGCGCACCCTTTCCGAGCGCGCGCGAATGGTGCTCAGCTTCGATGCCATCAGCTTCATCCTCGGCCTCGGATACGTCATGGGCCTGCGCAGTTCCATGATCCTGTGCGCCGGCGGCGTTCTCTCGAATCTTGTGCTCGTGCCGCTGATCTGGTTCATCGGCAGTCATCTTGATTCTGCCGTCTATCCCGCCGCAATTCCGATTTCAAAGATGACCGCCGTCCAGATCTATCGCGGCTACGTTCGCTTCATCGGCGTCGGAGCGATCGCCACCGCTGGAATCTTCGGCATCGTGAAATCGCTACGCGTAGTCGCTGGCTCCTTCGGCATAGCCTTCCGCGCCTTTCGCCACGGTACCGTCGCGCAACCGGAACGCACGGATCAAGACGTCTCGATGCTCTCCATTTTTCTCGGCGTCGTTCTGGGCGCCATCGGCGTCGCCGCCTTCCTCGGACACCTCGGAGCCTCATGGAGCGTCGTCGGCATCGGCGTTGTTCTGACTCTTGTCTTTTCGTTCTTCTTCGCTTCCGTAGCCGCAAACGCCATCGCCACGATCGCGCGTAATCCGGTGTCCGGCATGACCATGCTGACCATCATCATTTCGTCGGTGATCCTGTTGCGGTTCGGCCTCTCGGGCACCACGGGAATGTTTTTCGTAATGGCGATCGCAGGCATGGTTTGCACCGCCCTGTCTGTCTCCGGCCAGACAATCACCGACCTCAAAGCCGGCTACTGGCTCGGCTCTACGCCAGCCGCACAAGAAAAAGTAAAGTTTCTCGGCGTGATCGCCTCCGCGATTGCTACCGGATTAACCATCGTCATGCTGGCGCGCACTTTCCAGTTCGGTGAAGCGCTCGGCGGCGACCTGCGCCCGGTTCTGGCCTCGCCGCAAGCATCCATCATGAAAGCCCTCGTCGAGGGCTTCATGAGCCACCAACCGGTTGCCTATCTCCTGTTCGGTGTCGGCGCGATGATCACGCTCATCCTGGAAATGCTCGGCCAACCCTCGCTCATCTTTGCTCTCGGAATGTATCTGCCGCTCGAACTCAACACCCCGGCTCTCGTCGGCGGCGCACTTTCGCATTTCCTCAACAAGCGTTCGGAAAAAACTGGCGGCGAGCCCGGCAAACGAATCCGCGAAAGAGGAGTAGTGATCGCTTCGGGCCTGATGGCAGGCGGCGCGCTGGGCGGCGTCTTCGGCGCGGCGCTGCGACTCTTCCCTTGGTATCGGGAAGACTTGATCAAGATGCCCTTCTACGATAACGACTCGATCTCGCAAATAGTTTCCGCGTCGCTGTTCGCCGGCCTTTGCATCTACGTCTGGTTCGGAGCGCTCAAAAAGGAGAAGAAGATCTGATGGACCAAATAGGAAAGTACGTTGCGGATGCCGTGCTCGGCATCGACACTCTCTGGGGCGGCGACGTCATGTGCCCCTCAGGCGCAGGCCGGTTCATTGCTGACTGCTGGTTCTCCGACGAGCCCGTGCCGGCAGCCTACACACATACGGCGGCGGCAAAGCTTCGCGACTGCGGCGGCGTCTCCGGCCAGACCGTGGATCGCGCGGCTACCGAACAATATCTGCGCGACGTGAATCTGCCGAATGCGATTGCAGGAATTCGCAGCGAAGCCGCTAAGATCACCGACGCCTTGCGCAAGCCCTACCTCGTCAGCCTCGCCGATTGCCTCCAAGTGATGTTGGATCTCGCCATGGAAGTCCTCGGCCAGGGTTCCAAGGTTCCCTACGAACGGTGCGTCGAAGCGGCAACCGCGAAGCCGCCCGAGCCTTCTCAGCCCCAGAAGAAACGCGAACGCGTTGCCGAGTTGCTTGCTTGCGCTGGTCACTCCTCGTCCAACGCCGCCGAATTGTTACAGGCAGTTGATGCCTGGCGTCGAGCGCGAGTCAGCCCACTCGCGTCCGTCCGCGCGCTAGGCGCAGCCGTGATCGCCGAGTTCGATGCCCTGAGCGCGAAGAACCTGCTGCCCTACCTCCCGCCGGAATTCGCTCCTATCCCCCGCGCCAATATTAATTTCCTCTCCATCAAAGATGCATGGTTCTCCGGCTCCATGAACTACGTGGGCCGCGCCCGCAATGCGGATGGCTCTCCGAAATATGAAGCCACCTACGAAATCAACGCCTCGCTGCAAATCTCGTTTCCGGAGTTCGAGCAGTTAGTGAGCCATGAAGTCGTTCCCGGGCACGTCACGACGTTTGCCTATCTGCAAAATCTCTACGTCCGCGGCAAGGCTGGCTTCGAGTCCACCGTGCTAACCATGAACACCCGCGCCGCCACGCTATTCGAAGGCATCGCCAACAACGCAATCCTGATCGCCCACGGCGTCACCGAAATTGAGCAGTTGCCTGACGAAGACTTGCAAATCGGCGTCCTGCTCGCCCTGTTGCAGGATGATGCCAAGAACCAGTCTTCCTACCTGACGTGGGGCGAGGGTAAACCGCAAACGGAAGTAGCTGCGACCTTGCGCCGTGATTTCCTGGTCACCGAAGAACGCGCGGACAAGCTCTCTGGCGCGTGGGGAAAGCATCCGCTACTCGGCCGCATGTACTTGCCCGCCTATCGTGCCGGCACCATCAAAGTCGCTGAACTCCGCCGCAAGCACCCAGCCGCCAAGGTTCTTCCAGCAATCTACGGATGCAACGGCCTGGTAGATATTCAAACCGTAGATCAGATTCTGAAAAGCTAAGCCGCGTCCCGACCGTAGCGCTGGCGACTCGCCGGCGGTTCCGGAGGCGCCCCGTCCCCGTACTATCACGCGCCGCCAATCCGCAGCAGCTTCCCCAAGCTGCGAACGCCCTTGCTTTCCAGTGCCGGCAGCATCCTCTGCCACACTCGCGCCGTCAGAAACGCGTCATGCAAAGCATGGTGCGCGTCATGCACTTCCAGTCCATACGCGCGAGCCAGCGTCCCCAGATCCACGCACTCCAGTTGCGTTTCCAATTCCTCCGAATAACGTCCATGCCGCAAGAGCCAGCGGTACACTCGCGCCGTATCCACGGCCGGATTACCCAGCTTGTCGCCGACTCCCAATTCCTTGTGCAGAATCTTCAGATCCACATGCACGAAATGCCCAACCAGCACCGCTCCTTCCAGGAACTGCCGCAATTCATCGCGCACCCGCGCAAACGGCTCAGCCGCTTCCACATCTTCGGAACGCAGTTGATGAATCAGTACGCTCTGCGCAGGCACCGCCTCACCCGGATTCACCACGCGATAAAACTGCTCGCCCAGCTTGATTTTCGATCCCTCCATTGCGACTGCGCCAAGCGAAAGCAGCCGATTGGAGCGATGATCCAGCGAAGAAAATTCGGTGTCGAAGACCACAAAACGCAGACTGTCGAGCGCAGCGTCCTTGCGAAACTCCGCTCCGTATTGCCATCGCCAGGCTCTAAGCCACCTCAACATTCATCGCCCCAGTTGCGCCCAAACAGCGGTTCGGAAATTTGCTTCAATCAGGCTCAAAGCCCGCGCGCTCGCGTGAAACGCCTCCTTCAGCAAACTCCTTTGCAACTGCGTCAGAGATTCCGGAGCAATGTAGTTGCTGAGCGGTTGCCCATCGCGCACCTGCTGCAACTGGCGCTCAATGCGCAACAACGTTAGAAATTCGAACGCCTCCTGTAGATCGCGCAGCAGCGCTACATCCTGATACTGGCGCGCTTGGAGCGCTTCCAGTCGATCCACGGTGTTGGTATGCTCCACGCCCGCGTCCAGCGCAAACAGTCGTGCCGCATTTACGATCGGCCCGGTTCCCACCATCTTGAGGTCAAGTTTGTTCTTATGCTCACCGCTCCGTTCCAGCACGAAACCACGGAAAAATCCCAGCGGCGGCTTATTCCCGACGGAAATACAGCCCAGCACCGACTTGAAGAAGCCTGCATCCTTCAACCATTCCCGGTTGCGCGCCGCCAATGATTCGAAAAGCGAGAAATCACCGGCCACCGGACGGATATCGAAAAGAATCAGCGCGTCCTCGGTGTCGTGCAGACTCGCGTCGGCGATCCATCCGCGAAAGTATTCGACCCACGTCGAAAGCGGCTGGCACCAGCGCGGATTGCTCGCCATGTAGCCCCCGGTACATGCCGGATAGCCGCAGGCCTCCAGCGCCTCTCGGGCAAATTGCGCCAGCTTCGCAAAGTACTCGCGAGCCGCTCGCCCATCCCCTCCATCCGCATAAATCAGTGCATTGTCCTGATCCGTCTTAAAGGTCTGCTCGCGGCGTCCTTCGCTCCCCAGCACAACCCAACAGTACGGAACGGGCGCTGGTCCCAGCTTTTCATGAGCAAACTGCAACATCTTGGCAGCCAGCCTATCGTTCACTTCCGCCATCACGCGCGTGACATGGCTGGCTTTCGCTCCTTCGCGCAGAAGGATCGGCAGCAACCCATTGATCCGATTCTGCGCCGCCGCCAAATCTTGCAGCGTCGTTTGTGCATCCAGATATCGCACCACGTTCAGTGGCGACTTTCCTTGCAGCACCATCAAATCATGCGCGGTCACCACGCCGGCCGGAACTCCCTGCTCCGTGACCACCACGTGATGAATATTGCGCCCCACCATCGCCAGCAGTACATGAAACGCCCGCTCATTGGCCTCGACGGCCACTACCGGTGCGCTCATGATCTCGGTAACCTTCCCGTCGAGCGGCAACGCCTGCGCCACCACCTTGTCCGCAAAATCGCGATCCGTAACAATCCCGCGAGCCCTTCCTTCTGCGTCCACGACCAACAAACACGTAGCCTTCGCATTCGACAGCATCTGGGCTGCCTGCCGAATCGTCGTATCCTGCGCACAGACCAGAGGGGTCCCGCTCAGCACATCCCGCGCCGAGAGCGAGTACAGTTGCCGTTCCGTATCTCCCATCAAGCTCGCTTGCGTCCGCAATTCCTGAAAACTGCGATCCACATAACGAGTCACCGAAGCCCGCAGAAGATAGTTGGAAACGTCCGGATGCGACGTCATCATCTCCTGCACATCAGTTCCCGGAACGCTGTAACAGAGCGTGTCTTCCAGCGCGGTGACATCGAGCCGCGCCACATCCTTTCCCAACATCGAGAGCAATCCAAAAATCTCCCCCTCGCTGCGCATGTCCAGAACCAGTTCCTTCCCGACCTGCGAGCGCAAGGCCAGCTTCACTCCGCCCTTATAAACAACGTAGAGCGAATCAGAAGGCTTGCGCCCGGCACTTAGGATCAAAGCATTTTTAGGAAAGAATTCGAGCGACATACGCCCTGCGAGCCGAGCCAACTCCGGGGTGGCAAGAAACTGGAACGGCGGCACATTCCGCAGGAATGCGACCACCGTTTCCGTAACCACGGTTTGCGAAGAGTGGGAGGAAGCCATCGCCAGACCTCAAAGGCGGAGTTCAACAGCCTGCAAGTCTCGTCCGCCAGTGTAATCGTGCACCGTCCAGCCCCGTGTGATGAGCCTCACAATCCAAGCTGAACCCGTCGCTTCCTCGCCACTGTGTTTCTTACATGATTTTGCCGTCGGTGCTCATCAGATGAAACTCGCCATACCCCAGCTCTTTCACGCCGCTTTCAATCTTGGCGCGATCGCCCACTACGATCCAGATGAGGTTGTCGGGCTGCACCACGCGCTTTGCGGCCGCATTCACGTCTGCCGTCTTCAACGCCCGCACTTTCCCGGCATAAGTATCGTAGTAATCGTCCGGCAACCCGAATTGCACAATGTCCACCACGGACTGCGCCAGATCATCAAGAGTCTCGCGCGAGCCCGGCAGCTTCAGCGTTTCGTTCGCTTGAATTTTTTCCAGCTCCGCGTCACTGACTTGATGATCGCCGACAATCCCGCGGAATTCTTTATTCATCTCCACCATGGACTCTTTCGTTTTGTCGGTCTGCACAGGCGCAATGGCAAAGTACGGCCTTTGTGCGCGGGCGTCGCGCAAAATCGTGCGCGCCCCATAAGACCAATGCTTATCTTCGCGAAGGTTCATGTTGATCCGCGCCCCAAACATCCCGCCCAGCACGTCGTTCATAGCTTCAATCGCGATCTCGTCAGGATTCGATTTCGGCGCCGTGACTACTCCGGCAACGATCACCGATTGCTGCGCTCCCGGCTTGTCAATCAGATACACAGACGACTTCGAGGCTACCGCAACGCTGGTCACGTTCTTCTTCGGAACCGCCGCGCCCTTCCATCCCCCAAATAGTTTCTCCAGCTTCGGCGTAATCTGCTGCAGCGTGGTATCGCCCACGATCACCATCGTGGAATTGCCGGGTCTCAGCCAGGTGTCGTGAAATTTAACCAGGTCCGCACGCGTGAGTTTCGACACACTCGCGATTGTCCCCGAGCCCGTTAACGGATTGCCATACGGATGTCCCGCTCCGTAAAGTAGCGCTGGCAAGATCCGCTGCGCTACGGTCGCTGGCGTATTCTGTTCGCGCTCAATTCCCGCGAGCACAAGCTTTTGCTCGCGCTTTACGTCCTCGTCCGGATACGAAGGGTTCAGCACGACATCGGCAAACAAATCCAGGGACGGGTCCAGTTTGCCCGTGAGAGCCGATAACGAAACAAACGATAGATCAAGGTTCGAGAACCCTCGCAAACGCGCTCCCAGCAGATCGAGTTCATCGCTGATCTGGAGCGCATTCCGTGTTCGCGTTCCGTCCGTCAATACCTGCATCGCCAGATTCGCGGTTCCCGGCGCACTCAACGCATCTGAAGCAAAACCGGCATCGGACGCCAGCGTGAAATTCACCAAAGGGACTTCATGCCGTTCCGCCAAAACCAATTTCAACCCATTCGATAACGTTGCGCGTTGCAGCTTGGGAAGCTTCAATGCGGGAGGCGTCCCGGGAATTGGTGCCTTACTGCGGTCCGCGCCATTTGCCGCCGTCTTGTAATCCGGGAAAGGATTAACTTCCAAAATGTATACGCCATCCGAAAGCCAGCGATTGGCGGCCGCTTTCAAGTCTTCCGCCGTAGCTTCACGCACTCGCCGGAGCGAAACTTTATACGCGTCGGGGCTGCCGCGAAAGACCATGCTCATCGCCAGGCGATCCGATTTCCCGCCGAAACCTCCAATGCGTTCGATGCCGCGAATGAAGTTCGCTTCATACTGCGCTTTCACCCGTTGCAGTTCCTCCGCGGTCGGTCCGTCTTTCACGAAGCGTGCCAGTTCTTCATCGAGTTCTTTTTCCACCTGCGCCAACTTCTGCCCTGGTCGCGCCGAGGCTTGCACGCGGAACTGCCCGCCGATTTCCCGTAGGTCCACGAAAGCACTGGCGTCGGTGGCAATCTGGTCGTCATACACCAGCCTCTTATAGAAGCGCGACGTTTTACCCGCACTCAGGCAATCGCTGACCAGGTCGAGATAATCGGCATCGGCGCTTCCGTATTCAGGAATGTTCCACACCTTGTAAATACGCGCCTGCGGCACGCGGTCTTGCACGACCTGACGGTGCGTTCCCGACATTTTCGCAATCCAAACTTCCTGATGCGCCACCGGAGGCCCGGCCGGAATATCCCCGTAATACTTCTCCACTTTCTCCCGCGCCGTCTTCGCATCAATATCGCCGGCAATCACCAGCACGACATTCGACGGACCGTAGTAAGTCTTGAACCATTCCTGCACATCTTTCATCGCCGCCGCATCCAGGTCTGCCATCTCGCCAATCGTTGTCCACGAGTAAGGATGATGCGCGGGATAGGTATTCTCGGTGAGCAATTGCCGAGTCACGCCATAGGGTTGATTCTCCCCCTGCCGTTTTTCGTTTTGCACGACGCCCCGTTGCAAATCGAGTGTCTTCTGATCGAGCGCGCCCAAAAAATGTCCCATGCGGTCCGACTCCATCCACAGCGCCAGATCCAGCGCTGACGTCGGAATATTCTCAAAGTAATTCGTTCGATCGGGATTGGTTGTTCCATTCAGATCGGTAGCGCCGATCTTCTCCATCGTGTCCAGGTAGCGGCCCGAGGAATGCTCACTGCCGCCAAACATCAGGTGCTCAAACAGGTGCGCGAATCCGGTTTTCCCCGGCTTCTCGTTCTTCGACCCCACGTGATACCACGTGTTCACCGCCACAATCGGCGCCTTGTGATCCTCATGCACGATCACTGTAAGACCGTTGGGCAGCACGAAGCTCTCGTAAGGGATGTCGAGTTCTTTACTCTGGGAAAAAGCGCTGATCGCAAACGCAACCAGAACAAGCGGAATCACTGCAAATTTTGTTCGCATACCAATCTCCTGCCTGAGTTTCAATAGGGCCGTACCGCGACTCGCGAAATCCTTGAGGCACCGTTTCTTTACATGATGATTTGACGCTTTGGCCGACGATTAGTCTACATCCGCTGCGCCGTGGCAATGGAAGAAAGCTGCTTCCCGTTACGCCCCACAGAATCCAGTCAGTGATATCCTTAAGCGTCATTACGCCATAGGCGCGCCAACTTTCCTCATGTCCGATCCCTTGAATCCAACCCCAAACGCTCCCGAGTCCACGCCCGCCACCGAACCCTCCGAATCGTTTCAGGAGGTTTTTGCCGAATACGAAAAGACCCATGGCAAGAAACCCGAAGGCGGTTCCGAGCGCCGCGAGGCAACAGTCGTCGCCATCACCACCGATTCCATCCTTTTCGATATTGGCTTCAAGAGCGAAGGCATTCTGCCGATCACTGCCATGCCCGCCGGAACTCCACTAAAGCCCGGCGACAAAATGCAGGTAACGGTAAAGGGCCGCAATCCCGAGGGCTACTACGAGCTGACCCGTGGCAAAGTGGAACGGCCCACCGACTGGGCTGCCCTTGAAAAGGCATTTACAGAAAAAGCAGTCATCGTAGGCACGGTAACGGGCTCGGTCAAAGGCGGACTCAGCGTTGACGTAGGCGTGCGCGCCTTCATGCCCGCTTCTCGTACCGGCACCCGTGACGCCGTCGAAATGGGGAAACTCGTCGGTCAGGAAATCCGCTGCCGCATCATCAAGCTCGAAGTTGAAGAAGAAGACGTTGTCGTTGACCGCCGCGTCATCGCCGAGGACGAAGAAGCCGCCTCCAGGCAGCAGCGTTTCTCCGAACTGAAGGAAGGCGACATCGTGCGCGGGTCCGTGCGCTCGCTCACCGACTACGGCGCATTCGTGGATATCGGAGGCGCAGACGCTCTGCTTCATGTCGGCGAAATTTCGTGGCATCGCGTAAACAAGCCGTCAGACGTGCTTTCCACAGGCCAGCAGATTGAAGCGAAGATCATCAAGATCGAGCCGGAAAAACGCCGCATCGCCATCAGCATGAAGCAACTCATGGCGCATCCTTGGGACGCCGTCACCGGCAAATACAAAGCTGGAGATCGGGTGAAGGGCACTATCACTCGCATCGCCGACTTTGGCGCGTTCGTGGAAATTGAGCCCGGCATCGAAGGGCTGATTCACATTTCCGAAATGTCGTGGGCTAAGAAAGTTCGGACTCCCAGCGATCTCGTGAAAGTCGGAGAAACAGTCGAAGCTGTCATTCTCGGCATAAAGCTAGAAGAGCGCCGCATGTCTCTCGGCCTGAAACAAGCGCTCGGCGATCCCTGGGTAGGCGCCACCGAAAAATTCGCACCCGGCACCGTGATCTCCGGTCCCGTCACCAGCATTACAAAATTCGGCGCATTCGTGCAGGTCGCCGAAGGCATCGAGGGTATGGTCCATATCAGCGAAATCACGGCTGAGAAGCGTCTCAACCACCCGCAGGAAGTTTTGAAAGTCGGCCAGGTTGTTCAAGCGCAGGTGATTGCCATTGACGGCGAACGTCGAATCATCCGTCTCAGCATGAAGCAACTCGTACCGACCGGCCTCGACGAATATCTAGCGGAGCACAAAGAGGGCGACACTGTAACCGGCCGCATCATCGAGATTTCCGGGCAGCAAGCGCGCGTCGAACTCGGGGAAGGTGTTCAGGCCCGGTGCCACATCACTGAGACCAAAACAAAGAAAGAAGCCGCTCCAGCAGAGGACCCTTCATCCTCACCGAAGGCCGACCTTTCCTCGCTCGGTTCCATGCTGCAAGCCCGTTGGAAGAACGGCGCGACACTAACCGCGACGAAGCCAGAAGGCTTACGCACAGGCCAAGTCACCACGTTCCGCATCACAAAACTCGACGCGGCCGCCAAGAAAATTGAATTGGAATTAGGTTAGACTTCCGCGACTAGCGGCCCGCGTTGACCATCATTAGCGCAAACAGCGCCGGCAAGTAGAGAATCGTAGCCCGAAGCAGGCGCCGGGCGTGCGGTTTCGAAGCCGCCGCCGTAGCTGGCAATTGCGGTGTCGCCATTCCCATGGAAACCCGGAACAGCATCGCTCCCATCAGAATCGCGCCCACCAGATAGATGCGTCCTGCCATTCCCATGGCAACCGGCAAAATGCTAACCGGTATCAACGCCACGGAATACGCCAGAATCCGCCACACGGTGGATTTTCCATCTGAGTCCACTACGGGCAGCATGCGAATTTCACCCTGCGCGTAATCCTCGCGATAGAGCCACGCGATCGAAAGAAAGTGCGGGAATTGCCAGACAAACATGATCGCGAACAAAATCAGCGTCTCAATCTCAATCCGTCCGCGAACCGCAGTCCATCCCAACGCCACCGGCATGGCACCCGGAAACGCACCCACAAACGTGCACATCGGCGAAATTTTCTTGAGCGGCGTATACGCGGCCAGATAAACCAGCGCGGTGAGGAACACTAGAAGGCCAGTCAGCAGGTTCGTGTAAATCGCAAGATAGGCTGAACCACCAAGCGTCAGGACAAGTCCGACAATGACGGCGTGCATGCGAGACATGCGTCCCGAAGGCAACGGTCGCGAAGCCGTACGCCGCATGCGCGCGTCCACCTTCGCTTCCATCACTTCGTTGAGTGCCGCAGTTCCGCTCGAAACCAGTGCGATTCCGAGCAACGCATGGAACAGACCAACCGACCATGACGACAAGCCCGCGCGATGGGCGCCAAAAAAGTATCCGCACCAGGCAGTGAGGACAATCAAAGTAGTGATGCGCGCCTTCGTCAGTTCGGCGTAATCGCGCGCTAGACCCGTCACGTGGCCAGTAGAAAATTTTTGCAGCATGAACCCCACACTTGCCGTTTCCCTTAAGCCATCTCACGAGGGGCGTCCATCAAACGGCAATCGATAAAGACGATTCGATCAGAACCCGCAAAGGACAGCATTCGTACCGCTTCACTTGTCCAATGTCAAGATAAAATTCAGAAGGTCAAAATCCAACCTTGCAGTTATGCTCGCATTAACCACAGCCCTTTGGCAAATTAGTTACCTCCTCCTCCGCTCGACAATGTGAAAGTCTCCGGAGGATCAAAGTAGCACTGATGCCAGAGCGCAGCATCGTTGAGAGCGCCCGCCTTCCATCGTTGAATCGTAGGAAGGGTCGCGGCGATCATCCCGCCATCCGCCGAATCGAAAATTAAGACCAGTCCCGACAGTTCCGGCGATTTCGCCAGTACATCGTAGTTCTTGTCGAGCAAGGACTTGGCAAATTCAAGCTTGGCACTCGGGCCGCTGCCTTGCTCATTCTCCCGGACTTTCTGCACGGAAATGATTTTGACGCTCTTTCCACGCAACGGTTCCCAGTCTCCGGGAAACGGCGCCGATTCTTCGCGGCTCACCTGAAACAGATCCGCTGCCGTGGGTGCGGCCGCGACCACTGTCCGTGGCACATCCGGAATGCCCTCCGGCATTTCCAAACTCGTCCGCCAGATCCAGGCCCGCGACAATCCCGATATCCGAACATGCACCCAGTCTGCGTTGTAGTCCAGCATTTCGAATTCATCGTGCGCGCTCGCCGCGAATAGCACCTTGCCGCTCAAACTCGGCGAACCCACCACCGGCGTTCCCGATTTCTTCACTGCAACCAGGTTCTTCGGATGCGCCTGATTCTTTACGACCTCTTCGAGCGTCGCAATCTCTGACTGAACGTCGCCGTCCTTCTTCGCTCCGTTAGCGGTCGGTCTCTCACTCGGTAAAACTGCCACCTTGGGAAACCCTGCACCCCCACCAGAAGTCTGCGGCATTGGTGCGGAGATCGTTGGCTCCTCCGACGCAGCGTGCTTTACCGATGGGGCGGACGCCGCAAAGTCAGACGGCGAAGACGATTTTCCTTCCGCGCTCACCGCGTTGCCGGAAAGTTGCTCTACGATCTGATCGAGTAAGTCTGTTTCAATCCTCCCGTTCGATCGCAGCAACTCGTATCCTGAATGTGCGGGGCCGGCTGCGTCATACCACGCGGTAACTTTCGCACTCACCTTAACCAGCGAATCGCCGGAGGGCATCGCACTCACCTGCACCGCGCACTGAAAATACCCGCGCCGATAGCGGCTCAGAGGACGATCACCCGCTTCCGCAAAACCCTCCAACGCAGGAAGCCGCCCGCTCGTTGCGGATTGCAATTGCTTCAGTGCCTTCTCGACAACATTCTTCGGCGCATGAATTGTTCTTTCGACCCGGCTGACTTGAGCGTCAGTGAAAGCGCCGACAATTGTCAGAAAAAGAACGGCCGCGCCCACCGATCTCAACCAGTGCCATGCCGATAAGGGTTTCCCGCTCATGGCAGCGGCTCCAGTTGATCCCTTCGAATCCACCCATGCTGCCCGTCGCCGGTCTCCACGCCAAACCAGTAGGGCGTCAGGATCACAACCAGGACTTGAGTCCCCGGTTCGAGCGATTTCAAGATACTCGCACTATGGAACGGCGCCGTCTTGAGCGGAGCCCCAGGCTTTTTCACCAGTCGTTCCACATAGTGGCGAAGTCTTGCGAGGTGCTGTTCCGGCGATTCATTTGGGTCCGCCGAAGCCTCCGCCCCTCCTCGAGGGAACGAACTCGGGAGAGAATTCTCGGTGCGGCTGGAGCTCTCCACCAATCCTGCCGGCGGGGAACTCAGCAGTTCCGTGTTTTCGCCCAAGCCAAAACCTCGCTGTGCGTTCCGCTCACGCTTCGCCTGCTCGGCGTCCGCAGTTTCCTTCTTCAGCAGTTCGATAGCAGCGATATGGTCCTGGATGTCCTTGTACTCGCTACTTTCCACCGAACCATTGGACGGATGAATCGCGTGGCGGAAGTCTTCCATGAAAACCGCGTCGATCCGCAGCACAGTATTGGTCGTGCCCTGCGCATCGACGACATAGCGGACGGCAAGAGTCCCCACATCTCCCCCGTCCTTGAAATTCCTCGGGTCGAGAGCCTGCTTCCGCACCTTGTAGTAAGCCTTGCCCGATTCCGTCCACGCCGGGAAGGCGGGCGTCGAACTCACCACTTCCGCCCCGCTGACGTAGTCGTCCTTGTTGTATTCCTTGGTCCCACGGATAAGACCGCTTGCCAAGACCTCTTCGACCGCCTTGGTCACATCTGCAACCGGGGTTTCGATGTTGACGATCAACCCCTCCCCGTACTGGAGGGCGTCTTTCTCACGTGCATGGGCGAGAAGGGCGGAACTGAGAAATAGGGCTGCAAGCCCAGATAACAGTAGGAGACAAGTGATCCCACAATCCGTCCAGCGCCACCGGTTTTGGGATCCGCTCTCTCGACTCACGGCCTGACCACCCCGCTGGAGAGTCTGATACGGAGTGCGCCACGTGTCAACTACTCTTGCATTCTTAAATCCAAACGCCCAAAAATCGGTTGTAAACAATTTGTAAAAAAATTTACAAACCCCTATTGCACTTTGTTCTCAGTCGGTAGTAGTATGCACCCCGCTCAGTACTTTTCTTTTTGTAACTCTGAGGATGTGGGTGTGGGTTCCGCTTGGAATGTGTAGCAGCAGCCGCTTGCAACGGCCTGTTCAAGTCATCCTGGCGGTGCTGTTTCGACAATTAGAGCCGTCTGTCTGAGGAATGGAACATGCGTATGTGGGCGCTGTCTCGTCTCTATCAGAAGCCGCAGCGGGCAACTTTTTTCGCCGCTGCATTCGTTGTAACGCTTTTCATACTGGCCGCAAGCCAGCCTGCCAGTGCGCTACCTGCTTTTGCTCGAAAGTACGGTTTGCGCTGCTCCGCCTGCCATGAATCCTGGCCCATGCTCAATTACTTCGGCCAGAAATTCAAAGACAACGGCTACCAACTGATGAACGACCACGATTCTCCCATCTGGCAGAATCCGTCGTATTGGCCCATCACCATGCGTATGACGCCCTTTTGGAGCCGCGAGAGCACGAACAAGGTCGCGGTGGACGGCGCTCCCAACGGTGAGCAACGCCTTACCACTACTGGCTTCAACCTCAGCGGCCTCGACATCCTCACCGGCGGTACGCTCGAAAAGAACGTCTCTTTCCTGCTCGTCCCGTCGGCAGACGAAACCGGCGCCTTCCACTTCGAGTCGGTCAACGTCCGCTTCGACAACCTGTTCAATAACCCGTGGCTGAATGTGAAGTTCGGAAAGTTTGAGCTCGATAGCTTCATTTCCGAGAAGCGCACGCTCACGCTATCCGCCAACGGCGGCGGTTATCAGCTTTTCCACTTCATTCCCGTCGGCGATAGCAACATCTTCGGCCAAATCGGTGACAACCAGATCGGCCTGGAATGGCTGGGACATTCTGCGGACGACCGTACACGTATCTCCGCCGCAGTTTTCAGTTCCACGGACGGAAATGTTGACGTTCCTTACGGACGCAACTCCTACAGCGAATTCTTCGCCGCCAGTCACGCCTTCAATGCCGGTCGGCTTGGAGTCGAGCGCGTCGGTGGATATGCTCTCGTCGGCCAGGCGCCTACCCTTTACCTGACTCAAGGCGGAATCCCAATCCCGGGTTCGGGCACGGAAAACAAGAACTTCTATCGCGTCGGCTTTGAAGGCCTCTTTTACGTCGGGAAACTCGACTTCCAGGTATTCACGCAGCATGGCTCGGATAGCGCATGGTTTGGGGCCTGCGGTGGTGATCCCAGTGTTAGCCAATGCCAGGACGGCGGCTTACCCGATGGAGCACGAAGCGCGACTTGGAATGGCGCGTTCGTCGAAACTCACTACGTTTGGAATCCCCAGTTCACCATCTTCCAACGGTCGGAATGGGTGCGTATGTCGCAGCAATCGATTCCAGGAACGCCTTCCAACCTGGGTAACCTCGACAACTACGTCTTCGGCTATCGCTACAACCCGTTCATGACGAGCCGCGCCGGATTCGCATTCCACAACGAATATTCCTGGATTCGTCAGCGCGGAACGTCGCCAACGACACAAACGGATTTGACCGGTAGCAGCCTGATGTTAGGGATGGACTTTGATTTCTGAGCCGTGGGGCCGCGGGTTGAACTCGCTTCACCTCCGCGGGCTTCCATTCATGAGGGTACGACCAATGAAAAGCTTGAAACCGATGCACTCGCTTAGCATGCTGCTCAGCGTCGTCTTAATGGCCGGCTTCTCGGCTCGCATTTCGGCCCAGGATGCGCCGGATGTAGGCCCCCATCCGCCAAAGCCCTTCAAACACGTGGAGAGCCACATCGGCAATCTCACCGGCCACTCCGTCGACGCCAAAATGAACTACCGCCGCTTCTGCGCCGGATGCCACGGAGAACTCGGTGATGGTAACGGCGAGAACGCGCAGTGGATCGACCCCAAGCCGCGCGACTTCACCATCGCCACCTTCAAGTGCCGCTCGACTCTCACCGGCACCTTGCCTACCGATCAGGACCTGTACAACTCCATCGGTCGCGGCTTCACGAATTCCAACATGCCCAGCTGGAACACCCTGTCGCCGCAGGAGCGCGCCGATCTGGTCGCCATGATCAAGACCTTCTCCGAGCGTTGGGACAAGGAAAAGGCTGGCGATCCCATCAAAGTTCCGGCCGAGCCGGCCGTCACGATTGAAAGCATCGCGCATGGCAAGGCCCTCTTCACCAAACTCGAGTGCTGGAAATGCCACGGCCCGCAAGGCAAGGGCGATGGACCATCCGCCGCTACTCTCACCGACAGCAAAGATCAGCCGATTCGGCCTTACAACTTCGCCTCCGGTCGCGATGACTCTCGCTTCAAGTGCGGTGGCACCAATCAGGATATCTACAAGATCTTCATGACCGGCGTGGATGGCACTCCGATGCCCTCGTTCAACGACGTCATTCAGCCCAACGATGCCTGGGACCTGGTTCACTTCCTGCGCACGTTGCAGGTGAACCGGCATGGTAAGGAAAATCAAGTACTGCAGGCCGCTCACGGCTTGATCCCGCCGTACACTGAGCCTAGTAACCCCGCTCCCGCGCCATCAACGGATAACAAGGCGCCAAGCGGTGAAGGCCATTAAGACGAAATTGAAATCAGGAGGAAGTACCAATGCGCAGTAAATCATCGCTGACAGCCCTTGCAACCATGCTGCTCGCTCCGGCCCTTATGTTTGCCGGTTCGATCAGTGGCAAGGTCACTTATACGGGCACGCCTGCCAAGCCGAAAACCATTGACATGTCCAAGGAACCTTCCTGCGCCAAGCAGCATGCGACGCCGGTGACCACCGAAGGCGTAGTTACCGGAGCGAACAACGCGCTCGAAAACGTCGTCGTCTATATCTCCACCGGGGCCAACGACGAAGGCCAGGTTCCATCACAAGCTGTAACCTTCGAACAAAAAGGTTGCCAGTACATTCCCCACGTGTTGGTCATGCACACCAACCAGGAATTGAAAGTAATCAATAGCGACCAGACTTCCCACAACATTCACCCGCTCGCCAAGGTCAACCGTGAGTGGAATAAGTCGCAGCCGCCCGGAACTCCCCCGATCAGCGAGAAATACGACAAAGCCGAATTCATTTCTGTGAAGTGCAACGTGCATCCGTGGATGCATGGCGTTTTTGCCGTGCTGAACACAGCGCACTACGACATCAGCAAGGGTGGTGGAGACTTCAAACTCCCGAATCTGCCTCCCGGCAAGTACACCGTCACTGCCTGGCATGAGGATTACGGCACCCAGACCGCCGACATCACCATCACCGGCAACGAAAACAAGGACGTGAACTTCTCCTTCAAGGCGAAGGCTTACTGATCACAGCCGCGGCGGAGCCTGAACTCCGCCGCGTCCGCATTTTGGCGGAGGATTCCATGGGCAAGGTCTTTGCAGTCACGATTGCGATTATTGCGATTCTGTCGGCGATCCCGATCGTCATGAATTACTGGGGTCCCCCGCCAGACATCTCGACTCACGGCTACGCAATCGACGAACAAATGAAAGAGACTATGTGGGAAGCCGGAGTCTCATTTCTTGCCGCCCAATTGGTCCTCGCTCTCTTCGTCTGGAAATTTGCTGGTCGTGGCAAAAGTGACAAGCTCAGCAATTTTCCCGGCGGAGCCAAGTGGCTCGTGGTAGCAGCCCTCGTTTTCGTCGGTGGAGAAATTCTCGCGCTCGGCGCTGTCGGTCAAAAGGCATGGGCTACCGTTTACTTCGCCGGGGCCGACAAGGATGCCCTCACCATCCAGGCGCAAGCCGGCCAATTCGCCTACTACTTCCGCTACGCGGGCCCGGACGGCAAATTTGGCACTCCCCATCCCGACAAAATCGACGAAGGCAATCAGAATTTCTTCGGCCTTGACCCAGAAAACGATGTGGACTCCCGCGATGACGTCGTCGCTGGCGAAATGGCAGTCCCTGTCAATCGCCCGGTCAACCTCTTGATGCATTCCAAAGATGTGGGGCATTCCTTCTACGTGCGCGAACTCCGCATTCAGCAGGATTTCGTTCCCGGCCTGGACTTGGCGGTTCATTTCACCGCCACCAAGACCGGCCAATACGAAATCGTCTGCACGCAACTTTGCGGCCTGGGTCACTACAACATGAAGGCCTATCTCACCGTTTTATCGCAGGAAGATTTTGATAAGTGGCTCAAGGACAGAGCGCAGTAGCGACGGCAGTTGGTTGTAGAACCGGCGTCATAAATGGTTTTGCACGCGGATGCAGCCTCGGTTGCGATGTCTGCTCCCAGCAAAACTATTTACGAGACCGGCTCTGAGCAAGTACGTCGGGCAGGTTGCACATAGGTTCGTGGCTGTCGGTTCGTCTCTCTACACGAGGTGAGTCAATGTCGGAAGCTGCAGCGCATCATGGTCCTCCCCAGGGCTTCATTCGGAAGTACGTGTTCAGCCTCGATCACAAAGTGATCGGCCTGCAGTACTACGGGTTGGCCCTCGTCGCCGTTTTCGTTGGGATGGTGCTCTCGTGGATCATGCGCTTCCACCTCGTGTGGCCGAACGCCGCCATTCCCGGCTTGCAACTCCTCTCGAAGGTCGGCGCCCCCGGCGGCATCATGACCCCCGAGTACTATCTCTCGCTTCTCACCATGCACGGCACCTTGATGGTGTTTTTCGTCTTAACCAACGCGCCTTTCGCAGCCTTCGGCAACTACTTCCTCCCGATTCAAATCGGCGCCGAAGATATGGCCTTCCCCCGCTTCAACATGATGTCGTTTTGGACGACCTTCGTAGCCTTCGTCGTTCTGCTCGCCGCGTTCGTTATTCCCGATGGCCCGCCAATCTCCGGCTGGACCGCCTACGCCCCGCTCAGCGCAGTAGGAAAAGACGCCGGCCCCGGCCTGGGTATGGGCCAAAACCTCTGGGGCATTTCTATCGCGATCTTCTGTATCGCATCCCTTCTAGGTTCGCTGAACTTCATCGCCACTACGCTCGATCTCCGCGCCAAAGGCATGACCTTGTGGCGCATGCCGATCAGCACTTGGGCTTGGTTCATCACCTCGTGCATCTCGCTTCTCGCTTTTGCCGTGTTGCTACCTGCCTGCCTGCTTCTTATTCTTGACCGCGTCGCCGGGACAAGTTTCTTCATTCCCAGTGGTCTCGTCATCAGCGATCGCCTCCAACCGCACTCCGGCGGCTCGCCGCTCCTTTGGCAGCACCTGTTCTGGTTCTTCGGACACCCTGAGGTCTACATCGCCATCCTGCCCGCCATGGGCATCGTCTCTCACATTCTGATCAACAGCATGCGCAAGCCACTGCTCAGCCACAAAGTAGTAGTCGGCTCCATGATGGCGATCGGTTTCCTCAGCTACATGGTCTGGGGACACCACATGTTCCTGAGCGGAATGAATCCGTTCTCCGCGCTGGTCTTCTCCTTCCCAACGCTGGTGATCACGATCCCGGCCACGGTTCTAACCCTGATCTGGCTCGGCAGTCTTTACGGCTCGCGACTCCAGATCACATCCGCATCGCTCTTCGCGTTGGGCTTCATCTCAATGTTCGTCAGCGGCGGCGTCAGCGGATTCTTCCTCGCTCAGCCTTCGATCGACATTTACCTGCACGCCACCTATTTCGTCGTCGGCCACTTCCATCTCGTGATGGGTGTTGCCGCCATCTTCGGCGTCTTTGCCGGAACCTATTTCTGGTTCCCCAAGATGACCGGCCACATGATGAACGAAACTCTCGGCAAGGTGCATTTCTGGCTGACCTTCGTCGGCGCCTACTGCATCTTCATGCCCTTCCACTACCTCGGACTCGCCGGCAACGTCCGCCGCTACTCATCGTTCGTGGACGACTTCATGGCGCCGTTACTGCCTGTGCACAAATTCATCACGATCGCAGCCTTCATCACTGGCGGAGCGCAACTGATCTTCCTCGCCAACCTGGCCTACAGCCGTTTCAAAGGCCCGAAGGCTGCCGACAATCCGTGGAATTGCACATCCCTCGAGTGGACGATGTCGTCGCCCCCACCGTGGAACAACTTTGGTGACGTTCATCCCGTCATCTATCACGATCCTTATCAATACGGAGTCGAAGGCGCGAAAGAAGATTTCATCATGCAGACTTCGCCCGAGCAGGTAAAGACGATGGTTCGCTCGTAGTCAGCGAGCGGTGGCTTGAAGAAGTGCTAGACCGCGTTTTGTAAGTCGAGCGCGACACATGAATTGAGCATGTTTTCAGAAATCGGGTTTGGGTAGGGCATAGTCAAAGCCATCCCGATTAGCGTTTGGGTAAAGACACGAGTGAAGTCATCGCGTTTAGGGTTTGGGTAGGGCACGGCTTCAGCCGTGCCGTTAGGGCTTCGAAAGATGCGGGCTTTAGCCCCTGAGGGAAGAACGCATCCAGTTGAAATGCATTGTTCGATATGTGTGAGTGATCCCAACGCAGGAGAATCGTCCGCGACGGATCACCCGGAAGTGAAATGAAGAGTCCGAATATGCCAACGACTGTACCCGAGTCACCGAAGATCCAAGCACCGCCGACGCCTTCCCCCGGCATCTACGGCGGCGGTGGCCCCGCGGGCTGGACTCCCGGTGGCGGCGAATTGCGTGCCGTCACCGACCGGCCTCCCGAGCCCTCGCACACGGGCATCTGGGTCGTCCTCGCCGCGGTGGCGATGTCGTTTGCAGCTCTGACCAGCGCTCTTTTTGTCCGGCAGGGATCCGGCAATGACTGGCAGCCCATAATTCTGCCGCGCATCCTATTCCTGAACACCGCCGTCCTGGCTCTCAGTAGCTGGACCCTGGAAATTACGCGCAGAAGAATCGCGAGCTACATCCGCCTTGAAGGAACGACTCGCTCCACCGCCTTTCGCTGGCTGGGCGCCACGGTCGCTTTGGGACTGGCGTTCGTCGTCGGTCAATACTTCGCCTGGCTCCAACTTCGGGCACAGGGTTTGTATCTCCCCACGAACCCGAATAGCTCGTTCTTTTACGTTCTCACGGCTGTCCACGCCATCCATGTCATTGGAGGGCTCGGCGGCCTGTTGCGGGTCGCCTATCTCTTCCGCAGTCCGGTGCCCATTCTGCGCAAGAGCACTATGAACGCAACCTCTTATTACTGGCATTTCATGGGCATCTTATGGGCGTATTTACTGTGTTTAGTTTGGATGAAGCTGTAGCGCTGGTTGGCTTGTTGATCGATTTTCAGGAGGCATCGTGAGTCAAGAGAATCTCGCAGTCGGATCCCACACCGCGGGCGTGATGGAAGAGCCGCCTTTTGCGATTCCTTCCAGTAAGCTCGTCATGTGGCTGTTCATCATCTCCGATGCGGTCACCTTCGCCGCGATTCTTTTCGCCTACGGCTACATCCGCAACGCCTCTCCCGACTGGCCTGCTCCATTCGAGCACGCCAGCATCTGGAACGCCTTGCTGATGACTTTCATCCTCGTCACCAGCAGCCTGACGGTGCTCTTCGCAGTTCGCGATGCGAACAATGGCGATCGCAGCGGCGCTTTCAAGTGGACCTTGATCACGGCCGCTGGCGGAGCCCTATTCGCTTTGCTTCATCTCCGCGAATGGTCCTCCTTGATCGGCGAAGGCGTTCGCATGTTCCAGAATCCCTGGGGTGCGCCCATGTTCGGCGCGACGTTCTTCACCATCACCGGCTTGCACATGGCCCACGTAATCGGCGGAGTCATCGCCCTAGTCGTCGTCGCCTTCACTTACAGATCTGGCCGCTATTCCGCCAGACATATCGAGATCTGGTCTCTCTACTGGCACTTCGTCGACATCGTCTGGATGTTTGTGGTGCCGCTGGTTTATCTCATGAATATGAAACGGTAGTTGGTTCGAACATGGACAACCCTTCCGGAGGTGGCGCGGTGAATTCGAACGAGAAGTCTAACGGCATGGTCACGACTTATATCGTCTATGTCACGATCCTTGTCATCGCCGTCTATCAAGTCTGCTTTGCTCTGATGGCTGGACCTCAACCCGTTCTCATGCTCATGCTGGCGCTTCTACAAGCCTCGGTAGCTGTCATGTATTTCATGCACCTGGCTCAGGAGCGCACCATACTCTTCCTGGCATTGATCCCCTATACCGTCTTTGTCCTCTTTATGATGAACATGATCTGGTCCGACAGTTTCCGTCTGCTCCACATGCGTCCGCACTAATATCGGTTGGCTCTCTCCTTCTTCCGTACCTCAGTTTCGAGAAGGAGTACTATGAAGCGGCAACGAAGATGACATTCAAGCGAGTTGGGCTGTGCGCGATGATCGTGCTTCTTCTGTCTCTGCCAGCATGGAGCCAGGGCTGCGCTCTTTGTTATACCCAGGCCGCAGGTGCCGGCCAGCGTTTGATCCAGGCACTCCGAAGCGGCATTTTGGTCCTGGTATTTCCCCCCATGGGTATTTGCATCGCGATCGCTGTCGCCACCTACCGGAAACGAAACCTGTTCGGCGAGCGCAGTAACGCCCTCCGTCGCCGCGACCGTGAATCCGACTTGGGCTGGTAAGGCGCGCCCGGCCTTTCCTGGCAATCTTTCCCTGAAACACTTAACTTGCGCCTCATCTACTGGTGGTAGGATGACCCTATGACACACACCTCCATGGATTCCATTATCCGTGAGCTGAGATCGGAACAAGTGCGTCTGCAAGGCCAGCTTCACCGTGTGACCGCAGCGATTGCTGCCCTCGGGAAAGCTGGTTTGGGCCCCTCGAAGTCGGTGCCAGCAGGCCGTACTCGTGTCATCTCTGCCGCTGGACGCAAACGTATTGCAGCCGCGCAACGAGCGCGTTGGGCCAAGGTGCGCGCCGCCAAACGCGGCTAGCAACTAGCCCGTTCAGCTGAATCTCACTCGGAGTCAAGACCGATAAGTATCAAAGGTCGAAGTGTGCCCGCCTGAATATGCGAGTGTAGCGCGGACACTCTTGTCCGCGTGAAGGCCGGCATCTGAGAGGTTGGCGGCACCAACAAGGTCTGTAGCCTCAGTAACCTCTGTGGTGACGCTTCCGTGCGTACTTGATTTTCTTCGCCGCCTACGACACCCTCCCAACCACCTCTCCAACGAACGCCGCGAACTCCCGAACATCCTCTTCCGTCGTATCGAACGAGCACATCCACCGCACCACCGACTCTTCCTCGCTCCATACATAAAAAAAATATCGCTCCTGAATCGCCGCAATCGACGCGTGCGGAATTCGCGCGAAAACACCATTCGCCTCCACTGGATAAACAATCGTCACCCCAGGGATCTTCGAAACCTCCGCCTCCAACAGCTTCGCCATGCGATTGGCATGAAGCGCATTCCGCTTCCACAACTCGCCAGTCAGCAGCGCGTCCATCTGCACGGCCATGAATCGCATCTTCGATGCTAATTGCATCCCCTGTTTGCGCAAGAACTTGAAGTCCTCGGCCAGCTCTGGACGGAAGAACACCACCGCCTCCACACCCATCAATCCATTCTTGGTGCCGCCGAACGAAAGCACGTCCACTCCAAGATCGCGTGTCGCCTGCCGCAGCGTAAGTCCCAACGCGGTGACCGCATTCGAGATCCGCGCTCCATCCATATGCAGGAACATCTTCCGCTCATGCGCAAAGCGCGCCAGCGCCTCCACCTCACCCGGTTTGTACACCGTCCCCATTTCCGTGGACTGCGTAATCGAAATCACCCGCGGCTGCACATGATGCTGGTCGCCAATTCCGTGGTACGCCTGCCCAACGGCCTCCACGGTCAACTTGCCGTCCGGCGCTGGCAGTGGAATCAACTTGCACCCCGTCAGCCTCTCCGGAGCCCCGCATTCATCCGTATATATATGAGACAGTTCAGGGCAAAGCACTGCCTGGTAAGGCCGCGCCAACGCCTGCAGGCTCAATACGTTTGCCGCGGTCCCGTTAAACACAAAGAAGACCTGGACATCATCGCCAAAGTTCTCCCGGAACTTGGCCACCGCGGCCTCGGTATAAGGGTCATCCCCGTACCCCACTACGTGTCCGTCGTTTGCACGCCGGATCGCCTCCAGCACCTCAGGATGGACCATCGCATTGTTGTCGCTGGCAAAGCTGCGCTTCGGTTTCATAAGGAAACAATCTAGCAGACACCCCAAAAATTCTCCGGACCGTTCCGTCACCTACCTGAATCTATTAACTGGTCTAGAATTAATGTTCGGCGCTCGGCAGGTCCGGCGCATCAATCCCATTCTGGTTGAAAAAGTACTCTTATGTTCTTGCGAATCGATAGAAACACTCTCGTCTCTTCCCTTTTTGTTCTTGGCACGCTGGCTGCCATGGTCGGATGCGGCAACACTAAGTCCGCCAACGCTGGTCCTCCTCCCGCCATGCCCGTGCAGGTGAAAACCGCTGCTCTCCAAAAGGTTGACGATTCCACCGACTACGTTGCTACCCTCAAGTCCCGCGACTCGGCGGTGGTCATGCCTCAGGTGGACGGCATCATCACCAAGATTTTTGTTCACTCCGGCGAGCACGTAGCCGGAGGTGCCCCCCTCATGCAGATCGACCCTGCCAAGCAGCAAGCCACCGTCAGAAGCCAGGAAGACGCCCGCAACGCCCAGCGTGCGCAGGTGACTTGGGCGCAACAGAACTACGATCGTGTCAATGGTCTGGCCAGTGCTGGCGTAGTCAGCAAACAGGAGCTCGATCAGGCACGCGCTAATCTTGACGCGGCGCAAGCGCAGCTCCATTCGCTTGACGCCCAGGTCAATGAGCAGCAGGTACAGCTGCACTACTACCAGGTAGTGGCGCCGCGCGCGGGAATCGTCGGCGATGTCCCGGTTCGCGTTGGCGATCGTGTTTCCACCGGTACCCAGCTCACGACCGTGGATCGTCCGGGCACTTTGGAAGCCTACATCTTCGTCCCCATCGAAAAGTCCTCGCAGCTCAAGATGAATCTTCCCGTTCAGATCGTGGACGGCTCAGGCAAACTGCTAACCGCCAGCCGCATCACCTTCATCTCGCCGCAGGTAGATAACACCACTCAGACTGTCCTGGCTAAGGCCCAGATCGCCAATGCCAACGACGCCTTGCGCACGGCCCAGTTCATTCGCGCTCGCGTTGTTTGGGGAACCGATCAAAAACCGGTTGTCCCGGTGGTTGCGGTCTCGCGCATCGGCGCTCTCTATTTCGCATTCGTTGCCGAGCCCGACCAGAAAGGTGGATATGTTGTCCACCAGAAGCCGCTCCAGATCGGCCAAATCGTCGCTAACGACTACGTGGTGCTGGACGGCGTGAAGCCCGGTGACAAAGTCGTCGTCTCGGGCACGCAATTTCTGATCGACGGCATTCCGGTAGTCCCACAAGAAACCGCTGGAAATTCGTAGCAATCGATTCGTCACCTGCCTGGGTGTCGTCAGTCGCGGCAACCCGGCCAAGAGAACACTGTCAGCGTACAAACTGAACACTGACCACTACCGTACGGCCACTGTCATCTTATGGTTGATTTTTTTATTCATCGTCCGGTTTTCTCCACCGTTTGCGCCCTCCTTATTATTCTCGCGGGCGCCGTCTGTATCCCCACCCTGCCCATCGCCCAGTTCCCGAACCTCGCGCCTCCACAAGTCGGAGTTACGGCCTTCTACACCGGAGCCAGCGCGCAGACTGTCGAGTCCGCCGTCACCACGCCGCTCGAGCAGCAGATCAACGGCGCCGAGGGCATGAAGTACATCACCTCGTCCAGCACCAACAACGGCGTCAGCTCCGTCACCGCGACCTTCGATCTTTCTCGCGACCCCGACCTTGCCTCGGTTGATATTCAAAATCGTGTCAACACCGCGCAAGGCCGCCTTCCCAACGCTGTAAAACAAGTCGGAATCACCGTCGCCAAGACGTCGCAGAACTTCGTCTTCGGTGCCGCTGTCTTCGCGCCCGAAGGCCGCTATTCCACGCTCTTCATCAGCAACTACCTCGACGTCTACGTCCGCGACAATCTCAAGCGCGTTCCAGGAGTGGCCGACGTACTCATCTTCGGTGAACGCAAGTACTCCATGCGCCTGTGGCTCGACCCCGTCCGCATGGCCAGTCGCTCTCTCACCGCACAAGACGTGGTCGCAGCTCTGCAAGAGCAGAACGTCGAAGTCGCCGCCGGACAAGTCGGGTCTCAACCCTCGATGCCTGGCCAGCAGTATCAGATCAGCGTGCGCGCGGTCGGCCGCCTTTCCGAAGCCACGCAGTTCGACAACGTCATCCTCAAGAGCAACGCCGACGGTACTCTCGTTCACCTCCGCGATGTCGGCCACGCCGAACTCGGCGCCGAAAATTACAGCTCGCATCTGGACTACAACGGCCGCGAATCGGTCGGCATCGGCATCACCCAGCTTTCCACCGCAAACGCGCTTGATGTTGACCGCCGTTGCATCGCCGAACTCGAACGCCTCTCCAAGCGCTTCCCGCCCGGAATGAAGTACGAGCTCGCCTTCGACACCACCGACGCCGTCGGCGAATCGATCCGCGACGTGGTCTCCACCCTCGGCACCGCCATCGTCCTCGTCATCCTCGTCATCTTCATCTTCCTCGAAGACTGGCGCTCCACCATCATTCCGGCCGTCACCATCCCCGTTTCGCTGATCGGCACCTTCGCCTTCGTCAAGATCCTGGGCTTCTCCATCAACACGCTGACGCTCTTCGGCATCACACTGGCCACCGGACTCGTCGTGGACGACGCCATCGTCGTCATTGAAAACATCGAACGCCACCTTCAGGAAGGCGAGCCCAGTCCAATCAAGGCCGCCTCCGACGCCATGAAGGAAGTCACCGGCGCCGTCATCGCGACATCACTAGTACTCGTCGCCGTCTTCGTGCCCGTGGCATTCTTCCCCGGCACCACCGGAATTCTCTTCCGTCAGTTCGCGCTGACCATCGCTTTCTCCATCGCGATCTCCGCCTTCAACGCGTTAACGCTGACTCCCGCTCTCTCCGCTCTCTTGCTCGGCCGCGAACATGGCGAGAAGAACTGGTTCTTCAAGCGCGTGGATCGCGTTCTCGCTGCTGTCAACAACGGCTACGTCCGCGCCCTGCGCACCGTCCTGCGCTTCGAAGCCGCCGCACTGATTCTCTTTGTCGTCCTACTCGGCTTGGCCTACGTTGTCTTCAAACAGGTGCCGCAAGGTTTCGTGCCTACCGAGGATCAGGGCTACCTCATCGTTGCCATTCAAGCCCCGTCCGGAGCCTCGCTCGAATACACGCAGAAGATCGGCGAGCAGGTAACCGCCATCACCAAAAACATCCCTGAAATCCGCGGCATCTTCTCCATTGCCGGTTTCAGTTTCGGTGGCGCCACTCCCAACGCCGGTATCGTCTTCTTGCCCTTGAAGCCCTACGAGCAGCGTAAAGGCCGCGAGCACACCGCGACCGCTGTCCTCAGTCGACTTCGCGGTCCCTTCTTCGGAATCTCCGGCGCTATCGTCATTCCTTTCGAACCCCCCGCCGTACAAGGTCTCGGCCAGTTTGGTGGCTTCCAGTTCGAAGTGCAGGACCAGGCCACTCACACACTTCAGGATCTCGATAAAACCACGCACGACCTGATCCGTGCCGCCGGCGGCCGTCCGGAAAAAGATCTCACTGGTCTATTCAGTACCTACACCGCCAGCGATCCCCAATTCCTGGTCACTATCGACCGCGAAAAAGCCAAGAGCCTGCACGTCCAACTCAGTCAGATCACCGACACCCTCGGCGTCTACATGGGCTCCGCGTACATCAACGATTTCGATTTCAACAACCGTTCCTATCGCGTGTACGTACAAGCCGACAAGCAGTTCCGCTCCCGTCCACAAGATATCGGGCAGTACTACACGCGCTCTGATTCCGGCGCGATGATCCCGCTCTCCAACCTGGTCACCGTCACCCAGACCGCCGCGCCCCAGGTCATCAACCATTACAACCTGTTCCGCTCCGCCGAGATCAACGGCTCCGCTGCCCCCGGATTCAGCTCTGGACAGGCCATTGAAGCCATGCAGCAACTCTCCGCGAAGACTTTGCCGCAGGGCTACGCCTACGAATGGTCCGGCATCTCGCTCGAAGAACTAGCTTCCGGATCCACCACGCTGATCCTCTTCGGCCTCGGAACCCTGGTCGTCTATCTCACGCTCTCCGCGCAATACGAGAGTTTCGTGCTCCCCTTCATCATCCTGTTAGCCGTCCCGATGGCGTTGTTAGGCGCGCTCTCCGCGCAGTGGCTGCGCAGTCAGCAGAACGACGTTTACTGCCAGGTAGGACTAGTCATGCTCGTCGGCCTGTCGTCCAAGAACGCCATTCTGATCGTTGAATTCGCCGAGCAACTACGCGAACGCGGCATGACAATCCTCGAATCCGCAGTCGAGTCCGCTCGCATCCGCCTCCGCCCGATCCTAATGACGTCGCTAGCCTTCATCTTGGGCGTAGTCCCGCTAGTCACCGCCAGCGGCGCCGGAGAAAACGGACGCCACTCCGTCGGCACCACCGTTTTCGGCGGCATGATCATGAGCACGATTCTGAATCTTTTCTTCATCCCCGTGCTCTATCTACTCATTGAGGGTTTCCGCGAACGCCGCCGCAAACCAAAAGAGGCGTAACAGGCTACGAAAGAAGGGTCAATCTGACGCCGGGTTTGGGCGGCATCGAATTCTGGGAGCGCAGGCATTTGGGGGCCCCGGCTTTTGGGTGGCGCAGCGCTTCAGCGCTGCGATATCTACCTTATTTTGTTCCCGGCTTTAGCCGCTGAGGGCAAAGCAACTCCCTCGGTAGTTTAGGCGTCTTAACGGTTGCGCCGGAGTTGGGTTCCCGCTGTTCAAGTAAACTCTCCGCGAGATTCACCTGGAGGCAATTACCATGAAACGATCACTGTCGCTCGTTACGATCGCATTTCTGTTTGCAATCTCTGTTCTCTCAGCCGCCGCGCAAACGCAGCCCGCCGGCCCCATGCCGACAAAGGCCATCGAGCGCATTCAAAAAGAAGTTCGTCACGAACTCGTCATGCTCCCCTTCTACGGCGTGTTTGACAACCTCGCCTACCAGGTGGACGCCGACGGCACCGTTACTCTTCTCGGCCAGGTTGCTCGTCCCGTCCTGAAATCGGACGCCGAGAACGTCGTAAAGAAAGTTGAAGGCGTCGAAAAAGTTGTCAACAACATCGAAGTTCTTCCCACGTCCCCCAACGACGATCGCATTCGTCGCGACACCTATCGCGCTATCTTCGGCAACTCCGAACTCAGCCAGTACCAACTCCGTGCCGTGCCCCCAATCCACATCATCGTGAACAACGGCCACGTCACTCTCGAAGGAGTAGTTGCCCGCAAGATGGACAAACAAATTGCCGGCATGCAAGCCAACGGCGTCCAAGGCGCATTCTCCGTGACCAACAACCTGCACGTGGAAGAAGAAGAGAACAAAAAGTAGCCGCCCGACGCCAAGACGAATTCGTTGAGCAGACACAAAGGCGCCGTGATTCAAGCGGCGCCTTCCCTCTGTGACCTGCCACCTGTCCTCCCGCCCTGCCGTTCCCTCGTGACCTAACGTCCGTGATCCGCGCCTTTCTCTGTGTCCCTCAGTGACCTCTGTGGTAGTCGCCCTTGATCTCTCCGCCCAAACTAAAATAGAAAAAATGCCGAATCCACCCTCAGCCACGGAGATCACCGAAGCCGCCGCCCTCCTCCGAGCCGGTCGCCTGGTAGCCTTCCCCACGGAAACGGTTTACGGCCTGGGAGCCAATGCCCTCGACGCCGAAGCTGTAGCCCGTATCTACGCCGCGAAACGCCGTCCCGCAACCAGCCCGCTAATCGTCCACATATCGTCAATCGACATGGCGAAATCGCTAGTAACATCGTGGCCCGCGCTAGCCGACCGCCTGACAGAAAAATTCTGGCCCGGCCCGCTAACCTTGGTCCTTCCGATAGCCACAGAAGTGGATGTGGATATAAAAGTAGTAGATGTAGACAAAGAAGAAGAGGACAGAGATGTGGGGACGGGCGACCCGCCCGTCCAAGCCGAGCGAAGCTCGGCAGCAGTTTCATCGCAAAGAGTCATCCCCCCAATCGTCACCGCCGGACTCCCCACCGTAGCCCTGCGCATGCCCGCTCACCCCATCGCCCTGGCCCTGATCCGAGCCGCCGCCCTCCCCGTAGCCGCTCCCAGCGCCAACCGCTTCACCGAACTCTCTCCCACCACCGCCGACCACGTTCGCCAAAGCCTCGGCCACGACGTAGATTGCATTCTCGACGGCGGCCCCTGCACCGTCGGCATCGAATCCACCGTCCTCTCGCTCGCCAACGCCAATCCCGTCCTCCTTCGTCCCGGAGGAATCTCGCGCGCCCAACTCGAAGCCGTAATCGGCCCCATCGCCACCGCCGCAGATCCCACCGGCGGCGCTCACCCCTCCCCCGGAATGCACGCGCGCCACTACAGCCCGCGCACAAATTTGCTCTTAGTCAAAGATGGAAATTTGCCGCCGGAAGGAAATGGAATTTATCTGCAACACGCTCACCCACCGTCGCGTCGAGACATGAAGACCATCCTCATGCCCGCCCAAGCCCCCGCCTACGCCGCCGCTCTCTACGACCAGCTTCACCAAGCCGACAACGGCACCTTCGATTGGATCGCCGTGGACCAACCTCCAACCACGCCAGAGTGGGAAGCCATCCAGGACCGTCTCCGCCGCGCCGCCACCAACGAGTAGAAACACCTTCGCAATCTTAGAAATGCGCTCAGATAAGGTCTGATTAAATGTAGCGCGGACACTCTTGTCCGCGCAGAAGCCAGCAGCTAAGAGTCTTCCAGTCGCAACAGGCCACTTGTTCAGAGTTCGGAGTGTGGCGGGTCGCCAACATCTGCGCTGGCAAAGTCCATATCCTCAAATCGTTGGCAGCGAAACAAATTGGGGTGCTGCATTTCTCGTGCTTTTCGAGAAGTGCGAACCACGACTGCCTGCACCGCATGCGCCACTTCTCGCGGTTTCGTGCGCTGCCCACGCAGCGCAGAAGAACGAGTGGCCGTGCTGAAGTTGAAGATTCGATCACCGGCGGCGTAAGAGCAAAGACCCTCGTCGTGGATAGTCGGAGCCCAATCTTACAGAATCCCCATGGGAGTTAGGAGAGCCAAGGCAGCCACAATCAAACCGCCGAAGAACAGTGGGAATCCAAGTGATCTCGGTGCAAAGAAGGCAGCAACGAGGGCAACCATGCTTGCAGTGACGCACCCGATCAACCACCGAGACGCGGGGAGACCAAGGAACAAGACGAGTAACGGAATCAGAAGCGCCGACGACAGCGCAACGCATCCACTAAGGCATATCCAGAGTCGCCAACGAGACCCGTTTTCACCTCGCCACAAGCTTGCGAAGCTAGTCCACGACATTCCAACGAGCAGAAAGGGCACACAGACAAGTGCCAGAAACGCGCCTGACACCATTGCGGCTGGCAATCTATGCCCCGGATTCCAAAAGGAAAGAAGCGCCACGATAATAAGAGGCCAGACTATCCAGTCATCCCGGCGATTGCTGTTACTTGATGCCTTTTGGGTTTCCATGCTCAGCCAGTGATATTGTAGCCTCGTAATCATGCTGGGTGTCCACGTGAGAGCTGGTTCTCGATTATTGTCGAAAAGATCCCCAATTCACTAACAATCTGGCGGGTGGCCAACATCTCCAAGCTTAGGTATGACGCTGGTGGCTTACCGCTGGCACTGAACACGATAGTCAGCCGCCGGAGATATGCGCCACCCGCCCTGAGCCTCATTAGCAGCTACAACTGGGGCGAAGGGAGCGGCAAGGCAGGCAGATCCGCAAGTCTAGTGAATGTCAAATTCAGGAGGACTCGGCTTTCCAAACGGCAGGTCCAGCGGGTGCGCCGGGCTTATCCATCCTTCGGCTGCACCCAATCGTGCAGCCTTCAAGTTTTCCTCCGTGGCCGGAACCGCCGGACACGCGCCATAGTCGAACCTTAGAAACTGTTCGCCCAGATAAGCGACGCCCAAGCCAATATGGTCCGCAATGAGGTCGAACTCCTGTGCCTGATCAGGACGTTGAGGCGTACTCCCTGGTAGTCGACGAACTGTCATCAGGGGCACATTGGGATCAGGTTTAAGTTTGATGACTCTCAGAAGTTCTACCCGATGGGTCTGGCGGCTGAGGCTTCGAATGATCGCAGGTGTGCAGGGATTTGGATCATCCTTCGCGCCTTTCGCTATTTCTGCCTCTAGTTCTTTCCAAGCCGTGGGAAGAATGTCCGCTTGTTTAGTGCAATGCCGCCAGCGGGTGATGCAGGTGAAATTGAGGTCGGTGAGGCGCAAAACATCTCGCGGGTCGGCAAAGGGAGTGAAGTTGACCCATCCTATCCTGCAACCCGTGCATCCGGTCGGCCCGCCTATTTGATATTCGGGATGTTGGACCCATACCTGGAAGGGAGAATGAGTCCCGATGCTACCTCCCAGTGTATATTCGACTCGTCTACCGTCCGGTTCCGTCTCCAAGGTCTCGATGCCCAGGCCTATGCCTTTCCCCCACAGGATATTGTCTCGAACTTGAATGAACGCACCTGCGCGCGCGACGCGCCCGCCGAGACTGTGATAGATGGCACGAACTGCAAGGTGATTCCAGAGAAACTCGAGGTGCCGCGCGCTTGTGTTGTTCAGGGATATGTCTAGATCGCACCAAGACGGCCGGCAGACCTTTTCTTTCGTGTTATCGAACCAGCGATCTTCCAGTCGCCGGGCGTCGGCGAATGTGCTTTTTCGCAATTCGAGTGAGCGAATATCAGACTGCAGGCGCTCGGCGCGGTAACGGAGCACATATTGGTCAACGCGAATTGCTGCGGCGAGCAAGAGAATCGATGCCAACACTGCCGCTAAGAACCATGCCAGGATGCGCACGATCTTCTTGCACATGCCTAGAGTAGACACCACTCGTGTGCGGAATGGTCAATCCGTCGGAATCACTAAAGTAACATCGATAACCCACCCGGATCACTGGTACCGCAAATCCACCGCGAAGTGTCCGATAATGAACCAATGGCCGGCAATTCCCATCCGACTGCACCTTCATTGCTTCAGGGCATTGGAGTGCTGATTCTCTTCTTTGCTTTCATGGCGGCGCTGGGGGCATTTTTTGCTCCCAAGGACGGCCATTTCGGATTGCTTTTCGACTCGTTCCAAGTGGTCGAGCGTTTCATCGCAACGATGGTCACGATGGTGATCTTCGGAGTGGGCCTTCTCCTTCTCCAAAAATGGGCCGCCTTGCTGTTGTCCTTGGCGGGAATCGGGGGCGCTCTTGTGAGCGTTAGCGAATCGCTGAGAGATCTAGCTCATCCTACTTCAGACAATTTGGTGTGGCCGGGTCTTCTTTTCGCGGCGGTTCTCATTGTTCCCGCAGGGGTAACTGCCTATTCTTGGAAGCACCTCGCTTGGTGGAAGAGGCTACCTGCAAATATAGAAGCGCGGTAGCCGTTGAAACATCGTCATAACACCAAGCACATCCTTAGTGCGCCATTACCGCTCTACATTCTGACTTCTGACTTCTGACTTCTGACTTCTAACTTCCACCTTCCCCAACCCCCATCGCCCTAACTCGAATCGTATGCGGCACGCTGCGCAATTTCTCCAGCAGCTCCCCATTACACGGAAGGTTAATATCGTAAATGGCATACCCCACCGGACCCCGCGTGTCCAGCACTTGCCGCTCGATGTTGATACTGCGATCCGCCAGTATGTCGTTGATCGCCCGCAAAATTCCTGGCACGTTGTGATGGATGTGCGTCAGCCGGTGCGATCCCGTCTCATAGTCCAGATGGCAATGCGGCAGGTTCACGCTCATCAGCGAGTTGCCCGTCCGGAAATAATCAATCATCTTTGCGGAAACAAACTGCCCGATATTCTGCTGCGCTTCTTCCGTGCTGCCGCCAACATGCGGAGTCAGAATGACGTTCGCCAATCCTTGCAGCGGACTCGTAAACACGCCTCCACTTTCCGGTTCCTGCGGAAACACATCGATCGCCGCGCCTGCCAGTCTCCCGCTCTTCAGGTGCTTGGCCAGCGCATCGTGATCCACCACCATGCCGCGGCTCAAGTTGATCAGGCACGCGCCTTCTTTCATCGCGCTGATTTCTTCTTCACCAAACAAATTCTTGTTCTGCGGCTTGCCGTCCACGTGCAACGTCACCACGTCCGCCGTTTCCAGCAACTCGCGAAAACTTACTGGCCGCGCATTGCCGCGCGCCAGCACATGCGCGATATCGTGAAACACCACGCGCATGCCCATCGCTTCGGCCAAATCCGAAACCTGCGACCCAATTTTCCCGTAGCCCACAATTCCCAGCGTCAGCCCGCGCACTTCATGCGATCCCGCCGCCGACTTGTTCCAGTCGCCGCGATGCAAATTCGTACTCGCTTCAAACGTCCGCCGCATCAGCAGAATGATTTCGCCCATCGCCAACTCGGCCACCGACCGGCTGTTCGAATGCGGATCGTTGAACACTCCAATCCCGCGATCATTCCCAGCCGCGCGGTCAATCTTGTCCACTCCAATACAGAACGCCCCCACGGAAACCAACTCTGGCGCAGCATCCAGCACTGCCGCCGACACGCGGGACTTCGAGCGCACTCCCAGAATCGAAACGCCCGGAATCTTCTTCACGAGCTCAGCTTCGTTCATCGCCCCTTTGTGCGACTCCACGGTAAAGCCCGCTTCTTCAAACTGCGAGACGGCCACCCCGCTAATGTTTTCCAGCAGTAAAACCTTCAAGAACCCTCCCCGGGCAAAAGTGAACCAACAAGAATTATAAAGGTCGCTTTGCAAGCCCGCGGGTGACGAAGATAATGTACAGATGACAGGCCCAAAGATAGTCCCAGCCGAGTCTCCCGCCCAGATCGAACTGGTTCGCGAGCTCTTCCTCGAATACGCCAAGTCTCTCGGTTTCAGCCTGTGTTTTCAAGGCTTCGACAAGGAACTAGCCGGCCTCCCCGGAGCCTATGCACCCCCCAAAGGCCGCCTGTTCCTCTGCGAATACGACGACGAATTAGCAGGCTGCATCGCCCTTCGACCGCTTGAGCCCGGGATCTGCGAGATGAAGCGCCTCTACCTGCGCCCGCAATTTCGCGGCAAAGGCCTGGGCCGTAAATTGGCCGAGCACCTCATTTCCCAAGCTCGCGAAATTGGCTATCAACGCATGCGTCTCGACACCGTCGAACCAACCATGAAAGATGCCGTCGCCATGTATCGCAGGCTCGGCTTCCACGACATTCCGCCCTACAGCCAGATTCCAGTGGATGGCGCCCTCTGCATGGAACTTGATCTTTAACGGCCTGCGGTCAGGCAACGCAGATCGCTGCCAGATGTTACAAATAATGTAAGGCCGACGGACAACGCTTCTGCTCTGGCCTGAATCTTTCAAGACCGGCCCGTCATCTTTAAAGCTTTGGAGGAAACACAGCATGGCACATGAACTGCCCCCCCTGCCGTATGCGTACGCGGCGCTCGAACCAACCATCGACGAAAAGACGATGCACCTGCATCACGACATGCACCACGCCGCTTACGTCAAGAACCTCAATGCGGCGCTCGACAAACATCCTGAACTGCACGCGAAAAGTCCGGAAGATTTGATCCGCGATCTCAACGCTATCCCCGAAGACATTCGCGGCGCGGTCCGCAACAATGGTGGAGGCCACGTCAACCACTCGATGTTCTGGGAGACCATGAAGCCCAACGGTGGCGGCGATCCCACCGGTCCGATCGCTGACGTGATCAAGAAGACCTTCGGCGACTTCAAGACCTTTCAGGAGAAGTTCAACGCGGCTGGCGTCGGCCAGTTCGGCAGCGGCTGGGTCTGGCTCGCTGGCGACTCCAAGGGCGAAGTGAAGATCATTTCCACGCCCAATCAGGACAGCCCGATCTCACAGGGCCTGTACCCGATCTTCGGCAACGACGTCTGGGAGCACGCCTACTACCTGAAGTACAACAACCGCCGTCCCGAGTATCTGCAAACCTGGTGGAACGTAGTCAACTGGGAAGAGATCAACAAGCGTTACCAGGCTTCCAAGAAGTAACTGGAAGCTGCATAAACAAAGGGGCGAACGCCAACGTTTGCCCCTTTTCCTTGCTCCAAAGTGAGTACCGCTATCCTCTTATATCTCTGCGAACTCCGCGTCCTCGGCGGTAAAAGCGCTTGCCTTCAAAGATTAATGAATTATTAAAGTTCGCCTAATCCAAAGCTCTGCTCCCTTTGTTGCTGATCCAATGTTAGACTCCAGCCGATAAACCCAGTGGGCGGAGCCGTATGCAAACCAACGAATATGATCTGGTTGTGATCGGCAGTGGACCTGCCGGCCAAAAGGGCGCGATCTGCGCCGCGAAGCTACATAAGAAGGTAGCGATCATCGATCGCGAGCGCACCATTGGTGGCGTCTGCGTTCACACCGGCACCATCCCCAGCAAGATGTTTCGCGAAGCGGTGCTCTATCTCAGCGGCCTGCGCCAGCGCAGCTTCTACGGCCGCGGCTACGTGCTGAAAGATCGCATCGAAATGTCTGACCTGATCTTCCGCGCCCAGACGGTCATGTCGCGCGAAGTCGAGGTCATCAAAGCGCAACTCCGCCGCAACTACATTGATTCGTTTTCCGGAGAGGCGCGCTTCGTCGACCCGCACACGATCGAGGTGGTCAATTCGGAAGGGATACATCAGCTCAAGGGCGAAAAGATCCTGATCGCGTGCGGCACTCGACCTGCCCACAGCGACGACATCCCCATCGATGGCAAGAGAATTTTTGACTCCGACCAGGTGCATTGTCTGGACGAGATTCCGCGCGAGCTCATCATCGTCGGCGCAGGCATCATCGGCCTCGAATATGCCTCGATGTTTGCTGCCTTAGGCGTGAAGGTTACGCTGCTGGATCAGCGTCCAACGCTTCTCGACTTTGTGGATCACGAGATCATTGAGAGCCTCTGCTACCAACTGCGGCAACTTGGAACCGTGTTCCGCCTCGGCGAGAAAGTGGTTGCAGTAGGCTTCGACAACGAGCGCTCGCAGGTCTTCGCGAAGATGGAGAGCGGCAAACTTGTTCGCGCTCAGGCGCTGTTGTATTCGGTCGGACGTCAGTCGAACGGCGACAAGCTCAATCTCGAAGTGGCCGGCATTCAAGCTGATCCGCGCGGCAAGCTCATCGTCAACGACCACTACCAGACTGTCGTCGAGCACATCTATGCGGCTGGCGATGTGATTGGCTTCCCAGCGCTTGCTTCGACTTCGATGGAGCAAGGGCGTCTTGCCAGTTGCCACATGTTCGGCAAGCCCAGCAAGATGGTCTCGAACCTGATTCCATACGGCATCTATGCCATCCCCGAAATCTCGATGGTCGGCGAAACGGAAGAGGTGTTGACCAAGAAGAAAGCGCCTTACGAAGTCGGGCTGGCGCGCTACTCGGAGCTGGCGAAGGGTCAGATGCTGGGCGATGAACAGGGGCTGGTAAAGATCATCTTCGATCCAATCACGTTGAAGCTTCTTGGGGTCCACATCATTGGGGACCGGGCGGCTGAGATCGTCCACATTGGGCAGGTTGTGCTGGCGATGGGTGGGACCATCGAGTACTTCCGGGACACGATCTTCAACTACCCAACCTTGGCCGAGGCTTACAAGGTGGCTGCCCTCGACGGGCTGAACAAGCTGTAGGCCATCCAATCGGCGGGCTCGGGACCTCCCTTGGGGAACATTTCATGTGCGAATGTTCCACGTGGAACGTTTTGTACATATTTCCATGTACTGATTAGAATCGCTGTAGTCGGTTGCTATGGCGGTGTAACCAAAGTAGTTGCGGGCGCTCGGTCCTGATTTCTTCCCAATTT
>Ga0302321_100000219_pt1 | contig 51205 bp, 47 predicted proteins | sample Fen_T0_1_FD_202505 | JGI IMG/M metagenome (GOLD analysis project Ga0302321, IMG submission 202505) | Peat permafrost microbial communities from Stordalen Mire near Abisko, Sweden - Fen_T0_1 | ecosystem: Environmental > Terrestrial > Soil > Wetlands > Permafrost | place: Sweden: Abisko... | reverse complement strand
GATGCAGCAGCTGGCGAAGTCATCGCAGGGCTCCGCTACTTTCACGATCAGGCAAGCAAGCCAAACGCTGTCGAAGTCATCATCATCGCGCGCGGCGGAGGTTCTGCCGAAGACTTGGCAGCCTTCAATCACGAAGGCCTCGCGCGCACGGTTGCTGATGCGAAGATTCCTGTGATCTCAGCCATCGGCCACGAAACAGACTTCACGATCATCGATTTCGTTGCCGATCTGCGCGCGCCAACGCCATCCGCTGCGGCAGAACTCGTCATCCTCTCGCGCCAGGAAATCGAAGCGCAAGTTGAGGAGCTAAATCATCGCCTGGAGCGCGCCGTCCGTTATCGCCTGCTGATGGCTCGCCAGGAACTGTCTGAATTGGCGCAGCACGGCGCATTTCGCAGCATGATGGACAGCATTCACCGCGGACAGCAGACACTCGACGACCGCCGTTTCCGACTGGAAAAGGCGCAGCGACAGTTTCTGGAGCGTTCGCGGCGACGACTCGAAACCGTATCCGCAGCAGTCCGTCATTACGATGCGCGCCGTCGTTTGGCAGCAGTGCGCCAGCAACTGGATGCGCAAACGGCGAACCTAGTCGCCGCAACTCGAGCGAGAATCCTCGCCAGCCAATCAACCCTCGATCGCCGGACCGCTAGCCTGGAAGCGCTTTCGCCAGTAGCCATCCTGAATCGCGGCTATGCACTCGTGTTTAATGCGAAAGGCGATTTAGTAAAAGACGCCTCGCAACTGGCGCCCGGCGATGAACTCGCGGCGCGACTCGCGCATGGGCGTGTGCAGGCCCGCGTCACGAAAACCGAGCCGCAGGGATCGTAACTCGCTGTTCCCAGTCATGTGCATGAGCGCCTGCATTAGAATGGTTCCACTGCAGCTTACTCGCAGAACGGAGTTAACGTGCCGGTAACTTGGCCGCACATCACGCCGATTGCGATCGTGGACATCCTGCTGGTCGCGATTCTGATTTACCAGGCATTGATGTTGGTCCGCGGCACCCGCGCTGCACCGATGCTGGTCGGTGTCGCGACTCTGGGATTGGCCTTCTACTTCGCGCGTCTCGGCGAGTTACACACGCTCAACTGGCTACTGAGCACGCTCCTGCCGTATGTCGTGTTCGCGCTCATCGTCGTATTCCAGGCCGAGATTCGTCACGCCTTGGCAAACTTGGGCAGCCGCATTTCTCTCATGCGCTCCTCGAACTCCGTGGCTGACGTCTATGACGACATCGTCCTCGCTGCGAACCTCTTTTCCCAGAATCAGACTGGTGCGTTAATCGTTATCGAGCGGGAGATCGGCCTGCGCACCTATATTGAGAGCGGTGTGGCTCTCGACGCGCGCCTCTCCTACGATCTTCTAGCTTCGGTGTTTCGTCCCAGCGCTCCCTTACATGATGGCGCAGTGATCGTACAACGCGACCGCATCGCTGCAGCCGCATGCTTCCTGCCTCTTTCCATGAACCCGATCCTTTCCACCCAGATGGGAACCAGGCATCGCGCCGGTATTGGCATCACGGAAGAGACTGACTCAGTCGCGGTCATCGTCTCCGAGGAAACGGGCGCAATCAGTGTCGCTGTCGGTGGCAATATCGAACGCGAGCTGACCGTAGAGCGCCTGCGCGATCGCCTGAGCCATCTCCTGCGCCGCTACGCACCAGCACCCAGTCTGCCCAGCGCCCTGGAAGAAAGCTTCGTAGAAGATGAGCCGCCCAGTTCCCACTCCAGTCCTCGTCGTCAGGATGCTGACGTCAGATCGGGCCAGGACGACTGACGATGACAGGATGGCTCAAGCGCGCAGTCTTCGACAATTTCCTGCTCAAGGCCGTCTCTCTGTTTCTTGCCATCGGGCTCTGGGTTGCGGTCGCGAGCGCTCCTCCAGTCGAGATCGAAATGCGAGTGCCTATCGAATTCCGGAACCTCCCGGAAAATCTCGAAATTGATTCCGCCAGCTTTACCGAGGCTCAGGTCCGCTTGCGCGGCCCCGAACGCGTGATTCACGGCCTGGGTGCGAAAGATGTCAAAGCCGAGGTTGATCTGACGAACATGCAACCAGGGGAGCGCACATTCGACCTGTCCGCGCGCAACGTGCACGTCTCCGACGAGATCGAAGTCGAGCAGATTATCCCGGGACAATTCCATCTTTCCTTCGATGTCCGCGATCAGCGCACGGTCGAAATCCACCCGCGGGTTGCTGGAAATTTTGCGGCGGGCCTGCGCGTCGCCCAAGTACTTGCCGATCCGTCAACCGTAACAGTCACCGGCCCGAGGCGCCGAATCAAAGCTCTCGAAGCCGCTTCGACCGACCTCGTGGATGCCAGCGGAACCATGACCCGTGGATCTTTCACCACTCATGCCTTCGTACCTGACCCGTTGGTTCAAGTCGTTCGCCCCACACCCATCCGTGTCACGGTTATCATGGAAAGAGCGGCGGAAGAAAAGAAGCCCGAGTAAGCAAGCTCGACAGGCGCCGCCAGGAACGAATACGTACCTGCCCTACATAAAGGAATCTTTCACCTGACCTCATGACCCAAACCAGGCAGCTTTTTGGCACAGATGGAATTCGTGGTGTGGCGGGAGAATTCCCGCTTACTCGTGACAGCGTGTATTGGATCGGCCGCGCCCTTGGTCACGACCTGGTGCGCGTGAACCCGAAGGCTCGAGTAGTGATCGGGCAGGACACCCGTGTTTCGAGCCGCTGGATCGCCGACAGATTTCTCGAGGGACTCGCCTCGGTAGGTGTCGCATCCTCCAGCGCGGGAGTCATCACGACGCCCGGAGTTGCGTTTCTGGCGCGCTCGCAGGGCTTTGACGCCGGCGTGGTAATTTCGGCTTCTCATAACCCTTGGACCGACAATGGAATCAAGATCTTCTCCGGCGATGGTTACAAACTCCCGGACGCGCGCGAACTCGCGATTGAACACGAGATCTTTACGCTCTTGCAGAACTCGGAATCAGCTCCAGCCCCAGATTCCAAGACAGCAGTGTCCAGCCTGCCCGGCGATGAAAACCTGAGGCAAGCCTACGTTCACTGGTTGGCAGCGGGAGTGTCCGTGGACCTAACCCGTCTGTGCATCGCCGCGGATTGCGCGAATGGAGCTGCTGCGGCTGAGGCTCCCGAGTTATTTCGCGCGCTCAAAGCGAACGTCACATTTCTCCATTCTTCCCCAGACGGCCAGAACATCAATGAGAGTTGCGGAGCTTTGCATCCAGAAACGTTGGCGCACTTCATGGCTGAGCATCCGGGTAAGTTCGACATCGGCGTGACCTTCGACGGCGACGCGGACCGGGCTCTATTTTGCGATACCGACGGGCGCGTCGTGAATGGCGATGCCGTACTCCTCCTGGCCGCGCGCGACATGGCGTCACGCGGAACGTTGGCAAAACAGACTGTCGTAGCTACGACCATGTCGAATATGGGTCTGGAATTGGCTCTCAAGCGCTCCGGCATTTGCATGTTACGCGCCAATGTTGGCGACAAGTACGTGCTCGAGGAGATGCAGAAGGTCGGCGCAACTCTTGGCGGCGAGCAGTCCGGTCACATCCTCTTTCGCGACGGCGACGCAACCACCGGTGACGGGCTCATGACTGCCCTGCGGGTGCTTGCAATCATGGTGCGATCAGGAAAGTCCCTGGCCGACCTGGTGCACGACCTGAAAGTTTTTCCCCAGACGATCCGCAACGTTCGAGTGCGAGAGAAAGTTCCGTTCAGTCGGATTCCGGCGGCTCAGGCAGCAATTGCCTCAGCCGAAAGCGAACTGGACGGCAACGGCAGGGTTGTTGTCCGCTATTCGGGAACCGAAGCCCTCGCTCGCGTGATGATCGAGGCTGAGTCGAAAGAACAAATGGATCGTCTCGCTGGTTCCATCGTGGGAGCGATCCAAGCGGCGCTCGGCCTATAGCGTGCTCGCAGAAGCGTTCCGCCGCGATTCGTTTCGCAGTTTATCGGGCATCCTCGTCTGAATGCACTGGTGTGGGGCTCGACTTCTTCTTCCGCAATCGCAAACTCCAGGCAGGATTACCGCCCACCTACGTCCATAAGTACGGCGCGGTTATCTTGCCGACAACCGCAAATGATCTGAGAATGAGAATCAGTTTAAGGTTTCCGGGGTTAAGACGGACTCATGAGAATTCTCATTGTCGAAGACGACGCAGCACTGTCGAGTTTCATTCGTAAGGGCTTGGAAGCGGAACATCATGCCGTGGACATTGCGTGCGACGGGGAGCAAGGGCGCGCGATGGCAACCGCCATCGACTACGACCTCGTGGTGTTGGATCTGAATCTCCCCGGCTTAGATGGCGTCTCGGTACTCAAGAGTGTGCGCCAGCAAAAAAGCACTCTCCCCGTGTTGATTCTTACCGCACGCAGCCGCGTCGAGGACCGGGTGCAATGCCTGGACTCCGGGGCCGATGACTATCTGGTAAAACCGTTTTCGTTTCTTGAACTGTCCGCGCGCGTGCGGGCACTGATGCGACGCAGCCACCTGCCATCGGAATCGGTGCTCACGATCCGCGATCTGTGCCTGGATCGCGTAGAGCGAAAAGTCGCGCGCGGGGGACGTAACATCGACCTCACCGTCAAGGAATTTGCCCTCCTCGAATACATGATGCGGAATGCCGGTCGTCGCCTGACGCGGGCGATGATCATTGAACACGTCTGGAATCTGAGTTTCGATTCCACCACCAACGTGGTTGATGTGTATATCAACTACCTGCGCCGCAAAGTGGACGACGGGTTCCCGAATCATCTGATTCACACCGTGCGCGGTGTCGGGTATCAACTGGCTGCAGAAGGGGGGACGCCTTGAGCGCACACTCAGCTTCGCAGTTGCCGAGCGGACACGAAGTGCTGGGGGAATTGCTCCACTCCCTCAGCCAACCTCTCACAACCCTGCGTTGTTCCCTGGAACTCTCCATCGATGAACCTGCAGGACAGCAACAGCACAACATCGCAGCGGCGTTGGCACAAACCGATGCCATGATCTCGTTGCTCCGTTTCATGCGCGAATATCTTGAGGCTGATGAACTGGAAGTCGTCCCGGCGATCCTGTTGATGCCGGTCCTGGCCAGTGTCACCGAAGATCTGTCCACCATCGCTGCCGTGAGAGGCGTTCGTTTGCGGTTGGTAGGCACCTGCATGGCGAAACTTCGCTTGACGGATTCCCATCTTCGCTTGGCACTCGAGTATCTGATTCTGCCAGCTATCGAACACCACCCCAAGGATGGACAAATCAACATCCAAGTCCGACAGGAATCGGCCGAATCACTGGTGCGCTTGGAGTGCAAGCCTCCCCGTGGTCCGCAGGCGGCGACCAGCACTTCAAAATGGGGTCCTGCTAGCTCTACGGTGCGCCGCATACGGCGGGCAATTGCCACCCGGTTATTGGAGGCGGCGGGTGCGACCTTGTCGTTCAACGATGCTGACGCCTTGGGATTTGCTCTACATTCTCCCCATTTGGACGCTCCGATGGTCTGACCGGCTACGGTGCCCGTCCAGACCTGATCGATTCCCCAAGCGACGTGTCACTTTTGTCGAGTACAATCCACCTTTCCGGGAGGTGCTCGGTGAAGCTTTGGACGCTCTTCTCTTGCTTCTGTCTGATGTCAGTCTGTTGCGCGCAGGACAGCGCGCCTGTACTCAAGCCACTCACCGTAATCCGCGCCGGCACTCTGATCGATGGCGTATCGCATACAGCACGCCACGACCAGGTCATCACTATCCGGGGAAATGTCATTACTGAAGTCGTAGATGCGGCAAAAGCGAGGATCCCGGCTGGCTCCAACGTGATTGATCTCTCACAGGCCACGGTCTTGCCGGGGCTCATCGACGCCCACACTCACATCTTCCTGCAAGGAGAAGTCCCCGCCGAAGGTGGGTACGACATTCAACTTTTGAAATACCCCCTGGCGTTTCGCGCGGCCCGTGCAACCGTTTCCGCTCGGCGCGCCCTAGAACAAGGCTTCACCACGCTCCGCGACATGGAGACCGAAGGAGCCGGCTTCGGTGACGTCGGGATCAAGATGGCGATCGATCGGGGGTATATCCCGGGTCCACGTCTGTTTGTGTCGACGCGCGCAATCTCAACAACCGGTGGATACCCACTCGAAGGGTACGCGCCAGAGATCACGGTGCCGAAAGGCGTACAGATCATCGACGGGCCTGTCGAGGGGCGGAGAGCCGCTCGCGAACAACTAGACAATGGCGCCGACTGGATCAAGGTGTACATGACTCATCGCTCATGGCTGGGCAAGAACGGAGAGTTGGCTTCGCAACCGACACTCACGGTCGAAGAACTTCGCGCCATTGTGGACGAAACTCACGGCTGGGGAAAGCGGGTGGCCTGTCATGCATATAGTGGGGAAGGGTTGCAGCGCGCACTCGACGGTGGATGCGACTCGATTGAGCACGGGCTCGTACTCACCGACGCTCAGATCGCGCAGATGATCCGACAGGGCACGTGGCTATGCGCCACTCTCAGCGTTTACTACGGAGACTGGGCTCCCGGGGATACTGCCGAAGGCCAGCGTGACCGAAAGCGCGCATCAGCGCATGAAGAGTCTTTTCGCAGGGCGCTGAAAGCGGGAGCAAAGATTGCCTTCGGCACCGACATTGGCGGCATCCCCTGGACCGAGCCGATCGCGCAGGAGTTTCCGCGCATGGTTGAATTCGGTATGACGCCCATGCAAGCCATCCAGAGTGCCACTTCGAGAGCTGCCGAATTGCTGGACGTCAAAGGTCAGATCGGCGTGATCGCTCCAGGAGCCTATGCGGACATTGCTGCCTTTTCTGGCGATCCACTGGCGGATATCAAAGTTCTCGGGGATGTCCGCTTTGTGATGAAAGATGGGAAAATTTTCAAGAGCTCCGTGGCCCCAGACATCAAGCTGCCGAATTGACGTCGTAGCGCCTCGCGAGGCAACTAGTGGTGTACGTGTGGGCTTTGGCGAGGATTGCGCGAATGTCCGGAGGCGGCCTTGGTAATCCTCACGTCAAAACTGATAGGCAAGCTCTTCGGCGGATAGCAAGCGGTATTGTCGCACGCCTGGAATTTGAGCGTTCCGCGAACTATGTACTTCCCGGGAGTCACAGTGTGCAGGGGTCGCACCAGCACGTCCACCGTAAAATCGCCAGCATAGACGTTCAGTTTCTCGTCCGGAGAGAAAGCAAAGGTCATATCCTTGCCTTCGGGGTAAGTGATCCGGCCAATGACGATGTCCGTGGTGGCTCCCACTTTGAGGGCCGTAGGGATCAGATATTCGGACTTCGGGCGATTCGAGTTGATGTGAAAGCCATTTGCAATCTTGAATGACAGGGTTTCGGTGGCAGATTTGCCCTGAACAACCGCGACGGTCGGCGCCGGAGCCATCTTGACCACGGGGCCTTTCGGTCCCAAACCGACGTCATCTTGTGCGGAAGCTTTCGCAAGCAAAATCAACAACGCACAAATCAGGTTTCGTTTCATGACCACCCACCGAGAATTGTTGTCCGCAAAGACCCAGCCAAAGTACGTTCTATTTACGCGCCTGGACTGCCTTACCCTGATTCAGCGCCTGTTTGATGTGGTCTACGAATACGCTACGACTCTGCAAACCGAACTCACGGAACATAACCTTCCCGTCTCGATCCAGAAAAAAGGTGGTGGGCAACACGCTCACCCCGCCATAGCTCACTCCGACCGATTCCTTGCCCACGAGGATTGGGTAGTTGACGCCCATATCTTTTGCAAACTTGGCGATGTCCTCAGGGCTGGCATCATCCATGGCCACACCAACAATCTGAAACCCTTGCGGTCCATACTCTTTCTGCATTTCGACAAACCATGGCATCTCGATTTTGCAGGGGCCGCAGTACGTGGCCCAAAAATTCAGCAGAACCGCTTTGCCGCGCAAACTCGAGAGCTTTAGATTCTTACCCTCGAGCGATTGCAACTCAAAGTCGGGAGCAATATTGCCCATGATCTGTCCATTGACCGGGCCGTTGCGATTATTGCGGGCATTACGTAGGCCGGCGAACAGCATGACCCCGACGAGGGCCGCAACAAAAAAAAGAATCAGTGGATTTCTCTTCACAGTAACCTCAAATCCTTAAGAAGGGCTAACGTCTTCAGCCGGCTATGTTCCCTGCCGACTTTCTTTGCTACAAAGCAAAACGGTTCAAGAATGAGAAATATCCGGAAATCATGGAGAAGCGACCGAGCACCAGCAAGATACCCAACACAATCAGCAAGGCCCCGCTCGCCACTTCCACGGCGTGCATGTGAAACTTGAAACGATTATAGAACTTCAGAAAACGCTCGATGCCGAAGGAAGTGAGAATGAAAGGCACAGCCAACCCCGCAGAATAAATCGCGAGGAGCACAATCCCTTTCCAGACTGTATCCTGCGTGGCCGCGAATCCAAGCACAACCGCCAGGATCGGCCCAACGCACGGCGTCCATCCAAAGGCAAAAGCAAATCCAATCACAAACGCACCCCAGGGAGAGGATCCGCCCTTCAGAGCATGGAGCCTCGTATCCGCGAGCAACGCCTTGATTTGGAAAATCCCCGTCAGATGAAGTCCGAATAAAATAATGACCGCGCCCGCGATCCGCGACAGTAGCGATTTATATTGCGCAAGGATCTGGCCCACCTCAGTGGAAATCGCACCCAACGTGATGAATACGATGCTAAAGCCAATGATGAACGCGGCAGAATTGAGCATCACCTTGCGCAACAGATGCCCGTCGGTAGACTTCAGTTCTTCCACCCCCGCCCCCGAGATGAGCGAGACATACCCAGGCACCAGCGGCAGGACGCATGGCGAAAGGAACGAAATCAAGCCGGCGACAAAAGCGGCCAGCGGCAGTGGCAAATTGGTCATAAGGTCCTAGTTCTCGCGGTGCTCCATTGTAGCGGGTTCACGGCGCTTTTCCCCACTTACTAATGATGCGCTTGCCCGTGAATCTGTTACAGCGATTGGTGCCCGAACGGACATGAGCTTGGACGGCCACGCTGTCGAAAGGACATCAGGGCTTCTTGGGCTTCGCGGGACGGTTTGGCGTCGGGGCCGGTGCTGGCTCAGCCCTAGGGGTCGGCGCAAGCAGAGGCGTCTCCGTCAGTACTTTCTTGATAAACCCAGGTGGAACCGTCGCGGTCAGTATGGCTCGGTCGCCAGAATGCTCTACCTTGAGACTCTCGAAAAAGGCCTTTACGTCGGCATCGGTGCCATGTCCGCCCACACTTCCTTCGGCGGCGTGGAACAAGTTGACGAAGACCCCTGTCTTCTCCGCGATAGCCTGCGCATCGGATTCGCTCTCGGCGTAGGCCTCGGCTCGCAGATGTAGCGCCCGCAGATAACGGGCTGATATTATCGCGACGGCAGGCTTCGGAAAGAGCAGACTCCAACCGCTAATTCCCCCAAACGAACTCATCTCGTTTGGCGCTATCCGCAAAATCGCAAACGAGAGGCTCGCCAGCGGCACATGACGGTAGAACTGTCGCAGCAACCGGGGCCCGCCAAACGGGGATGCAAGTTTCCGCGACCGATTGATGATGCCCCGAATCACGTCAGGATCGGGATGATTTGAAACCGCGATACTGTCATAAGAGAGCACAGTGACGCGAACCGTACGGCCTTCCAACGGAACGTTGTAAATACTGAACCCGCGGAAATCGTCGATCGACGATGTGAGCGTCTTGAGATAGGAGGTCAGCCGCTCGGCATCGAATTTCCCAACAAATATCTCGGAAAATCGCGGCTCGGGTGATACACCAGCCGTCCCGTGCCCCCAACTCTCCGGGTAGTGCACTGCAAAGGCCGCTTCGTCGAGATCCCGTTCAAACTGGAATCCCGTCTGGTCAACAAAACGCTGGTATTCCGGGTCGCGAGAGACTTGCGGTAACTGATTCGTGGCATTGAACGTCCGAATCCACTTGAGATTGATATAGAAAAAACCATCCGCACCGGGGAGGAGCCGGGCGGCCTCTGGCGGGGCCTGTTTGCGCAGAATGACGATCAACGAGACAGCAGCCACAACTGCGACGACCACGATCAGGATGGGGAGTCTGCGTCGAATGCGCATCGGAGGTCGGAACGAACTCGTTCACCCACACGCCGGATGAATTCGCCTATCATAGCATCTGGACACGCTTGGGGATCTCTCCCTGCGGGCACGTGTCCCGGGAGGTATTGCGGTTACTTCTCGGCTGTAAACCGCAGCCGCATCTCATTGGTAGGTTGGAAGCCGAGTTTCTCGTACAGCGCACGGCCATCGTCGCTGGCATGCAAGTTGACCGCGTGCAGGCCATGGGACCTGATCCACCCCAGAATCGCCCGCATTACTTGCCGGGCAACGCCGCGCCTGCGGAACTCGGGCTCGGTATAGACGTTGAGGATAACGGCGCGCTCCGTACACGGATCCTGGGGATTCGCAGGCCATGGCGAGAGCAGCACTCCTCCACCTCCGGCCACCCGGCCATCCGCATTGATCGCCAGCCAATGCAGGTACGACCCGTTCTCGAGTGCCTTCTCCAGCCATGGACGGGACACCTCCACCATGCGGTTCAGTTCCTCGATGGTGCCTTGGCCCATGTCACGAAACATGGACTGCCGGTGCCGAAGAATAATTGCTTGATCTTCGAAACCAGCCTCGCGAATTGTTATTTGCACATCACTCATACGCGCCGTTCAAAAGCCAGGCGCGCAAACGCCGCACCTGCATTAAAAGGTACAATAATCAGAGCTGAATCAGCCTCGCTTTCGCTCCTCAGGGATTAGGTATTCATGTACGAAGTAACGGTGGAAGATACATTCGCGGCAGGACACTACCTGCGGAACTACAAAGGCAAGTGCGAGAACCCGCACGGCCACAACTATAAGATTCGCGTCACGCTGGCCGGCACTGAACTCGACAAAGCCGGGCTGCTGCTTGATTTCCGGGACCTGAAAGACGTGATGAAGCACGTCATCGACCGGCTCGATCACCAGATGATCAATGAAATTGAACCTTTCACGGTCCTGAATCCTTCCGCCGAGAATCTCTCCAAGTATTTTTACGACGAAACCAATATTCGCCTGAAGAGCGTGACCAACGGGCGGGTACGCGTCAAGGATGTCACCGTGTTTGAGACGGACACGACGACCGCGAAGTATTCGGAATAGTGTTTTCCTGATGGCTGAAGGCTGAGGGCCGACAGCTTCCCATGCAAATAACCGAAATCTACAAGTCACTTCAGGGCGAATCGACTCACGCGGGTCTGCCGTGCGTTTTCGTCCGCCTGACCGGATGCAACCTGCGCTGTACCTGGTGCGACTCGGAGTTCAGCTTTTACGGCGGACGAAAGATGGCCGCCGAAGAGGTGATGGCTGAGGTCTCACACCTAAGCCCCATCCGAGATCAGCAAGCCCCTCCGCTGGTGGAAATCACGGGCGGCGAGCCTATGCTGCAAGAGCGCGAGGTTGTTCCGCTGATGGAACGCCTGCTGGCCGCTGGTTACAGGGTTCTGCTCGAAACCAGTGGAGAGCGGCCGCTGACGCGCGTGCCCCGGCAGGTGATTAAAATTGTGGACGTCAAATGTCCGCGTTCCGGTGAACCGGATACATTTGCGATTGAGAACCTGGGCACCTTGGAACACCACGACGAACTGAAATTTGTGATCACCGGTCGGGCAGATTACGAATTCGCCCGTGACTTCGTTCGCACGCACCGTCTCAGCGAACGCGTACACGCCGTTCTTTTTTCTCCGGCATTCCGCAAAGAAGCCAGCGGCGCCCGCGATAGTTCCCACTGCATGGTTGATCCGCAGCAACTCGCTCAATGGATTCTGGAGGACGACGTTCCCGCGCGCCTGAGCCTGCAGATTCACAAGCTGATCTGGGATCCGGCGGCGAAAGGCGTGTAGCCCGGAGGCTCTTGTCCGCGATGTCCCTAACTGTCATAGAATTGAGTTCGATTGCCTTTGTCCGATCCCAACATGTCCACCGCCTCCCCAACCCGCGCCGTTGTCCTGCTGAGCGGTGGTATGGATTCGTGCGTTTGCGCCGCGCTCGCCGTCCGCGATCATCGCGCGGCCGCCGTGCACGTCAGCTACGGCCAGCGCACGGAAGCTCGCGAATTACGTTCCTTTCAGGGAATCTGCGACCGGCTGGGCATTCGCGATCGCCTGATTGTTCGGAACGAGGCGCTCCGCGCAATTGGCGGCTCTGCCCTCACCGATCCGCGTATTGCCGTCCCGGAATCGCACCGCCCAGGCGTTCCCGTTACCTATGTGCCTTTCCGGAATGCTCACTTTTTGTCTGTGGCCGTCAGCTGGGCCGAGGTACTTGGCGCCGAGACGATCTACATCGGAGCAGTGGAACCAGACAGTTCCGGCTATCCCGACTGTCGGCCCGAGTATTATCGAGCGTTCAACGAGGTCATCCGTACCGGGACCAAAGAGGGCTCGATCCAAATCGTCACTCCACTCATCGCGATGCGCAAACACGAGATTGTGAGCCTTGGCCTTGAAATCAAAGCGCCGTTCGATTTAACGTGGTCATGCTATCAACGCGAAGATCGAGCTTGCGGCGTTTGCGACAGTTGTCAGCTTCGCTTGCGAGCGTTTCGTGAGGCGGGCGCACAAGATCCAATTCCTTACGCGGAGCCTATGGCCCGAACTGGGTAGCGCTGGCTCCGCGACATTTTAAGTTTGTGAGTGTTCTAATAACATGGACAAATTCCGCAGTTTCATTGCCGGGAGGCTCATCATGAAGAAGTGCCTTATCCTTCCCCTTCTGTTGGTGCTGGTTGTAGGACTGTCTGCTCCAGTTGCGTTTTCGCAAACCACGGGCACCGTCAAGGGAGTCTGTAAGGATCAAGAAGGAAAACCAATCGTTGGCGCCTCGGTCGAGTGGACGGGCGTCGAAACAGGCCACAAGTACGCGCTGAAGACCAACAACAAGGGCGAGTATTTCTCGCTAGGCATTGTTCCGGGCAAGTACAACGTCAAGTTGCTCCGGGACGGCGGCGAGATTTTTCACCTGAATAATGTGCCGGTTGGCCTCGACGAAGTGGTGCAGGACATCGATCTCAAAAAAGAACAAGCTGCCGCCGCGCAGGGCCAAGGCATGACTGCGGAACAGGCGAAGGCCGCTCAGGAGCAACACGAGAAGGCTGCGAAAGAAACCAATACCGTCAAATCCCTGAACGAGAAACTGGCGGAAGCCAATGCGGCCATGGATGCTGGGGACTTCGAAAAAGCGGTGGCAACGCTGAATGCAGCCAACGAAATCGACTCGAGCCGAGACCTGATCTGGTTCAAGCTTGGCGATGCGTATCGTCTGTCGGCTCCAAAACAGACCGACACGGACGAGAAGAAGAAGCGGTTTGAGATGGCCACAACCAGTTATCAAAAGGCTATCGATCTGCGCAAAGGGTCCGAAGCGGCGCAGAAAGATCCGGACAGCAACAAGAAGCTGGCGGCGTACTACAACAACCTGGCGGAGGTCTATTCGAAATCGAACAAGATTGACGATTCAATTTCGAATTACAACCAGGCTGCCCAGCTCGACCCCACTCGAGCCGCCACATATTACTTCAACGAAGGCGCGGTTCTGACCAATGCGGGACGGGCCGACGATGCGGTCGCAGCCTTTGAAAAAGTGATTGCAACCGACCCAACCAAGGCGATTGCTTACTACTGGAAGGGCATCAACCTGATCGGCAAAGCCACGGTCGGCAAGGACAACAAGATGGTTGCTCCCGCAGGCACCGAGGAAGCCTTCCAGAAGTACCTGGAACTCGATCCTAGTGGCCCTATGGCACAGACCGCCAAGGACATGCTGACCAGCATTGGATCCACGGTCGAGACCGGGTTCGGGACCTCTAAGAAGAAGGCCCCGCCGAAGAAGTAACCCGACGAGCAGTTTTGCTAACTACCGAAAGAGCAGCCCCTGCGGCTGCTCTTTTATTTTCTGCAGGTTACCGAGGTCTATGTCCTTCTTTGTCCTTCGCGCTTGCGCCTATCCGCGCTACAGTTAATCCATAGCTCCCCCGAGCAGTGTCTCCCTTGTGGTGCAGGAAAACTTGAACACTGGGAGTGTGTCATGGCGGCTCCGGGGAATTCCCCGATTGCGATTGCCTTCGAAGGCGTAAGCGGAACCGGCTCGATTCCAACCTCGGTTCTGCTCGCTGGAATGTTGCGCGCCTCCGACAAGGTCAGCGATCTGATTTTTTCGCCAGGACGTCCGCCGCAAGTGGAAATTCACGGGCAACTGACGGCCGTCGAAATCGCAGGCGCCGGTACGCTCACAGCCGACGACACACGGCGAATTGCCGCGGACTTGATTGGAACTAACAAGCAAGCCATCAACACTCTGCGCGAGCAAGGCTCGTGCGATGTTTCGTATGGTCTTTCGGGCATGGCGCGGTTCCGTGTGAACGTGTTCATCCAACGCGGCAGTTGCGCGATTGTGATGCGCGTGATCCCGACGGTCATTCCCACCTTCAGTTCACTACGACTGCCTTCACAACTGGAAGACGCGGCGAACGTGCGAAACGGAATCATTTTGGTGACTGGCGGCAGCGGTTGCGGCAAGTCATCTACTCTGGCCGCACTTATCGATCGAGTCAACGCGGAGCACTGCTATCACATCTTGACCGTCGAAGACCCCATCGAGTTCCTGCACAAGCACAAGAAGTCCACTGTGCATCAGCGTGAGTTGCACAGCGACGCGCCCAATTTCAGCTTGGCGCTGCGGGCCGCTCTGCGGCAGGCGCCGCGCGTAATCATGGTCGGGGAGATTCGAGACCGTGAGACGCTGGAAATCATGTTGGAAGCCGCAGAAAACGGCCATCTCGCGCTTTCAAGCATGAATACAATTGACGCGTCAAAAACCGTGGAGCGCATCGTCGCCTCGTTCTCGACAACAGAACAGCAGTCGGTACGCGAGCGCTTGGCGAAAACGTTCCGCTTCATCATCGCCCAGCGACTAGTGCCGCGCACCGATGGCGGGGAACGCATCGCGGTCGTGGAAATCCTGAAATCCAATTCCCGGACGCGCGATTGCGTGGAGCAGGGTGAGCGTCCGGGACGAACACTACTCGACGCCATCAAGGCAAGCGAGAGCGAAGGCATGCAACACTTCGATGCTGAGATCGCGAAGTTGGTGCGCTCTGGATTAGTGGATCTGGAAACTGGACTCTGCTTCGCCAGCAACGCGACGGTGCTGGGACAGGAACTGGCGAGGAACTAGGTTCTCCGGCTATGGGCTTTGGGCTCTCGCAAAGCCATTCCGCGAATCATCGGTACAGCTTGCCACCTCAACCTTGTAAACTATTTTTAATGAAACGCCTTCTATTCTTCCTCGTTCTGATCTCCTGCGGGGCCATTGCCAGCGCCCAAACTCCCTGGCAATACGGCCGGATCGTTAGCGTCACCAAATCGGTGTCCAGTAGCACCAAGGCGTGGGTAGTAAATACTCCGCTCGATGAGGAAACTAGGCATTTCACGATCGCAGTGCACGTGCAGGACAAGATCATTACCGGCAGTTACGAATTGTCTGCGACCCGTTCGGCACCACCTCCAGAATGGACGCGGGATTCTCCAGTGCAAGTGCAGTTCGCGCAGAATTCCCTGTCGATGCGATCACCTACGGGCACGGTGGAATTGCATATCACGCAGCGTAAAGCCGCCGCCCCAATGAAGCCGATCACTGCGGAAGAGAAGAAGCAACTGGAAGGGCTTGATGTCTCGCTGGATTCGCTGATTGGGTTTTCAAAACGCGGCGAGAGCAAAACGGAAGCGGCCGCCGCGCCGCCGGCCCCGGCTCCTCCACCGGCACCCGCTTCGACTGGCACGGTGACAGTGCGTTCCACTCCCTATCTTTCAGAGGTGTTTGTGGATGGGGATTCGATGGGCTACACACCTGCAAAAATCGCGTTGGGCCCTGGCAAACACAGCTTCCGCGTGGAAAAACCCGGCTACCGGGCGTGGTCGAAAGAGATGATGATCACGATCGGGTCAGAACTGACGCTCGATGCCACGTTAGAAAAGAAGTAACGCGGGCGCCCTGGAGTCCGTACATCATCGGTCCGCAATCTCAATCCCCAAGACTCCCGCCACGCATGACTGGTCGCACGGCCACCCAATGTGACCAAAGATAGTTTGGTACTTTCCCCACCTGTGGCACCATCGCAACTGCCATTGTGGAATCAATCCGAGGAGCCTGTTCGCGAATGTCACTGGAATTTTTGTCTGGCCGTGTCGCCAAGGGTGTCACCCTAACACTCTTGTTGTTCATCTCCGTATCTTTGGCCTTCGCCGGAAAACCGGACCGGGACGTTGTCACACTGAAAAAAGGCATGAATGCCCAGCAGTTGCGCGGCGCCAAAGTAGTCCAGCTGGACAAAAACGCGACTCCCGATCAGGTCCTGCAATTGCGAGACGACCAGACCTTGGAGACCAAGAACGGCCGCCATATGACCGTCGCTTCGTACCGGCGAATTCAGCAGGTGTTTGCCCTTGGAAGAGCATCCGGCACCGTTCGTCATGAAATGCAGGTTCCGATTTTCAAGGCAGTGCATGGACCGGGAGTGCCGATTCGAGCGGGCGAAACTCCACAGCAACTCCTCTCCCGCAAGGACAACGATGTCATCCGCCTGCGGTCTGGCAGTGTGGTCTCTGGAAAGCAGATGAAGGCACTTGTTCCTTACGTCGAGCGCACGTACGGCGTGGACCTGCATACCGATACGCGGCACGCGCTCAATGGACGCGCCGTCAAGATCAAAAATCCTTCGGATCTGAAAGCCCTTGCCGGCGCACCCGACAACACCATCCTTGAAAGCAAGAAGGGGACGCGAGTGCGACTGGGGGATTTGCGCCGTGCGCTGGGATCGTCCGCGGCTCACTCGTGGCTGCCTACCGTTGAGGTGCAGAAATGAGCCGCATCTGGCTGCTGGCTCTTGCCCTTGTTTTCGCGACTATTGCCGTCGTTCCGGCCCATGCTGACGCGCTCGGCGATCTGGAGAAACTTTACAACGCTGTTCCCGCTGACGAGCGGCCTTTCCCATCGTTTGACGACCTTCGCACCCTGATCCAACAGTGCGGAAACGTGAACTCGTCCGCCGACTGCGTGGACTCCGTCAACAATCTTGAGATCGCGCAGGGTTCCGGGCTTGATCTCGTCGTGATGTGGATCCGCGTCTTTTATGACTTGAATCCGCCCGACTATTGGGCGCTGGCTCAGGATGCAGCAGAAGCAATTGCCTGCACGGCCGCGCAAATTATTTTCGATGTGGACGTGTGCGGAGTGATCAAGGCTCTGGTTGAGGCCGCCGAAGCCGCGATCCACGACGTTCAGGCGGCGCTGCAGTTCATCGGGGATCTGCTCGGCGCCGGCGGTGCAGCTCTGAAAGCCGCTTACTGCGATATTGGCGGCGGCATCTTCGGCGGGTGCGATGACGATTCGCCGCAGCCTCCTCCAGAAGCGCTGGCTTTTGCCAATTACTACTTCCCTCTGATACCGGATGGGATGTGGAACCGCGAGAAGAATCCGGCCACTTGGAACAAGTACCAATCCGATGTAATCGCCGGATGTAAAGGCGGCTATTCCTCGTTGGCCTGCGAGAAGGCGTATCCCGCATTTGAGCAGGCCGTGCTCACTGCGTGGGACGCCGACATCGTCCAAACGCGTCTGCCTTTAACCACACAGCGTCGCCAGGAACAGTGGACGGCTGGGACAGTCGCGCAACACCAGGCCGATGTACAGGGAGTTTCCGCGCTGCTGACTTCGGAACCGTGGGAGTTCAATTTCACGCCGGTCACGCTGCTGAAGTTCGAGTGCAAGACCGACATGCTCAATCATGGTTCGCAGACGGTGCAGGACTGGATCAACGCCGGACGGTACCAGCAAGCAAAGATTCCGCCCCCGCCATCTCCCCCATGGGGAACAGCGGACAGCCTGTGTACGGCATTCGACGACGCGTCTCTCAAGACAATGCGGCTGGCAGCATTTAACGAGGGCCTCGCGCAGATCAGCCAGACGGGAATCTGCTCGCAGGTCAGCGCTCAACCTCTGACCTACGACTGCCAGGAAACATCCTACAAGAACAGCCCGCAAACAACGGATTGCAGCACAGTGCTTTCTCTGTCGGATCAGTTGCCGAGCGGCAGCGCTTGCTTTCCGCCGAAACACTGGGACTGTCCGAAGTCTGCCAATGCTTTTCAGCCGAACAAGAAGAACAAGAGGCAGCAAGTCCCGGCCTCGACAAAGTATGAATCGATCACATTGCCAGCCCATCAGCAGCCTCCGGCAGGTTGTACAGCGGGCGACGTAAGCCCCGGCAAGCCGAAAGTCACGCTGAATTGCGGCGGCAAGATGGTCGAAGCCGAATTTGGCACGCAGTTACCAGGCTGCAAGGTCGAGCAGGGGATCGGAGTGGATCCCTCGGCGCAGTGCAAGCAATTGACCGCCGAACTAGTTCAGGCGATCAACAACAAGGACGCTGTCGCCGAGCAAAAGATCATCGCGGACATTCAAAAGGCGGGGTGCGATCAAGCTGGGCAAAACGGGCAAGGACAGGGCATGAGCGGACCGCCTCACTAAACGTAGTTTTTCAACTCAGCGCGGGTAAAGGCGGGCCCTGCCAGAGGGCCCGTGTTTTTTCAGCGTTTGAAGAGACTCCGCCCTTCGCGGACAAGTGTGTCCGCGCAACGCCGGCTTCGCTTACAATCTCCTGTCCTGATTTCCACCTTGCTATGACAGTTGCAGTGCGGTCGTTTGCAAAGATCAATCTCGGGCTCTATATCGGTCCGCGCCGCGCGGATGGCTTTCATGATCTGCGCACGGTGTATCAGACGATCGCGTTGCATGACCTCATCCGCGTGAGCGTCACCCGGGGCAGCGGAATCGAGATCGTCTGCTCTGATCCGCGAGTGCCCCTGGATTCCTCGAACACCTGTTATCGCATCACCGAGCGCGTGATGGTGGCGCTGAAGGCACGCGGGCACGTGACCATTGCGATCGAAAAGAGATTGCCGGTACAAGGCGGATTGGGCGCGGCATCGTCGAATGCAGTCGCGACCATGCTGGGACTGCAACAGGCACTCAAGAAGACTCTGAGTACCCCGCAGCAGTTGGAAATCGCGGCGGCGGTGGGATCGGATTTGCCGCTGTTTCTGGTCGGCGGAACCGTGCTGGGCGTGGGTCGTGGCGAGGAAGTGTTTCCTCTACCGGAACTTCAGGCGACTGCGACGGTTGTGGTCACGCCCGATGTTGGGGTTTCGACGCCGCGAGCATTCGCCGACTGGGATGCCCGTTCCGAATTGACGCGGCCCGACGGGTCCGATAGACTATCTGAGGTTTGTCGCGCGTTGTCTGCGTGGCTGCGTGGAAACTCTCACGCCGGTGCTCCCGCTAAAGTCGGGGGCCGGGACGGAAACCCGCTTTCCGACCTTGTCCGTACCGGGATTGAAAACGACTTCGAGAAGGTCGTCTTTTCACAATATCCCGAATTGCGAGACATGAAGCGTGCGCTGGAGCGCGCGGGGTCGAAGTATGCGTCTCTTTCCGGGTCCGGATCAACTTTGTACGGGTTGTTCGAGTCGGCGGAGAAAGCTGCGACGGCTGTGAGTCGCTTGCGCAAGCAGGGGATGAAAGCAATCGCAACACGGACGCTGACGCGCCGGGAATATTGGAGAAGGTCGTTCGCCGCCGGTCGTTAGTCGTTGGCTTCAAGTTGTCCAAAGTTTCTTGTTTGCTGGAAGATCGTTGTTCGGCATACTAAGGGTATGCAGGGCTTGGTGGCGGCAGCCACTGGTCCTGATCACCAGCCTCGATTTTTGGGCCGTCGACTAATGGTAGGTCAAGTGCCTTTGGAGCACTTTGTCTAGGTTCGAATCCTAGCGGCCCAGCCAATATCCAGTTCTCAGTTCCCCGTTCTCAGTTCTCGGAGAGAATCGGAGTCAAAATTGAGAACTGAGATCCGAGAAACTGAGAACTCAATCATGGCGACTGCAACGACGACAGCGGAAAAAAAGCCGGTGGCGGACGAGAAGCCCGAACGCAAACCTCAGCGCGTGCGGCCAGAAGATAAGTTCAAGATTTTCAGCGGCACTGCGAACGAACCGCTGGCCGAGGAAGTTTGTCAGTTTCTCGGGATGCCGCGCGGGCAAGCGCAGGTCACGCGCTTCGCCGACGGCGAGTGTTACGTACAGATTCAGGAGAACGTTCGCGGCTGCGACGTGTTTGCGATTCAGCCGACGTGCCGTCCGGTGGACGAGCACCTGATGGAATTGCTGCTGATGATTGATGCGTTGAAGCGGGCTTCGGCACGCCGCATCACGGCCGTGATTCCGTATTTTGGTTACGCGCGGCAGGATCGAAAAGATAAGCCGCGAAGCCCGATTTCATCGAAGCTGGTGGCGGATTTGTTGACTGCGGCAGGCGCGCATCGCGCCCTGATCGTGGACCTGCATACACCGCAGTTGCAAGGATTTTTTAATATCCCGGTGGATCACTTGTTCGCTTCGCCGGTGCTGGTGGACCACTTCAAGAAGCTGGCCCTGCCGAATCTGACAGTGGTTTCGCCCGACGCGGGCGGTGTGGAGCGAGCACGGTTTTTTGCGAAGAAAGTTGATGCGGCGCTGGCTATCGTAGATAAGCGGCGTGTCGAGATGAATGTCGCGGAAATCATGCATGTGATTGGCGATGTACACGGTCGCACTTGTTTGATCATTGACGATTTGATTGATACGGCGGGCACGCTGGTAAAAACTGCGGCGGCGTTGTTGGATAACGGTGCCAACGAAGTGTATGCCTGCTGCTCGCACCCAGTGCTATCAGGGCCGGCGGTGGAAAACATTTCGAAGTCGGCGATCCGGGAAGTGGTAGTCACCAATACGATCCCGCTGACTGCGGCGGCAAGGCAGGAACCAAAGATCCGCGTGCTGTCCATCGCGGGTTTGATTGGCAGAGCAATTCAGGCGAATCACGAAGAAACATCGGTCAGCAAGTTATTTATCTGATTTTGAGAATCGAAGAATAGGAAACGAATTGTATGGCAACGGCAACTGATACCAGCGTTCTGGAAGCCCAGAAGCGCGAACCAGGAAACAAGAATGCCGCGCGGCGTGTGCGCGTGGACGGAAAGATTCCGGCAGTAGTTTATGGCGCGGGCAAGGATTCGGCCACGCTTACGGTCGATCCGCGGCAAGTGCTAAAAATTCTGCGCTCCGAGACGGGCCACAACACGATTTTTGATCTCGCGCTCGACACCGATCGCGTCAAGGCCATGATCGTGGACTGGCAGTTTGAGCCCATCAAGGGCCGCCTTCTGCACGTGGATCTCAAGCGGATCGCCATGGACAAGAAGCTCACAGTCACCGTGCCGGTCGCGCTGAAGGGCGAGGCTGCGGGCGTGAAACAGGAGGGCGGCATTCTCGAGCAATTGCTGCGTGAAATCGAGATCGAGTGTTTGCCAGCCGATATTCCGAAGGCCATTGAAGTGGATATCAGCCACCTCACCTTCGGTATCGAGGTGCGCGTGAAAGACCTTCCGCACAGCGAGAAACTGAAGTTCCTGACCGATGAAAACCAGATGATCGCGCACATCACCTCCGTTAAGGAAGAAGTGGTGGCGGCACCTGAAGCAGTGGCCGATGCGGCTGCGACTCCGGCTGAGCCTGAAGTAATCAAGAAGGGCAAGCAGGATGCCGAGGGTGTTGAAGGCGCCGAGGGTGAGAAGCCTAAGGGCGGCGATAAGAAAGAAAAGAAATAGCTTCGGGCTGCAGGCTAGGAGCCAGAGGCTAAGAGCGAAACGGCGTGAAACTGATTGTCGGTTTGGGCAACCCTGGAATCGAATACCAGTTCACGCCGCATAATCTCGGCTTTTTGACCGTTGATCGAATCGCCAATGATCTCGGGATTGAAGTGAGAAACCGCCAGTGCCGGGGGTTGACGGCGCGAGCCACGATTGCCGAAGTACCGGTGGTACTGGCCAAGCCGGAAACCTACATGAATTTGAGTGGGCTTTCGGTGCGGGAACTGGTGGACGAACATCAGGTCGATGTGAAGTCAGACCTGATTGTGATCTACGACGAACTCGACTTGCCGTTTGGGACGATGCGGATCAGGCAGCGAGGCGGGACGGCGGGGCACAACGGGATGGAATCCATCCTCGGCGCGCTCGGGACCGATGAGTTCACGCGGATCCGGCTGGGAATTGCGCCGGATCACAAGGTGAACGACGGCGCCAAATATGTTCTGGCCCCGTTTCGCAAGGTGCAGGACGCGGCAGTGGACGAAATGATCGAAAACGCCGCGCAAGCTGTAAGAATGATTTTGAAAGATGGTCTGGCGGCGGCGATGAATAGGTTCAACCGCAAGCCAGAAGAACCGGCAAGCGAGACGTCGAAGTAAGAAATCTGGATGGGCGAGAACGCCCGCCGCTCCACCGAAGTTGGTGGATTTGAAGTTTGGAGAAAACGAATGAATCGTAGCTATGAAGTGATGTTCATCGTCCGGCCTGACATGGTGGACGAGGAGTTGAACAAGCTGATTTCCACGCTGGATGCATCAGTGACCTCAGCGGGCGGAACGACCAAGAGCGAAGTCTGGGGCAAACGCCGGCTCGCGTACAAGGTCGCGAAGTTCCATGAAGGCATCTTCGTGCTTTTCATGATCGAAGGCACAGGCGCCATTGTGCACGAAGTCGAACGCCGCCTGCGCGTAACGGAGCAGGTGATCAAGTTCATCAGCGTGCGCACCGACGAAGAACTGAAGCGCCAGGACAAGATCAAGAAGCTTCGCGACGCAAAAAAGAAGACGAGCGCGATGCCGGCAGCTGTCGCCGCACCCGCTCCGGTAACGCCGGAACCAGTGGCCACGGAACCGGCACCGGCAGCCCCGACCGCGTAGATCGCGATCGCAAGATTCACTGCTGAAGCAGGCTCAGTCCTGTCTTCGCATGAAACAAATTTGAAGTTTTGAAGGAGCATTTATGGCAGACGAAACAAGAGCAGCAGCGCCCGCGGGTGGCGGTGATCGCCCAGAGCGCAGCGACCGTCCCGACCGTGGCCCGCGTGGCCCGCGTCCTGGCGGCGGCCCCGGCGGTCCGCGCGAAGGCGGCGGACGCAAGTATTTCCGGCGCAAGAAGGTTTGCAAGTTCTGCGTGGAAAAAATTGATTCGGTGAATTACAAGGACGTGCGGCTACTGGCGGGCTTCGTCGCCGAAAGCGGTAAGATCACGCCGCGCCGGTTGACCGGAGTGTGCACGCCCCATCAACGCCGTCTCTCGAAGGCGATCAAGCAGGCTCGCAACATCGCTCTGCTCCCCTTCGCCGGACGCGCACAGTAGTTTGAAAACGTCGTTGGTCAATGGTCGCTAGTCGTTGGAAACATGGAACGACGCGCCTTGTTCGACTGGGCTTTGCGAACGACCAACGACTATCGACTAACCACGATCTCAAGGAGTCATCGCAATGGAAGTCATTCTGAAAGAAGATGTGCCCGCGTTGGGCAATCGCGGCGAGGTAGTGAAGGTCGCCGTCGGCTATGCTCGAAACTACTTGTTGCCCAAGCATCTCGCGATTGAGGCAAATACTGCCAATAAAGCAGTCATTGAGCAGATGAAAGCCGCGGCGGTTCGCCGCACGGCCAAAGAAAAGGGCGACGCCGAAGCATTGGCGAAGCAGTTCGACGGCCTCGAGGTTTCGTTCACGCGCAAGTCCGGCGAGGGCGATCAACTTTTCGGATCGGTCACGGCTGGCGACATTGCGGACGCGCTCGAGAAAAAGAGCTTCCACATTGACCGCCGCAAGATTCAGTTGCACGAACCGCTGAAGTCGATTGGCGAATTCATTGTCCCGATCAAGCTGCACAAGGACGTGAGCACGCATTTGAAAGTGGTGATCGCGAAGGAAGCGGTCTCGGAGTAGTCGCCTTTTTGAGAAGTCGTCCGGCGTTTTATCTAGAACGCCCGTACCAAAACTCAGCTTTCTTCCCGTTCTTTTGGACGCCGCGCCCGATTTCATAGAAATAGGCTACGTTGTGCGCGGCGTCCTTATGACCTCGTCTCGCCGCACGCAAATACCATTCGAAAGCGTTTCGCGGGTTGGCGAGTGTGCCTTCGCCTCTACTCAAGCACACTGCCGCTGAGAACTGAGCCTCAAGTTCACCCCTCTCTGCCGCTTGCAGAATTAGCTTGAACCCCGTCTTAAGATTCTTTCGCAAACCCCAGCCGTACTTATAGGCTCTGCCCAGCGCCCACACGGCGGTCGCGTCGCCGCGCTTTGCCGCACGGCGGAACCATATTGCGGCCATGCGGTAATTCTTGCGCACAGAAATGCCCTCGTGGTAGAAGACTCCAATGTGATACTCGGCGTTTGCATTCCCCGCCTTTGCTGCAATCAGATAGTGCTTGAAAGCAAGGCGCCGATTGGGACGAGTTCCGTAACCGTAATCGTAGACGTAGCCCAGCCATTCGTGCGCCCTAATATTGCCTGCTAAAGCCGCCTTTTTCAGAAGAGTGAATCCGGCTTTGTAGTCCGCTCGGCTTGAGTTCCCGTTAAACACCCGTTTAGCCGCGAGGAAAACTTGTCTGCCCAATTCGTCGTCGCCCTCATTCATTCGACCCTCCGCCGGACTCTGTTCCGAAGAACCGCTCCACCTTTCTCATATCCGTTGTTCGCGTATAGTTCGGCAGACTTTCCACAAACACCCGCCCATACGATTTCTTCAAAATCCGGTTGTCTAGCAAAGCCAGCAGACCCCGGTCGTGTAGTGAGCGAATCAGGCGTCCAAAGCCTTGTTTCAGCGTAATGACGGCGCTCGGCACCTGGTAGTCGCTGAAGGCATTCCCGCCTGCGTGGTCAATCGCTTTCACTCGCGCAGCCACGACTGGATCGCTCGGCACGGCAAACGGCAACCGATCAATGATCACGCAACTTAGTTGCTCGCCTTGCACATCCACGCCTTGCCAGAACGAGGATGTGCCAAACAGCACTGAGTTCGGCGTGAGGCGGAATTCCTCGAGCAACGCAGACTTTGGAGCGTCACCCTGCTTGAGCATGGGGAACTCGATTACGCCGAGCAGGCGATCATAGATTTCGTTCATCTGCGCATAGCTGGTGAACAGGACGAAGGCGCGGCCGCGCGTGATTTCGAGCAGGCGGCGGATGACGTCTGTGGCTTCCGCGGCGAACTGGGGTGTGCGCGGGTCGGGCAATTCCGGCGGCACGTAGAGAATCGCCTGACTTTGATAATCAAAGTGTGAAGGCACCACAAGTTCGCGGGCATGATCAAGGCCAAGGCGCTGGCGAATGTAGTCGAATCCCCCGCCGACAGCGAGCGTGGCGGAAGTAAGGACTGCAGTTTCGAGTTTGGACCAGAGGCACTGCCGGAGAATCGAGCCGACTTCGATTGGCGTTGCCTGAAGAAAAACATTGGTGCGTCCGGTCGTAGCCTTGTCGTCGCTCGATCGAGCGTCGGACGATCTCCGGCGGGATACACCGGCACCGCCTCGAAAACCTCGTCGCTCAATCCAGAAGACGGTGTTCGGATCCTCGTTCTCCATCACAAACCCGAGTTGCACTTGAAATTGCTGGGTGCGGCGAGCGAGCGTGAAGACTTCATCCGGCTTCTGCGGCAGGCGCTCAAACTCGGCGCAGAGACGGTTCAGAGATTGGTTGAGCGCGAGAAATTCGTCGCCGTTTTCTTCGAGAAATTCGCGGCGGGAGTCGAAGGCGAAGCGGCCATCCTGCGAGGGCAGGAGCGAGAAGAACAATTGCGAGCGCTCGCGCAGAGACTGGATGGCGCTCGACATCTGCGGTGAGTAGAGTTTTTCACGCTGGAGCAGGTGCTCGGTATCGCGAGCGAGTTCGTCCACCCGCAGGTTGCTGACGGAGATCCCAAAGTAACTGCCGGCGATGTCTTCCAGTTCGTGGGCTTCGTCGAAAATGACGGCGCCGGCGTCGGGTAGCACTCCGGCATCGGGCGCGCCATCGGCCTCGAGCTTGATCGAGAGGTCGGCAAAGAAGAGGTGATGATTAACGATGATAATGTCGCTCTCAGCCGCCTTCCGCCGCATCTCGGTAATAAAGCAGCGGTCATAGTCCTTGCACTTTTGGCCAAGGCACGTGTCGGCACGGGCATCGAGTTTGTGCCAAAGCGCGCTTGCCTCTGGCAGTTCAGCAAGTTCGGCTCGATCGCCAGTGTGCGTGGTTTTCTCCCATGCGGCGATGGCGCGATATTGCTCGATTTCTTCGAGACCACTTAGAACGGGCTGGTCGGTGAGATCGTAGAGCTTCTTGCGGCAGAGATAGTTATTGCGGCCCTTCATGTAGCAGACGGAGAGCTTGCCGCCCTGTTCGCCAGTGAGTGCGCGCTCCAGGAAAGGAACGTCCTTAAAGAACAGCTGCTCCTGCAGGTTCTTCGTGCCCGTCGAGATGATGACGCGCTTCCCCGAGCGAATCACCGGAAGCAGGTAGGCGAGCGTCTTGCCGGTGCCGGTTCCGGCTTCGACCACGAGGTGGCGCTTCTCTTCGAGCGCCTCTTCGACCGACTGTGCCATCTGCAATTGGCCGCGGCGGAACTCATACGCGGGGTGCGTTTTCGACAAAACGCCGCCCGGCGCAAAGAACTGGTAGAGCGAGAATCCCGCGCCAGCCGAAACGGGATGGGAAGAAGGGGCCACAGAGTCTCTATAATACAGTCTGTAGCTGTGCCGGCCTGCGGGCGACGTTCACGCAGGAATGGCCGCCTTCCGAATGCATCCGAAATTTTCAAAGAATTCCGACGCTCTTCCTTTGATCGCCATCGTGGGCCGCCCCAACGTCGGGAAGTCGACGTTGTTTAACAAACTCACCGGATCGCGGCGCGCCATTGTCGGCGACGAGCCCGGCATCACCCGCGACCGTCTTTATGGGGAAGCGGAATGGCTGGGGTACGCATTTCGTCTGGTGGATACGGGCGGCATCGTTCCCGAAGACAAGGAATTCATTCCGTCGGAGATTTTCCGCCAGGCGAAGGTTGCTCTGAAGCAAGCCGTGGGAATCATCATGGTCGTCGACGCCCGAACGGAGTTGACGGCACCCGATCGCGAACTGGTGCAGTTGCTCATGCGCATGGGCAAGCCGCTGTTTCTGGCGGTCAACAAGGTGGACAGCGACAAGCAGGAGTCACTGGTTGGAGAATTTCACGAACTCGGAATTCAGAACGTTTTTGCGATTTCGGCCGAGCATGGCCGCGGGACGGATGATCTGCTGGACGCGCTGGTGAAGCTTCTTCCCGTCAAGAAGACCCTGACCACAGAGGTCACGGAGGCCACAGAGGAAAGCGGCGAAGGTGCTACGCCAGTTGAAGAAGAGCCGCATGAAATCAAGGTGGCGATCATCGGCCATCCCAACGTCGGCAAATCTACCTTGCTCAATCAGCTCACGGGAGTAGACCGCGCGATCGTCTCGCCGATTGCCGGCACTACGCGCGATTCGATTGACGAGGTCATCGAGCACAAAGGCCGCAAGATTCGGTTCATTGACACCGCGGGCATTCGTCGAAAAGGCAAGACTGAATTGATGGCCGAGAAGCTGTCTGTCGTCATGGCGCGCAAGAACATCGAAGGCGCCGACATCGTGCTGTTCATGGTGGACGCCACCGAAGGCGCTAGCGGCCTCGACGCCAACATCGCCGGCTACGCTCACGAGAGCGGGCGCTCGGTCATTATCGTGGTAAACAAGTGGGATCGCATCATGAGCGGCGAGAAGCGAGCCATCAGCCAGTCGAAGGCAGCCCGCATTCAGGACGCCAAGCGGCCGCAGGATCGCAAGCTTTATGAAGAAAGACTCCGGTACGGCCTGAAGTTCCTGACATACGCGCCCGTCGTTTTCATCTCCGCGCTTACGGGAAAAGGAACGGAAAAAATTCTGCCCCTGATCGAGAAGGTTGCCGCCGAACGCCGCAAGCGCGTCACTACCAGCGAGATGAACCGCTTCCTGAAGACGATTGATTTCGATCGCGCCTCTGTACCTGTAAGCAAGCGCGTGCGGATTTACTACATGACGCAAGCAGGGGTGGCTCCGCCCACTTTTGTACTTTTCACCGACCGGCAGGTGAAGCTCCACTTCTCCTTTGAACGATTTGTAGAGAACCAGATCCGCGACGCGTTCGGGTTCATTGGCTCGCCGATTTGGATTAAGAGCCGGGCAAGCTGATAATCTCAGGGCAACCCTCTCGTCCGCGCCATTCTGTCCCGCTCTGGGCCAACGGGACAAGTTGTCCCGTCCCCGTCGTCTGAGTGCAGTTGTAAGTACATGTATCTAAACGCTTCTTATGACACCTAAGTGGTAGTCCTCGTGCACTGATATAGCCGAGGTTTCGTCATGTTCGCATCACGCGGTACCCCCGGAACGCGGCGCAGCGCCACCTGGAACGGTAAGGTCACGCTGCTGCTGGTTCTTCTACTATCAACTCTTTCCTACGCGCAGTGGAGCGCAGACGAACCAAGCTACGGCCGTTCTACGCCGAGCACCAAGGTTTCGCCGGATCTTGCCCGAAATCTGCAGAGATCTACCGGCCCGGTCAGAGTGATCGTGCAATACACGAGAGCGCTGAGCGCGAATCGGTTCGCGGCGGCCCAGTCGTTCCAGGCCCCGGCTGCGCGTTCGGCCACGCGGTTGTCGTTGATCAATTCGGCCGCCTACACGATGTCGCCAGCGGCAGTTGCCGCTTTGGCACAGGACCCGACCGTGGTTCATATCTGGCCAGATCGCCCGGTGCAAGCGATGGACGATCTCACCGACTCTGCCATTGGCATGAGCGCGGCTCGCAATCAGGGATTGGGGTTTTGGCAAGCGAGCGGAAATGGGATCGGCGTTGCCGTCATTGACAGCGGTATCAACGGTAACGATAACGATTTGATGAACACAATGACGCAATCGCGCGTCGTATATCACCAGGACTTCACAGGTGCCTCACAGAACAACTCGAAGGGCACGCTCACCTACGACACTTACGGCCACGGAACCCACGTTGCCGGAATTATCGCAGGCGATGGCACGGATTCGAACGGCCTGTGGACGGGGATTGACTATGGCGTCAGCCTGGTTGATCTTCGCGTACTGGACGGAGCTGGTATTGGCAGCGACAGCCAGGTAATCGCGGCCGTGCAACGCGCAATCGCGCTAAAATCCACCTACAACATTCGCATTATCAACATGTCACTGGGTCGCCCTGTCTATGGCAGCTATGCCACCGATCCGGTCTGCCAGGCAGTAGAGCAGGCTTGGAAGGCAGGAATCGTCGTCGTCGTCGCAGCAGGCAATTACGGTCGAGTTAGCGTCAACGGTAGCAATGGTTACGGAACGGTTACGGCTCCTGGCAACGATCCTTATGTCATCACTGTCGGCGCCATGAAGACAATGGGTACTGGCGGCCGGACTGATGACCAGATCGCCAGCTATAGCTCCAAAGGCCCCACGACCTATGACCATGTCGTGAAGCCCGATATCCTGGCGCCTGGCAATCTGGTGCGATCCACCACTGATGCCTACAGCACGCTCTACAACCTTTTGCCAGCCAATCGGGTCGCTGCCAATCCAGGCACTTATGGCTACTTCTTGATGAGCGGAACCAGCATGTCGGCTCCGGTGGTCAGTGGAGTCGCTGCTCTGCTTCTAGAAAAGGACTCGACCTTGACGCCTGACCAGATTAAGGCACGGCTGATGAAGACGGCCTACAAGACCTTCCCGGCATCGACGGTCGCCACTGATCCGATCACACTTCAGACTTACACTTCGTACTACGATCTGTTCACCGTGGGTGCTGGCTACCTCGACGTCGCAGCGGCTCTTGCAAATACCGACCGCGCGCCCGCCACTGTAGGCAGCGCGCTCTCACCAACTGCAACCTACAACGCGTCCACTAACAAGGTCACGCTTGTTTACGGAAATTCTTCCGTTCCGGCGACCTCGGTCGTGTGGGGCGGCACCTCCGTAGTCTGGGGGACATCAGTGGTGTGGGGAACGAACGTCAACTCCGCCAACGCAGTCGTCTGGGGCGGCACCTCGGTTGTGTGGGGCACTAGCAACACGACTGGGTTCAGCGTTGTTTGGGGAACCGGCACCGGCACCACGGCTACCAGCGTGGTCTGGGGCGCAACTGGTTCGCTTCTGGCAGCGCAAGCAGTGCCATTCGTCGGCGAGCGGTAAAGAGCGGTTCACAGCAGTCGCGAAAAAGAAAACGGAGCGGTCCTGTTCTGGCACTTACCGTCAGAGCAGGACCGCTTCAGTCGTTTCTACCCCGCCATTGCCGCGTGCTTCCCGTCCTCGGTCAGCAAGCCCATGCGATCCACCCCTGCGATGCGCGCAATCGCAATCACTTCAGCTACATCCTGGAAGTCCGTGTCATCATCTGCCTCGATGTAGGCAACTCGCTCGATGCGGATCGCAAAGATGTCGCGCAGTCGATCGCGGAGGTCGTCCCACTTCACGATTTCCTGGTTGACCTTCACCTGCGGATGCACTTCGCCGGTTTGCGCGTGCTTCAACTGAATCACGATTGTCGCCATCGGCGGTGGAATGTTGTTCCGTAGCGGCGGCGCGGGCTGTGGAACTTCGGTTTTCAGACCGTTTGGTTTCTCCCGAATCACGACAATCATGAAAATAATGATCAGCACCAGCAGAACGTCAATCAAAGGCGTGACGTTCATTTGAGGCGTACCACTCCCACCACTTGAGAATGCCATCGAAATTCTCCTTGTGATTCGGGAACGGCACGCGCGTGTCTGATGGGATTTGACACCTGCGCTTGCTGCAGAGTTCCAATCGTTTCTCGCGGCCCGCTGCGCTTCGTCAGTTCCCAGCCGCGATAAAATGCCTACATCGCATGCGCAAGTCTCTCCACCTCGCAATCGTCCTCGCTTCAGTAGCTCTGGCTCACCCAGCGTTGGCACAAGACAACTACGAGATTCAGGTCTATGGCTCGGAAGCAACTCCGAAGAACGTCACGATGGTGGAGATCCATTCCAACTTCACGATCGACGGGGAGAAGCAGGTCGTCAATGGCGTGGCGCCATCCAATCACGCCATGCACGAAACGCTCGAAATCACGCACGGCTGGACGGACTGGTTCGAGACGGGATTCTACGTGTTCTCCAGCATTCAGCCCGGCACTGGTTCGAGCAGTGGAGGCTGGGAATGGGTCGGCGACCACATTCGTCCGCGCCTCACCGCGCCCGAATCCTGGCACTTGCCGGTGGGTTTGAGCCTGTCGCAAGAGATCGGATACCAGCGGCGTAAATTTGCCGAAGACAGTTGGAACTACGAACTACGTCCGATCATCGATAAGAAGATTGGGCGCTGGTACTTCTCGTTTAACCCCACGTTCGACCGCGCCCTTCATGGGCTGAATACGGGAAAAGGCTGGGGCTTCTCTCCAAACGTGAAAGCCAGCTTTGATTTCACCAAGAAGATTACCGGCGGGCTCGAATACTACGGCGCGCTGGGACCCGTATCCCAATTCGATCGTATCAATCAGCAATCGCACCAACTCTTCCCCACAATTGATCTAAACCTTTCGCCCGACTGGGAATTCAACTTCGGCGTTGGAGCCGATGTGACGAACTCCAGCGATCACTTGATCATCAAGTGCATTGTTGGAAGGCGGTTCAGTTGGGGGCGAATCAAAAAGGCTCCCGAGGCTCAGCCTTGATCCGGCAATCGCTGAAGCGCCTCCGACTTCAGCCAAACCACGGGAAAGGTATGTCCCATCTTTCGAAAATCCGTGTCACTGGTCACTAGTTTGGCTTTGAACTCCATCGCGAGGCACGCGGCAAAACTATCGACATAATAGAGTTTGTATCGACTCTTCACTTCGGCGGCGCGAATTGCCCTCTCCGGAGTGGCATCGACAACCCTGATCGGTAGCGGTTGTACCGCGTTCATCGTGGCCGTGGCACGATCAGGACCATAAGCCTGAAATATCAAGCCGTAAACCTCGCCGTAGTTCACCGCCGGCATCAGGATTTCCGCTCGCTCCTGCACCGCTTCTTTCAGCAGTTCGTTCACTTTGTGCGCGCCGGGTTTGTCGAGGAGAAATACAAAGAGCGCGCTGGCGTCTAGTACATAGGTCTTCATGGCTCGCGCTCGCCTTCTTCGCGGTGCTCCACATTCCATTTCTCCAGCAAATCGACCCCGGAAGACAGGCAACCCCTCACGCGATCGACGTAATCCTCCGTGATCGGTTGCAGCACAATGCGGCCGAATTGATCTTCGAGAAACTTGACTCGGGTACCAGCTTCAATGCCGTGTTTCCGACGAAGTTCGGCCGGAACCACCAGTTGGCCCTTGGATGTAAAAGTAGCACGCAGATCTTTCATGTCTTACGTTATAGCATATGTACGCCGCATGTTGATAAGTAAGAATTTGGTTCGTGGGTGTTCTGGCCAACACGTCCAGTCTCCCTAGCCAATTGGTTCGGGCACAGGCGGCAGGGGCGGCGGTTCCATGGGCGGAAGCGGCGGAGGAGGAGGCGTTTCGATTGCCGGAGGTACCTCGGGAGCGGGAGGCGGCGGATTCAGCAACGCATCGAGCTTCGGATATCGAGGGGCGAAGAAGTGAAGCGAAAATGCCGGAAAGAAAACGGTCGCGGGCACGCTGATCAGCGCGACCAGGTACACCAGCACCGCGATCAGCGCACTTCCGATGATGACTGCCAGGCTGATCGTGGCGACGTTCCAACTTAGGCCGGCCTTGTAACCTGCGAACACCGCGATCGCCGCTGGAACGATCAGGACGATAATCGGAATCAGTGTCACGATGCCGAACAGAATTGCGGCCGCAATTATCAACACGATCTTCAGCAGCAGATAAACAACGAACTTGCCTTTTTCCGGACGGATCATGGACATCAGCCGGCTCCAACCATCGGCGAAATCCAGGTCATCGAAAGCCATGATGGGCACAAGAAAATCTTTTGCCAGGTGTTGGACGGCAGCTGCGCACAGCGCAAACAACAGAAAGAGGCCGACGAGCAAGAAAGCTCCAAGGATTGTCCGCCCGAGATGCTGCTGCATTTCGTGAAACCATCCCAGAGTGCCAGCGATAAGCAGAGGCACGCCCAGCAAGAGCACCAGGACAATGGCCTCCACCGTCATCAGCACCAACTGCCAAAGAAAATATCGCCGTCCGGCGCGATGCCATCGCGACCATCCCTCGCGGATCGAGCAGCGCTTCTGGATGACGGAGTCCAGCAGGATGAAGCGAAAGACACTGCTGAGGTACAGAACAATCAGGAACAGGATGCAACCAAGCAGCAGGATGACCCCGATCAGGCCCGCCATTTGCGCCAGCCGCGCGGGATCAAGATGTGGGAACGGGCTTGAGAGAAACTCATCGCTGCGCGGGTGAGTTTGAGATCCTGGAAAATTGAAGCCGCCGAAATTAGGCACGCTGCAACTACCGGTGTGCAACTCCGCCGCCAGAAACCCGACGAGCGCCAGCCGTGACCATTGACCAAAGCGGAACGGACGGAACAACTGATCTCGAGTATGCTGCAACGCAGGCTGGACGCAATCGACGGCAGAGAGTGGCAACAATCACCTCGCACTAACGCCGTCAAGATATCGCGTTGCGCGTCGCGCGTCAATCACACGGCCCAAAGTCGCGCGTGATGAGCTTATTCGTAGCGCAGGGCTTCGACCGGATCGAGATTGGCCGCTCGTGATGCCGGAATCACTGCGCTCAGCACCCCCACCAGTAGCAGCACGATGGTCGATACTCCAACCGTGAACAACGAAATGCGCAGATGAATGTCGGCTTTCCCAGAATTGTCCTCGAACAGGGGGCCCATCAGCGGCAGTGTTCCGACGGCGACTGCGACTACATAAGAGACCACAATTCCGATCAGGCCACCGAGCAGCATGATGAGCAGCGTCTCCGCGAGGAACTGCGTCTTGATGTGCCACTTGCGGGCCCCGAGTGCCCGTCGTAGGCCGATCTCGCGAATACGTTCGTCCACCGATACCAGCATGATGTTCATCACGCCCACCCCGCCGATGCCAAGCGTCAGGATGCCGATGAAGATCAGCAGTACCTGTAACCCGATTGTAATCCCGTTGATGACCGGGCGAAATTCCTCGCGGCCGAACATTTGTACCGCCTTAGTATCGGTCGTTGAAAACTGCTGGCGTGTGCCGAGCGCCGCGAGCACTTGCGCTTCCGCGCGCGCCTCAAACTGCGGTGCGATCGGCTCGAACACAAGCACGTCCCCGTACTTCGTATTCCACAGGTCTCCCGCCGCCGAGTAAGGAATCCAGGTAGATTCGTCGTCGCTCGAAAAATAGTTGCTGAGTTGGATCTTGCGGTCCATCGTGCCGACGACAGTGAAGCGCACGCCGCCAATCACAACCGTTTCGCCGACCGCCGGCCGTCCGCCAAAAAGCTGCTCGCGCACGCGCGCGCCAAGGAATACGACGCGGCGCCGCTCCAGTTCATCCAATGAGTTGAGCCACCGGCCTTCTGAGGGCACTTCGTTGCGCATGTCGCCATATTCCGGGCAGACACCGCGGACAGGCGCTGTACCCACCAACCGGCTGCCATAGGCGATGCCAGGACGGCGAACCGTTTCCAGGCATGCGTGACGGACATACGTCGCCGTCTCCTTGATCATGTCCAGGTCGGCCTGCTCGAGCACGACTTTCTTTCCAGCGCGCTGACCGCCGGGCTGCTCGCTGGTTTGCTGCGGCCAGAGAATCACGGCGCCTTTGCCAAACGCGTCGAAGCCGCTTACCAGAATTTCTCGGAAACTTCCGCCATAGGCGATCAACAAGGTGACCGTGGCGATGCCCCAGACAATTCCGAGCATCGTAAGTGCACTACGCGTGCGGTTGCGGCGAAGCGCGCTCCAGGCTTCATTGAGGATCTGCCCCAACATGCTATCCCCCGGCCTCGTGGCGCAGTGCTTCAATGGGATCAATCGACGCAGCGCGCCGGGCTGGATAGAGCGCAGAAAAAATCGCGATCATCCCCAGCACGAAAAAGGCCAATGTTCCCGTCTGCCATGTCGGCAACAAGCCGGCGAAAAAGTCGGGCATGGGCAGCAGATTGACCAGTCCGCAAAGGCCGAAAGCGAGCAACAGGCCGGCGCCGCCGCTGATCAGCGCCACCATCAGCGCTTCGAGGAAGAACTGGCGCAGAATACTGTTTGCCGGCGCTCCCATCGCCTTGCGAACGCCGATCTCGCGCGTCCGCTCGCGCACGGCAACCAGCATGACATTCATGACGCCCAGACCTCCAAGGAACAATGTCACCACTCCGACGGCCCCAAGAAAATATTTCATGCCGTCTGTCATGGTGCGAAATGCCTTGGCTTCCTCGATTGTGTCCCAGATCGGGCAAGCTTCCTTATCGCTGGCATCGAAGCTGTGCAACCGCCCGAGCACACGCCGGATCTGTCCTTTGCAGGCTTCATGGTGTTCGACATCAATCGGTACGACGAGCAATTGATCGAAAGTATGCGAGGTGCCGGGCGGCCTATCGGGGAAATCACGCCGCATCGCCGAGAACGGAACAAAGATCTTTGCGATGTCCCATCCGTCGTAGCTTGAGTTCTGTTTTTTCGACGACATCACACCAACGACTGTGAATGGAATGTCATTGAGATACACAAATTGCCCCAACGCCGGACGGCTCCCAAATAGCTGCTTGCGCACATCCGAGCCAAGGAACGCCACGCGGCGGGCCTCTCTCAAATCGTCCCCATCGTAAAACCGCCCTTCGCTAATGCTGAGACTGCGAATGTCGGCGAATTCGGGAGTCGAACCGGTCACCGTGAATGCTGCCGCGTTAAACGCCGTGTGCGACCGCACCGTATTTTGCTCGAGTTCGGGGACCTCATACTGGCAGGCCGTTGCTTCGACCTGAAGATAGGGAAGGTCCGCATCCGACCAATGGACGAGCCGTCCCGCGCGCGCCCCTCCAGCTTGCAAGCTGGTTCGGCCGTGAAAGACAATCATCAGATCTTTGCCCAGCGTTTGGGCTTGCTTGGCTTGTCCGACCCGAAGCCCCTCGCCCGCAGCGACCATCAAAACGATCGACACGACTCCCCAGGCAATGCCGAACATCGTCAGCATCGTGCGCACGCGGTGTGCCCACAGCGTACGGAAGACGTCCTGGATGAGGTCGCGGAATCCCATCTTGTGCTTTCGACGTAGCAGGCCGGGATTAGAAAGCGCACGGCTGCCTGGTTAGAGGTACGACAAGAGGAGGAGATTAGTTCCGGAGTTTCGAGGAGGCGGGTCCAGTTCCCTTCGTCCGACGTGCGGCTAGACTACGCCCGCGGGCCGCGCGATTTGCTCGAGCCACCCTTGGAACTCTCCCAGTGCGAGTTCGCACTGCAACCGGTGCCGCTCTTTTCGGTCGCGAATCTTACGGTCGAGTGGCAGGAGAAGGTCGAATGTTATGTTGGCAGGCTGAAAGTTTCGCGGGTCGGCCTGCGTGATGTAGTGAACGAGCGAACCAAAAGCCGAGGCCCGCGGAGGTGGCACCGGCAACCCGCCCCCAGCCAAAGCGGACGCATGTACACCCGCCATCAGGCCCGTGGCGATCGATTCCACATAGCCTTCGACGCCACAGATCTGCCCCGCGAAGAGTACGTTCGGATGCGCTTTCATTTGCATGGTTGCGTTGAGCAGCGTGGGCGCATTGATGTAGGTGTTGCGATGAATTTGTCCGTAGCGCGCGAAACGCGCGTTTTCTAACCCCGGAATCAGCCGCAGCACCTGCGCTTGGTCGCCATATTTCAGGTGATTCTGAAACCCAACCAGGTTGTAGGAATCAGCCCGCAAGTTTTCCTGCCGTAGCTGAACGACCGCATAGGGCATCCGGCCGGTGCGAGGATCTTTCAAACCCACTGGCTTCATCGGCCCAAACCGCAGAGTGTCGCGGCCTCGACGGGCAATTTCTTCGATGGGGAGACACCCTTCGAAGTAGTTCAGCTTCTCCCAATCTTTTTGTTCCACTGACTGCGCCGCAACAAGTGCATCATAGAACGCGTCATACTCCTCTTTCGACATCGGGCAGTTAATGTAGTCGGCGGTGCCTTTGTCATACCGTGCCGCTAAGTAAACACGGTTCATGTCGATGGAGTCGGCTTCCACGATCGGGCTGATTGAGTCGTAGAAGTAGAGCTTGTGGGGAGTAGGAACCCCTGGCTTCGAATGGTTCGCCTCTGGAGCTCCCTCGGGTGTGGCCGAACAGAGCCGGGCAATCTCAGTCGCGAGTGCATCTGAAGTAAGCGGACCTGTGGCAATGACGGTGATTTCGTCGTCCTCGACCTGCGTGGCTTCTTCGCGCTGCACGGTGATCAAGCGCTCGCTCGAAATTGCCTCCGTCACCTTCTTCGAAAATTCCGCCCGGTCAACGGCCAGCGCGTGTCCCGCTGGAACCGACGTCGCCCGGGCCAACTCAAGCAGCAGGGATCCAGCACGGCGCATTTCCTCCTTCAGCAGCCACGGTGCCGTGTTTTCGCTCTCAGATTTCAGGGAATTCGAGCAGACGAGTTCGGCGAAATCAGCGGTCTGATGCGCCGGAGTCACGCGCCCGGGACGCATCTCAACCAACTCAACCGGCACTCCGCGTCGTGCACACTGCCACGCCGCTTCCGAACCGGCCAAACCGGCTCCGATGATTCTTACTTTACGCATGCAGTGAAACACGCCCTCTCATGTCCAATCGCGCGATAGAACGCCCCTCGATTCCCATCTATTTTGAAGGCGGCTTTTGCCCTGCTGACTGATGCGGATTCTGCCCGGTCGCAGGACCGGCATGAGGATTTGCACCCATCGCCGAAGGCATCGACATGTTGGTGTGCGATCCGGAACCAGCGCCCATCGGGAAGGTTCCCGGTGCATAGCAGGTCACGCGTCCACTGGGCGCGACGCGTAACTCCGCGGGGCAAGGCTCGCTAGTCAGGCCAGCGCCGCCAGTTTGCGACTGCACGCTGAAGAGCTTTCCCTCCGCGTTGCCCACTACCCCCACCGTCATGCCCGGCATGTCGTAGCCGACATAGAACGCGTGCTTCTGTTGCGCCGCCTGCGTTGCACACTTGCTCGCGGCGTCCATGTCGCTTGTGGCCTGCGAGGAGAGCCGTCCGCAATTGGTCGCCCCGCTGCCCGCCATCTCCACCAGCTTCTTCTCGACTGCGTCATTCACGTTCGTGCTGGACGAAGAAGCGGGCGACGCCGATGCCGAACTGGCGCCAGAGCCCGGCGCGGCTGACTTGCAGGCGGACAAAACGCACACACCTAACAGGGTTACGAAGAGAGTTTTATGCATGATGCCTTCCATTTTATGCGAGATCTTGGCGGGGTGGTGTTTCAAACCGCAACTCGAACAAGGTTTCGAAACTCGATAGTACCGGGGCAATTCTACCCGCCGACTGCGATTCAGGCTCTAGTTCTCGTGGTCGGAATCACAGGATCACCCGCTCGTCCCCGACGCGTCGAGTCACCCGTTCGCGGTCAAGATATTCCAGCAGCGGGATGGCGTACTTGCGGCTCACTCCGGTCAAATCCTTGAAGCGCGCCACATCGATCTTGGGCGTCGCGCTCTTGAGCGCGCTGACTTTTTGTCGAAGATCGGCGAGGGCCGTCTGATGGAAAACAAGGTCTTCCGAAACCTTCACCAGAATCTTCTCACGCAGCAACAGAGTGACGATCTTCTGTGCCCGAGTCTTGTCCACTTGCAGGCCGGCTAGAACGTCTTTCATAGACGGGACCTTCAGTCCGGCAGAGGCAAACGCTTGCTCAATGATCTTCTTCGATTCCGCTTCTTCGTCCTTCATCACCACGCCGCGGCCCGCGAAACGCACCAGTTCGCCCACGAGCTCAACCTTTCGGTCTGAGACTGTCTTCGCCAGCACGCCCTCGAAGAGGGCCGGCCCGGCCTTGACACGGTCGCGCAATTCTTCTTTGCTCATGCCCGCAACCAGCGGATTCGCGTCGTGGAATATTTTCAACGCATCCAAAAGTATCGCAGTCGCGGAACGGAACTGTCTCGGCGAGATAAGTATCCCCCCGAACTTCAACAGACCCGCTCGCTCCGCAAGTTCCGCCACTTCTTCGCGGCGCAGGTTCATCTCCGCCGGAACCTCGTCCAGGCTCAAACCTGCAAACTCTCTTCGCTCCACGCGCGCCACCAGAACTTTTTCCGGAGCACCCTCCAGCATCGTGCTTAGGAAAGCCGCGGTTTCGTCCGCTCGCCGCCTTCGCCTGGAAGGGGATGGGTCCAGCACAACGCCCCCGCCGATCGTTACTACCGGCGAGAACTGTCGCAGAATAAAGCGATCTCCCGGAAGAAGCAGCGCCGGCTCCGCAAGTATCAGTTGCGCGAATGCGCTTTCGCCGGGCTTCAATTGCCTCGCCCCAATCAAGCGAACTTCCGCAATCGTTTCCATGGTGTACGCGTGGAAATGCGCGCGCGCGCCGTGTTTCAAAGGTTTCGCGGAAGGCAGAAGAGAGATCGAAGCATCCAGCCGGGACGTATTCTTGAAGGTGGCGGGTGGCGCCAGCATCATTCCCCGCGCGAGATCCTCGACCGAAGCGCCCGCAACGTTGAGGGCCGTTCGTTGTCCAGCAATCGCTTCTTCGGCGGCAGAACCGTGAACCTGCACTCCGCGCACGCGCACTCGCCTGCCGCTCGGAAAGACTTCGAGTTCCTCCTCCTTGCGGATGGCTCCCGAAACCAGCGTCCCCGTAACTACGGTTCCGAAACCCTTCATGCTGAAAACCCGATCCACCGGAAGCCGTGCGAGAGCATTCGAATCCTTCGCGGTCGCCTCTGCCGCGACTTTCGCCAGAACCGCCTTAACGTCGCCGAGCCCAGCTCCCGTCAACGAACTTGCAGTCACAATCGGTGCGTGCGCTGGATCAAGAAATGATCCGCGCAGAAAATCCGCGACCTCCATCCGAACCACTTCAAGCGTTTCCGCGTCCACTGCGTCTGACTTCGTGAGTACAGTCATGCCGCGACGCACGGCTAGCAACCGGCAAATATCGAAATGCTCGCGTGTTTGCGGCTTGATGCCTTCATCGGCGGCGATCACGAGCACAACCAGGTCGATTCCGCCAATACCAGCAAGCATGTTGCGTACAAAGCGCTCGTGGCCGGGAACATCCACGAATCCCAGACGCAATGTCTCGCCATTCGGAGCGGGTAATTCCAGATGGGCAAAGCCGATGTCAATTGTGATTCCGCGCCGCTTTTCCTCTTCCAGGCGATCGGCATCGATGCCGGTCAGCGCCTTCACCAGCGAAGTCTTCCCGTGATCAATGTGTCCGGCGGTGCCTACGATAACCGACTTCATCGCGAACAGTATAGCCGTGCAGCGTGGGTACTCTCGCCCGTCACTGCATCGAGGAATGCATGGGGATATAATCCGCGCGTCTTGAAAGGAAGGCGCGGCGACAGCCGATGGCCGCGCCACCTCAATATGAAAACTTATCTGAGAGTTGTTAATCCGACGATCGCATTGGTGGTCTTGCTGCTTTGCTTATGGGCATCCATGAACGGGGATAACGGGTTCCGGCCCCGCGACATGCTGAAGGGAGGCATCCCGACCTACTTTTTGGCAAAGGGCTTGTTCTGTAGCTCGGTTCTCTTCCTGGTGGGGAAGATCGTTTCGCTCATGAGTGACAAGTCAGGAAAATAGGCGCAAACCCCTTTACCGCCACTTCTTCACTTTCGGCCAAAGATCCGCCATGCTGCGGAATTTCGCACCTCGGCAGATGTAGACCGGCAGTTCGGTTTCCAATGCGTAGCGATTGGGGGCGGATCGGCCGACATACTCAACGTGCTCGAAAAGTCCTTCTAGTGTCTCGCGATCATCGTCGAGCACGATCAGGCAATTACCGGAGTAGCTGCGAGGTCCCCATAGCCACCAGGACTGGTGTCCGCTGAGCGATTGCGGCAGGCCATACTTCTTTCCAAGAAAATCGATGGCACCGGCCTGGCCGTAATCCTGCGCGAAGATGCCGCAGTCCTTGCGATCGGCAACAGGAATTTTCTGCCACACCTCCGCTGTCTTTTCCACGATCTCGTTCCATCCGAACTGATCGGCATAGTGTTGCGGCAAGGCCACGCGCTCGTGACTGTGCTCACTCCGCGGCACCTTGATCGGCAGCTTGTTCATGTAGGAAATGAATTGATCAATTGGCAGCATGGGCACGACAAGGGGCGCGAAGACTCCACCGCCAATCAGAGAAAGCGTTACCAGCAGAGGCTTGATCCAGGATTGGCGAATGCGATCAATGCCATCGCCAATCACCACACACCCGGCAGCCAGATAGACGGGGTAAATGGGCGCGAGATAGTAGTTCTTCCCCTTCAGCATCACGAAAACAACAAAGCTGACCAGGTAGGCCCATCCAAGAAAGCGATAGGCCTTAAAGCGCGCCGCGACCAGCAACGCGATCACGCCCGTGATCCAGATTGGCGCCGAACCAGGATAGATCAGTAGCGTCTGCTGCGAGAAATACTCCCACGGCGAGAGGACGACATCGCGCCCCTCGGCCTTGATGTTGTGCATCAGTTCAACGAACGGCCAGTGGTACTCAACATTCCAGATCAGATTGGGTAGGAAGATAACGAGGGCCGCTAATCCGCCCAGCCACATCCATTTGTTCAGCAGGAGCGTGCGCTGCGATGTCAGTGACAATCCCACGACGATTGCGAAGCCGAGCACCAGAATCGAGTACTTCTCCTGGAGTCCAATCCCAGCCACCACCCCGAACCAGAGCCAGTATCGCGGTTCATCGCGTTTGATCGCCAGCAGCGCGAAGTAAACGCATCCCATCCACAAAAAGACTTCCAGATCGCAATTGCTAGTGAGCAGGCTTCCGCCCGACAGGTAAATGGGAGCGATCAGGACCGTGACCGCGCTGAAGGCAACGGCGAACCGCTTGCCGCCTAACTCACGTGCCATGAGACCCGTCAGCAGGATCAGCGCCGCGCTGGTCACGGCTGGTATGAGTCGCACACTGCGCAGCGATTCGCCAAAAATACCCAAGCAGATCCGGCTGAGCACGGGCAAAAGCGGCGGTTGGTCCACATAACCCCATGCCAGGTGCCGTCCGCAGATGATGTAGTCGAACTCGTCGCGGAAGTACCCATACCGGCCGTTGAAGATCATGTGCAGCACAAAGCTGGCGACGGCAATGCCATAAACGGCAAGCATGCCGTCTGATTGCGATCGCTGCCCAAAGTGGCGCTCCGGCATAGGGCTAAAAGATACTTGGAACGGCCCGTATTGTCATGATGCCGGCGAAAAGAAATATTTATAGGAGCGATTGGTGGATTCGTAGGTAAAAAGTCATTCAAAATGCGACAATACAGGTTCCCGCCATGACGACCGCCGCGATTTCTGCCATTACACCTGAGATGATCCGGGACCACGGCCTTACCCCGGATGAGTTCGAGAAAGTCAAGCAGTTGCTGGGCGGACGCGAGCCGTCGATCACCGAACTCGGCATCTTCAGCGTGATGTGGAGCGAGCACTGCTCGTATAAATCGTCGCGCGTCCACCTGAAGCGCCTGCCTACGCGCAGCAAACTCGTGCTCCAGGGGCCTGGCGAAAACGCCGGCATCGTGGATATCGGCGATGGCTGGGCCTGCGCCTTCAAGATCGAGTCCCACAACCACCCCTCGTTTATCGAACCGTTTCAGGGCGCGGCCACGGGTGTCGGCGGGATTTTGCGCGACATTTTCACCATGGGCGCGCGGCCGGTCGCGGTCATGGATTCGCTGCGATTTGGGCCGATTGAAGAAAGCGGGCGGACGGGAGTTCCTGCTCCTACACAAGCCGAAATTCACAAGAATCATTCGGTCATGGAAGGCGTGGTCAGCGGTGTCGCGTCCTATGGCAACTGTTTCGGCGTGCCCAACCTCGGCGGCGAAGTGAAGTTTGAGTCCTGCTACTCCGGCAATCCACTGGTGAACGCCTTTGCGTTAGGCCTCGTTCGCCGCGACCAGATTTTCTACGCGCGCGCGGCGGGCGAAGGCAATCCCGTCATCTATGTCGGCTCCAAGACCGGGCGCGACGGCATTCACGGCGCCACGATGGCGAGCGAGGAGTTCAGTGAAGGCTCCGAGGCTAAGCGTCCCAACGTCCAGGTGGGCGACCCATTCCTCGAAAAACTCTTGCTTGAAGCCTGCCTTGAAGCCATGCAGACCGGAGCGATCATCGGCATTCAGGACATGGGCGCGGCAGGTCTGACCTGCTCCACTTGCGAAATGGGCGCACGCGGCGGCACCGGCATCGAAATTGAACTCGACCTCGTTCCGCAGCGCGAAACGGGCATGACACCTTACGAGATCATGCTCAGCGAGTCGCAGGAGCGCATGCTCCTCGTGGCACAGAAGGGCCGCGAAGACGAGGTTTTCCGGGTATTCAAGAAGTGGGGCCTGGACGCGGTGGAAGTCGGCCGCGTCACGACTGATGCGAAGATGCGCGTGCTCGAACACGGCCAGGTCGTCGCGGAAATTCCCAATGCCGCGCTTACCGACGACGCACCGATTTACAAACGCCCGCTGGCTCGCTGGGAGCCGCCCGTTGCGCGCGAAATGCCGGAGCACATTCGCCTCGCCGAAGGCGGTGATCTCACTGGCCAACTCAAGAAATTGCTAGCGAGCCCGAACGTCTGCTCCAAGCGCTGGGTCTGGCAGCAATACGATCACATGGTGCAGACCAACACAGTCGATGCACCGGGCGCGGGCGATGCCGGAGTCATTCGGATCAAGGGCTCCAAGCGCGCACTGGCGATGGCGCTCGATGGCAACGGCCGCTGGTGCTATCTCGACCCGAAGCTGGGCGCCATGCACGCCGTGGCCGAAGCCTCTCGCAAAGTGGCCTGCGTGGGCGCGACCCCGATCGGCGCCACCAATTGCCTGAATTTCGGCAACCCGGAAAAGCCGCACATCATGTGGCAGTTCTCGCAAGTTATCGATGGCATGACTAAGGCGTGCGAGGAACTTGACACACCGATTACGGGCGGCAACGTAAGCTTCTACAACGAAACTCTCGGCGAGGGAATTTATCCGACGCCGGTCATCGGCGTTGTGGGCATTCTCGAAGACGTGCACAAGGCCGTCAAAATGCACTTCGCAAAGCCCGGACGCAAGATCGTTCTGTTGCGTGCCAACAACCTCGGCGATGCCGTGGACGCCCAGTCCGAGTTTGGTTCCTCCGAATATGCTAAAGAAGTCCTCGGCGCGGTTTGGGGATATCCGCCCGAACTCGATATCGAAAAGGAAGCCACGCTGCAACGCGCGCTGGTCTCGCTTATTCAAGCGGGAGTGATTGAATCCGCCCACGACTGCGCCGATGGCGGCCTGGCGGTGGCGCTGGCGGAGTGCTCACTGATCGCGGGAGTCGGCGCGAACGTCAAGATGGCAAACCGCGACGTACCGCTCGAATTCCGGCTGTTTGGCGAAGACGCCAGCCGTGTGCTGATAACCTGCGACCCGACGTACCTTCCGCGAATCAAAGAGGTAGCGCAAGAGTACGAAATCAAAGCGGACACGATTGGCGAAACGGGAGGCGACCGCCTCGAAATCGCTATCGAGAGCACGCCCGCGATCTCAGCCAGCATCCACGAGTTACGTGCCGCCTACGAAGGCGCGCTGGAAAAAGCTTTGCGAACAGAAACCACATCGGCGGCCGGCTAACTGCGGGCGCGGGGAGGACTAAGCATGGAATTCTTCGAAATGGCGATTGCCGAGCTTTCGGCCGCACCCGGTCGAGTTGAGGATGCAATCCGCGGACTTACCGAGGAGCAGTTGTCCTGGAAGCCGACGGAGTTCTTCTCCATCCGTGAGAACGTGCTGCACCTGCGCGACATTGACATTCTCGGGTACGAGAAGCGCTTGCGCCTGATACTGACCGAAGACTATCCGGTGCTTGCGGATATCGACGGCACGAAATTGGCGATTGAGCGAAACTACAATGCCCAGCCAGTCGGTCCGGCGCTCGACGACTTGAAACGTTCCCGCGGCACCAGTATGCAGAGACTCAGGGGAACCTCTATTCCTGACCTCAATCGCAGGGCCGAGATGCAAGGCTTCGGCCCCATCGACGTGCACCGACTGCTGGAACTGTGGATAGAACACGACCGGGGCCACCTCGCGGATCTGGCTGAGGCGCGGAGTGCACTCGACGCAGGTCAAGGACCCGCGTTGGCGCCACACCAGGCGGCGTGAAACGAACCAGCGTTGTATCGAGATTTCTAAGTGGGAAGAATTCAGATACCAGCGAACACCTAAGGTCAAAATGATTCCGTTCGACAAATTCCGCGAAGAGTGTGGTGTCGTTGCCATCCACGCCCACCCCGAGGCCGAAAAGTTGGCCTACCTCGGACTGCACGCCCTGCAGCATCGCGGACAGGAATCCGCTGGCATCGTCAGCTCCGATGGTGAACATCTGCGCAGTCATCGCGCCATGGGCCTGGTAGCTGATATTTTTACCGAGGACGTGTTGCGGCCTCTTCGCGGCATTCTCGCCATTGGCCACACTCGGTATTCCACGGCCGGCGACTCCGCCCTGCTCAACGCCCAGCCTATCCTGGTGCAGTCGAACAAAGGCGCCATCGCGATCGCGCACAATGGGAACCTGGTCAATGCCGCCGCGATCCGCGCCAAACTCGAGGGTCAAGGCTCGATTTTCCAGACCAACAGTGACACCGAAGTTCTGGTTCACCTTATCGCTCTGTCGCGCGAACTGACGCTCCCGGACGCGATCGCCGACGCTCTGCGTCGCGTAGAAGGCGCATTTTCGCTGGTTGTCATAAGCCGCGACCGTATTTTCGCAGTTCGTGATCCTCGCGGCTTTCGACCGCTCGCCATGGGCCGCATCCCCGCCCTCACCGGCGAGAAGAAAGATACAGTTGTATTTGCTTCAGAAACCTGCGCCTTCGATCTTCTCGGCGCCACCTACGAACGCGACGTGAAACCCGGTGAACTGGTGATCGTCGGCCCCGAAGGTATTAGTTCGCGTTTCTACGCTCCGTCTCCGGGCATGTCGAGCTGCATATTCGAACACGTTTATTTCTCGCGCCCTGACAGCACCGTCTTCGGGCGCTCCGTAGATCAAAGCCGCGACGGAATGGGACGCCAACTTGCGCGCGAAGCCCCTGTAGATGCCGACATTGTCGTTCCCATCCCGGACTCCGGCAACACTGCGGCCATAGGATATGCAGCTGAGAGCGGCATCCCGTTCCGCCTTGGTCTGATCCGCAACCACTACATTGGCCGCACTTTCATCGAACCGCAACAATCGGTACGCGACTTCGGCGTCAAGCTCAAACTGAATCCCGTCCAGAGCATGATCGAAGGCAAGCGCGTGATCCTGGTAGACGATTCCCTGGTTCGCGGCACCACCAGCCGCAAGATTGTCCGGATGATCCGCCACGCCGGCGCTCGCGAGGTCCACATGCGCATTTCGTGCCCTCCCACCATCTCGCCATGCTTCTACGGGGTCGATACACCTTCGAAGCAGGAACTGATCGCGTCCAACAAATCGATCGAGGAGATTCGCAAGTTCATAGACGCCGACTCGCTCGCATACCTTTCGCTCGAAGGCCTGAAGAAAGCGTGTGCCGATGGGGAGAAGACGACTTATTGCTCCGCATGCTACACCGGGAAATATCCTACGAAAATTGATGTGGATGAGATCCTTCCGGTCACAGCGGACCGCTAAAACTGGCTATTTTCCCGGTTCCTGCGAAAACTGTAGGGGATTGCCGCACATGTGCAAATCCTTTCCCTGTTTGCCTAAAATACTCGGACACGCCCTTCTTCGGGCGTGCCTTTCCGGGTAGTCCAGTGATATCCTCGTGTACGAGTCACCGCGCTCCGGATGTTCCCCACGTCCGTTTTCGGGACGCTTCTCAGACAAAGGACTTCTCGGCATGACTAGACCGCTGTCCATTTTCGGATCGAATTCCACTCCACAGCTCGGCCCGTTCGAGCAGCAGGTGCTGCAAGAACTTTGGTCGCGGGGTTCAGCGACTGTCCGTGAAATGCTCGCGGACGGCAAGATGTATCAGGCCTATACCACGGTCATGACAACGCTAGACCGTCTCTACAAGAAGGGTCTGCTGGACCGCACTGCGGAAGGCCGCGCCTTCCGCTACACCCCGCGTCTTACTTCCGAGGAACTGCAGCGCGGCGCCGCTCTGGATGGTATCCGCCAGCTGTTGGAGTCGGGCAACACTTCAGCCCTTCCCCTTTCTTATCTCGTCGAGGCCCTCAGCACTCACGATGCACAGTTGCTCGACCAGCTTCAGCTCTTAATTGAACAGAAGCGTCGCGAACTTCAAGCGAATGAGGCCAATATGTCGGCGCCCAAGGTCAAGGAGCTACATTAATGTTCGCGCTGCGTGGCATCGCAGTCTCGCTCACGTTCTTCGTTCTGGTGTACTGCTGTCTATCCGCGCTGGTGGTTATTTCCTGGCGCTGGCTCCGATGGCTGCACGCCGCTGAACAGAGTGTCGCAGATCTGCTATTCCTGCTACGCGTTCTGCCGTTGTTCGCGTCCATTGTTTTCACAGTCGCTTTTGTGGTGCCGTCGTTTCAGATCCTCGAGCCGCGCTCGGCAAATGAGGGTACCGGCACTCTGCCCTTGACGCTTGGACTGGCTGCCCTCTCCCTCATCGCTTTAGGCTCTTGGCGAGTTGTGGCTGCACAAAGACGCACCGCGCGAATCGTAGCTCTCTGGCTTGAGGGCGCGACACCTTTTGAAACCGGCTCCGACACCGTTACTCTTCGCTCGCACCGCCTGACTCCGCCCCTGACTCTGGTCGGCATGCGCAAACCGCGAGTGCTGGTTTCTGATTCGACGGTCGAGCTTCTTACCGCCAACGAACTGAGCATTGCGCTCAGACACGAACTGGCGCACATTCGCTCGTACGATAACCTGAAGAAGCTTGTGTTCCGGTTTGCCCCGTTCCCCGGCATGGCAAGTCTCGAATCCGCATGGTCGCAAGCAGCGGAGTTGGCTGCGGATGATGCCGCCGTATCGAATGCCAACAACGCCGTTGATCTGGCCTCCGCGCTGGTTAAGCTCTCCCGCCTGATTCCCGCGAAGGCGGCGGTGGAACCGGCCGCCGTCTGCACGGTTGGTTTCGTGACGGGGACGATTAGCGCCCGGGTGGCGCGCCTCTTGGCTTGGGACGAAGCGGGCAGATCGCGGGAACCTCTGATCCCGCGCTGGCTGGCCATCCCGCCGGTCGCAATCGCGATCTTTTGCTCTTTCCTGGCTTATGGACCTGTGCTGAATATCACGCACGAAGTCACGGAATGGCTCGTCCGCTAGACTGAAGATCCACTTTCAGTGTTGAAACTTCCCGTCGAAGATGCCAAATCGCCGCGGTGTTTTTGAACTGGCACAACCTCACTGAAAAATTCCGAAATACTCCGTAATCGTCCGTGCGACTCGTGGAAGAGCGGCACTTCAGGCCGCATAAAAGCCAGTGCGTCTTTCCGCCGCATGCCAAGGAAATAGAAAAGGCGCTCGGGAAGAGCGCCTCTCTAGTGTTCAGTCGGGATGGAATCCCCCAGCCGCGTCGGTGCTAGAAATGCACGCTGAAGGTTCCGGTAACCCTGCGGCTGTTCATAAGATAGTACTCGGCATCGCCCAGTTCGCTTTCGGCAACTGGATCGCGCTGGTCGCCCAGGTTACGGGCATCCATCCGCAACTCCCAGCGCGGCGTGCGATATCCAACGCTCAGGTCAACCGTCGGGAAGCCATCGGCTGGTGCGGTGTTGCGCTTATTCAGGAAGCGGCTGCCAGTGTAGTTCATGGAAACGCCGCCTAGGAAGCCGCTCGTCGGTGCGTAGAACAGGCTGACAGCCGCTAGATTGTGCGCCGACATTTCGAGACGCTTGCCGGCAAGCTGAACTGGTCCGTCGCCAAAATCAAACATGAAGTCAACGAACCTGGCGTCGTGGTAGCTATAGTTTGCGCGGGCGATCACGTCATGATGGAGATATACAGTGGTTCCGGTTTCGAACCCCTTGAAGTGCTCGATACCCGCGTTTGCCAAACCCGGGTTGCCATTCTGGTCGACCGTGGAAATCACCAAGTTGGAAAAATCCATGAAGAACCCCGAAGCTTCCCATTCCACCCGCCGATCCAGGAAACGCCCCTTGACCCCGCCTTCCACACTGCGCGAAGTTTCAGGTTTCAGAATCGTGGACTCGCCAGGAGGGGGCGCTTCGCCGATGCCAAAATCGATGGCAGCCGGTTTGAACGTATCGCGATAATTCACGTAGAAGCTGAACGAATCCTGATTACGTTGCCAGGCCGTAAATATGGCACCCAGGCTCCCACCAGCCCGAACGTCAGTTCGGCTGAAATCGGAGGAGGTGCCAGCGCCCGGATCTGCATCCTTTCTGCCTTCATGAGCAATGTTGAGCCGAATGCCGCCGTCGAAGCGGAGCCGTTCCATGGGACGCCACTCGACCGACGCATAGGGGCCAAAGAAATCGCGTCGATCGTTGATGGTGACATCGAGAACATCGGGCCTTTCGGGCGGATGAGCCGGATCGAAGGAACCATTGAGATGCACGAAGTAATCGAAGTCGGCACCCTCGGCGTTGCCACTTCCGTGCAGGTAATCCGCGCCCGCGAGAAAGGTAACGGAATGGGGCACCTTCCAGGAGAGGTGCGAGTCGAGATAGATGTCGGTGAGGTGAATCCTCTCCTTAAAGCCGTGGGCGTCCGGCACGTCCGGGTTGGTATCGTCAAGCGACGTGAGAAATCCCCGATAGAGATCCTGGCGGCTCTGGGAAACGTCGCCGCTGGTGGACCAGAGGGCGCCCCCCACCTTTCGGTCGAAACCGGCCATTCCAGAGAAGCGGTGATCATCGACAAAAGCTTCCGGGGGGTGGTAGTTGGCATCCACCGGGTTGTCCGGAGAAAGCACCTTTCCGTCCCGCAATCGCGGGCTAGCGGGTGACTGGTCGAGCCAGTTCACATCCACATTGAACCACGTGCGATTGTCCTGGGCCGACGTCTTTCCGACCCGCCAGAGCCCATGTCCGCGGCGGTAATCGGTGCGATCGTCAGCGAAGCCTTGCCTCTCGCCGTCCACGGTAAAGCGCGACGACCAGCCTCCGCCAAGAGGAATCGGCGTGGAGAACAAGCCTCCACCGCTGTTGTAGTTGCCGCCGTGCACGCTCAGAGTCCGGCCGCCCTCCTGGGCATCCTTGTGGACAACATGAATCGCGCCCACGAACGAAGTGGCTCCATAGCTAACGGGCGCTGGTCCGCGCAGCACTTCGATTCGTTCGACATCGTTGACATCGAGCGTCGTCAACGCAGGATTGAAACTGCCACCCCAGGGCGCTCCGTCCGAGATCAGCAGAAAGGCGTCGAACTCCTTCAGCCCCCAAAATTCCGGCACCGAACTGGCAGGACCAGAATCGCCGCCGGGAGCAATGACAACACCCATGGCGGGGGCTAGTGCAGACTGCAGATCCGTCGCACCTCGCGCGCGCAACTCGTCGCCCGTAATGACTTCCACCGGAGCCGGTTCCTCTGCGGGATCTTCCGGCAGCTTAGTGGTTGTAACTTCGATCCGCTGCTTGACCCGTGGAAGCTTCGGCTGAGATTGCGCGGAAGACGCGGAAGGGTCGGAAGATGCGGGCGTTTGTGCAAAGGCACCCGCAAGGCTTAAGAGAAGGACTAGGCCCATGAATCGCATGAGGCGATAGGGTAGCTAGACATAACAAATACTACCAGTAGTAGTAATCCAAAATCAGAGATCCCAGTTGTGCGAGGGTGGGCTGGTCGGCGCGTCCGGCGGGGCAGTTTAGCCGAAGACTCGACCGCCGTCTAACGACTATCTATGGTAGTACATGATTCTCCGCGACTAATCTCTCAACCTAAGGTTACCCACCGCTGAGGAGCCCAATTCCGCCCCAGGCTCCCAAATAGCGGAGAATCCCAAGTTTTCACGGATGGATATTCTGATGATGCGTTCCCCGCTGAAAGTAGACCTGTCTCGCTGGGCTGTCTCCGCCGTCTTCCGCTTGATAGTTTTTTTCGTTGGGACTTTCTTGTTCGCCCAGAATCCCAACGGTGCTCTGCGCGGCGAGATTCAGGACGTCAGCGGCGCTCGCGTCTCTAACGCCCACGTCACAGTGAAGTCCATCGGATCCTCCGTCAGCCGAGACGCCGTCGCCAACGAGCGCGTAGA
>Ga0302321_100000218_pt1 | contig 51249 bp, 33 predicted proteins | sample Fen_T0_1_FD_202505 | JGI IMG/M metagenome (GOLD analysis project Ga0302321, IMG submission 202505) | Peat permafrost microbial communities from Stordalen Mire near Abisko, Sweden - Fen_T0_1 | ecosystem: Environmental > Terrestrial > Soil > Wetlands > Permafrost | place: Sweden: Abisko... | reverse complement strand
TGTCCTGTCCGGCAAAGACGCTGACCTTCTGGTCGGGCAGGTTTGTAGTTTTGCCCAGCGCCTGCCGCACGCCGGGGCGCATCTTTCCCGCCGCGCAGCCGCAGATCGAGTTGACCGCCAGCAAAGTTGTGCCTGGTTTCGCAAGCGCCGCGTCGACATCCGCTGCGCTCAGCGCCTCAGTGAATCCAGCGCGCTTGAGTTCCTCGCGCATCGGGATGACCATCAATTCTGGATACATGCTTCTCCTCCGGCGGGGGAAGCCGCCTGCCAGATTAGATGCGGCAGCGCCGGTGATGTAGCCTTTATTTGATGGACCTGATTGAGAACAAGCCGCTCGCACCTTTCACCACCTTTGGCATCGGCGGCCCAGCCCGCTGGTTTGTCGAGGCCGCAACCGAAGATGAGATCGCCGAGGCCGCAGCCTGGGCGGGTGAACGCGGCGTGCCGCTCTTTGTCCTCGGCGGCGGCAGCAACCTGCTCGTCTCCGACGCTGGCTTCAATGGACTTGTGCTGCGCGTGGGCCTGCGCGGAATTGAGGTTCCGGATTCCTCCGAAGCCTCTGGCCAGACAATCTATCAAGTCGCCGCCGGCGAAGACTGGGAGCACTTCGTGCAGCGGACTATCGAAGATTCTTGCGCTGGTTTAGAATGCCTCGCCGGCATTCCCGGCACCGTCGGCGGCACTCCCGTGCAAAATGTCGGAGCCTACGGGCAAGAGGTCGCCTCTGCCATCGCCCGTGTCCGCGCCTTCGACTTGCGGCAGCACGAGTATGTCGAATTTGCCGCCGCCGATTGCGGCTTTGCCTATCGCCGCAGCCGTTTCAACTCCGCCGATCGCGGGCGCTACGTCGTCACGCGCGTGGACTATCGCCTTACGCCCGGCGGCGCGCCCACCATCCGCTACGCTGAACTGCAACGCACGATTGCCGAAGCTCAGGCCGAGGGCAGGGAAGCAACGCTTGCCGAGGTAGCAGCCGTCGTCCGCCGCATTCGCCAGACCAAGGGAATGCTGCTCGTCGCAGATGATCCCGATTGCCGCAGCGCCGGCAGCTTCTTCAAAAATCCCGTCGTGGACGAGGAGCAGCTTGCTCAGATTGCGGCTGTGAGCGAAAAGGCCCCGCCCCGTTTTCCCGCCGGCGCCGGCGCAGAGAATCAAGGCCGAGTCAAAGTTCCCGCCGCATGGCTCATCGAGCAGGCAGGCTTTGCCAAAGGCTTCACGCACGGCGCAGCCGCAATCTCCTCGCGCCACACCCTCGCCCTGGTCAATCGCGGCGGCGCAACCGCAGCAGAAATCTTGACGCTAGCCCACGAGATCGCCGATGCAGTAGAAGTGCGGTTCGCAATCCGCCTGGAGACGGAACCGGTACTCGTGGGCTTCTAAGGTCGAAAACACCTGGATTCCATTGATTCTCAATCGACGTATTTCCGTCCCGCGCATGCGGGAGTATAGTGGCTGGAAGCCAAATATCAGAGTTTATGACTCGGGGCGGGTGCCCCCGGTCCCTTGCTTTTGGGGACCGGGGAGACTCTGGACCTCAATCCTACGGTCTAGCAGGATCGGTCCAGACGCCCAAGCATCCTTCATCCGGCCAGCCGAAAGCTCGCCCTGAACGGAGTCGAAGGGCTCTTAGCCCCACCGCAGGTGGTTGCAGATCATTACTTTTATTCGGCGCATACTTGTTGATAGAAGACAAGACTGCGAAGCCCTTCATCAACCGGACAATCCATGCAAAACGCAACCCCAATCCAGCCCCGCCTCTTCCGCCAAAAACACCACGCCTGCCATTTTGAGAGTTTTTACCTATGGTACTGTGAGCCTATAGCTAACTCACCTATAATCAGCCGAATACAAGAGCATCCTTCACAGGAGTACATTCTCATCAACACTGTGAAACGGTGGGCCCCCTCCCAACAAATTCAAAATAAAATACTTACCCACCGCAGTTCACAAAAACACGCATCCTGTGAAACCGTGGAGCTAACAATCGTCTTTGCTGCGTTCTGAGGCAAAAATAGCCGCTGGCTGGTAACCTATCAGCAGACATGAACGACAATTTGCATCAGTTACGCTGTTTTGGATGTGGGGCGCGGATCACCGGAGCCGAGGCTCAACCGGACTTCCGTTGCGTCGTGTGCGGCGACCTTTTTGAAGTGGAATACCCCGGCTGGGGCCAGCGCGGCGGTCCAGATAGGCCTAATCCGGGAGCCCTCAAGTGGCTCTGGCGCGAGCGGCGCTGCTCTTCTGAAGAGCTGGACCACTCCGGCGTTTGGCGCTTCCGCGAGTTGCTGCCAATCCTCGATAGCTTTGGCAATGCCGTAACGCTGCGCGAGGGCAACACGCCGCTCTATCACCTGCACCGTGCGGCAAAAGCGCTTGGCATCGACCAGCTCTATGCCAAGCATCAAGGTATGAATCCGACGGGTTCCTTCAAAGACACCGGCATGACTGCTGCGTTGAGTGTGGCCAAAGAACGCGGCTTCGAGTGGGTAGCCTGCGCATCGACGGGGAACACCTCGGCAGCGATGGCCGCCTACGCAGCGCGTGCAGGATTGCGCAGCCTGGTGCTGATTCCCGACGGCAAGATTGCTTGGGGCAAGCTCTCGCAGGCGATGGACTACGGTGCGCTGACCTGCCAACTGAAGGCCGATTTCGACGGCTGCCTCACGCTGCTGACGCAGATCGTCAAAGAAGCGCCGATCTATCTGCTCAACTCGGTGAACCCCTACAGGCTGGAAGGACAGAAGACGCCTGCCTTCGAGATTGCCGAGGCATTCGACTGGAATGTGCCCGACCATCTGATCGTTCCTGGCGGCAATCTGGGCAACAGTTCGGCGCTGGGCAAGGGCTTTCGTGAGCTGTATGAGCTTGGCCTGACGGCGCGGATGCCAAAGATCTCGGTGATTCAGGCGGCGGGGGCAAATCCGCTGGTGCGCAGTATCGCCGACAACGGCGGAACTTCGATTGAGCCGGTTGAGGCGCATACACGCGCTACGGCCATTCGCATCGGCAACCCTGCCTCATGGCGCAAGGCTGCACAGGCGATTCTGGATACGGGCGGCTGGTGCCTCGACGTGACCGAGGCTGAGATAGCCATCGCCAAGGCCGAGATCGGCTCAGAGGGGCTGGGCTGCGAGCCGGCTTCGGCCGTAACATTGGCAGGGCTGAAGAGACTGTGCGCCGATGGCAAGATCGGCTCCGGCGAGACGGTGGTTTTGGTGCTGACCGGCCACACGCTCAAGGATGCCGACTACACGATCGACTTCCATCGTGGAAGCTTGCTGTCTAAGGACGAAAGCGTGGGTCTGGACGCGCAGATTGCCGGCTTGCAGCGCAATGCGATTAGCGTTGAAGCCACACCGGCAGCGGTGCTGGCTGCGCTGAAGGGCAGTGTCGGATGAGCGAAGACTCAAAGATGCGTCCCGATGGCCTTCGGCTGCGATTGCCTGCGACCTCTGCCAATCTTGGCGCAGGTTTCGACACCGCGGCTGTAGCCTTCGATTTCTATCTCGATATCGAGGCCGAGCCTGCGGCCGAGTTTTCGATTGCCGCGACGGGCCGCAACCAGGAGTACATCGGAAGGCTTGAGAATAATCTCATCCTTGAGATTTATAAGGGACTGCTCCAGAGTAACGGCAAACCGGTGATTCCTCTGGCCATCCGCATGAACAACGAGATTCCCCTGGGGATGGGATGCGGCTCGTCGGCGGCGGGGCGGTTGGCTGCGGTAGCGCTAGCCGTGCATTTTGGCCGGCTTGGATGGACTTCAGAGCAGATTCTCGAAGAGGCGACGGCACTGGAGGGGCATCCGGACAACGTATCGGCCTGCTGGCTGGGCGGCTTTGTGGCGGCTGCCTGCGAGGGCAGAACCGTGCATGTAGCTCGGGTCGTGCCACCGGCTGAGTGGTGGGCGATTGTTGTTCTTCCCGCCGAGCCGCTGGCGACCAGCAAGGCGCGCGCGATGCTGCCCGACTGCTATGCGCGCGAAGACGTCGTGACCAATATTCAGTCCGCTGCGCTGCTTGGAATGGCCTTTGCGCAGGCACGAACTGATCTGCTTCGCATGGCGATGCGGGACCGCATTCACCAACCCTATCGTGCGTCCAGTTGCCCAATGCTGCTACCGTTGCTGCCGCTGGCCGGGGAGTATGGCATTCTCGGTGCAGCTCTGAGTGGCGCCGGACCTTCGATCCTGTTGATCGTCGAGAGCGAGGCTCGGCTGCCCGAAGCCGCGGCCGCGATTCGCAAGGCGCTTGATGGACAGATTGAGGCTGAAATCAAATCTTGCCGGTTTGAATCGGCCGGAGCCGTCGATTCGGTTGATTCGCTTCGCACGGTCTAATATTCCATTGGTTTCCCGGATCTGCATGCGGCCTGAGCAGGTTCTTCTTCGACCTTTGAGCGTTGGCAGCGTTACGTTCGAATCCTGGATGCCGCGCGTACAATGTTACCGATTTCTGTTACTCAAGATTCCTTGCTTTTCGCCATTGGAAGTCCTACATTCACTCCGTGGGCAGTTAGTTCTGGGGGAGGGCTGCTGCTCTAGCGCCCGTGATCCTTTTAGGATCCGGGCGCTTTTTATTGCCTCTCGCTAGACTGAGCCCGCTATTTTAGAAAGTATTGCGAAGTTCTTCGAGCCTCATTGATCCAAGTCTCTTGCTGGCAGCGATCGAGTGGCCCTTTGCGACTTTCCAGCCTGCTATCGCATCCCATGAGTGCATGATTGCCGTTACACTGTAGAGAAGTGGTCATCACGCAAGGAGAGTCATGGCTGGATTGGGAGTTCTCGAAGTAAGCGATGCGACGTTCGACCAGGAAGTGCTTAAGAGCGAGCAACCGGTATTGGTAGATTTCTGGGCCGTATGGTGCGGCCCCTGCAAGGCCCTTGGGCCGATCGTGGATGGCGTGGCTGCGGCCTATACCGGCAAGTTGAAGGTGGCCAAGATGAATGTAGACGAAAACGGCGCAACGCCTTCTCGCTATGGCATCCGGGGCATCCCTGCTCTGTTGTTTTTCAAGGACGGCAAGGTCACCGACCAGATCGTCGGCTATGTTCCCCAGGACGTGATAGACGAGAAGGTCAAGCGCCTGCTCGCGTAGCGAGCAGCAGGGTCTCGGGAAAAGCCAATCGTGTTCCAGACGCTCTGCGTATCGACAACATGGATAAACCGGCGCCGACGCGTCTGAGTTGCAAGTCTTCCAGCTCTTTCGGACGCGCTGTTCTCTAATCCCTCACCTTACCTGTACTTGCGCAAGACGCCCAGTACGCGGCCTTGGATGGCCACATGCTGGGCGTTAACGTAAATGGGGTCCATCTCGATGTTCGAGGGCTGCAAACGCACCTGCCCGCCCTCGGTATAGAAGCGCTTGAGGGTGGTCTCGGAGCCATGCAGCAGGGCCACGACGATCTCTCCCTGGCGCGCCGTGCGCGTCCGCTCGACCAGCACGTAGTCACCGCTGATAATGTGCTCGTCGCGCATTGAATCGCCGCGCACCTCGAGGGCAAAGACGTCGCGGTTGCCCACAACGTCGTGCAGCGAGATGCTCTCCTCGGTCTCTATGGCCTCGACCGGCAATCCGGCGGCGATGCGGCCCATCAGCGGAAGCCGGTCGCTGGTGCGGGTACGGGTTCCCGGGGGCACCACATCGATCGAGCGGCTGCGATTGTGCACGCGATCCAGCAACCCCTTCTTTTCGAGGTTGGTAATGTGCTTGTGCACCGTTGCCAGGCTCTTCAGCCCCATGCCGCGCGCAATCTCCTCAAACGACGGAGAGTAGCCGTTGCGCGTTACAAATGTCTCGAGAAAATCGAGAATCTCTTTTTGCCTTCGTGTGACAGCCATGGGCGCATTATAGCGAATAAAAAGCGAACCGCAACAAATCTTTTTAGCCAGCCAAAGAAATGTTCCCAGAAAGTGAACAGGCCGTGATCCTGACAAAGCTCTCGGCAAGGTCGAAGATATAGAGCTATGGATTGAAGAAAACTGCGTTTTCTGCCGATAGGCCCGATGATGTCCGTATGTCGGTTCGACGCATAGCAGTCCGTCCGAGGGCAAATGATCTCCCTGAAGAAATATCTTGATGCACCGCAGGCCGGCTCCGCAGTCTACCTGGAGAGCGAAGACTCCGGTCTCCTCTCCGCGACCCTCGCGGCCTATCGCTCTGCCCTGTCGGAGATGGGAAGTTGCAGTCTGAATGCTTGCCCAGCGCTCGGCAATTCCCTGAGACAGGGGCTGGGCAAGCTGGAGGCGAAGCTATCGGCGACGGTGAGCCGGGGGACGGTCGAGGCCGTTGAGAAGAAAGTCCAGGAGCAGTTGCAGGATTGGGGCAAGCAGACAGCAGGCCACTACCGCAAGCAAACCTCAGAAATCAAAGAGATGCTGATCGTCATGTCGCGCACCGCCGAGTCTGTGGGCCAGCGCGATCAGCGGGCTGCCGGACAGATGCACGAGGTGACGACCCGCCTCGAAAAGATTGCAACGTTGGAGGACCTGACACAGATCCGGGCCTCGATCGAAAAGAGCGCCGGAGAGTTGAAGACCTCGATCGACAGAATGACGGCAGAAGGAAAAGCCGCGATCGAAGAGCTCAAAGCCGAAGTCACCACCTACCAGGCCAAGCTCGAAGAGGCCGAACTGATCGCGTCGCGCGATGGCTTGACGGGACTTGGCAGCCGCTTATGGGTTGAAGGCCAGATCGAACGCAGGATCAAATCCGGAGCTCCGCTGTGCGTTGCCATCATCGACATCAACGGCTTCAAGCCAATCAACGACGAGCATGGGCATCTTGCGGGCGACGAAGTGTTGAAACAATTTGCCGGCGAACTCCAGTCTGTATGCCGGTCCGTAGATCTGATCGGGCGCTGGGGCGGAGACGAGTTCATCATCGTGCTCGATTGCGATCTGGCCAAGGCAAAGGCCAAGATCGAACGGCTTCGGGAGTGGGTATGCGGAAGTTACAAGATCCACGGACGGAATGGCCCCACAAAGCTGCACGTCGATGCAGCGATTGGCCTCGCCGAGCGGCTGCGGGATGAGTCGATGAAAGGATTGCTCGAGCGGGCCGACGCCGGCATGTACCGCGACAAGGCCGCCTTCCGGGCGAAGGAATCAACTTCGAAGCCGTAATGTCTCATTGCCGCAATAGGCTTGGCGGCCGCGATCCGCACCCTTTCTCCTCCCTTATCTGTCGAAGGCTGAAACGCGCAAGCAAGGCCGATGTCCGAGCCGTGCTGATAGGCCTCCTCGCCTCCATCCCATTCCGGAACAACTTCCACTCGTGTGCCGTTCTTGAATTCTTCTCCTGAACTTTCTTCCTATCTACTCTTGAGTTCCATTTCACTCTGCCGGAAGGTAAAGGGGAGCCGCACGTTAGCGCACCCTAAGCTGACCTGACGGGAGCCCGCCGGAACTCTGCTGAGATTCGAACAGGCGGACGCCTGGAAATGGGGCGTTGCTCAGAGAGAAAGGCTGCCATGAGGTTATTGATTGCAGAAGACGACCGGGCGCTGGGGCTGTTCCTGAGCCGGGGCCTGGAGGCAGACGGACATCGTGTCCGGATGGCCTACGATGGAGCCGCTGCTGTGGAGGCGTTTCGCCAGGATCTGCCCGACCTGACGATTCTCGATCTCAACATGCCGGTCAAGGACGGCGAACAAGTGCTCGAAGAGGTGCGCGCGCTCGACCTGGACCTGCCGGTGCTGGTGCTGACCGCCCGCCAGGAGGTGGATACGCGTGTTCGCTGCCTGGATCGAGGGGCCGACGATCTAATGGTCAAGCCCTTCAGCCTGCATGAGCTGCGGGCACGCTGCCGGGCACTGCTGCGCCGTAAGCGTGAGGCGCGACTGCTCTTGCGTGCCGGCGATCTCGAACTGGACAGGCTGGACCATGCCGCCCGCCGCGCCGGTCAACCCATCGTTCTCACCAACAAGGAATTTGCCTTGCTCGAGCATCTGATGCTCAACCGCGGGCAATGCGTCTCACGCGTCGAGCTCCTGGACTCAGTCTGGAACCTGGAGCCGACGCAGACCACCAACATTGTGGATGTCTACGTCAACTACCTGCGCCGCAAGCTCAAAGACCCGCCTCCCGGATTGCTGATCCGCACGGTGCGCGGCAAGGGCTATATGGTGCCGCCGGAGAACGAGATGTCGCTTCCCGCCCTGCCTGCGCTTGCACTGCCCGCGATTCTGCCATCGGTAGCTGCTTCAGCTTCGGCTGCGCCGGTCCTTGACGCCTGTTAATTCAATTTTTCTCACTTGTTCGATCGACATTCAGGAGAATTCATATGGTTGCTGTTCCCGTTCCCGTATTTCCGCCCGCACCCCGCATCCGCCCGCGCACCGCTCTGGTGACCAGCGCCGACCGCAGCTTTCGTCAGCGGCTCTGCCAGACTCTGACCGGACTTCGCTGGCAGGTCCGTGAGGCCGAAGGCGGCGCACAGGCCTGGGCAGAGGCCGAGTCGGCGCAGCCAGAGGCCGTCATCGTCGACAGTTGGCTTCCCGATCTGGAGCTGGCCGAGTTTATGAGGGACTTTCGCAACCATTTTCCCGAGGTCGATCTTCTGACCGCCAGCGGTTCGGTGACGCAGGAGAGCCCGCGCGGCCCGCATCGCCAGGAGCTGCTTTATGCGCTTCGCCGCTCTCAGGAGACCGACACGGCGATTTGGAATACAGCGCCCAAGCTCGGCGAGACGGCGGCTCCGGTCGACCCATCGCATGCCGATCTGGAGCCGGCCGCGAACCCTCTCGGCGCAGCCGCGTTCGCCAGCATGCCGACTGGCGGACTTCCGTCCGCCTCCGCGCCCATGCCGAGCCTTCCGCGCATCCCGGCCACCGAGGCCTCCGCGGCAACTGCGCGCATCGAGCCGGCCATCGCCGAACGGCTGCCGGAGTTGATCGGTTACGCGCCCTGCATGCTTGAGGTCAGCCGCCGCATCCGACTGGTCGCCCCTCGCTCGACCCCGGTGCTGATCGAAGGACCGACCGGCTCGGGAAAGGAACTGGTGGCCGAGGCGCTGCACCGGCTTTCGCAGAGAAGCCGCAAGCCCTTTGTCGCTATCAACTGCGCCGCGATTCCCGAGGCGCTACTCGAAGCCGAACTCTTCGGCCACACCCGCGGAGCCTTTACCGGCGCCGTGCAGGGGCGCATCGGGCGCATCGAGGCCGCCGATGGAGGAACGCTGTTTTTGGACGAGATTGGCGAGTTGCCGCTTTCTCTGCAATCGAAGCTGCTGCGCTTTGTAGAGTGTGGTGAGTTGCAAAGAGTGGGCGACAACGAGACGGTGAAGGTCGATGTGCGCATTGTGACCGCGACCCACCAGCCGCTGGCCCAGCAGGCGCAGAAGGGCGGCTTCCGACCTGATCTCTACTACCGTCTGGCTGTCTTTCTCATCCGCACGCCTTCCCTGGCCGAGCACAGCGAAGATCTGCCGCTGCTGGTCAACCATTTCCTGGCGCGGATGGGCCGTGAGGCGCCGCTCAAGCGGGTCGATCAAAGCGCACTAGCCAAGCTTACCGGGCACGGCTGGCCGGGCAACGTCCGTGAACTGGAGCACGTCCTTGAGCGGGGCGCGATTCTGGCTGGCGGCGAGGCCGTGATGACCGCGCGGGAGATCGACTTTGGCGTGGTGATGAACTAGGGCGTCTGCATGGGACGGTGTAGTTGATTCCTTTCCGCACGAGAGGAGGGATGAGCGATGCAGGTTGAGACGCAGTTGAGCGGCCAGATCGCACGTTACCTGGATCTGGCCACCAGTGAAGCCAAGCTCACGACGGCTAATATGGCCAATATCGATACGCCCGGCTACCGGACCGTCGGCATGGACTTCGCTGCGGAGATGCGGGAGGCGATGGCCGGGATCGAGCAGGGAAAAGCGGCCCGTCCGGTGCATGTGACTGCGGTGAATGGATTGGTCGCCCGGCCCGACGGCAACAACGTCTCGATGGACCGCGAGGGCTTGAAGCTGGCCGAGGCGCAGTTGAAGTTCAAGACCGGCGTCACGCTGCTCCGCCAGGAGTATCAGCGCGTCATGGACGCCATTCATGCCGATGGCAAGTAACCTGGCCGATCACATGCGGCGGTTTGCCGCAAAGGGGAATGCGCGATGAACCTCTTCGCGATGATGGACAGTTCAGGCGGCGCCATGCAGGCCGAGCGGATGCGCGCCGAGGTGGTGGCGGCCAACATGGCCAATGCGGAGACGACCCGCACGGCCTCGGGCGGCGTGTATCGACGCCAGCACGTGGTCTTCGCCGCCCAGACGGGCGATGCGGGCTTCGCCAACACATTCAGCGTGGCAACAGGCGTCGACGGTGCCGCGACTGGAGCGGCGAATCTGCCACCCCTGCCGGCACCTTTACCTCTTCTTCATCCAACGGGCCTTTTGAATGGTACCGGGGACAGTTCACGGACTGCGCCGGGCGTCTCGATCGCGGGTGTCGTTGAAGACACCGCGCCGCCGCTCAAGCGCTACGACCCAGGACATCCGGATGCCGGGCCAGACGGATATGTCTCGTATCCGGACATTAATCCCCTCACAGAGATGGTGGATCTAATGGGGGCGACGCGTGCATATGGTTTGAATAGCTCCGCGGTGCAGGCCGAGAAGGGCATGATCGTTGCGGCTCTGGAGATTGCCAAGTCCTGACTGTGGGTTGGCGTGGCTCGACTCCGGCACCGGCAAGGCCCGAATCGTGATAGGAAGCGGACAAACCGAGCCGACAAGGAGATTCGATGCTGATCCTGATGAACCCCTCTGCCGTGAACCCTCTGGCACTGCCGGCCGCAACAGGTGCAGGCTCTACAGCGCTCTTGCCTTCCAGTGGCGGATCGGGCGCCTCTGCGGCTCCGTTCTCTGATCTGTTCACCGAAGCGGTAGGCCAGGTCACCGCGCTCGAAGGCCAGGCGCAGGCTGCCGCCACCGGGCTGATGACCGGCTCCGACGTGGACGTGCATCAGGCGATGATCGCGGCTCAGAAGGCAAGCATGGCCTTCGAGCTGGCTCTGTCGGTGCGCAACAAAGCGGTGCAGGCCTACCAGCAAGTAATTGGAATGCAGTTTTAAGAGAGTTGTTGAACAGGCTTCGGCGAGCGGGACAGAGGAACGATGGCCACGGGAACACAGATGGAGAAGAGCTCGCCTGCGGTGCACGGATCTGCGCAGCCAGGGCAGCCGCAGTTGACCGACCGGCTGGCCGGCCTGTGGGGCCGGACGAAGGTCCACTGGGCGGCGATGCACCCGTCGCAGCGAGGCTGGGCGCTGGTGGCGGCCCTGCTGCTGGCGGCGCTGGTGGGAGGGCTTTTCTGGTACGGAATGCGCCCCGACTGGCGTGTTCTTTATGCGGATATGGACCCAGAGGATGCCCGCCAAGCCGGGCAGATTCTCTCCCAGGCGCAGATTCCATTTCAATCCACGCCCAGCGGGGCAGGGATTACGGTTCCGGCGGCACAATTGGACAAGGCGCGCCTATTGACCGCGGCCAAGGGACTGAAGAGCGGGCGGCTGGGCTTTGAGATCTTTGACAAGCCCAACTGGGTGGGCTCGGAGTTTGACGAGCAGGTCAATTATCAGCGAGCACTGGAAGGCGAGTTGGAGCACACGATCGGCTCGCTCTCCGACGTCGAATCGGCACATGTGCATCTGGTGTTGCCCCACGATTCTCTCTTTCGCGAGCAGGAACGGCCGGCCAAAGCATCTGTGGTACTCAAGCCGCGTCATCGTACTCTGGCGGACGGGGAGCCGGATGCGATTCGCAATCTGGTTGCGTCTGCAGTAGACGGTTTGCAGCCGGAACGCGTTGTGCTGGTCGATGCGGCCGGGCAGCTTCCACTGGGTCCGAAGACTGCCGCGGCGATGCAGTTGAGCGCCGAGCAGGCTCTGGAGGAGAAACTGATCGCCACCCTGGAGCCAGTCACCGGAGCCGGCAACGTCCGCGCCTCCGTGACTTTGGACTACGACCCGCAGGCCACCGAAGAGACTGAGGAGAACTACGATCCTCAGCAGACGGTAACCGTCTCCATGCAGCGCACCGAGCAGACCGCAGGCCCGCAGCCGGTGGCTGCTGGCATTCCCGGAGCCGCATCCAATGCGCCCAACTCGCAGACTCTGCCGGTCTATCCGCAGCAGTCCAGCAGCGGACCGCAGACAGCCAAGAGCGAGTCCGGAACCTATGCATCCTCGAAAACCGTGCGTCACGTCGTTGAAAATCCCGGCAAGGTGCGGCGGATGACGGCGGCCATTGTGGTCAACGACCGGCTGATTCAGCCTGCGTCCAAAGGCAGGCCGGCGCAGTGGCAGGCGCGTTCGCCGGAAGAGTTGCGCAATCTGACGGCTCTCGCGCAAGCCTCGGTCGGCTTTGAGACCGCGCGCGGCGACATGCTGCAGGTCTCCGATCTGGCCTTTGAGCAGAACCGCCTGCAGCCCGCGGTGACCCTGCCCAGCCAGTTGCTGGCTACGGCCGAGGGCTCGCCTGTGCTGGTCAAGTATGCGGCGCTGCTGGCCGGGCTTTTGCTCGTGATTGCCTTCGGGGTGCGTCCTGCCTTGCACCATGCGCGTACTGCCCCGGCGCCAAAGCTGGCGGCGAAGGAGCTGTCGGCCCGGGCCGAAGCGGCCGAGCCGCGTGTTTTGAAGCCCCCCGATCCGGTCGAGATGGATCCCGAGCGGATCAAGTCGCAGGAGATCTTCGAGCAGGTAAGCAGCCACCTGAAGCGCGAGCCGACGCAGAGCTCGCGTCTGCTGCAGAGCTGGATACACTCCGACTGATCTCCGCCCAATGAAAGGGTCAGGCACGTAGCGGAAGATTCATCAACAGAGAAGCGTAAGAAGGACGGGAAGGACCGGAAACTTGGCCGAGGATGGGAACCAGAACGGAGCAGGGCGGCATCACTCGTCGGCGAACCTGAGCGGGGTGCGCAAGGCGGCGATTCTTCTGGTGGCCGTCGGCGAGGAGCTGGCCAAGGAGATCCTGCGCGCGCTTCCGGAGGCCGACGTTCAGCGGCTCACCGAGGAGCTGGCCGATCTGCGCGGCATCACGCCCGAGCTCTCGGCCGAGATTCTGGAGGAGTTCTGGCAGTTGCTGGAGACGCAGAACTTCATGGTGCATGGAGGTCTGGACTACGCCAGCCGGCTGCTGCAGGAGACCTTTGGCAAAGAACGCGCAGATGACCTGCTGATGCTGGTGCGCCGCTCCCAGGAGGCCGCGCAGGGCAACCTGGCCAAGTTGCAGCGCACCGACCCGCAGCAGTTGGGCAAGCTGCTCGACTCGGAGCATCCGCAGACGATCGCACTGGTGCTGGCGCATCTCGATCCCCGCCGCGCCTCGATGGTGCTCGATAACCTGAGCGAGGATCACAAGGTGCTCTCGATCCAGCGGCTGGCCGAGATGCGCCAGTTCTCGCCGGAGATGGCGCAGAAGGTAGCCCACATCCTGCATCGGCGCCTGGAGAGCGTTGGCGACACGGCGCGCAAGAGCTACTCGGGCTTCAAGGCGGTGGCCGATCTGCTGAACCGGCTCAATGCCGAAGAGTCCAAAAAAATACTGGAAACGATCGAGGACGGGCAGCCGGAGCTGGCCTTGAGCATTCGCAATCTGATGTTCACCTTCGAGGATCTGGTGACCGTGCCGCCGGCGACTATTCGCGAGATCGTCTCCGGTGTCGACAAGCGGCAACTCGCGCTGGCCTTGCGAGGCGCCAAAGACGAACTGCGCGCGCAGATCTTCAAATCGATGAGTTCGCGCGCGGTGGAGATGCTGAAAGAAGACATGGAAGTGCTGGGCCCGGTGCGTTCGCGCGAGGTGGCGCAGGCCCAGCAGGAGATCTTGAATCTGGCCCGGCGGCTCGAAGCCGAGGGCAAGGTCGTCCTCAAACTGGAAACGGGCGACGAGATGCTGGCGTAGCAGTGAACAGGGAACAGTGGTCAGTGAACAGGAAAAGGCTCACAGGTGTCCATCGTCGGTGATCAGCTTCCAACGTCTCGTACTTTGCTGACCACTGTTCACTGTCCACTGGTTAGGGGGATTGCTTGCAGCAGGCCGGATCGGCAACGAGTGGTGGAGCATCGGGGCGCATCGACCTCTTCGAGTACCCGTCTGACCCTCATGCGCCTCCCCCGCCTGTCTGGGAGGGCTTTAGGAGTGCCGACACCTTTCCCTCCGATGCCTCCGAGACTGCTGGCGCCAGCAGAGCCCCGATCGCCGAGAGCCATCTGCGCGCGGAGTTTGACCAGCGGCTGGCCGAGGAGACACGCAAGTCCTTCGAGGCCGGACGCGAGAGGGGCCGACAGGAGGGCCGTCAGGCCGAGCACGAGGCGCAGGTCACCGCGCAGGCCGGAGCCGAGCAGCGAAGGGCGCGCCAGGTGGCTGAACTGATCGAGAGCTTCACACAGGAGCGGGAGCGGTACCTCAGCCTGGTCGAGCGCGAGGTGGTGATGTTGGCGCTGGCCGTCGCGGCGCGTATTCTGCGCCGCGAGGCGCAGATGGATCCGCTGCTGCTGACCGGCGCGGTGCGGGTGGCGCTAGGGCAGCTCTCCGGCTCGACCCAGGTGCGGCTGCGTGTACCTGCGACGGAACTGGACCTGTGGACCGAGGCGATGGCCTTGCTGCCCAATCTTGCGATCAAGCCCACGGTCCTGGCAGGGGAGGGAATGCGACTCGGCGACTGCCTGATCGAGACGGAACTGGGATCGGTGGATCTGGGAATCCGGGCGCAGTTGAGCGAGATCGAACGGGGCTTCTTCGACCGCGCCGGCGCATCGACAACCGTTTCTTCAGAGGCCGCAGCCGACGAGCTGGTTGGCTCTACCCCTGCGCGGAACCTGGAAGGCCGACGATGACCCAGATGCTTTCCCGCTACTTTGGGCGTCTTGAACGCGGCCAGCCATGGCGCTGGCGCGGTCAGGTCCTCGAGTCGATCGGACAGACCATCGAGTCCGCCGGGCCGCTGGCTTCGGTCGGCGAGTGTTGCGAGATCAAAGACCAGTCGGGCCGCGCGCATCTGGCCGAGGTGATCGGTTTTCGCGGCTCCAATGTGCTGTCGATGCCGGTCGAGAGCACGGAGGGCATCCGCTTTGGAAATCTTGTGGAGGCTCTGGGGGTGCATCCGGAGATTGAGGTGGGACCAGCGTTGATGGGCCGGGTGCTCAATGCCCTCGGCACGCCAATCGATGACGGCCGTCCTCCGCTTGTCTCGCAGGCGCTGCCTTTGGAAGGGGTAGTGCGGCGGCCTCTGGACCGGGTGCCGATTCGCACGCCACTGGGCACCGGCATCCGGGTTCTTGACGCTCTTCTGACGGTGGGCCGGGGCCAGCGGGTCGGCATCTTCGGCGGCTCGGGCGTCGGCAAGAGCACGCTGATCGGCATGATGACCCGCAACACCGAGGCGGATGTGACGGTGGTGGGGCTGGTCGGCGAGCGGGGCCGCGAGGTGACTGAGTTTCTCGAAGATTCGCTTGGCGTTGCGGGCCGCGCACGCTCGGTGGTTGTGGTTTCAACCTCCGACCAGTCGCCGCTGATGCGCATGAGAGCGGCCCTGGCCGCGACCACCATCGCCGAGTTCTTCGCCGATCAAGGGAAGCATGTGCTGCTTGTGCTGGACTCGCTAACCCGTTTTGCGATGGCCGCGCGCGAGATCGGTCTGGCTGCCGGCGAGCCGCCCACCAACAAGGGCTATACGCCCTCGGTCTTTACCCGCCTGGCGCGGCTGGTCGAACGCACCGGGCAGTTCCGCGTTGGCTCGATTACTGCTTTTTATACTGTCCTGATGGAGGGCGACGACCAGCAGGACCCGCTGGTCGATGCCGTCCGCTCGCTTCTCGACGGCCATATCGTGCTCTCCCGCACGCTGGCCGCCGAGGGCTGGTATCCGCCTATCGAACTGCTGGACTCGATCAGCCGCCTCATGCCGGCCGTTACGCAGCCGGCCCATCGCGAACATGCAGCGCTGGTGCGCAAGCTGCTTGCCGTCTACGCCCGCTCGGAGGATCTGGTTCGGATCGGAGCCTATCAGCCTGGTTCGGACCCTGACCTGGATCGCGCCTTGAGAACCCGCGGCGCAATGCGCGCGTTCATGACACAGGCTTCCACCGAGCAGCTTCGCTTCGGCGATTGCGTCGGCAAGCTGGCGGCCCTGGCCGCGGAGCTGTGAACCGATGGCAGCCTCGCGCGCGTTGCGCCGCCTGCTCCGCATCCGGGATCTCGAAGAGGAGCAGAGCCGCTTGGCTCTGGAATCCTCTCTAGGCGAACTCAGCCGGCTGCAGGAGGCGCTAAGGGCCACCGTCGATCGGGAGCGCCAGGGCCGCAGGCTGATCGAGTCCAGTGCGCGGACCGGAGAGTTGCCGGATCGGCTCGCAGGCCTCGAAGAGGCTCATGCCGTCGATCGCCTCTTCGCCGTACTCGCGCCCAGGATCGCCGCCAAGGAAGAAGAGGTCGCGATGAGGCGCCGGGAGTATCTCCTCAAACGCGTGGAGCGCCGCCAAGCCGAGACGCTGATTGAGAATGCCGAGGCAGAAGAGGCCATCGAGAACTCCCGTCGCGGACAGCAAGTGCTCGACGATTGGTATAGCGTACGGCAGTACCGTGAAAAGCTGGAAAACGATTCGCCGGCCGCCGCGGATCGATTGCCCGCGCAAGCGAAGATCGCCGCTGAGCCATCTGCCGGAGAGCACTCGTGGATTGTGGATGAAAGTTGAGGCAGAATCGAGCCGACAACCATAACAGCTTCCTGAATCGGAAAGCCGATCCCAATCCTGACAAGCTTCTAACCCATTCCTGCCTTGTTTTGGCACGCTTTCTGCTTGACTCCCCTCCATGACCCTGGCCACAGGAATCGAAATCGGATCGGCGATCAGTCCCTTGACGGGGCTGGCGAAGGTTCCGGGGACGGCAGGCGGCACGGGTCAGGCTGGGTCGTCTCTGGCGTCGATGGCTGGGGAAGATCCTCACAGGAACGGACAGCCGAGCTTTCGCGCCGGCTGGCAATCGCTCTTGGCTTCGCTGGCATCGAGCATCGACGGAACAAGTGCAAACGAGTTCGGAGCCGAGGATGCCTGCGGAGTTACCAAGGTTGCCGCAGACAAGGTTGCTGGCAGTTCCTCCCAAACCAGCTCGACCGGATTGGGTGGCAATTGCATGCCGTCGAAGTCTGATAGGGACAAGGGATGGAATGCGGCAAATCCGGGAGTTGAGCCATCCGTAACCGGCGCAACAGGTGGCGCAGATCGAATCAGTCAGGTGGCCGGGATTCAAGATCTTGCCTTGACCAAGGCTGGTGCGAAGCAACCGGTGACAACTCTGGAGATCGAGTCGGGCGTTTTTGCCAAGCGCGCCCATTCCACCAAAACCGACAGGTCGCAAGCGGCCACAGTCGATGTACTGGCAGGAGCGGCTCCGGCGTCTGCTACCGATTCTGTACAGGCCGTGCCGGCGGCAGCGGCGGCCAGCCCCGTTGCCGCTCGCTCCAGTGAAGAGGCGCAGTCGGAACCATTGGATGCTCTTCAGATAACGATTCCAGCAAAAATTGCGAGTGCTTCCGTTTCAGTTCCTTCCGCTTCGGATCTGTCGCCTGCGAGCGATCTCGGCGGAGTTGCCATGGCGAAAGGCAATGCTACGCCAATGGCTGCCAAACAAGGGAAGGGCCTTGGGAGCCAAGGGGAACATCCGCTCGATTCAAGCGGCGGCCAACTCCTCGAACCGGCGCACGATGCAAGCGATCGCACCGGCGCAGATTCGAAAAAGGAAACAACGCTCCTCGCTGAGGCCAGTGCCGGGGGTGCAACGTTACCCAAGGATTCAGAGTCAGAGATAAGTCAGGGGACTGCGGTAGTGGGCGCGTCGATTCAGAGCAAGGATCTAGCTGTGCGTTCAACTGACGGACTCTCCGCAAGAACTTCAGAGCCAGGCTTAGCTCTCCCTCAGGATTCGGAGCAGGTCCAGCAACTCTCTCAGAAATCCGATGAAAGCACTGACAGCCTTCACACGCACGTGCAAATTGAGTACAGGACGACGAGTGCCGCGCCGGACATCGCGATCGACACTCGCAAGCTTGTAAGCCAGGAAGAGATCCACTCGCAGGAGCCTAAGTTGGATCAATTGGGACTTAGGGCTCTGAATCCGCAGCCCTACCAAGAATCTGTTTCAGGTTCGGTGACGGCACTGTCGGCTGGGCAGCAGCTCAATCCGGTGCAATTGGCGACGCCGCTCGATGAGCTGTCTCAAACCTCCTCTGCGATTGCATCTGCATCTCTCCCGCAGACGGAGATCTCTGGTCTGGCTCAGCAGGCGGTTTCGAGCCAGATTTCAGTCACCGCAACTGCGACGGATCTGGCCGACGCTGGGCAGAGCGCATTGAAATTGGAGACGCCTCTGCCGCTCACCTTGATCGAGCAACAGGCTTTTGCAAGGCAGCCGAACTCGGAGTCAGCGCAGCCATCGGCTGCAACCTTAGTAGAGGCTGAAGTTTCCACATCCGCTGTTCCGCCGGCTCAACAGCTCGCTGCGGAAGCTCCACCGATCGCGGAACCAAGTTCTGGCGTGAAGCATGATCCGAGTCCTGGATGGAGCCATGATGCGGCCGAGCCGCCGGCCACAACTCTAGAGATGGAAAAGGTGGATGTGACAGCAGCGACGGGACATCCGTCGTATCAGGTTGCAGCGCACAGCTCATTCACGCCGCAGAATCTGGCACAGAGCCTGACGGTAGCAAAGAGCAAGGAGCCATCTTCGACTTTTACTGCGGCGCAGACCGTTGTTTCGATGCGGCAACCGAAGTCGGAGACAGAGCGGGCAGCGGCTCCAATCGGCAGTACAGACACGATTCGCGTTCAGGCTACGTCTGCCGAGGCTTCGCCGGCAGCTTCGGTACCTATGTTGGCGCCGGCGGAATCGGCTGCTCAGGTTGCCACAAGCCGATCCAGCTCGATCAGCTCGGGAAAGAGTTTGACAGCAGGCATTCCGCGCACCGTGCGTGGAGTGCAGAGATCGGCTTCGGTTCAACAGGCCAGGGCAGTAGTTGAGGTGCAGTCTCTAAATCCTGTTGCTGATCCTGCGGCGCTGACACGGGAGGTGGCAGGAGTACGCGGAGCCGCGAATCTAGCCAGTCAAATCGCAGCGGATTCGGCTGCAACTGTTGCCAAGCTGGGGGGTGGCGAGACCTTCGAGGCGCTCGATGCAGCAGGGACGTTGGCAAGTCCGGCCTGGATTCATGCCGGTTCGCAACGGGCCGAGGCAGGTTTTGAGGACCCGGCCTTGGGGTGGGTTGGCGTTCGGGCAGAGTCGGCGGCGGGCAGGGTTCATGCCGAGGTCGTCTCCGGCTCATCCGATGCGGCCCAGGCTCTGAGCGGCCACATGGCGGGTTTGAACGCCTATCTGGCCGAGCATCATGCGCAGGTCGAGACCCTGACGCTGACCGCGCCGGAGAGCCGCGGAATCGGAATGGCAAGTGATCGGAACCCGGGAGAAGCGGGAACGCAGCAAGGATCAGGGCAGCAGTCGGGCCAGCACGCAGGAACGAGCGCCGGGGGCGGCTCCGAGCCGGCTCTGACGGGAAGCTCGACGGTAACCGCTGCGGCCTCGTCGCTTCAGAGCGAGTCCAGCGGGAGCACGGAGTCCTGGAGTTCCGGAGGAGTTCATATCTCGGTGATTGCCTGAAGCTCAAGAAGCTTTGAACAGGCAGATAACGCAAGCGGGAACGAGCAAGGAGGAAAGATGGCAACAATAGCAGGTCTCTTGCATCACACCACGACGGCGGACCAGGCTCAGTCTGGCAGGACTGCAACTCCGGCGGCGACGGCAAACAGCAGCACGACGAGCGCGTCCACGAGCGACGCAGGCACAATCTCGTCCAACGATTTTCTCACTCTGCTGGTCACCGAGATGAAGAACCAGGATCCGACGGCGTCGACCGACCCTAACGAATACATCAACCAGTTGGTGAATGTGAACAGCCTGCAGCAGTTGATCTCGATCAATCAGACTCTGACTGCCGACGCCGCCCAGACCAGCACCAATTCGGTCGGTGACAAGAGCACCAGCGGAGTGAAGAGTCAGCTCGGAGCCGACGCACAGCAGCAACTGGCCACGCCCAGTTCGGCTGCAGGCTCTACTGGCTCCATCGCCCAGGCCGCAGCCAGGCTGGCGCCCGGTAACATCAGCACCCCTGCAGCCAATCCCGCGGCCAACCGCGTGGCTCAGGCCTTGAGCGGACGGATCGGCGCACAGTAGCAGTGACATCCACGCGCGCCAGAAGAACCTCGTCATAGCTTGCTCAACCGCTGGCCTTGAAAGGGCCCGCGCGATTTCAGATCCAGTTTAGAGGAGATGCACGATGCCCAGTTTTTATATTCCACTCAGCGGTCTCAATGCCGATTCGACGGCGCTCAACACCATCGCCAACAACCTATCGAATATGAACACCACGGGATTCAAGGCGCAGAAGACGAACTTCAGCGATCTGTTCTACCAGGAGGTCGGCACAACTGGGTCGGGCGACGAGATCCAGGTAGGCACCGGCGTGCAGGTTGCATCAAACAGCACAGACTTCACGGGCGGCTCGGTCTCTTCGACCGGAGTCGCGACGGATGCGGCGATCGACGGCACGGGTTTCTTTGTGCTGGATGCGGGCAACGGAAGCCTTCTCTATACTCGCAACGGCCACTTCCAGACCAGTAGTGACGGTACGCTGGAGAGCACACAAGGACAAGCTGTGATGGGATATATGGCTGTCAACGGGGTGATCAACACCGGTACCGGCTTGAGCGATCTGACGATTCCCACGGGGCAGGTGATGCAGCCGGCCGCAACGACCTCCTTCAGCATGACGCAGAACCTCGACTCGACCTCGAAGATTGGCGCGCAAGCCACCGGGCAGGTGAAGGTCTACGATTCACTGGGCAAATCCTATGAAGCAACGGTCACCTATACCAATCTCGGTAACAACAAGTGGAGCTATGCGATCACCGTGCCGGATACGCTGTCGGCAGCGGCGGCAACCGCAGCAGCAGCGGCGACGATGTCCCTGACTGCGACACTGCCGACGGCGACCTCGGTGACTGCGGCGACGACAGCGGTCGAACCGGCGACGACGGTGCCGAACCCGGTGACGGCAGCGGCGGCGGTCACGGCGGCGGCGAGCACGCCTCTGGCGGCTGCTTCTGCGACTCCGGCCTCCACGGGGACAACGATTCTCGCCGCAAATACAGCGGTTCCAGGAACGATTGCTTATACCTTCGCCCCTACGGGCACAGTCAGCGGCAGCACGGTTCTGAGGATTACCGATGGCACGAACACCTGCACGGTGACGCCCTCTGTTGCCGATGAGTCGCTCTCGGCCTTTGCCAGCGATATCAACACCGCGTTGGCGGCCGCTCTTCCTGGGGCGATTACCGCGACGGCCACAGGGACCAATGGCGTGGCAGCTTCGAATACCAACGGCACCCTGTCGATCACAGGCGCCGGCATCTCGGTCGTGCCTGCGTCGAGTTCGGTCAGGCAGGATGTAGCCCTGACCACGACCAATTACAACTTCACGAACAGCAACGGATCGCTGGCCACGGTCGATCCCTCGACAAATCTGACGATTCAAATCGGCAGCGGATCAGCCGTGGCTGCCCCAGCCTTCAGCGCCGGTGAGACTGTGGCCCAATACGCGGCGGCATTGCAGGCCGCTGTGGGGCCGGCGTCAACCTCCGGCGTCACGGTCTCCGGCGCTGGCGGCGTCCTGTCGATCACTGGACCGGCGAACATGACGATCTCGGGCGGCGTCACCCAGGATTTCTCGGCGACGAAGCTGAATTACTCCTTCGGCTCCTATACCGATCCGGCGACAGGTTTGACCACCCAGGCCGCCGTCGATCCGTCGACCAACCTGACGATCACCGCGCTCAACAAGGGAGGCGTATCAACAACCGTCACCGTCAAGCCCTCCAATGCCGCCGGGGAGACCGTTGCGCAATATGCCATCGACCTGAACAATGCTTTGACGGCAGGTGGAATCACCGGCGTGACCGCAACGAGCTCCAATGGCGTCTTGTCGCTCGCCGGGCCTTCGGCGATGACTGTCGGCGGATACGTCAACGAGCAGATTCTAGGAACGACCGTCTCTAGTTCGGTCACTCCGACCTCGCCGGTGACCACAACGGCCACCGCCACACTCCCCGCAGCCACACTCACTCCGGCATCGACCAGCACAACCACACTAGGGGCAGCAGCGCCAGTATCGGCGGCGGCAAGTGGCATTCTGGCTGCCGATTCAGTAACGGCGCCCTCGGTCGCCAACTCCACCCTGACGGCGAATACATCTGTTCCAGGAACCATCGCCTATACCTTTGCCCCCACCGGTACGGTCAGCGGCAACACGGTACTACGGATCACCGATGGCACGAACACCTGCACCGTCACGCCTTCGGTTGCCGATGAGTCGCTCTCGGCCTTCGCCAACGACATCAACACGCAACTGGCGGCGGCTCTTCCCGGCGCGATTACGGCGACTGCCACGGGAACCAACGGCGTTTCCGCATCGAATACCAACGGAACCTTGTCGATCGCCGGAGCAGGCATCTCGGTCGTAGCCACCCCCGCCGGCGTGCAACAGGATGTGGCGGAGGCGACGACCAGCTATCACCTGGTCAACAGCAACGGCTCGGTGGCGCAGGTAGGCCCGTCGACGAATCTGGCGATCAAGCTCGGAGGCGGAGCAGCCGTCTCGGCTCCTGCGTCTGCCTCCAGCATGTCGCTCTCGGCGTACGCAACAGCGCTGCAAAATGCGGTGGGAGCTCCGGCTGTCTCCGGCGTGACAGTAACGGCCAATGCGGCAACCGGCCTCTTGTCGATTACCGGTCCGGCGAATATGACGATCTCCAACAACCTGGTCCAGGACTTCACGGGAAAGAGCATCGGCTACAGCTTTGGAGCGACCGGCACGGTCGACCCGGCGACAAATCTGACAATTACCGGGCCGACAACCTCTGGAGGCACGGCCACTATAGGACCGCTGGTTGTGACGCAGGGTGAAACGGTGGCCAACTATGTTGCGGCATTGAACACGGCCCTGGGGAATGCGAATGTGACCGGCGTCTCAGTCATCAACAATGGCGGCCAGGTCTCGATCGTCGGTCCTAGCAGCATGGTGGTCGCCAACACGCTCAAAGAGGATGTGGCGCTGACGACGACCAACTACAACTTCGTCACCAGCAACGGTTCTCTGGCCAATGTAGCGCCCAGCACCACGTTGGCGATCTCTGAGGCTGGAGGCGCTGCGGTCTCCGTGCCGGCCTTCAGTTCAAGCCAGTCGGTGGCAACGTACGCAGCCAACCTGCAGGCCGCGCTCACCTCGGCGGGTATCACCGACGTGACGGTCTCAGCCGCCAGCGGCCAGTTGTCGATCACCGGCCCAGCCAACATGGCAATCACCGGCAACGTAAACCAGGCCTTTACTGGGGCGCAGACCAGCTTTGACTTCGGCTCGTATACCGACCCGAATACTGGATTGACTGCGCAAGCGACCGTTGCACCGACGGCGAGTCTCACCATCTCCGGGCCGACGACATCAGGCGGCTCGACCACGATTACCGTAGCGCCGTCGAATCCCGCGGGCGAATCCGTCGCGCAGTATGCCCTCGACGTGCAGAATGCGCTGGCAGCAGCCAAAATTACCGGGGTGACCGTTACGGCCGCCAACGGCATACTATCGCTCACCGGCCCCGATACGGTCACCATCGCCGGCACGATGAATCAGGACATGCTGGGAACAACCAGCAACTACGCATTTGAAACCAACGCCACCGTCGATCCGACGACCAATCTTCGGATCACCGGGCAGACTTCGACCGGCGGCACGGCAACCATCGTTGCGCCGACGGTGAGTACCGGGGAGACGGTCTCTCAATATGCCGCCGCATTGACAGCCGCACTCTCGACGGCCGGCATCACCAACGTGGCGGTCACCTCTTCGAACGGCCAGTTATCGATCACTGGAGCCAATCTCTCGACCACGGGCAGCATCAAGCAGGGCCTGGCGGACACAACCATCAACTACGACTTCGGATCGACTGCGACGGTGAACCCGGCGACGAATCTCACCATCGTCGGGCCCACCGTGAGCGGAACGCCGCCGACAGCCATTACCGTTGCGCCGACGGTGACCGCCGGCGAGACCGTAGCCCAATATGCGGCCGACCTGACCAAGGCACTCAAGAACGCAGGCATCGATACAGGCCCGAACGGCGTCTCCGTGACGGCCACTGGAGGCCAACTGACGATCGTCGGGCCCGCGGCTACCCTGAAGACTGCCGGGATTGCAAGCCAGGACCTGACAGCAACCACGATCAGCTACAACTTTGGCTTGAGCAGCGGCACCATCGCTACCGTCGATCCCAAGACCAATCTGACCATCACCGGCCAGACAGCGAGCGGCGCCACCGCAACAACGCTTGCGCCCACGATAACCCTCGGCGAGACGGTAGCGCAGTACGTGAACGCCTTGAACGATGCGCTGACCTCTGCCGGAATCGCGGGTGTAACCGTTACGTCCACCGCAGGCGGTCAATTGTCGATCACCGGAGCCAACCTCTCCACATCCGGCAGCGTGATTCAAGACCCGGTCTCCTCAGCCAACGCAAACGGGACGCTGACCTTTGACTCGAGCGGCAACCTGGTGAATCCCTCGGCGAGTCTGAACAACATTACCTTTACCGGCCTCTCCGATGCCGCAGCTCCGATGAACATGACCTGGAATCTCTTTGGCGCCAATGGAAGCGGCCAGGTCAGCCAGACGGCGGTTGCCTCGGCGCAATCGGCGCAACTCGCCAACGGCTATGCGGCCGGGAACTATCAGGACTTCACGATCGGCTCGGATGGCACAATCACCGCGAAGTATTCCAACGGCGAGAACCAGGTCGTAGGCCAGATCGGGCTTGCCAAGGTAAGCAACCTGCAAGGGCTTGTCGACGTTGGTTCGACCCAGTACCGGACCACCACGGCCTCTGGTTCGGCCACGGTAGGTGTGGCCGGAACAGGAGGGCTCGGAACTCTCGAAGGCAGCTCTCTCGAGGCCTCGAACGTCAACATCTCCCAGGAGTTTTCTCAATTGATTATTGCCCAGCGGGCCTTCGAGGCGAACTCGAAGGCGGTCACTACCTTCGACACCGTAACTCAGGAAACCATCAACATGATCCACTAGCCTGCCGCGGGGCGGCCTTCGGGCCGCCCTGATGCTTGAGGTACTTATCAGACACCCGGCGGGCGCGCAGGTCTGATCAAAAACCGTGCCCGGTGTGGATCTCGATGAACAGTCCTGTCGCCTTGGCGAGGACATGGCCTCGTGCGCAGAGAATGCGCGCTTCAGTCCAGTGCTTGCGGCCCTCACTGCGGAGCAGGCGTCCTTCCAGGCGAATCGGCGATCCAGAGTGAACGGGCCGAAGATATTCAACCTCCATCTGACGGGTCATCGCCGTCAGTCCCTTGGCTCGAACTGACTTGCTCATGGTTTCATCCAGCATCGTTGCAATGATCCCTCCGTGTACGTAGCCGGCTGGCCCCTCGAAGCGATCGGAGACCGTCGGCAGGCCGACCACGCTTCCATCTTCGGCGAGCTGGAATATCAGTTGCAATCCGGTGTCGTTGGCGGGTCCGCAGCCGAAGCAGCGGCTCTGGGCCTTGTTGGCCATGGGCGTGAGTTTTTCAGGAGATTCTTCCATGACTTCAGAATAGCGAAACAGACCCTCCTCCGAGCGATCTCGTGGAAGGAGCTTTCTTTTCGTAGACTTTCCTGGGTTCAGCGCATCGAACGAATCGGAGGTCTTCCCACCATGGACCGTAGAAGCGCAATCAAGCACCTGGGTGGCGCGGCTGGCGCTCTGCTTTTGACTGAAACCTTGAGTGGCCAGGCAGTTGCAGCCAGCCAGACCGTTGCCGCAAATCCGCCCGCTCCGCCAGTCGGCCCTTGCACACTGGCGCCTCTGCCCTACGCCTACGACGCGCTGGAACCATACTTCGATGCCGAAACCATGCATCTGCACCACGACAAGCACCACCAGGCTTACGTCAACAACCTGAATGCAGCCGTGACAGCGCATCCAGAGCTGGCCGGAAAGACCGTTGAAGAACTGGTCGCCAACCTGAACTCCTGGCCTGAATCAGCCCGCATGGTAGTTCGGAACCAAGGCGGTGGACACGCCAACCACTCGTTCTGGTGGCCGACACTGGGCAAAGCCAAATCGGGCTCGGCATCAGCACCGTCCGGCGAGTTGGCCAAGGCGATCGATCTGAAGTTCGGCTCTCGCTCCTCCTTCGAAGAGAAGCTTACGGCAGCAGCCATGGGCATATTCGGTAGCGGCTGGGCGTGGCTGGTCAAGCTGCCGGATGGCACGCTGGCGATCGAGACCACAGCCAACCAGGACAGCCCGCTCACACTGGGCCACAAGCCGGTACTCACGGTGGATGTCTGGGAGCACGCTTACTATCTCAAGTACCAGAACAGGCGAGTCGAATACGTGAAAGCCTTCTTGCAGGCCATCAACTGGGAGTTCGTGAGCGGGCAGTTTGCTCAAAAGGCATAAGGAGAACGTGAGCCAGATCGTGCGCTGGGAGTCAGGTCTTTCGCTTGCCTGCATCGCCGTGGCAGCCTGCTTCTGCGGTTGCCACGCGGCGCCAGCACTCACACCTGAGGAGGCTGAGGGCAAGCACCTATACCAGGTCCGCTGCGCCCACTGCCACGAGGACAACGATCTGGCTCTCAAGAAGCCTCCGCCGGACTTGCGCGGACTCTTCGAGCACAAGAACCTCCCCAGCGGCATTCCTGCCACTGACGCTGCGGTTCGTCAAAATCTTCTTACGGGGAAGGGAATGATGCCCTCCTTTGAAGGCCGGTTCACCGAGGAACAGGTATCCGCGCTGCTCCGGTACCTTCGCACTGGGCTCCGCTGAAGTGCAACGTGCACAAAGGTAACCACATATTCGCTAAGAGATGTGACATGTATCACTTTCAGGCATAAAAATTACTAAAGTACCGGACGAGTTTTCAAAAGGCCTGCACTTCCGTAACATATGGACGTAAGTTATTGGAGTAGCCCTCCCTCATTCCACTGTTTCTCCTCGGGCTGCAGGATGATCCACTCCGCTTAAGATCGCTGTCAATAAGGAGGATGGAGACGATGCCTCAGAAGATTTGCACCAACTATGGCAAATGCGTACTCGCCAATAATCATGAAGACTTTTCTCATGAGAGGAGGTCATTGACCTATTGCCCGCTCTGTGATCACAAACTCAGCGAAGTCGTTCCTCCTCGAAGGGATATCGCTAGCAAAGTGGTTCTCGCAGTGTCTGCGGTCTTCATTCTCTTTGTCCTCTCTGGATTCGTAATCGACAAGCATTGGCTCCACTCCTCGCGCGGAGCCAATGCCGCTGAGCTGAGAAACTCGCAACCAGCGATTCTTCGCATCTCCGACTCGAACAGCCTGCAGGACAGCATGGCGCCGGCAATGGCCGAGGCTTTCTTCAAGGCAGAGGGCGCAACCGATATTCAATTGATCTCTGGTGCCGATCCGCAGCAGGAAGTCGTTCAGGCTATTCTGCCCGGCGATGGTGCGGTTACTTCGATCGAAATCAAGGCTCGGGCCTCAGAAAGCTCCGTCACCGCGCTGGCTCAGAACAGTTGCGACATCGTCGGAATCGCATCATGGAAGCTCGACGCTTCCGGAGGAAAATCGGCGGCCAAGAGCAGCCTTCCAGCCACCGCCAGCCAGCACGTGCTGGGGATCGATGGGATTGCGGTCATTGTCAACTCATCCAACCCCCTGAGCGAACTTCGCAAAGACACCATCAAGCGGATCTTTACCGGCGAGCTGAGCGACTGGTCGCAGGTAGGAGCTCCTCACGGCGAGATTCATCTCTACGCAAGAGATAGCCAGTCAGGCGTATTCGACTCGTTCAGAAGCATGGTCTTTGGTGGGATGCAGTTGTCGCCTTCAGCTCATATTTATGAAGACAGCAACGAACTCGCACAGGCTGTCTCCAGCGATCCAAACGCCATTGGTTTTGTCAGCCTTCCGTATATTCATAGCGCAAAGCCGATTGCCGTATCGGACAAGGGGGCAGCGTCGCTCAAGCCAACCCGGTTGACGGTCGCAACAGAAGATTACCCGTTGTCCAGGCGCATCTATCTCTACTCTCCCACAACTCCGCAAAACGCCTTTACGCAGCGATTTATCGAGTTCGCGCTTTCAAAACAAGGGCAGGACGTGGTCGCGGCCAACGGTTTCGTTGCACAGAACGTGATCGCATCCACCCAGACCGTATCGAAGACCGCGCCCGATGAGTACAGGCAACTGACCCAGGACGCCGAGCGGCTCTCACTCAATCTCCGCTTCAACGCAGGTGATTTCGCCAAAGATAGCAAAGCGCAGGCTGATTTGGACCGCGTCGTTGCCATGGTCGCGGATGAAGGCGGACCAAAGAACAAGATCATGCTCTTTGGGTTTACAGACAACGCCGGCTCTTCGGATGCCAGTCTGACAACTTCTTTGAGTCGCGCGAAGATTGTCGAAAAGGAGTTCATTCAGCGGGGCATCAAGCCCACGGTGGTGCGTGGCTTCGGTTCTGAACTTCCTGTTGCCAGCAACGACACCGCCGACGGCCGCGAGATGAACCGGCGTGTGGAGATCTGGATGAAGAAGTAGAGCACTCCGGCCGCGATTGGCAAATGGACCAGAGAATGGAGATTTGCCGATCGCGGTATACTCAAGACTGCTATGGCAACCGAAAAAACCTTCTACCTAGAGACCTTCGGCTGCCAGATGAACGCCCATGACTCAGAAAAGGTCATTGGCACATTGCAGCAGCAGGGTTACCGGCAAGTCGATACCGAAGAAGATGCCGGCCTGATCCTCTACAACACCTGTTCGATCCGCGACAAAGCAGAGCAGAAGGTCTTTCACCGTCTGGATGAGTACAAACGCCAGCAGCGGACGGGAAAACGCTTTGCCGTGCTTGGCTGCGTCGCCCAGCAGGAGGGCGAGAAAATCTTCGAACGGGCGCCGTATGTCTCGCTGGTCTCCGGATCGGCATCCTACCGCAAGCTGCCCGAGATGCTTGCCCGTCTTGAAGCCGGCGAGACCCGTATTACCGGCCTCGATGACCGCCTGACCGACGAGACCTTCGAGACTGAATTCACCGCCCGCCAGAACCCCTACCGCGGCTATATCACCATCATCGAGGGCTGCGACAAGTTCTGCGCCTATTGCGTCGTACCCTATACGCGTGGCAAGGAGCGCAGCCGCGGCTCCGATTCCGTCCTTACCGAGGCCCGGCGCATCGTCGACCTGGGCTATACCGAGATTCAACTCCTTGGCCAGAATGTGAACAGCTACCGCGATCCGGAAGGGAATCGGAGCTTCGCCGAACTCCTGGCCGCCGTGGGTGAGGTGGCGGGCATTCGCCGCGTCCGTTTCACCACCAGCCACCCGCGCGACTTCACCCGCGACATCGTCGAGGTCATCGACGCCGTGCCGACGCTCTGCAACCATGTGCATCTGCCTGTCCAGTCCGGCTCCTCGCGCATCCTGAAACTGATGGCCCGCGAGTACACCCGCGAGTGGTACCTCGAACGTATCGCCTGGATCAAGGCCGCGCGCCGCCCCATCTCGATTTCAACGGATATTATCGTGGGCTTTCCCGGTGAAAGTGCGGATGATTTCATTGAGACCATGGATCTTCTGGCAGAGGTCGAGTACGATTGCGTTTTCGGCTTCAAGTACTCCGGCCGGCCCAATACGCCGGCTTTGACCATGATAGATTCCATCCCAGAGAGCGAGAAGGTCTCGCGGCTTCAAGTGGCGCTTGATCGTCAGCGCGAAATCCAGAGGATCAATTACGCCAAACATTTAGACGAAATCGTTGAAGTAATGGTCGAAGGTGTCAATTCTGTGCGCGAACAGGTTATCGGACGTAGCAGCCAGAACATTCCGGTCAACTTCAAGAGCGCACAATCGATTGCACCGGCTCCTGGAAGTTATTGCCAAGTGAAGATTACTGCGACCCATCCGAACAGCCTGGCGGGCGAAGCAGTCTAAAATAAGGGCGAGCAAAGGAAGGGAATCCATGGATATCGAAGTGCGGATACGCGGACTCATGATGGATCCGGCAACCAGCATGCCCATCGTCGTGCTCAAGGACATTGCCTCTGAGACGGTGATGCCCATCTGGGTTGGTATCTTCGAGGCCAATGCGATTGCAATCGAGATCGAAAAGGTTTCGGCCCCGCGTCCCATGACGCATGACCTGACCAGAAACCTGATTCGTCACTTGAATGCCCGTCTGGAACGGGTTGTAATATCAGAACTTAAAGACGATACGTTCTTTGCTGTTTTATGGCTGCGACAGGGGGACGAGCCTCTGGTGATCGACGCCCGGCCTTCCGACGCCATCGCCTTGGCCTTACGCGCCGACTGCCCGATCTATGTGGCCGAAGAGGTCATGCAGACCGCCAAGCTGAATACCTCTGGTCCGCCTGACGGCCCTACAGCCGAGCAGTTGCGTGGCTGGCTTGAAGGGTTGAACGACGAGGACCTCGGACGCTATAAGATGTGACTCAACAGCGCTCCACAGACACCTCGATCAGAGTCGTGTCAACGAGAGGGAATTGTCTGCAAGTCCAGTGAATTAAGGGATTGAAATGCCTTTTCAGGCATACGCATGATCGTGGGCATTCAGTATACAGAATATACGTTATCGGACATTATCTCGCTAGCTCTTGACTCCAACAGTTTTCTCCGCCGCTAGCGATCTCTCTCCTTCAGTGAGCCAGCCCGCCTAGATTAGTTACTCTCTCCCTTCCATCAAATGCCTGATTTTCTTCAATCGTGTGTATCCAAGCTTGTTGTTTTCCTGAGAATCATTGCGACTTCACAGACAAAGGCGCAACTGAGTGCTAACATACGCTGCAAATCAATCAAGAACCTTTCTGGATGCTTATTATCTCCGCAAACGTATTTAGCTTTTGATGCGAGAAATCCAGAGGTCTTCGCTCATCTGCAAACAGGAGTTTTCCGGCCATGGCTGCGGTTTCCAACTGTACTTCCACTTCCCTTCTTGATTTTCCACTTCTAAGGGTGATCACCCGCACATTCAATAAAGGAAGTTTGGCCGCTGCCCGCATTCTGCTGGCTCTCGTCATCTGCGTTGCCTGGAATCAGACGTACGCACAACCTCCATTACAGAGGCTGCACGACCATGTCCGGGGCGCAGTTACAAACCGGCAGGCTGCACTGGTCGACACGCTGCCACCTGACCAGACCCTTCAACTTACTATTGTGATGCCCCTGCGCAATCAGAGCGAGTTAACCAGCTTGCTGGAACGGCTTTATGACCCGTCGAGCCTCGATTACCGGCATTTTCTTACTGTCGACCAGTTCACAGAGCAGTTTGGCCCCACGCCGCAGGATTATCAGACAGTAGTCGATTTCGCCCAGGCCAGCGGATTTACCGTGACCGACACGCCGCGCAATCGGCTGATCGTACCCATCCAGGCTACAGTCGAGCAGATCGAATCAGCCCTTCACTTGAGGATGGGCGTCTATCAGCATCCAACGGAAGAACGCACCTTTTATTCGCCTGACCAAGAACCTTTACTCAACCTGAGCGTTCCGATTGCGCATATTGCCGGTCTGAACAATTATTCTCTTCCCCACCCTATGCACTCCCGCGCTCAAGCAGTAGAGGCGCTCGCTAGCGTTACCGGATCGGGACCTGGCGGATCCTATCTCGGCAGCGATATGCGGGCGGCCTACTACGGAGGTACGACCCTCACTGGCATCGGGCAGGTCGTCGGGCTTTTGGAGTTTGGCGGCTACAACCTCAGCAACGTGAACGCAACCTTCACCAACGCAGGCCAGTCCTACGGTGTTCCCATTAATAATGTGCTCTTGGACGGCGCCACTGGCGCACCGTATGGCGACGATGCAGAACAGGTGCTGGACATCGTCCAGGCGATCGGCATGGCCCCAGGGTTGAGCCAGGTGCGGGTCTACATCGGTCCGGGTACTGTAGACGACGATGCAAACATCTTCAATGCCATGGCCACTGAGAATCTTGCGAAACAAATCAGCGTTTCCTGGGGCTGGATACCAGAAGACCATACAGTGGACGATGTCTTCTTTCTGGAGTTTGCCGCGCAGGGCCAGAGCGTCTTTGTGGCTTCCGGCGACGCCGGCGCCTTCGATGCGTCAATCAGTCCATATTTCTACCCGGCGGAAGATGCCTATGTGACGAGCGTTGGCGGAACCCACCTGACCACCAGCGGCCCACACGGTTCATGGACTTCAGAGACAGCCTGGAACTTCCAGCAGTACGGCAGCGGAGGCGGCGTTAGTCCCGATGGGTTTGGCATTCCGAGCTGGCAGACAGGGGTTGCCACTTCGTCCAATGGCGGATCAACCACTCTGCGCAACGAGCCGGATGTGGCCATGGAAGCAGACAGTGACAATTACAACTGCAGTGTCCATTACGGCTGCAGTCAGTATCTGGCCGGCACCAGCTTTGCGGCGCCACGCTGGGCCGGCTTCATGGCACTGATCAATCAGCAGGCTGTGGAGGCTGGCACGGCGCCGTCGGGCGGTGTGGGGTTTCTCAATCCGTCGATCTATTCGATCGGCAAGGGGTCCCACTACAAAAAGGACTTGCACGACATTACGAGCGGGAATAATCGGACAGAAAACCAGCCAATATGGTTCAGTGCCACGACTGGCTACGACCTGGTTACAGGTTGGGGTAGCCCTACCGGGCAGAGCCTGATCGACGAGCTGGCGGGACCGCAGGCGCTGGGCTTCTGGATTGCTCCTTCATCGGGAACCTTGACGCTCAACCAGGGTGGAACCAATTCAACCACCGTCTCAGTAACCGGCGCCGGCGGCTTCACGGGCAGCGTCGATCTTGCAATCACCTCCACGCTTCCAACTGGGGTGACAGCAACCTGGGGGACAAACCCAACAAGCTCCACCAGCACACTGACCCTGACGGCGAGCAGTTCCGCCCCCTCCTCAAGCTCCAACGTCACCATTACCGGGACATCCGGTTCGTTGACCGCCACGACCAGCCTTGCCGTGGCCGTTCATGCGCCCAGCTTCACCCTGTCGGCTACACCGAACACTGTTGCAGTCAATCAGAACAGCTCAGGCACATCCAGCATCACCGTGACACCGCAATACGGTTTCACGGGAAGCGTCAATCTCGCAGTAACATCGGGATTGCCGGCCGGGGTGACCGCTTCCTGGGGGACGAATCCGACAAGCGGCTCAAGCGTCCTGACTTTGACGGCGAGTGGCTCTGCCACGCCTGGAACGGCGACCCTGACCATTACCGGCACCTCTGGCTCGCTGAGCGCAACTACGACCCTCTCGCTGGCCGTTCACGGACCGAGCTTCACGCTCTGGGCTACCAACCAAGACATCGGCCAAGGCAGTTCGGGGACCGCGTGGGTCTACGTGACTCCCCAATATGGCTTCACGGGCAGCGTCAACCTGGCCGTAACCTCCGGACTGCCCAGCGGCGTGACCGCATCGTTCAGTCCGAATCCCACATCCGGCACCAGTTCGTTGATCCTTACTGCGAGCAGCACTGCCCCGGTCGGGCAGTACACGCTGACAATCACCGGCACCTCGGGTTCGTTGAGTGCAACCACAACCCTCACTCTGGGCGTGTACGCGCCGAGCTTCACGCTCTGGGCGAACGGTATGGACATCGGCCAGGGAACCAGCGGTACATCCAACGTAATGGTTTACACTCAATACGGTTTCTCGGGCAGCGTGAATCTCTCCGTCTCTGGGCTGCCCAGCGGGGTGACCGCAGTCTGGAGCCAGAACCCGACAAACTCCAGCAGCACACTGACACTGGTCGCGAGCAGCACTGCCCCTCTGGGCCAGTACACGCTAACGATTACCGGTACCTCGGGAAGCCTGAGCGCAACCACGAACATCAACCTCGGCGTCCATACACCATCCTTTACGCTCAATCTCGCCTATTTTCAGGGGACGATCGGCCAGGGCAGTTCGGGCACGGCCTCCTTCTATCTGCAAAGCCAATATGGGTTCAGCGGCAACGCCAACATGTCTGTCTCTGGTCTTCCATCCGGTGTAATCGCATCCTTCTCGCCAAACCCCACCACCTATAGCACTACCATGACGTTGAACGTGAGCGCTTCCGCCAGCGTTGGAAGCTACACGCTGACGATCACTGCCGTTTCAGGCTCGATCTCGGCCAGCACTACCATGACATTGCAGATCAAGAAGCCGACCTTTACGCTCAACGCCAACAATGTGGACATAGGCCGCGGTACGTCAGCGACGGCATATGTCTATGTTTCTCCGCAATATGGATTTACAGGTAACGTGAAACTGGCAGTCGCGTCAGGCCTGCCGAGTGGTGTCACGGCATCTTTCGATCCGAACCCCACAACCGGTTCCAGTACCTTGACACTGACGGCCAGCAGTACCGCTCCGATCGGGCAGTACACGCTGACTATCAGCGGAACTTACGGCTCGGCGAGTACCTCCACCACGCTCACACTGGGAGTCCATGCACCAAGTTTCACGTTGACGGACTATAGCAGCGTAACGCTCGGCCAAGGCACTTCTAGCAGCTCGTCGGTCAACGTGAATCCCCTCTACGGATTCACTGGGAGCGTCAATCTGGCTGTAACGTCCGGGCTACCCAGCGGGGTGACGGCATCCTTCAGCCCGAATCCCACAAACAGTTGGAGCACGTTGACGCTGACAGCCAGCAATTCAGCTCCTGTCGGACAGTACACGCTAACCATCACTGGCACTTCCGGCTCTTTGACCGCAACCACAACGGTCACTCTGGGTGTCTATGTGCCCAGTTTCACGCTGTCGGATTACGGCAGCGTAACGCTCGGCCAGGGCAGTTCAAGCACTTCGTATGTCTATCTAAACCCCCTCTATGGGTTCAGCGGCAACGTGAATCTGGCGGTTACCGCAGGGCTGCCCAGCGGCGTAACCGCATCTTTCAGTCCGAATCCCACAGTCGGGAATAGTGTCCTGACGCTGACGGCGAGCAGTACGGCCGCTCTGGGGCAGTACACGCTGACCATCACCGGCACCTCCGGCTCGTTGAGCGCAACCACCACGCTCAGTCTGGGAATTTACGCACCCAGCTTCACGCTGTCGGACTACAACAGTACGATGATCGGCCAAGGCAGTTCAGGCACATCATGGGTCAACGTTAATCCGCAAAATGGTTTCAGCGGCAGCGTCAATCTGGCAGTCACATCCGGGCTGCCCAGCGGCGTGACCGCTTCTTTCAGTCCCAACCCTGCAACAGGCTCCAGCACCTTGACGCTGACTGCCAGCAGCACTGCCGCTCTGGGACAGTACACGCTGACCATCACCGGCACCTCCGGCTCATTGAGTGCAACCACCACGCTCAGTCTGAGCATCTATGCGCCAAGCTTCACGCTCGGGACCGGCAATAGCGCCTCAGTCGGACAGGGCGCCTCAGCCACCTCGTACGTCTACGTGTATCCCCAAAATGGATTCACCGGCAACGTCAACCTTGCGGTTACGGCGGGGCTGCCCAGCGGGGTGACGGCATCCTTCAGCCCGAACCCCGCCACAGGAACCAGCGTGCTGACGCTGACGGCGAGCAGCACGGCCCCTCTCGGCCAGTACACACTGACCATCACCGGCACCTCGGGGTCCTTAAGCGCGACCACGCCTCTTAGTCTGGGAATCTATGCACCTACCTTTAAGCTATCGGACTACGACAGCCCGACAGTCGGCCAGGGCGCTTCGACAACATCGAGCGTCTGGATCAGTCCGCAAAACGGATTCACCGGCAGCGTCAACCTTGCGGTGACATCCGGACTGCCCAGCGGTGTGACGGCATCCTTCAGCCCGAACCCCGCCACTGGAAACAGCACCCTGACGCTAACCGCCAGCAGCACCGCTCCTCTCGGCCAGTACACGCTGATCATTACCGGCACCTCTGGCTCGTTGACCGCGACCACAACGCTCAGCCTGAGCATCTACACGCCAGGCTTCCAGCTCTCAGCCTACAACGTGTCGTTAGGCCTTGGAACTTCCGGCACCTCGACCGTCTGGGTGACCCCACAAAGCGGATTCACAGGCAGTGTCAATCTCGCCGTTACATCTGGACTGCCAAGCGGCGTGACCGCTTCCTTCAGCCCTAATCCGACCACCGGGGCCAGCACCTTGACGTTGACGGCCAGCAGCACCGCCAGCCTCGGACAATACATGCTGACGATCACCGGCACCTCCGGCTCGTTGAGTTCAACCACAACGATGAGTCTGAGCATCTATGCACCGACCTTCACTCTGGGGAGCAATGGTGGCCTAACAGTCGGCCAGGGATCCTCGGCCACATCGTCGGTCTACGTGAGTCCTCAAAATGGATTCACCGGCAACGTGAATTTGGCCATTACCTCAGGGCTGCCAAATGGCGTGACCGCATCCTTCAGTCCCAACCCCACGACCGGCTTAAGCACGCTGACGCTGACCGCCAGCAGCACTGCCAGCCTCGGACAGTACACGCTGACCATCACCGGTACCTCCGGCTCAGTCAGCGCAACCACAACACTCAGTCTGGGCGTCTACGCGCCAAGCTTCACGCTGTCGTCAAACAACACCGTCGTTGAGCAGGGCACGTCGAGCACATCCTCCGTCTACTTAAGCCCCCAATACGGATTCAGTGGTAGCGTAAATTTCGCTGTTTCAGGCCTGCCCAGCGGCGTCACCGCATCCTTCAGCCCGAACCCTGCAACCGGAAACGTCGTGCTCACGCTGACGGCCAGCAGCACGGCCAGCCTGGGCCAGTACATGGCAACCATCACCGGCACCTCGGGTTCGTTGAGTGTAACCACTCCCCTGATCGTGACCGTCCAGGTTCTCACCCCCGTCTCGACAACCACGACCCTCTCGATCGATGCCAGTGGCGGGACGCTGGCCATTGGAGCGCATTACACGCTGACCGCTGTCGTATCTCCGACAACCGGCTATTTGGCGCCTACGGGCAACGTACTCTTTACTGTCGGCTCATCCACGCAAGCCGCGGCCTTGAACTCCTCCGGCTTCGCTACGTATAGCGGTACCGCACCGGCTACGGCAGGAACGCTGACGATGTCTGCCGCCTATCAGGAAACGCCGCCCTTCCTGGCCAGCACATCAAACACCCTGTCGATAACGGTTGCCGTCCCCGCAAAGAGTACTCCAGTCGTCACGGTTACGCTGTCGACATCCCCGATCACTGCAAACCAGTCGTTGACCGTCAACATTACCGTTGCTGGAACAAGCGGAAGTTCAACCCCGACAGGTTCTGTAACTCTGGCAAGCGGCAGTTACTCGTCAGGCTCAACCGCGCTCAGCGGCGGAGGCGCATCGATCAACATCCCCGCCGGTTCCCTCGCCACGGGCGTCGATACCCTGACGGCAAGCTATTCGCCAGATGCAGCCAGTTCTTCTCTTTATTCCGGCGCCACCGGCTCCAATTCAGTTACGGTGACCGGCGCGACAAAAATCACGCCGACGATCAGTTGGGCGACGCCTGGGCCGATTACCTATGGCGTGGGTCTGAGCGGGCTCCAACTCAATGCCAGCTCAACAGTGGATGGAAGCTTCTCGTATTCTCCAGCCACAGGCGCAGTATTGGGCGCGGGAACGCAAACGCTTTCAACTACGTTCACACCGACCGACTCCACCAACTACACGACTGCAACCGCCAGCGTGACGCTGACCGTGGGAAAAACCTCGCCCATCCTGACGATCACCCCCTCCGCCTCACCGATCACCACAGCACAGCCGTTGACCGTGACGATTGCGGCCAGCGGCGCAGGTGGCGGCTCATCGCCATCTGGCTCCATCACTCTGTCGAGCGGCAGTTACTCATCCGCATCGACCACGCTCAACAACGGCACCGCCTCGATCAGTATCCCTGCCGGATCACTTGCCGTGGGCGACGACATTTTGAACGTGTCGTATGGCGGCGATTCCAACTTCAACTCCAGCTCCGCTTCGGCCTCCGTGACGGTTACAACTGTTGCGTCTCCGAGCTTCACGGTCACCGGAACGGCGGTCACCGTCCTGGCCGGCGCTACCAGCGGAAATGCCTCAACCATCACCGTCACGCCTACCGGCGGCTTTACCGGCAGCGTGACGCTCACTGCAACCGTCACCTCCAGCCCCGCAGGCGTTCAGTATCCGCCCACACTCAGCTTCGGCTCGACGAGCCCAATCTCGATTGCTGGCACAGCATCTGGAACCGCTACCCTGAGCATCGCGACTACTGCTGCGACCAGCGCCGCTCTGGCAACTCCGAAAGCCAGGGGCATTCCCTGGGTTGCGGCGGGCGGCGCCACACTGGCCTGTTTGATCTTCCTGGGCATTCCTGCGCGGCGGCGCAGTTGGCGAGCCATGCTCGGAATGCTGCTGCTCCTGGCCGCCTTGGCTACGGGTGCGGTCTCATGTGGTGGAGGCGGCGGTGGAGGCGGGAATACCGGTCATGCCGGCACCACGGCAGGGACCTACATCGTGACCGTGACAGCCACTTCAGGCAGCGTTTCAGCCCAGTCTCCAATCAACCTGAGGGTAGAGTAAGCTGGACGATCCTCTTTTCTCGATGCGCCGGGCTTGCCCTGCCCGTGTAGACTTTCGCAACTCCGGTGTGCGATGCTGCCGAGCAGCGCTGCATCGGCGCGCCGCCGGGTGCAGCGTTATGTCCTCCCAGAAGGATGAAACAAGGGAAATAACCGGTGCCCACACCATAGCCATCCAGGCTTTCAACTTTATGAGAGCCTGTCCCGTCTACAACTAAGGACAATTCTCGTTTCGATTTGCCACGACCTATATGAAGGATAAGGATGGGGTTACGATGAACGCTAAGACCTTGATCTTCGTTGCATCAGCATTGTGGTTTGGATGTACCGCCGCAGCATCCGCTCAACAAGCGGCGCCTGCTATTCCTGACCGGTTGAAGGCAACCATCGACATACAACAGACCGCGCCGCCGGTCTCGAAGTATTTGTACGGCCAGTTCATCGAGCATATCGGCGGCACGATGTACGGCAGTCTCTGGGCCGAGATGGTCGATGACCGCAAATTCTTCTTCCCCGTCACTGTCGAAAAGCCCGCGGCTTCTGCCGTGCCGGCTGGCAGCCCATTCAGCATGAAGGTTCGCGAATGGCATCCTGTCGGTCCTGTCGAAATGGTGGTCATGGACAAAGAGAAGCCGTTTGTGGGCGACCAGAGCCCGCGGATCGCACTCGACGCCGCCACTCCGCACGGGGTCCGGCAAACCGGGATCGCAGTGGTGAAGGACAAGAAGTACACCGGACGAATTTATCTGAGCGGAACGCCGGGAAGCAAAATTAAGGTTTCCCTGATCTGGGGTGCAGGCGAAAACGACCGTCAGACGATTACCATTCCAGCGCTCACCGGCGAGTACAAGAAGTTCCCGCTCGCCTTCACGTCGAAGGCTGACAGCACGGATGCGGCGATTGAGATCGCCGGTACCGGCACAGGCAACTTTCACATCGGCACGCTCTCGCTGATGCCTGCGGACAACATTCAGGGCTTCCGCCCCGACACCACTTCCCTTCTGCGCCAGATCAAGACGGGCTTCTGGCGGTATGGTGGCAACTACACATCGGGCCTCATCTGGTATCACATTGTCGGCGACATCGACAGACGTCCGCCGGACTTAGACAACGCATGGGGCGCGATGCAGACCAACGATCTTGGCCTGGACGAATTCATGACTTTGTGCAAGCTGATCGACGTCGATCCCTACATCAGCGTCAATGCCGGCTTCGGTGATTCGCACTCGGCAGCCGAAGAAGTCGAGTATATGAACGGATCGGTCAGCACGCACATGGGAGCACAGCGCGCGAAAAACGGCCACGCCGCGCCTTATGGCGTCAAGCTCTGGAACATTGGCAACGAGCCGTGGGGCACCTGGCAGCTTGGCCGCACAGACACGAAGTATTTCATGATGAAGCACAATGAATTTGCCAAAGCAATGCGCCAGGTGGATCCATCGATCACGCTCATCGCGTCGGGACTGATGCTGCAAAACGATAACGTCCCGCCCGATCAGCGCGCCAAGTATGTTGGCAATCTTGGGCCCCTGTATGGGACGGAATCCGATTGGGACGGCAGCTTTTTGAAAAGTTGCTGGGGTAACTTCGACATCATCGCCGAGCACTGGTACGCGGGTGGCGGTCACCATTGGGATCTCGAAAAAGCCAAGACTCTCGCGGCCGATAAGCCCACCGACGATGCCTATGTAAAGATCGGCCAAACGTTGCTCGAAGCCTCTCGTTATCCCGCCGACACGGTGCGTCTGAAAGCCGAGCAATGGCAGGGATACCAGAAGCGCTTCCCGCAGATCGTCGAGAAAAAGATCCCTCTCTCCATCGACGAGTACGCCTACTTCAACTTCAGCGGTGAGGGCAATCCATTTGGAGGCGAAAACCTCAAGCAGTCGCTCGCCTACGCAATGATCCTCAACGAAATGGCTCGCTATACCGATTTTCTTACCATGGGCGCGCAAACCACCGGCGTCTCATTGGTCGACTTCAACCGCACCGCCTCGACCATGAACGGCCTCGGACTCGTCTATCAGATGTACGGCGATCATTTCGTCGGCGCGATTCCTGTCGCGCTCTCGGGGAATTCGCCTCAGCCTGCGCCCAAGTTTCCGGCGGGCAGTCCCGATCAGCCAGAGAAAAGCTCCGGCAGTCCCACTTACCCCCTCGACATGTTTGCGGCACTCAGTCCTGATCGCAAGTTCCTGATCGTCTCTCTTGTGAATGCGACAGAGACCGAGCAGAAGCTCGACCTGAGCGTGACAGGCGCGAAGCTGGCTGGACCATCGACGCTGTGGCAGTTGACTGCCAAGAGCGCCGACGCGCTCAACCATGTCGGACAGGCACCGCAACTCGCAATCAAGGAGTCCTCGATCGGCGACGCTCCGGCGACGATCACCGTGGCGCCGATCAGCGTCAACATCTACCGGTTCCCGATCGCGCAGTAGGCAGAGAGAACATTGGAGCTCGCACACATTCAATCTGGAGAAACAAGATGAAAAGCCGCATGACGCGAATTGCCGCAGGCCTTGTCGCATGCACAGCAACGCTCTTTTTTGGGTCAATTCTCCCATCTGCATTTGCGCAGGAGCCAGCGAATCTTCCCTACATGAATCCGAAGCTGTCGCCGGAGCAGCGGGCTGCTGATCTCGTGCATCGCATGACTCTTGCGGAGAAGGCTTCGCAAATGTACAACAACTCCGCGGCAGTTCCACGGCTCAATGTGCCCGCCTACCAATGGTGGAGCGAGGCGCTGCACGGAGTCATCGACCAGGATGTGACGGAGTATCCCGAGCCGATCGGCCTGGCAGCGACCTTCGATGCGCCAGGCATTCACCTCATGGCGGGCCAGATAGGTATTGAGGGACGCATCAAACATGTGCAGGACACACGCGCCGGGCACAAAGGCATTGGCGGAGGCTTGGATTTCTGGTCGCCGAATCTGAATATCTTCCGCGACCCTCGCTGGGGCCGCGGACAGGAGACCTACGGTGAGGATCCTTTCCTCACCGGCCGCCTTGGGGTTGCTTACGTCACCGGAATGCAGGGCAACGACCCCAAGTACTATCTGGCGATTTCAACACCAAAGCACTATGCCGTGCACAGCGGGCCAGAGCCAACCCGGCACTTTGCGGATGTGGATGTAAGCAAGCACGACGAGGTCGATACCTTCGAGCCTGGATTCCGCGCTGCCATCGTCGAAGGCAAGGCCGGCTCGGTGATGTGCTCTTATAACGCGATCAATGGCGAACCGGCCTGCGCCAGCCAGTATCTGCTGCAGGACCAGTTACGCGGCAAGTGGGGCTTCCAGGGCTATGTGGTTTCAGACTGCGACGCCGTGTGGGACGTTTCCACCAATCATCGCTATCGTACGACCCAGGCGCAGGGGGTGGCCATCTCCGTGATCCGCGGGATGGATAACGAGTGCGTCACCTTCCCTCAAAGGCTTGGCGAACCCGTCGAGAAGGCGTATATCGATGCGGTGCAGCAGGGCTACCTGCCGGAAAGCACCCTGGACACGGCGCTGATTCGCCTCTTCACCGCGCGCATGAAGCTCGGCTTGTTCGATCCTCCGGAGCTGGTTCCCTACACCAAGATCGACGAGAAGGAACTGGACAGCGCCGAGCACCGCGCGCTTGCTCGCAGACTCGCCAATGAGTCGATGGTGTTGCTCAAAAATGACGGCCTGCTTCCCTTCAAGCCAGAAATCAAAAAGATTGCCGTCGTCGGCCCACTCGCTGACCAGGCGCGGCCTCTGATCGGCAATTATGCCGGAATGCCAACGCACATTGTTTCGGTGCTCGACGGCCTGAAGGCGGAGTTCCCGAACGCCACGATCACCTATGTCCCTGGGACCCAGTTCCTGCGCAATGAAGGCGCTCCTGTGCCCGACAGTCTCTTGACGACACCGGATGGAAAGCCCGGACTCAAGGCGGAGTATACAGAATCCCTGGGCCGGCCGAGCGAGGGAGAGAACCTTCCCGTGCTCGTCAGCCGCATCGAGCCAAATATCAACCTCACTGACAGCAATCTGCCTTCAGAGGCAGCGGCGAAGAAATCCATCGGCGTACATTGGACGGGATTTCTGACTGCTCCGGAATCCAGCGACTACCTGATCGGCGTGCGCGGCATCGGCATGTCAAGGCTCATGGTCGACGACAAGCAAGTGGCGATGCTGTTCAGCAGCAAGGAAGTCGACGCCAGTGTCGGACGCGTCCATCTGGAGAAGGGCCGGAAGGTCTCTCTCAGCCTCAACAGCGGCAGCATGAAGGGCATGCCGCGCGCACAACTGATCTGGGCAAAAGCCGACTACACACCCTCAGCGGAGGCTGTTGCAGCAGCCAGGAATGCCGATGCCATCATTGCCGTTGTAGGCATCACAAGCAAACTAGAAGGCGAGGAGATGCCGGTCACAGAGCCCGGATTCCTCGGCGGAGACCGCACCAGCATCGACCTGCCAGAACCGGAAGAAGCACTCGTTGAAGCCGTGGCAGCTACCGGCAAGCCGCTGGCAGTTGTTCTGATCAATGGCAGCGCACTCTCTGTGAATTGGATCAACGATCATGCCAACGCGATTCTCGAAGCCTGGTACCCCGGCGAAGAGGGCGGGGCGGCGGTCGCGGAAACTCTGAGCGGCAAGAACAATCCGGCGGGAAGACTGCCCGTTACTTTCTATAAGGATCTCAGCCAGTTGCCTCACTTTGAAGATTACTCGATGGGGAAGCGAACCTATCGCTACTTCGAAGGCAAGCCGCTCTACCCGTTTGGCTACGGACTCAGCTATACCACCTTCAAGTACAGCGACCTCACTGTCCCGACGCAGTCTGTCGCTGCGGGTCAACCTGTCGCCGCCGATGTCTCTGTGGCCAACATCGGCAAAGTTGCAGGAGATGAGACCGTCGAGGTCTATCTCAAGTTCCCTTCCCTTAAAGGCGCGCCCCGCATTGCTCTGCGCGGTTTTAAGCGCATTCATCTCGAACCGGGCGCAAGCCAGAAGCTTCACTTCGAATTGAAAGACCGCGATCTGGGCATGGTCACCGAGGATGGGAGTCCGATCATCGCCGGTGGCGAATACACAATCACCATCGGCGGTGGCCAGCCAGATACAGGAGCTTCGAGCGTGAGCGGGCTCTTCAAAATCGATGGGCAACTCGCTTTGCCCGAGTAGAGTGAGCGAGCGCGCCGACTCAGTGGCATGCAAGCTACACTGTCTCGACCGAAACCCTGTAGCTATCCATCCGCTCTCGATGGGTAGCTACCGGATTCCGCATACTATATCTCATGCTTTCTGCTTACAACGCCATTGCGTCATTTAGATTCAGCGAATGCGGAAGCCGTAAGCAAACAGATTCGGCTTCGACTTCGGCAGTTTGATAGTGAGTCCGTTTTCGTTGTGTACGAATTCCAGACGGCCTTCATTCCCCAGCAGTTCCACAGCACTGATTGCGCGAGGATATTCCTTTCGCCCGCGCGTCAGAGTCTTAATCGTCAAAGTGTCGCCTTCAGGCCACCCTAACGCAAATGCGTAGAGCGTCTCTCCTTTGGTTGTGAAACGTATGTCCTCTGCCGTATAGGGACGCGCCGCAGTCTCGTTGAAATCGGACGACTTTTCAATGTCAGGCAGCCCTTCTCCGAAGATGAAGAATGGGCGTGTGCTGTAAATGCCTTCGCCGTTGACCTTCATCCATGAAGCCAGCTCCTTGAGAAATGCGTGCTCATCTTCGTCAATCGCACCGTTGCCGCGCAATGGGATGTTGAGCAGCAAATTTCCATTTTTGCTTACAATGTCAATGAGTTGCTGAACGATAAGGCGCGGAGTCTTGTACGTGTGCTTGTCAAAGATCTCGCGCTTGTAATGCCAATCGCCGATGCATGTGTCGGTCTGCCACGGAGTTTCAAGAATTCCCTTTGCCCGGCCTCGCTCAATGTCATACGCGCAGCAGCCAAGCTGTTCCTGAGGAATGTTCTTTGAAAACGCCAGCGCTTCCAGCTTCCCGTGGCGCGCAATGTTGCTGTTATAGAAGTGGGCAGTGATGTCAATGCCTGCTTGGCCGAGAGGCATTCCGTAATTGTCAAAGTAAAGTAGATCCGGCTTGTATTTGTCGAGAAGATCCTGACAGCGAAGAAACCACTTATCAACAAATCCAGGATTATTCTGAGGCGGCTCTTCCGTCCAAAGACGATCATGACCCTCGTGCCATTTGCGTGCATCTTCGATCGAAGCGATGCCATCCGGCATCACCATATTTCGGCCCGTGTAGAGTTCTTGCGGATCGAGTCCATCCCACCACTTTCCCTTGCCGTCTGCTTTGGTCAGCTTGTAGGCATCGTACCTAACTCCTGCCTTTGGCCCTTCTGGATCGTAGCCATAGGCAGTCTGCAGCCAGTGCCAGGCGTGTGCGGAGTGGTTGCTGACTCCAAGGCGAAGCCCATGCTCGCGAACAAGCGCCGCCCACGTTCCGACAATATCCTTCTTGGGTCCGACCCTCGTGGAATTCCAACTGTGATAGCGGGAATCATAGCAATCGAAATTGTCGTGATGATTCGCCAGCACCATGAAGTACTTTGCTCCGGCGTCTACATAAAGATCCATCAGTTGTTGCGGATTCCATGCTTCGGCCTTCCATAGATTGTCGATTTCCATGAAGCCGAAGGTCGAGGGATGTCCGTAATGCTTGACATGATAGTCATATTGGGATTCTCCCTGCATGTACATCTGCCGTGCATACCAATCCCCGTCCTCTGGAACGCATTGCGCGCTCCAGTGAGCCCATATTCCGAACTTGGCGTCACGGAACCACTCAGGAACCTGATACTGTCTCAGAGACTCCAAGGTAGGTTGAAAGGGACCGGGAGCGATATTCCGCTTACTGCTTGCCGCTGCCAAGGCCCGCCCTGCGCGGAGAACCGCGACAGACAAGGCGCCCTGCTTGATCAGTGCGCGTCGTGTGATTTTCATTCGATTCACCAGATTCTCAGAGTTCTTGACCAATTCTACGCCGCCGATAATCATCTGCCTGCTGGCGATTGCTTATCGACCATAACGCTTTCGTCCATGCCGAAACAGACCGTCACCAGGAGTAGGTTGCGACGACCTGCGGAGCGGTAGGAGTGATGCCATTTGGAACAGGCACTCGAAGAACCATCTGCAGATTCTTATTCTCCCAGCCGGCTGAGATCTGTTTTAGGGCTTGATCGAGTTCCTTCGGGCTTGAAACGAATTCTGCTGCGGCTTGCGTGCCGGGTCCTGTGAGCCCAGCGACAATCGTAAGGTATTGACCGGTCTGGGAACTCTTCAGCCGGCTGACAATCGCGTAGTCTGTCGCGGGCTGCTGTTCGGAAGCGTTACCCCATTGAGAGGATCTCTCGCTCGCCTTCCATTCGGACTTCCATATCCGTCCTGAGGGAGCCTGTTCCTGAATAAAAGTGAAACCATGATCTTCAGAGAATTTGAAGTGCAGCGTGGACATCATCTCTATTGTCCAGCGATTGTTGTACGCGCCAATCAACGTGACAGGCGCACTGCGCAGGTCAGCCAGGGAACAATCCTCCCCAATTCTGAGTTGGCTGGACTTGCCCATGCGGCCGAAGAGCGTTGCGATCCGGAAAGCCGCATCGGCGTCTCCTCTAGCGATGCCGTAGTCCTCCTGAATCTGCATGTCAGCCCAATTCGGAGCCATGTCCAGATCCTTCGGAAGCCGTTCATTCAGCCTCTGCCACTCCAGGCCGAAATTGTGGCCGTGCGAATCGGAATATCTCCGGTAGTACTCGCGGGATGGGAGATAGACGACCGGTTTAGCCAGGCAGACCACCACCGACTCAGGACTGGCTGTTACCGGTTCCCAGAATCGCGTGAACTGCGTGTATTGGGTGTTCTGCCGGCGATATGCCCAAAGGCCAATGCATAAGGCGACCAACAGGAGTGCAGCAACTGCAAGAATCCAGCGGCGAAGATACCTAGCGGGATCAGCCGATTTCCCTTCCGTTCGAGTCGGCGAGACGGCCTCTTCTCCGGCTGGCTGCGATGTTGTTTCTGTATCGGAAGGATGTGCGGAACAAAAACAAAACTCGGGAACATAGGAGCCCAGTGGAAGCAGTATCCGCACAGCCGCGTCTTCGGGGAGGTCCTTGGCGTCCTTATAGTACTGGTCCAGTCTCCTTCGAAGCTCACCAGCCTGCTTGCGAACGACTGAGTTCTCAGGAGTGATGTCTTCGGGCGAGCGATCAAAGACATCGGCCCCAATAGTCCGCTCTTTAAGGAGTGCCCCCCGGCCATTGAGTGTCTGCTGAACAACGTAGGTGAGGAATTGCCTGCTCCGTTTGCTGGTGCGAAACGGTTCGCTTTCGATGATCTTCTTCAGTTCAGCAAATACGGCTATTTGCTTCTCTTCGTCGAAAGGCAGGGAGTCACCATTTAACGTGGCGTCCCCAGGGCGTGCAGGGTCCATCACTCGAATATATCAGGCGCGGGCGAACCCTCGCAGGTGACATCCGCTGCCCACCCGCTGTCTCCAATGAGGACGGAGAAATGGGCACATGAACAAGGGGTTTCACGCGCAAATGACCGTTAAACATTCAACCGGAGGAGTGACACACGGTGAATCACCGTGCCGCACTTGAACCTGCCCGGTCGAACGCTCATACTTCCCGAATATTAACCCGAACTTGCATAAGACAGATAGAAAGGAAGCATTCGTGCGTAAGGCCCTTTGCGTCGCTATCCTGGCAGCACTTTCTCTTTCCGCCGTAGCCCAGAGTCCCAGCAGCGGTTCTGTCCTCCCCGGATTTCCCCAAGCGTTCAGATGGCGCAACAGTCCTGTGGACTGGGGTGCGAAGGACGGTGTCCTAACCATCCGATCGGCCGCTAAGACCGATTGGTACATTGCGGCTATTGACGGCCAGCAATCGGCAACTTCCCCTCTTCTGTTGTTTCTCGCGCCCAAAGACTTCTGGTTCAGCGCGAAGATTACCGTCGATTTTAAGTCGCAGTTCGATGCGGGTGCGCTCGTGGTCTATGCCGACGAGAAGAACTGGTTCAAGTTCGCCTTTGAAAGTCAGAATGGAAAGACCGGAACGATTGTCTCGGTGGTAACTCGCGGCCTATCTGACGACAACACCGGGACAGCCATTGAAGGCAATTCGGTATACCTGAAGGTTTCCAAAACCGGACAGGCGATCTTCTTGTACTTCTCGATGGACGGCAAGAAGTGGAATCTTACCCGCGCCTTCAATCTTGGCCCAGAGCAGCAATTGCAATTCGGGTTTTCAGCGCAGTCGCCGACGGGCGCCGGCTCGACGGCCGCCTTCTCAGAGATCCATTACAAGCCCGAAGCTCTGAAACCCTGGACTGGAGAGTAGACGAGTAGAACACGCCCATTACGCAACGGTCTTTCGTAATGGTCGCCGCGTCTAGAAAGCAGAACTAAGTTTGGAGAAGACATTGCACCGGATCGTCTCAACCGCCATTTTCGTCTGTTTCAGCGCATCACTTTGTTCGAGCGAGTCGTCAGCGGTCTTGCATATTCCGCGAGTGCATCGCGCCCCCAAGCTACAGGAATTTATCGACGGCACGCCGCGTGAGGCTGAGGTTGCGGTCACGGAGTACTGGCAGATGGATCCGGTGGATGGCGCTCCGATTAGTCAGCCCACAACGGCATTCCTCTCTTACGACGAGCGAAACCTCTATGTCGGATGGATATGCAAAGACGACCCGAAGAAGATTCGCTCCCGTGTCGCACGCCGTGAAGATGTCATGAACGACGATCGCGTGACCATCAATATCGACACATTCCAGGACCACACCCATGCCTACTGGTTCGACGTGAATGCTTACGGCGTTCAATCGGATGGCATTACGACCGATGGCGTAGGTGACGACGTGAGCTGGGACAGCCTGTGGTACAGCGAAGGCAAGTTCACTAAGGATGGGTACGTCGTGCTTGAAAGCATTCCATTCCGTAGCCTGCGCTTCCCTGCCGGGAACTCGCAGAACTGGGGATTCACGCTCTGCCGCTTCATCGCGCGCAACAATGAGACCTCGTGTTCCCCGCACATTGCGCGTGCTCGCCTGCCGCAATGGGTGGGACAGTTCGACACGTTGAATATTCAAGAGAACATCTCGCCAGGAAGGAATATGCAATTCATTCCTTATGAGATGTTTTCGAAGGGCCGATACCTCGATTCTGAAACCGGTCCCCAAAGCTTTAACACAAACCGCGTGGGGCTCGATGCCAAGATGGTTCTCCGCGATGCTTTCACCCTTGACATGGCGATCAATCCCGATTTCAGCCAGGTGGAAAGCGATCAGCCTCAAGTGACTGTAAACCAGCGCTATGAGGTGGTCTATTCCGAGCAGCGGCCGTTCTTCACTGAAAACGCCTCCTTGTTCAAGCTTCCAGAGCAACTGTTCTTCTCTCGGCGCATTGTTGATCCGCAATTCGGCGTGAGAATCGGAGGCAGCGCCGGCCGCTGGAGCCTCGGCGCTCTTGTGGCCGATGACCGCGCTCTCGGGAAGCAGGCAGCCGAAAGCGATGCTGACCACGATAAGCGTGCGCTCGATGAAGCCTTGCGGCTGCAATATGACTTCGGCCATCAGTCCTATATCGGATTGACGGCCATCAACACCGATTTCACCTCTACCTACAATCGCGTCGGCTCGCTCGATGCCCGCAAGGAACTGGGCGGCAATTGGTTTGCAAAAGCGCTGCTGGCATATAGCACGACGCGCCATGCGGGCGGCAGCCACAAAGACGGCAAGGATCTGTTCTTCAGCGTCAGCGACTCCACACTGCACACCTCTTTCAATTCGACCTACATAGACCGCAGCCCCGGCTTTGTCTCCACGCTTGGTTATATTCCGAGGGTCGATATTCGTGATTGGAGCAACTCGGCCAGTTACAGGTGGCGTCTAAAAAACAGCAGCGTGGTGGACTTCGGACCCAGCCTATCGCAAGACGTGAACTGGGACAGGCAGGGGCGCATACAGGAGTGGTCGGTCAAGCCTTCGTTCACCCTCGACATGCTGCGATTGACATATTTCACAATCGCTCATAGCGAGTCCTTCGAGTTGTTCAACAACATCGCCTTCCGAAAGCACAGCAACATCTTCCAGGCATCCTCCGAGCCGTCCAAGCGTTTTGCGCTCTCTGGCGACGTGGAAATTGGACGCGGGGTCAACTACTATCCTGCTGCTGGCCTTCAGCCCTTCCCAGCACACTTCGCAAACGCCGATGCCGGATTCACCTGGCGCCCTGTGCCGCAGATGAGAATCGACGAGAGTTATATCTATAGCCGTCTGGGCGCGGATAAGAACTGGTTGCCGCAAAATGCTCCGTTCAGCTCCGCCATCTTCAACAACCACATTCTGCGTACCAAGGTGAACTACCAGTTCACGCGCTTCCTCGGGTTGCGCACCATACTGGACTACAGAGGCGTCCTCCCAAACACTTCTCTCGTCGCACTCGATCGTAGCAAGTACCTCGGCGCAGACGTTCTACTCACGTATCTCTTGCATCCGGGAACAGCTGTTTACGCCGGCTATTCGGATATCTATGAGAACGTCAACTTCAATCCCCTGCAAAATCCTGCGCTGCAACGCACACAGTTTCCAGATACGAATACAGGGCGTCAGTTGTTTGTGAAGGTCAGCTATATGTTTCGCTATTGAATTCAAGATCCAGGTTCTGTTTCTTGGAACAGGCTCTAAGTTAAATAGCTAACTTGCTTGTTAAGAGAGGCAATCATTCAAATGTCACCAATAAGTTATTCTCTTCGTCAGTTGCGTAACAATCTATTGCTGCGCATTGCAACTCTGCTGTTTGCCGCCTTCGGGTTGATGTTACCGCAATCGCAGTTAGCGGCGCAGCAGGCAGACCGCCCGGTGACCTTCTGCAATCCACTTGACCTGCCTTATCGTTTCGCTCTGAAGGACTGGACATTGTCGAAAGGCGCTTCCACTCGCGAAGCGGCTGACCCAACCATGGTCGTACACAAAGGTGAATACTGGCTCTTTGCCTCAAAGAGCGGCGGCTACTGGCACTCGAAAGACATGATTCATTGGGATTTTATTGAGCCTACTGGATTCCCTACCGAGGACTATGCCCCGAGCGTCAAGATCGTTGGCGACAAGTGGGTACTTACAACTTCTGGCGGACGCGCGGTCTATACCTCCGATGATCCGGCGACCGGAAAATGGACCAAGGTGAACGACCTCGCAACCTTTATGGATCCCGAACTCTTCCTCGACGACGACGGCAAGCTCTATCTCTATTCGGGCTCCTCGCCCGACAAACCCATCTTCGGAGTTGAGCTCGATCCAAACAACAAATACGAACCGATAGGTGGAAACAAGGCACTACTTCCTGGACTAGACCCTCTGCATCACGGCTGGGAAGCAAGAGGACTCTTTGGCAGCGACGAAGACATAAAGAATGAAAAGAGCCTGCCGTGGATGGAAGGCGCCTGGATGACGAAGCATAAGGGAACTTACTATCTGCAATATGCTGCTCCGGCCACCGAGATGAAAGAGTACGGCGACGGAGTCTATATCTCCGACAAACCGCTCGGCCAGAGCCGGTACCGCAAATTCGGACAGGGGCATAAGTGGAAGTTCTGCTCGCTCGCGGCCTTAAGATGGCTGAGAAGAGGAGAACGGATGA
>Ga0302321_100000217_pt1 | contig 51252 bp, 36 predicted proteins | sample Fen_T0_1_FD_202505 | JGI IMG/M metagenome (GOLD analysis project Ga0302321, IMG submission 202505) | Peat permafrost microbial communities from Stordalen Mire near Abisko, Sweden - Fen_T0_1 | ecosystem: Environmental > Terrestrial > Soil > Wetlands > Permafrost | place: Sweden: Abisko... | reverse complement strand
GCCACTTGCGTTGCCCCATTGCCGGCGTCGAAATCCCGCTTGGTCCCGAAGCTCCCCGATCCCGTTCCGAGGAGCACACTGACCTTGTCCTCGTTTCCCCCGACCGTCACGATGTCGAGCACGCCGTCGCCGTTGAAGTCCGCGATCGCGACCGAAGTCGGTATTTCCGAGACCCGATAGCTCGTTTGCTCAGCGAAGGTGCCGTCACCCGTGCCACGCAGCACCCCCAAGCCACCCGCGCCGGCAGTAGCGCGCCCGGCGCCGCCCGGACTACCGCCGAGCTCGGGGGCGCCGCCTGCGCCGGCATTGAAAGTCGCCTGCCCGCCGCTGCCCGCAGCGTCTCGCGGCATCGATCCAATCACGTGATCGTCCTTGCAGCCGGATGTCGCGGCGACCATCAGCACCGCGCTACAGGCAAGGGAGAGTGCAGCGTTCATCCACGTCCTTCAGTTTCATTTCGCGCTCGGCGCAAGCGATGATCAATTGAGTGGAGGCCCGAAGCGCTGGCGATCACTGCCACTGTTCGAACCGGGTCAAAAGAAATTCCTCACCAAAGTTCAGGCCCAATTCCGCCAACACGCCAACGCTGGGCCCGGCCACCATTGGGGCGGGAGCTCCGGCCCCGTCAATCACGCTGAAAGATTGCGACCGCAGTTGGACAATCGGCCCAATGCGCAGGAAGCCACTCAGCGATTCAGTGAATCCGAGCCCGTAGCCGAGCGTCGGCGTCAGCGTGAGCCACGGGAAATTGCCGGGTTGAGGCGTCAAAAATTGTTCCACCGCCACGTACTGAGAACCGACGCCGAGGCGCAGGCAGGCATCCAAGCGGGACGCTGCGCCGAGCTGCGCGCGGTAACACGGGCCGAGGAGCAGGCCCCACAGCGTGAACGTGATGCTCCCTCCGCGGACCTCGGCGGGAAGCGACCACAGCCTGACGCCCTGCAACGAAAATCCCCAGCCGCTTTGGTCGTACAGCTCGACTCCTGCGGCGGCCCCCAGAGCGGGCTCATCGAGAACTCCGTACCCCCCGACAATCGAAGCGTCGACTTCCGTCCGCACGCGGCGCGCGCCACGCGCTATTCGTGCGCCCGAGCTGGGTGCACGCGCTGATGCGGGTGCGCACACGAGGGCACGCGACGGAGTAGCCTCGTTCGGCAGTGGGGAATTGGAGCCGGAGTCGCGCGTGGCCGGATCCAGCGGGGTTGCGCGTTCGCTGGCCGCCGATGTCGCGCCCGCGACGGCAAGCGGAGAGTTCGAATCGGGTGCTTGAACGAGCATCACGAACGCCAGCGCCAACGCATCGGCAAGCCCATGACAATCCTGGTCCCTCTCTACGATTACCCGCTCACCTCGGCGAGGCAGCAGCGTGATCATCCTGGCTTCGTGGCCAGACGTGAGCGGTCGAATCGAGACGCGCGCGCTGGCAGCGCTCGTGTACACATCGGTGCTGCGCTGGAACGCGCGCTCGGGGAACAGCCGCGCGATCGATCGAAATACCGACTCTGAATCGGGGCACACCTCCGAGCCTGGAGCTCGCTCGATTTCGATCACCGCTGCCATTGCTCGCTCGGCGGCCTGCGGGGTTCGCTTGCTGTTCTGCGCGGGATTGGCCCGGACGCGGGGTGTTGCGAGCAGCGCTGCTGCTAGCAACGCCACCATCGAGTGTTCCCCGCGTTGGCGCATGCCGCGACTATACCTATCCACCCGCCGCAAAGCAGCGCGAACACGCTGAGCTAGACATCATCGCCGAGGGGCGCTCGGCTCGTCGCCGCGGGGGGCGACTCTGGCGGCGGGCAAGGGTCGCTCCCGCCCCTTTGGGCGACGTGGAACCGCTGCCTGATAGGTAACGCGGGTCGTCGGGGGCCTTCGGCGTCACGGGGCAGCTCGAGCGGGCGTTGCCGGGCTCGGGCGCTCGGCTGATGCATGGTGACTCGACGAGGGGCGGGCGACGCGCTCTGGGTCCGCCGTCGGACTCAGAACGCGTCATCGCATCTTACTCATAAGACGTCATCAGCGAGAGCCGGCTCCAGGTCACGTCGGTGCCGGCTCGGCAGGCCGGTTTGGTCGGATCGGGCAGGCTAGGATGTACTTGAGCAGTGCTTCGCGCCCTTGCTCGTCGGCGGCTCCCGCGCGCGTAGCCGCGTGCAAGCTGAAGCCCGCTTCGCGCACCGTCCAAAACTGCAACAAGCAAACGACCGGCTAAGACCCGTGCTGGTGGACGAACACCTCGCCTGGCACCGGACGGAGCTCCCGACGGCTTCGTGGTTCCGATTGATGACGTCGTTCGCACCATCGCGCCCTATTTGGGCAATCGCTTGATGATTGCGGGCATGTTCGACCAAGTCGACAACAAGCCCAGAACCCGGATCGCACGCATCTTCGGAACCAGTCTTGGCGCGAGCGCCGCAGGCGTGAGCGGTGGCCTCGAGCGGCGGCGTGCCCGCTAGCAGCGGTACGCCGCCGAAGAGTTCGAGTGGAGGTTGCGCATTCACACGTCCAGTTGGTCCGTTGAGCGCGCTGGCCGCATGGCTCACCGTCGGCGCGCTCGCTTTGCTCAGCGTGCGCCGGAAGCGCGGAGGCGCGCAGGCTAACGGTGAGAGGCTTTCGGCGCCGTGATCGGGCACAAGGACCTACTTCGGCATGGGTGTGGGTTCCACCGCGGCACGTCAATCGTGGTTACTGCTGGTTTGCGCGACGCTGCAGAGCGCGCGCTGGTGACTGCGGCCTCGATCTCGAGCTGGGGCACACGGGAGATTTCTGCGCCGCCAAGCGCTTGCTGCGGGGTGCGGCATCGTGAGCGCGGTTGATCGCGGGCTCTGGTTCGTGATCGCACGCTGAGCGTTGGCGTCGAGGAGCGCGCCTGACATCGATGTGGCTGCCATTGGCGTTACGGCCCGCTGGTGGCGGCGACAGTATCGGCACGGTGATTGCACTGCGTCACGCGTGATAGCGATTTTCTCGAAGCTTAGGTGGCTTGTTTGGGGTGTGGGCGTGGCAAGCTTGACGTGTGTGGGGACGTTCGCCACGCACGCTTCAGCACAGACCGACACAGGAGCTGCCAAGTCGCAAACGGTCGATTCGACGCGCGGGCCCATCACCGGAAGCACCCGCCGCATCGGCCTCGGCGGCGCGTTCGTCGCGATTGCAGAGGACACTGAAGGCGTAGCCATCAATCCCGCCTCAACCGCGGTGCGTTTGCCTCACTCGTTCCAAGATTGGAACGTCGGCTTCGGTGTTGATTTCGCGGTCGGCGCCTGGCTGCCGAAAAACGACGTCTACAATCAGGGCAACACCGCAAACGGCGACCAAGCTAAAGCCAATAAAAGCACGGCGTTGTTCGGGTCCGTCGCATTGCTGGTCAATTACCGGCAGTTCGGCGTGGGGATCTCGGCAGAGGCGGAACGCAACGCAGCCAGCCGCACACAACAGACGCAAGGCATCGACACCAGCTTTGCCGCCAACTTTGGCACGGTGCACATGAACATGGCGTACGGCTACTTGAACGGGCAGCTCCTGCTAGGGACGGGGCCGCGCTTGATCGGCATGAGCTTCGATCGCTCGGGCGGCGGGAGCGTACTGGGCACGGCCGGCATTGGTTATGAAGCGGGGGTGCTCGTGAAGCCGACTCGAGAGCAGTACCGCATTGCCGCCGCCGTAAAATCACCGATCGACGCGCGACTGGCCGCCCAGCCCGGCGTTGCCGAAAGCACCGTGCACGTGCCGTGGGAGGTTGCGTTCGGGCTCGCTTATCAATTCGGCCCGCGCGTGCTCAATCCCCCCTTGGTTACGGCTCGAGACATCGCGGCTCGAACCAATGGAACGCCGACGGACAAACAGCTCGATCGAGCGGCGCAGGAGCTCTTTGACCGCTACGAGGCACGCCAACGCTGGTATCTACTGGTCAGCACCGAGCTCTCTGTCATCCAAGGCGGAGGCCCAGTGGGTCTGAGCGGTCAAACCGCGATGGATAGGCCAGTGATCTCGCCGCGGCTCGGGTTGGAGAGTGAAGTCATTCCCCACTACCTGCGGTTACGCGGCGGCAGTTATTACGAGCCCGCGTTGATCGCCGGCACGCGGAGCCGCGTGCACGGCGCCGGCGGCTTCGACGTGAAGCTATTCACGTGGAGCGTGTTCGGGCTCTTGAAGCCATTCAACTACTGGCAACTCTCGCTAGGCGCTGACGCCGCGCGCGCTTACCTCAATACTGCGGTCAGCATCGGCATCTGGCATTAGGGTTGCGACGCTGTCAGGGAGTGCTGAACGAGATGTTCGCGGATAGCGGTACGACGCCGAAGCCCCCGTTTCCGTGCCGCGCGAGGCCTGCCTTTACCAATGCATCAATATGCGGGCGCAGGATCGTGGTGCTCGAACTGCCGCGTGGGCGTTGCTCGCAGGCCTGAAGCGATAGCAAGCAGCCTCGACACGGCGTCCCGAAGGTCTGCACCCGGGGCGTGCAGGTAGCGCTGGGTCGTCAGCAGCTTCGAGTGGCCCGCGGGCTCACGGACTGCTTCGAGTTTGCCGCTGACTTCAGAACCTACCGGAGATGGTGAAAGCGGGCTGTAACGGCGAGGTGGGGAGGGCCTGAACGGTTGCGCTTGCGGACGCCGGTTCGCGCGAGGACGGAGCGTGGAAGAGCAGGGGGATGCCGACGCCGACGATCGAGCCAATGACAGCGGAGGTCATGACATCCGAAAAGTAGTGCTTGTCTGCCGCGATGCGCAGGTATCCGACCGACGTCGCCATCACCAGGCCCGACCCGAGCACGACGGGCGCGAGGCGATAGCCGCGCATGAAGGCGATGGTACCGGAGGAAGTGGCGACCACGAATGCGAGCGTGGTGTGGCCTGAAAAGAAGGACAAGTTGTCGTCCGACGGACTATCGGTGAGCCCACGGACAGCGTTGGGCAGCCGCGGAAGGTAGTGCACGAACGGTCGCTCGCGCGCGAAACCGAACTTCACGATCTGGTTGATGGCGCCGGCAATGACGGTGGCTTCTGTGATCAGCAGTGCGTCGAGCGGAAAGCCGTTCCGGGCGTGATCGTTGCCGGCCGCGAGTGCGGTCAAGCCGAAGGCGGAGGCGGGCTCCACCGCAAAGGCGAGCACGGAGCTCGTGATGTCCGCCGCGCGAGTATCTTTCCAGAGGAATTGCCGGCGGACCGTGCCGTCGTACGGGTTGAGCAAGTCTTGTCCGTCGGCGCCGCGGTAGCACCAGCGGCACTTCTCGGGCACGAGCTCGGCCTTCAGGACTTCAGACGCGATGAACCAAGTCGCCCCAATAGAAGTAACGGCCACGTCGACCCGAGTGTCGTAGCGGAGTGAGCGGACGTCCGACGCTTGCGCTCGAACGTGCCCAGCTAAGGCGAGGACGATAGCGGCCGCAGTCAACGCTGGCCAAAAATGCATGGCCATGCACCATAAGCGACACCTATGGGCATGCGGCAGCGAATCCTCGCGTTGGTTGCAACCTCCCTCTCGCTGACTGGGGCAGCACGCCACAGTCATGCGCAGGAACAAGGGTTCGCGAGCAACCGTTTCGAACCCTCCGAGCGCGGGAGCGACTGGTTCGTCAGCGATTCGCTCGATTTTCGCGGTGCCCCGAATATAGCTGGGGGCGCAGTCTTCGACTGGGCCTACGCGCCCCTCGTTCTCCGTGGCACCGACGGCTCGAGCGATAGCGCTTCGCGCCGCGCCATCACCGATCAGATCTTCGTGCACGCCGGAGCCGCGGCGATGATGGGAGACCGCTTTCGATTCGCTATCGATTTGCCAGTTGCCCTCTACCAGGAGGGCGAAGACTCGAGCAGCGTCGCGCTGAGCGCGCGTGCCCCGCACGGAGCGCGCGTGGGCGATTTGCGAATATCCAGTGATGTGCGCTTCGCGGGTCACTACGGCAGCGTCTTCACCAGCGCCGTCGGCGTGCAGCTCTACCTCCCCACTGGCAGTCGAGCATCGTTCACGAGTGACGGCACCGTTCGTGTCACGCCTCATCTCCTCGTTGCGGGCGATGGCGAGGGGCTCGCCTATGGCGCGAAACTCGGATTTGCCTTCCGCCCACTGGATGGCGCGTTCGAAGGCAGGCAGCTAAGTGACGAGGTGGTGTTCAGCATGGCCGCGGGCGCGCGGGTGAATGACGTCTTCGTACTCGGACCGGAGCTTTACGGCAGCACCGCAGTGAGCGGAGGGAACTCGCCGTTTGGAGCTCGGGGCACCCCGCTGGAGCTATTACTCGGCGCCCACCTGACGGTGCTGCAGAACTGGAACGTGAGCTCCGGCATCGGCCCAGGGCTCTCGCGCGGCGATGGCAGTCCCACGATGCGCGTCACGTTCGCGATCGAGTTCGCACCCGACGTGTGCGTCGATCCGGACGGCGACGGGATCTGCAATCCGTTGGACGCCTGCCCGGACGTGGACGGTGACCGTTCCGCCGAACGCAGCAGCAACGGCTGTCCGTTGGATCGGGACTCTGACGGCGTCCGAGACAAGCTCGATGCGTGCCCCGACCGAGCCGGGGTCAGCTCCGACGAAGCAGCCAAAAATGGCTGCCCTGCCGGCACTGAGGAGACGCCCCCACCCGCCGTCCCGCCCAAGTGAACGCGCGCGGCGGTGCAGGTTATGGCAGCCGTCGAATCTGCCCGCCCCGACAATAAGAGACCGAAAAAATGAGAGTCCCCGGCAACCCGAATGCCGGGGACTTTTTTGCTTTTGGCCAAGCGCCTCAGCGCTCGAGCGCAGCACGCACACGCGAGACGGTCGCCTCGATGTCCCGCATGACCAGCGCCGCATCCAACCGCAGTACGCGGTAGCCCGCGCCAGCCAGCACCGCGTCACGCCTAGCGTACGCGCGTGCTCGCTCGACGTGGTGCCCGCCATCGACCTCGATCACGAGCCGCTCGGCGGGCGCCAAAAAGTCAGCGATGAAACGGCCGAGCAGCGGCACTTGCCGGCGAAACACCGCGCCCAGCCGCCGCCCGCGAATGCGCCCCCACAGCAGCGCTTCTGACGCAGTTAGCGCCACGCGCATCCCGCGGGCACGCTCGTCCAAGAGCGCGATGCGCGCAGCGCTTCGATTGCGGAACAAGGGCTTGTTGTCGGTTCGAGTCATGCCCACCCCAGGCGCAGGCGCCGTGACAGCCCCCCGCCGTATCGCGACGGGCAGTGACGGGGCTGGCGCGGCGCGTGCGCCCGCTCGGCAGGACTCGAACCGACAACGAGCCCGAGCCGTAGAAGACTGCGCTCTCGCTCTCTCGAGACGACGTGCGGCGGCCACGCCGACCGTCACACGACGCCACACAGCAAGGAGCACAATTACCCAAAGGCTTCGCGTTACCGGGAAGCCGTGACACGGCGTGACGAAGGTCTGCACCAGAAGCGTGCAGGTAACGCTGCGTCGTCAGCAGCTTCGAATGGCCCGCGAGCTCGCGGACCGCTTCGAGGTTTGCCCCGCCTCGCACCAGCGCCGACAGGAAATAGTGCCGGAGCGAGTGGAAGCTGCGAGCGGGCAGCGAGTGCCGCTTCTGGATCTCCTTGAGCGCGCTCAGGACCGCCTGCCGTGACGGCGTGCGGCCGTTCGTGTTCAGGACCACGCGGGCAGCAGGAAGCTTCCCGCGCATCGCCTGCGTCAGGACTCGGCCAGTGGGGCGCCGATCGGAACCACTCGAATCAGAAGACTCCCAACTCACATCCCCCAATGGCGTGCCGATACTGCTCCACACGGGCGAGCCGTGGTCGCCACCCTCTTGATCGCGGATGATTGCGGGTGACCCCTGTCGATCGCCATGGATATAGAGGACCGCCTGATCCGTGATTGTGCCGCCCTGTTCCCCACGCACAATCCGAACGAGCAAACCGCCCGGTGCGTGAACCTTGTACAGGTGCTCGCGCTCTTCACCTGGGAACGCACGCGGGCCGTTGGCTGAAGGCTGAAAGCGTTCATAACCATCGAAGTGCAGACGGTCGCCCAGGGCGGAGTGCTTCCATACCCGCTGTTAATCCGCATCGTACGCAAAATCTACCGGACGAGGGCGCCCCGGCGCGCGAACAAAACCTCCGCCCTGCAGCGCGCGTCGGCCACCACAGTTGCCTCGCCCCAGATCACCGACGAACAACACACGCTCGGATGGGACGTCGAAGCGCCGGAGCGCCTCTGAAAACAAACGAGGCGAAGGTTTGTCGTGTTGCTCGTCCAAAGAGACTCGCATGCCACGAGCATCGTGTTCAAGTGGAGCGTCTACCGGTCGCTGACTGAGGTGGCTTTGGATGACTTAGACCCGTGGGTAGGGTGAGCATTTTCGCCGCACCGGCCGGCGTCTAAAGATCGCCACGACGGCAGCCGTACGCTTGCTGTGCCCTGCATGCAGCGTGAACTCGGATGAGCCTACCGGTCGGCACCCTGCAAAGTGGGGAGTTATCGTCAGCGCATGCCATCCTGCAAATCCTCGAAGGGGAAGGCGTCGAGTACATTTTCGGGGTGCCAGGCGGTCCGCTCACCGGTTTTTTCGAGGCGCTTCAGCAACGGAAAACGATTCGCTTCGTCCTAGCCAAACACGAGGCAGCCGCCGCGTTCATGGCGGCTGCCTACGCGCGCGTCAGTCGTACGCTCGGCGTGTGCTGTGTCACCAGCGGGCCCGGCGCGACCAACGCGCTAACCGGTATCGCGAGCGCATACGCGGATTCAATTCCCGTGCTGCTTCTCACGGGTCAGGTCGCGACGCACGTTTTCGGGAAGGGCGCGATCCAGGAAAGCTCGGCCCTTGGCACGGATCTGGTGGAGTTGTTTCGCCCCGTCACCCTACAGTCCGTGATGTTTCCGGCCGTGTCACGAATTCCGGACATCACGCGTGCTGCGATCCGCGTCGCGTTGACCGGACGGCGCGGTCCGGTGCACCTGAGTATGCCAGCGGACATGTTGACCCGCCCGGTGCACTGTCCCCCGCTATCGCCCGGTCAGTATCGAGCGCGCTCTACACCTATCGATCGCGAAGGGCTGACGGAGGTCGCTCAGCTGCTCGTCGCGGCAGAGCGTCCTTGTTTATTGGTCGGAAACGGCGTCGCCCTATCCGGGGCATCCGCGGAGCTTCTTCGACTCGCCCGCACCGAGGGCATTCCCGTCGCGACATCGCCGAAAGGCAAAGGGGTTTTCCCCGAGAACCATGAGCTGTCGCTGGGTGTGTTCGGGTTCGGTGGCCATGAGCGAGCCGAGAAGTATCTGGAGACTGCGGGGGTAGACGTGCTGCTGGTGATCGGCTCGAGCCTGAACGAGTTCGTGACGAATGGCTGGAGCGCGAAGCTCAGCCCGAAAATAGCCTTCGTGCAGCTCGACATCGATCCGCGCGTCATCGGCAGAAACTATCCAGTCGATCTCGCCATCGTCGGCGACGCACACGCCTCTATCGCGCACTTGAACGAGCTGCTCGCAGCGTCCACCCCGACGCGCGCACGCGAGCGCGAGCGCGAGCCGCTGGCGGCCCTGCGCGCTAGCACCGCGCGCTACTTGGCGCCAGACGGGCTGGATGACGACCGGTCGCCGCTCAAGCCGCAACGCTTGATTCGCGAGCTGAGGAGCGCGATGCCCGACAAAGTCCCTCTGTTCGTCGACAACGGCACTTCGATCATTTGGGCCTCGCACTACTTCGAAGCTCGCGAACCGGGGTGTTATTTCATTGATCTCGGGTTTGCGGCAATGGGGAGCGCCGTCGCCGGAGTGGTGGGTGGGGCGCTCGCGACTCCGGGTGGCCGCGCCGTCGCCCTGGTCGGCGACGCCGCTTTTGCGATGCATGGCATGGAGGTGCACACAGCGGTGGAACTGCGCCTGCCCATCGTCTGGCTGGTGCTGAACAACGCAGGCCACGGCATGGTGCACCAGGGGGAGACGCTCATGCACGGCGGCAATCTCGGCACGTCCTCGTTCCGCGTGCCGCTCGACTCCGCAGCTTTGGCTCGCTCGTTGGGCGCGGAGGGCGTGCGAGTGGAATCACCGAGCGAGCTTCGCCACGCACTCCACCGCGCACTCACGATCGCGGGCCCAACCGTGATTGACGCGCTGATCGACGTGAACGAGCTGGCCCCGACGCTGGTGCGGCGGGCCCAAACGCTGGCCGAGTTTTTCGCCATGCGCCGCAAGACCGATCCGCCGACTTCCCAGCGCCCGCCCCCGTCCGAGCGACACTAGGGGCTCCCCGCCAACGTGCCCGTACCCATTGCCCGAAAGGTTCTCGCTAGAGCGAGATCATCGAAGCTAGGTTACCAGGCGACGACGGCGCAATTCGGTGAGAGCACGCCTGGCATCGAAGCGCACGGCCTTGGGTGGGTCGTCTATCAGGGCCTCTTCCGCGGTCGAGCGTACGTGAATCGAGAACCGCTTTGGCGCCAGCAACAAGATTGCACCGAGTGCGCTCCGTTTGAGGGCGACGATGAAGCCCGTGCCCTCGAACACGGCAACGCAGAAGTCCAAATCATCCATGATCTTGGGTAGCGCGTTGGCTTGAACCTTGCGAAAGGCCTCGCTCGGGATTTTGCTGTCCGGGGGCATGATGAACATTCCCACCAGCGGCGCGCCCTGCGTCACGCGGGCGCTCTTCAGCTCCGCGACGTACTTCGCTACATCCTGGATTTCCGGCTCTCGGCCCCAGCGGATCGCGAACAGACCGTCGAGCACGCATGATTCGTAAGCCATGATTTTGATCAGATCTGCGCGAGACTAAGCCCAGAAGTCGTCGAACTCATAAAGATCCGCGGGGATCGTGCGACCGCCGACGATTTTCCCATCAGCGAAGCGAAACACGACGCAGTGGTCGCTATCGATTGCCTTGCCGTTTCTCTGTGCAGTGACGCGGCCGTATACGAACAGATACTGCTCATCTGCGACGACCGAGCGCAGCTCCAGTCGGAGCGTCCCAGCGCTCAGCTCTTTGCAGCGACGTAACATGTCGAGCAAACCGCTCAAGTCGCGCGTCCTTCCGGAGATTAAGCTGCGGCCAGGCACGACATAGTCCACGTCCGGGGCGACCAATTCGCTGACCGTACTGAGGTCATTGGCGTTGAACGCCGCCATCATTCGACGATAGCGTGCGACATTGGGGTGCTCTGGAGCAACGTCTACCATGACCAACCGCAATGCTATCAAAGGGGGGTCGGCTTCGTTAGTCAGCGTTGCGGCGAAGCGGATGCCCTTCTGCGCCGGCAAGGCGATCAGGGCAGGCGGCGCCGGCTCGGCAACCGGTGTGCCGCCTGCGAGCTAGGGCTAACTATTCGTCACCAATGGGCAATTTGGCGCGTACTGGGTGCTCGCGCCCGCCCTCCGTCGATCCGCCGCTGAGGCGATTGTGCACTGGGGCATAGCGCAGCGCATCGGACGGGCGTCTTTTTGCGCGCTGCCGCGAGCACTCCGGCGCAGTGTGCGCGCCGCCTCGAGCGCGCGCTAACTGCTCTGCAGCCAGGTCCGGGGCTCGAGCGTCCAGTCCCATTGCGCGACCACGGCGTCGAGATCGCCGTCGCCGTCCAAATCACCGAGCGCCATCAAAATGGGTATCCCCCAAATGCCATAGGGCGTGAGGGAGGCGCCGACCTGCAGCTGGAAGAGGGCGGAAAATTCGTGCTCGACCCAAACACGTTCGATGCGAATCGCGCCCCAATGAATCGGCTGGTCGAAACCAGCGTAGTCGAGCACGGTGGTATCGGTCCGCGTGACTTGACCCGCCTTGGTGTCGGTGGTGGTCGCGCCGTTCGGCAGGTACATGAAGCGCACTTCACCGAGCGCGCGCCAGCTGTCGTCCAGGTTTGAGCTGAGATAGAGATTGAAATTTCACATGGCGAATGAGTTCGACGGGAAGTAGATGTGGTTCCATGGGTTCGACTCTGCCTAGCGGACGAACGCCGAGAACTCTTCGACAGTGAGTCCAGCCGCCTTGATGATCGAACGCAGTGTGCCGCGGTCGAGCTCACTGTGCATCGGGATAGTCAGCGGTGACCGGCCGGCGCATTCGAGACGCACGTGACTTCCGCGCTGGCGCGTCTGCATGTATCCGAGGTGCCCAAGAGCGGCAACGCAGTCCTTGCCGGAGACTAGCGGCGGGGCGACCAAAGCGACGCCTACGCGGCCACGGTGACGTCTACCAATTCGCCACTTGGCTTATCGCCTGATTCCAAGCAGAGCGCGATGGCCTCCGAGATATTCACCAGCGCCTCTTCGCGCGTCTTGCCCTGTGAGACGCAGCCCGGAAGGACCGGGCACTCCGCCACGATCCAACCGTCTTCGCCGGGACGCAAAACAACGGGCAGCGTGCTCATTCCTCTGCCGAGACTAGCACCACAAGAGTAGGCTCTCCAGCGCTCGCGGCGCTGATTATGGATGGGAGCGGTTCGTTCCTACCATCGTAGCCCCGACCTCGAGCACGAAATTCACGCAGGTCAGGAACCTGGCGGTTTGAGCCACCGAGCGCACCTCGACTGTCAGCTCCTCATCGACCCTGACGCGCACGGGGTGCGTCGGGTCCGCTCGAGGGCTGTATCGCCTCGTCGAGGGGTAGTGGCTGGCTCACCCGGCAAGCATAGCAGCGTCCGAATCCGTTTCCCCCCAGTTACCCAACACCCCGTGACCCGGCGTCACCTTGGGTCTCCTTCCATCGGGGAAGCCGACCCAATAACCGCGGTTTTCGTATGGATCGAGCATGAGCAGGCGCCCTCTGTGATGGCAGCCGTCGAATCTGCCCGCCGCGACGATAAGAGACCGAAAAAATGAGAGTCCCCGGCAACCCGAATGCCGGGGACTTTTTCGCTTTGTGGGTACGCTGCTCACGCCGTGAGCCCGCGCGCACGCGCAAGGTGGCCGCCTCGATGTCTCGTACGACGAGCACAGCATCCAGCGGAGCACGCGGTAGCCAGCGCGAGCCAGCACTGCGTCACGGCGCTCGTCCGCGCGGGCCTGCTCGGCGTGGTGCCGCCATCGACCTCGATCACGAGCCGCTCCACGGACGCCAAGAAGTCAGCGATGAAGCGGCCGAGCAACGGCACTTGGCGACGAACACGGGCGCCAGCCGCCGCCCGCGAATGCGAGCCTATAGAAGCGCTTCTGACGGTGTGAGCGAAGCGCGCATGCCGCGGGCGCGCTCTTCGAGGAGCGCCACGCGCGAGCTGTTGCGATTGCGATACAAGGGCTTGTTGTCGGTTCGAGTCATGCCAACCCAAGGCGCAGGCGGCGTGACAGCCCCCGACTTATTGAGACGACAAGGACTGGGCTGGCGCGGCGCGTGCAAGGGCCGATCTCGCCAGACGAAGTGCGACGTGCAAGCCCCAAGTCAACCTCGGGTATCGGGTGGGGGCCGCGGAGAGTGTAGGCGTAGTAGTATCCTTTCGGTTCCGTCGCGTGTCTCTCCAGTATGACCGACCAATCTGAGTCGAATTCCTCCAGGCTGGGCCCGAGCGAGCCTTTGCCGGGCGCCGTAGGGCAGAGCTGGCGCAGCTTTCTGGACGTGTGCGAGCCGCTGCGGCCGGAGCTGTATCGCTACTGCCGCTACCTGACACGGAGCCCGTGGGACGCCGATGATCTGGTGCAGGACACTTTGGCGCGCGCCTTCGTGACGCTGGCCTGTGTCCATCAGGAGCTGGAAAACCCGCGGGCCTGGTTGTTCCGCGTGGCGTCGAACGTGTGGCTGAACCGCGTACGCGGCGGACGGGAGCTAGCCATGGAGGCGCCGCTTGGCCCCGATGCCACGGAGGCGCCCCAGGCTGAGCCCCGCGCGACCCGCGAAGCTGCTGGCACTTTGATCGGGCGGCTCGCGCCGCAAGAGCGGGCCGCGGTGGTGTTGAAGGACGTCTTCGACCTAAGCCTCGAGGAGATCGCCCAGACGCTGGCGACCAGTGTTGGCGCGGTGAAGGCGGCGCTACATCGCGGCCGCGGTAAGCTGATCGCGCCCGACGAAAGCTACTCCGTCGCGCCCGCGCCGGCCGTGCTCGATGCCTTCTGCAGCGCCTTCAACGCGCGCGATTTGAACGGCCTGACGGCGCTGTTGCTCGATGCGGTCGTGCTCGAATTTCCCGGACTTTCGATCGAGTATGGTGTCGAAGCGGCTCGTCGCGGTTCGCTTTCGGGCGTGTTGTTCGGCGATCCGTCGGGCGATCGCTCGGGTATCGGTCGCGCTTACCGGCAGGGGCTGCAGGCGCGGCCGCCGTTGCTGGAGCTGCGCATGCACCGCGGCGAGCCCCTGCTGCTCGGTTGGTTCGCCCACGACGACGGCGAAGCCGTGCGCGCCATCTCGCGCGTGTCCGTGGCAGAGGAGCAGGTTGCGCACATTCGCACGTACCTGCAATCACCAGAAGTTTTGACTGAGATCTGCGCCGAGCTCGGCGTTCCGTTCCGTTCGAGCGGCTATCGCTACTGGTGAGCCATGGCTATTCCGACGGACAGCGTCTGGCGTCCGCTCACCGGAGAGGGTGACGTGCGCGTTCTGAAGTACTCGTGGGGGCCGGCGAGCGCCAACGCGCTGGCCGTTAGGTTGGGTGGCAAGGGCTGGCTCGTGGTCAGTCCACCGCGCGGCGCACCGGCCACGGTGCACGACCAGCTCGCGGATGACGGAGGCGTGGTCGCGCTGTTAGCGCCGAATGCCTACCACTACCTGGGACAGTCCGAATGGCGTCGGCGCTTTCCGGCCGCAACGAGTTGGGCGCCCCAGGGCGCGCTCCGGCGGCTGGCCACGAGGTCGCAGCAAGCGTTCGGCAAAGCGGAGGAGCTGGCGCACGAGCTTCCACCAGGCCTGGCGTTGGTCTTTCCGGACGGACAGAAGAGCCCGGACACCTTGCTGCGGGTGACGACCGCAAGCGCCGAGGTCGTGTGGTGGCTCGGCGATCTCTTCTCCAACACGACGCGCGCCGATCAAGCTTGGTGGTTGCGGCCCCTGGCCCGGCTGGGCGGAAGCGGACCTGGCTACCGCCGCAATTCGCGGCCCGAACTGGTCTACGTGAGCCAGCGCGCGTCCTGGCTGGCTTCGGTGAGTAGTGCGCTCGCCGCGCACCCCCCGACCCTGGTCGTGCCCGCCCACGGTGACCCAGTCACCGACGACGTTGCGGTCCGTACGACACGGGTTCTCGCGTGAGCGTTGTTGCGGCGCGTGGCCTCTTGTTTGCTGGCCAGTGGCCGCGCCACGATACCATAGCGATCTCCTCCCTGTCGGTGAAAACGAGGTACCGAGTCGACCGCGGTCCTAAAGTGACGGATGGCATGCCGCCACCTTGCCGAACCAACGAGCACCAACCGCCGCCGATACTCCAGAAATCGACGCAGCATCCTCGGTCGTCTGGCCCGCCACGATAGCGCTCCAGAAATGCTGCCGCGCAGCGCGCCCGCCCGCCGTCGGACGACCGGGCGAACGCATCGCGGGGCGCCCCGACAGCATCGACTTCCTCCGCGTGACTTTCCGCATCGCAAGACCTCGTCGTTCTCAAGGTGTTGCTTCGACCGCTTGAATTCACCGACTCGAAAACCGCAGTTTTCGTGTGGTTCGCGCATGAGCAGGCGCCCTCTGTGATGGCAGCCGTCGAATCTGCCCGCCCCGACGATAAGAGACCGGAGACAGCGCTTCTGGACCTCCTTGAGCGCGCCAAGCACCGCTTGCCGTGACGGCGTGCGGAGCAGCTGTTTTATTGATGGTCACTCAGCGCGCGCTGGAGGGCGTAGCCTTCGGCGGCTCACTGCGACCGCTCCGCGGGGGAATCACGCGCACCCGCGAGGTGCGTCGCTGGTTCGCGAGCGCCCCTCCCATCACACTGAACTGCATTTTTGTGCGCACTCGCGTGCGCACGAAAGTGCGCTCGCGCCGACTTGCCGGGGCCGAGAACGGCCATTTCTTCGGGCGTTCTCGGCTGACTTCGCTCACTCGCTTCTTGGCATGTTCGCTGCACAGAGGCTGCCACTGGCTGTGAAGGGGGCGACATTGACAGCCAGCTCGCTGTTCGCTTCGAGAAAGGATTCGTTCAATGAGAAACCGGGGTTCAGTACTGGTCGGCATCATTTCGTGCGCGGGGTTTCTCGGCTGCACGTTGCAGACTGGCTCATCAGCAGACCAGACTGAGGAATCGAACGTCGCGAGCACGACTCAGGGGCTTATCGGCGGCTGGGCAAAGGGGACATGGACGTGGTCCCAAGGCCAGCCGCCACAGGTGATGGAGTCGGCGAGCGATCATGTTTGTGTGCTGACCGCGTTGGGCGGTCACTTTGCGGGCGCTGGTGAGTGGGTCCGAGTCAGTCTGACCCCCGATGGCAACAACTGGGAGTTGAACGGGAATTCATCGCAAAGCGGCGTCTTTGGCGAAGCGGTCTGTTTTCCCTTGAATCAGTTCTTTGGCGGCATCAAACCGTTCTACAGCAACGAGACAGTCGCATACGCTTGGTCGCGCGGGAGTGCGACGAGTCAGGCCAAGGGCGGCGGCTGTCAGCAGGCCCAGGTCAACGTCGGTCTTGGCACGGATTTCGGCTTCATCGAGGGGATGCAAGGCGAGATGGCCGGCGGCGGGGAGTTCAGTCAGGCAATCCCGTCTCCGAGCGTGAATACCATCAATATCCTACGCTCTCAGATCTGCACGAAAGGCGAACACTACACCTACGGGCGCTGGTTGAGGGCGAACCCCTATCAGTCCTTTCTCGCCAAGTTCATAGATGGCAAAGTAGACGCAAACGGCAACCCCGTGCCGGGTGACCTCAACGCGACTAAAGAATTTCGAGTCACATTTGAACGCGGCAGCAGCAACCGGGTATGGGCTACTACCAATCCGCTGGTGCCGACCAACGCCGCGATGTGCGCTTTTACTACCATCTCAGGCAAGTTCTTCGGTGAAGGAGAATTTGCCAGGATTGCTCCGAGTCCCGATGGCTCGAAGTGGCAACTGAGCGTCAGTATGGGCGCCGGCTCTAATTACATCAGCGCGGGTGTCCGCTGCTTCTCCCGGTTTCAATAATCCGGAGCCAAGCGACGCGCGGGCCGGGCAAAGAAGGAGTTGCTGGGCGGGGGCGAACAGGGCGTCCAGCTCCGCGCCAGTCTCCCCTTCCCAGCGATCGAGCTCCCGAAATGCATCCGCAGCTGATCGTTTCCTTCGGGTGTCACGAAGCGCGTCGCGCAGTCCTCCGAAGGGAGGCGAGCACGCACGGCCGCCACGCGATGCACCACACGAGGAGCAGCCCATCTGCCCGCCCCGACTGAAATAGAGAAGAAGCGAACCGGGTTTTCAGGTCCGTCGGGATGAAGGCGCTCCGTCAGGGGTCGTCCAGATCTCGGCGGGCGGCGGCCGTAACGCTGCGAACCACGCGTTGCGCGAAGGCCATGTCGAGCGAATCCACCGTGTCCTGCCCTTGCTCGCAGTGGTAGTGCGGGTTACGAAAGTTCGCGGTGTCCGTCAAGAGCATTCCCGGGTAACCCTCATCCCAGAACGCCGAATGGTCCGACCGGCGGAGCTCGCTCAAGGCAGGATCGGTGAGGCGGTCCAGCGGTAGCTCGAACAGCACCGTCGGCAGGCCCTCTGCTTGCGCCGAGCCGACCCAACTCTCGGCGAATCCATGGCTCGTCGAGTCGAGCACCGCCAGCATGAAATCTCCCCGAAAATCGTTGGCCTCGATCTGCTGCACTTGCGTCGGAAACACCGCTTTCAGCCCCTGCGGCAGGCGTTGGGAGCTTGCCTCGTTGCTGGCGTACGCGATGCCATCGAATACGACGGTGCTGACGATCCTCTCGCCTCGCTCGCGCGCACGCTGCGCGTAGGCATGTGAGCCAGTGGTGGACTGATCGTCGCTCCGGCGCTCCTCCTCGTCCCAGCAGGCTGCCACCAGGGTGCGAGCTCGTGGTTGCGTGGCGAGCAGCCGGGCCGCCTCGAGCACCGCGGCGACCCCGCTGCCGTTGTCGTCGGCTCCGGCGCAGCCCTCGATGTGATCGTAGTGCGCCGAGAGCAGCACCTGCTCATCGGGGACGCTGGTCCCGCGCCGCAGCCCAATCACGTTCACGCCAGTTCCGTACGCTTGCCGCTCGACCTCGTAACCGAGATCCGTCAGCCGCTCCGCGCAAAAATCCTGCACCGCTTGCCAGTGCGCCGAGCCCGGCGTGCGTTCGCCCTGGATGAACGTCAAATCGGCGACGTACGTCCCGTTGTCCCCGCCGTCAACCGCCCCGGCATCCGGAACGGCATGTACCGCCTTGTTTCCACACCCCGCCATCAGCGCAACGCCTATCCAAAACCCTCGCACGTACCTCTTCACCTGCATGCTCGTCGTCTCCTTGCGTACCCTTCTTCACCGCTCCGCCCGCAAACCTTCAAAAAGAAGGCGCGGCTTGGCAGGAATGCTCGAAACGCGACGAGTGCCAGCGCGTCTTCGGCGCGCGCAGCGAGGCAGGATGTGACGTACGCTTCGACAGCAACCGCACTTTTTTCGAACGATGCTGTCTCGAGCGACGGAACGACGAAGTCACAAGGCCGTTCTGAACGGCCCACGCCCAGCGTGCGGCGTTTGGGACATGGATTGTGCTTGTGTCTCGACGACAGCCGACATCGCGCGCGATTCTACGTTGCGCGCGTTGGGCATGTCGGTTGAAGGCCGCTTTGATGATCGAACGCAATGTGCCGCGGTCGAGCTCACTGTGCATCGGTATTCGCTCCGCGACGCCGAAGGCTGCGTCGTCTGCGACGTGGCGCGTGACCATCAACACTCATGCAAAACCACTTCGTGCACCAAGTGGTTTTCGAAGCTCTCAGCCCGTCATTTTTGGCCCTTGGTCCCGAAAACGCACAACGCGCGGGTCGGCAGCTGAATGGGCCGGCCGCTTCATTCATATTGGATGCTGACAGCCGCCTTGTGATCCGGAGTCATCGCCTCTGTCAGCGTCCCGAGCAGGACATTCCAGCCGGTGACCGGCGCGAGAGATTCCAACGGATGGTGCCGCTACGCGCTCGCACGGACGCCGGGTAGCTCCTGGTGCGCACCGTGCGGCCTTCCGGCACACGGGAGGCGCACCACGAACCGAGTGCCTTCGCCCACTTTGGTGTCGAACGTGATGTCCCCGCCGTGCTTCTCCTTGACGATCGACCAGACCAGCGCGAGCCCCTGCCCGGTGCCCTTGCCAACCTCCTTGGTAGTGAAGAACGGTTCGAAAATGCGCGCCTGCGCAGACTCCGGGATGCCGGTGCCGGTGTCGCGAATCGAGATCAGCACGTCCTCGCCCTCGAGCCGAGTTTCGATCGCGATGACGCCCCGGTTCGTGGTGCCCTTCACGGCGTCGCCGATGGCGTGTGCCGCGTTCACGATCAGGTTCAAAACGACCTGGTTCACCTCGTTGACGTAGCAAGTGACCGGGGGGATGTCGCCGAAGCTGGTGCGAACGTCTGCGACTTGCTTGTACTCATTTCCGGAGATGGTCAGGGTGTTTTGAATGGCCCGGTTCAGGTCCGCGGCGATCATTTCCGTCTGGGGGGGGTGGGCGAACTCCTTCATCGAGCGCACAATCGTCGCGACGCGCTCGAGCCCTTCCAGGCAGCGCGCGAACGCCGCGGGTACATTTTCAATCAAGTACGGCAGATCGGCTTCGCGCTGGGCCAAACTCGCAGCTTCCAGCGCGGCGGTGAGCGCTTGCCGGTCGCGGCCTGCCTCTACTTCGCGCTGCAGCGCGCCAAATTTGTCGACCACCACCAGCAAGTCGCGCGCGGCTTCGCCGAGGAAGTACATGCTGTCGTTCACGAACTGAATCGGCGTATTGATCTCGTGCGCGATCCCCGAAGCGAGCGTTCCCACGGCCGCCATTCGCTGGGCTGCCACGACCTCGACCTGACTTCGTTTCAGCTGCGTCACGTCTTGTGAGATGATTACGGTGCCCACGATCTGCCCCGCGCTCCACATCGCTCCAAGGTGTGATGCATACCAGGTCTCGATGCCGTTCGTGGTAGTTCGCGACTCTAGCACCTGCTGTTCGCCGGTCTCGAGCACTGCCTGGATCTGCGCGTCGAACCGTTCACGTGACTCGAGCGACACGTGCTCGAGCACATTGGTTCCAATCAGGTGCTGCGAGCCAACCGGCGACGCCTTGCGGTTCGCAAACTCCACCAGGCCGCTGCGGTCGACCGCCACGATGAAGCCTGGAACGCACTCGAGAACTGCGTCGAGCCGCCCGCGAGCGTTCGCCAGGTCATGGAAGGCGACCTCGAGGCGTTGCTTGTGGCCTTCGGCTTCGTCTCTGCGTTCGCGCGCTTCACGCAGGCTGCGACCGAGCCAGCCCGCGACCAGGGACACGATCGACCCAGTGATCGTCACGCCCAGAGCGTCGTGGACCGACGACCAGTCGAGGTGACCCGCAGAAACCGACCCGGCCAGCAGGATCGAGCCGCCAAAGGCCAGGGTCACGACCTGGCCCAGGAGCGCGTCGCCCCGGAAACAGCCCCAGAACACGCCCTGCGCCACGACCATGATCTCCGCGGGGAGCCACAAGGCTTCGAAATACCCGCCGCGGGTCAGATACAGCAGCACGGCGATCGGCAGCGAGACGAACGTGCGCACGGCCTCGGTCAGGTAAATCCGTTTCGTGTGCTTACTCAGCTGGCTCAGCGCGACATTGACGACTGGCAGCGACCACATCAAGAGCGCCGTGACGACGGCCGCCTTGCCTTTCACGGCCGCAACGGTCGCAAACACCGACAACGCGACGGTGATCGCCCCGAGCACCGCATCACACAGGTCGAGGACCTTGTTTCCGTCCTGCAACAGCTCGGCGTGAGGGGTGACCGCGCGCGCTTCCTGGCCTGCGGCCCCGCTGCTCTTGGCGAGAGCGGATAAGTTGGCCGCGTCGTGATTGGCGCTCACTCAGCCGGAGAACGGCCAACCTTCGAGGATCTTGCGCCTGCCTTCATGACGCACATTTCGAGCCCAATTCGTGGGATCTGCAAGCTGCCAGGCTACATCCCTCGAGCGCTCGAGAGGTCCTGACGAGCGATGTTCAAGTAAGATGGCAGCTTTTCTAGAATCCCCGCACGAGCAGCAAATGCTACGTCGACCCCGGCCAGAGGCTCGTCAGCGCCCAGTGACATCGACTCCACGAGCGTCGTCGCGACGTGGATTGTCGCCATCAGCTCGAGCGGGCATCGAGCCGGCGCGGCGTTGGGCGCGTGTTGGTACGCAACCGCCTCGACCAACTCCAGGGGCAAACCCCAGGTCCCCAGCAGGTATGCGCCAATCAACGCATAGCCTGGGCCCGTCCCCTCTGCCTCGACGACGTGCCAAGGTTTGCGCGCCCCGACCGAAGCCGAAACGATCCGCTTGGCGCACTCAGGGGCCTGGAGGGCGAGTAGCATCATGCCCAAGTTGTGGAGTAGCCCCGCGGTGAACGCGAGCTCGGCGTTCTTCGGATCAGGAGCCAAGCGTTTGGCGAGGCGGGCCACCGAGATGGCACGCTGCTGCAAGGCGTCGGCCAGTTCCGCTCCATTCTTGGCCTGATCCGACGCGACGAATGCGTGCGCTCCTTGAGCCAGGGCCGTCAAGAGCTCGACCCCGAGGTACTTGATGGCCGCTTCGACCGTGTTGGTTTGCGTGGGTAGTCCAAAGAACGCCGAGTTCGTCAGCTGGAGTACCTTGGCAGCCAGCGGAGGATCTCGCTTTACGATCTCGGCGATGCGCTGACTGCTCACATCGGTGCACTCGATCGCGTGGCCCAGCTCAGCGACCGTTCGCGGCAACGAAGGCAACGCACCGAGCTCGCCGACCATGCTGCGGACCGAGTCGTTGTCCACGAGGTCCTGCAACGCGCAGAGCCGCTCCAGGGTGGTGCGCAGCACGAGGGGGTCGCACGGCTTGCTCAGGAATTGATGTGCGAGCGGGATCGCTCGCAGGATCGTATCGCGATTGGCTTGGCCCGACAGAATGAGTCTCACCGTCCGAGGACAACGCTCACGCACGAGACCGAGCAGAGCCGCGCCATCGGTGCCCGGCATCTGCATGTCGGACACCACGATGTCGAATGGTTCTTTCTCCATTTCAGTAAGAGCCGCTTGGGCCGAGCTGACGAACACCATCGCCCACTGACGGCGGTGTCTTCGCAGGTTGTCCCGCAAGCCCTCGAGCACTTGAACTTCGTCATCGACGAACAGAATGCGCTTCATGGCGGTCATGATTCAGCCGAGTGGCAATCGGATCTCGAAGGTCGTGCCTTGGCCGCGCTGGCTTTCGAAGCTGAGCTGCCCTCGATGCTTCTCGACGATGACCGAGCGCGCGACGCTGAGTCCTTGCCCGGTGCCGCGGCCGACCTCTTTCGTCGTGAAGAACGGGTCGAAGACCCGATCTTGAATCGAGTCGGGGATGCCCCCACCGGTGTCACTAATCGCGATCACGGCCGAATCCCCGTCTCTTCGCGTTCGCACCCGGATCAGTCCTTTTTCCCCGTGCTTCGCGTGGTCGGCGATGGCATGGGCGGCGTTGATGACGAGGTTCAGCACGGCTTGGTTGATTTCGCCGGCGTGGCACGTCACCTGTGGCAGCTCGCCGAATTCGGTTTCGAGCTCAGCCACGTACTTGTACTCGTTGCTTGCTACCGTGAGCGTACTCTGTACCGCTTGGTTGAGATCGACCGGCTCCATTTGTCGTTGGTCCGGATGCGCAAAGACCTTCATCGAGCGTACGATGGCCGTAATTCGTGACAGCCCTGCCAAGGCACGCTCGATGGCCATCGGAAGGCGTGCGACGAGGTACGGCAAGTCAGCCTCCTGCTCGGCAGCGTTTAGCAACGCGAGGGTATCCGGCGTGAGCTCACCAGAGCTGAAGCCCGCCTGCGCCGCCTGATATTTCTCGATCAGCGACAATAGATCCCTGGTGGCATCACGGACGAAGTAGATGCAGTCGCTCACGAACTGAGTCGTCGTATTGATCTCGTGTGCAATGCCCGAGGCCAACCGGCCGATTGCCTCGAGCTTCTGCGCTTGCCGCAACTCCGCCTCCAGCCGACGATGTTCGCTCAGATCCCGCGCGACACAGATCAAGCCAGCTGCCTCACCGGCTGCCGTGCGGAGCAGCGAAATGGAGAGCGATACGGCGATCTGCTTGCCGTCTTTGTGAAGTAGTTGCGGGTCCTGGCCGGGGTTCATGCTCGTCCCGTCACTAGCCCCACGTTCGGCTCGCGTCAGCAAGGCCGCGAAGCGAGCGGTCCCGAGGATGGTGTCGAGCGGGTTGCCTACGAGCTCGTCTTCTCGATAGCCGAGTGTCATGCACGCGGCGCCGTTGGCCGCCGTGATTCTGCCATCCGGGCTGCAGACCAAGACCGTCTCGCCCAGCGAGGCGAATATATTCGCGAGACGGCTCTTCTGATCGGCCTCCACGGCCAACAACCGACGAATACTTGCGGCCATCTCGGCAAATGCCTGCGCGAGCTCATCGAGCTCGTCGTCTGAACGCCCCTCGGAGGTGAAGTTGAAATCTCCTTCCCCCACGCGAATCGCGGCGTCGCGCAAGCGGAAGAGCGGGCGCGTGACTCGAATTCCGATCCCGGTACCCAGCGCGACCCCGAGCACCGCAGCGGCCAGCGCAATCGCGAGCAATGCATGACCCTCGCGCTTGCGAGCGGCTTCGTTGTCGGCAGTAGAACGCAAGCGAATGTCGTCGGAAAGCTGGTACACGCCATCCGATAGGCCGTCCATCGCCGCTTCGTAGGCCTCGAAGGACGGTCCATCCACGTGCCCGTGCAGCTCGTACACTTCGAACATGTGCCGCGCATCTACTTGGGCTCGCTGTAGCGACTGGCCGAGCCCCAGGAGGACGGCATACTCTTCGTCACGGATGTCCGACTGGGCCAACAGCTGACGCCGTACGACGTCGAACTTCTCGAGCTTGGCCAAGCACGCTTCTTTCTCGGCTCGCTTGCCGGATAGAACGTATCCGAAGCCCTGTTCTGCGGTGGTGGTGGCCATCGCGGCGAGACGATCCGCGATGCGGTCCGTTTCGTTGTGCTGCGCTACGACGATCTCCCCGCGCTGCTGCAGCCAGCGAGTGGACCAGACGTTGATCGATGTCAGCACCAGCCCAACGGCGAGGAAGGTGAGTACCAGCTTGCCTCGCAACTTGAGGCGCACTCCGAACACGCGCCGCATCAGATCCCTTGAGCTAGTCGAGCCCGCACGCTAGCTTCGGTCGCGCTCTTGATCCGCAACGCATCGTGGACGACGCGGCGGAGCTCATCCGGTTCGATCGGCTTGCTCAGGAAGCGATAGAGCCCGTCATTGATCGCTCGCGTGGCTGCGCTGAGGCTCGCCTCACCGGTCAACATGATGCGGATCACGCCCGGATAGCGTTCGTGCACGATGGCCAAAAATTCGGATCCCGAAAGCTTTGGCATGCATTCGTCGGAAACCACCACGTCGATGTGTCGGGTTTCGAGGAGCTTGAGTGCGTCTGCTGCCGACAGGGCGGTAATGACCTCACACGGTTCGCGCCGGAAAGCGTCGCGAAATCCTTCGAGGATATTGCGTTCGTCGTCGACGAAAAGAACTACCGGACGCGCCGGGGCACTCATAGAAGTCTGCGCCATGGGCTCGGCCTTCCCTCTCGATGTTCCCGCGATGTCTTCGCGTTCTCTTTCGGCAGGCCTCTCGAAGGATGGAGCGGCCAGCCCGCGCGAAACTTCAGCGTCGCCGAGGTCGGCCAACGGATGTTCGGCGAACCGCGCGCAGGAATTGCGCTAGCAAGGCTGGCCACGGTGCTCGTGTGGCCGCAGAGACTGCCAAATCCGAACGCCGCGCACAAACGCAATACCGACCGCTGCGGATTACCTGCCGCTGAGCGTCAGAGTCGTGGGCTGCCCGCCGCGCGCGGTTTGCCCAGCCCTACACTGGGCCCAACGGGTGTCGCACTAGGCGGAGCGCGCGTACCACTCCACGACCTTGGGGTGGCCTTGGACGGCTCGAAAGAGCGCCTCGAGCTTCGGGAACGGCGCAAGCACGTCGGTCGGCACGTGATCGAGCGCGCCCTTTTTCAGCCAACCGATCACGACGAAGAGTTTCACATCCGCGACGCTGATCTGGGCGCCGCCGGCGTACGGCCCGATGATTTGCTGCTCGGTGTTGGCAGCCCAGCTCCGAATGGGCCCGGCCACGAGCTCGGCGCGGCGGCGCTCGAGCTCGTCTGGGTCGGCGATTCCGAACGTGTTGCCGATAGCGGCGCGCAAATCCTCCGCGGCGCACAAGAGCGACTCGAGGCGTAGCGCCTCCCAAGCGTCCTTCGGCAAGAGCCCGTGCTCGCGACCGACGTAGCCGAGGATGGCGTTGGACTGACTGACCGCGGGCTTTCCCTCCGCCTCGAAGAGCGGCAAGCCGCCGAACGGTGTGAGCGGTTTGAGCGCGAGCCAAGCGGTGCGATCGAGGCGATGGTCCTCGAAGTCGACGCCGGCCACGAAGAGCGCCAAGCGGCACTCTTCGCCGCGGCTCGTGGGAGCGTCGAAGTAGGTGAGCTTCAGTTTGGTCATGGCGCCTAGTGTAGTACAGAGGCGCCCGAGCAGAAGCGACCCAGCTCGATCGCTTTGCCCAAAGTGGAGCTCCGGCCAGCACGGTCTTGCGCGGTTTGTTGTTCGCGCGCGGCGTGACGACCCCGCACGGGGGCCAGAGCGGCGCTGAAGCCCGTACTGGTTGGCAATGGGCGGCGCCGTGCCGTATGAATCTCGGGTGAGTGTGGGTTCCAATTCGGGAAAGCGCCGGCACCTCGGCGCGGGCGATCCCGCGGCGGTGCAGACGGCGGTAAGCTACCTGGCTGCCGCGTTCGGCGTGGCGTCTCAGGGGACGTCGTTCGAGCTGTATCGCGAAGGCTTGCGCCACCAGGTGCGGGTCGTCGTTTATAGGTCGTTCGCGCTGCTGATTGTCGAGCTCGATTGGCGTCCCGGCCTCCAAACGCCCGATGGGCGCCTCCTCACGCTTCCGCGGCGCGCTTTGGCGCCGCGTCCGGCGTTGATGGGTGAGGCACGGAGTGCCGAACAAGCGCGCAGCATCCCGCGGGAATGCGAGCACGTACGACCGGACAGCGACGCTCACAGCGAGTAGCAACCAATCCAAGGACAATTCATAAGTGGCTTCCCGCCGTTTGCTGGAGCCCACGGCGACCTATCCCACCGGCACGAGTCGCTTCGCGCGGAGCGCTTCGACTGCAGAGCCGATCATCCTCGTGGTCAAAGAATCAGTGAGATCACGTGGACGCGGAAGACGTTGGAGATAGGTCTCTACAGTTATTCGCGACCGAGCTGGTGCTTGATTCACCACTAAGTCATGGCCAATGCTTGAGTCATTGGTAATCCTTTTTGTAGTTCAAGTGGTCGCGCGGACTCGTTCGAGATCGACCTCGGCACGCAGGCTGTCGATGTCTCTGCCGACTGTCGCAACTGCCAACGTCCGCCCGTTCCGTCGATAGCTGACGCGGTAGTCGCGCTGCGCCAGATCGCCGTCTACCTCGAGCTCGTCCCAACGCTCGGCGTGGCCCACATAGCAAATCGACACGTCGTACTGGCGCGTCCAAAAGAACGGCACCAGCTCGCAGCGCTGCTCTTTGCCCAGCATATTGCGCGCCGCGATCTGACCGTGGCGCTGCGCTACGACCCAATGCTCGACACGGATTTTCTCGCCGCTGTGTGGGTCAGGCCAACGTGCGATGTCACCGGCCGCGTAAACCCCCGGGACGCTCGTCTCGAGGTACTCGTTCACGACAACGCCTCGGTCGAGGGTGAGCCCCGCAGCCTCCGCCAGTGCAATGTTCGGTCGCACGCCGATCCCGGCGACCACCAGATCCGCTGGCACTCGCTCGCCATTCGAGAGCGTCACTGCGTCCGGCTCCACGGAGCGAACGGTTTGCCCGAAATGAAATTCGACACCGTGCGATTCGTGGAGGGCACGGGCAAAATCTCCGAGTTGCGATCCGAGGACACGCTCCAGTGGCCGCGATTCGGGCGCGACGACGCGCACCTGCAAGTTGCGCTTGCGAAGCGCCGCCGCCGTCTCCAGGCCGATGAAGCTAGCGCCGACGACCACGGCCTGCTTCGCCCTGGCGCAGAGCTCGATGATGGCGCCGCAATCTTCCACGCTACGCAAGGAGTGCACGTGCGGTAGCTCGGCGCCGGGAACGCCGAGCTTCACCGGATCCGCACCGGTTGCTAGGAGCAGCCGGCTGTAAGGGTACTCTTTGCCGCCTTCGAGCACGACGGCGCCGCGGGCGATGTCGATGCGCGTGACGCGCGCGCCCAACACGAGCTCGATCCGGTGCTCTTCGAAGAACCCAGCGGGACGCAGCGGGATCCACTCGTCTGGCACCATCCCTGCCAAATAGTGTTTGAAATTCGGCCGATCCGAGGGCGGTGACGGCTCGGCGCTGAGCAGCGTCAGCTTACCCGAATAGCCCTCGTTCCGCAGCGTTTCGGCTGCGGCATGGCCGGCGGCCCCACCGCCAACGATCACGATTGGGCCTTGAGTGGCCGGTCTGGTCATTTGTGCGGAGCGCTTGCGCTCGGCTTTGCCGATAACGTACAGGCGATCACCGCGGTTCTCGAGCGCCCAGGACTTCACGGGATCGAGCGCAGGCGGCGTCAGCACTTCACCTGTGCGAAGACAGAACTCCGCGTGGTGAAGCGGGCAACGGATCGCGCCTCCCACAAGGATGCCTCGAGCCAAGTTACCACCGTAGTGCGTGCACTTGGCACTCACGGCAAAGCACTCCCCCGCGTCTTTGGCGATGACAACCGCTTCACCGTTGGCGTGCCCCAAGAGCAGCTCGCCGTCATTGAGGCGCGCAGGCTCGAATCCCTGTGTCAGATCAGGACCGGTCAGGCTTTGTGCTTCATCGGCCATGTGACGTCTCTGTGTTCCCGGCCTTCGTACCGCCCATTGCCGCGACGACCACGCTTGCGACCTCTTTGGGCCTTCCTGCAGACAGTAACTTGTAGGGTTTCATCTCTGGACCTCCTGAGTACGGAGCTCCAGAGCACGGCTCGTGCCAACGGTAGAGCGTAGAACCACAGCGTTTTGGCCGTGGGCGATTCCGGCGATTGACCAATACTTGGTCTACATGCGCAATGCATGGCACGAGCTTTGTCTCGCGCCGCGCTCGGCGTGACATGCCGCAGCGCTGGCTACTCTCGCGCGTGAAGCGACGCAGTGTCTGCCGTCAATGGCATGCCGCTCGCGTCCGTTTTTCAGCAATGCTGCAGCGGCAGTCGCTAACGAGACAATGTGTTCACGTCCGCGTAGGCATGCTGCGCTCACTCCGCGCCCGATTCCGTGACCGCGCTAAGCTTCGAATCGAGCACGCTTCTAGGGCAATCACCGTGACGCTCCATCTGTGCCCTGCCCGTCTTGACGTAAGCGTGGGTCGACCAAGTTACAATCGCCACGAAGTGCCCAAGGCGAACTCATCAGTGATGAACGCCCGCGTTTGGCGAACTTTCGCGCGTCACTACAGCGCGCAGCAAATATTCAGAGTTTGCACGCCGCTCGCTCGACTTGGGCGAGCGGCCGCCTAGATCAGTTCAGAGAGGGCGGTCGTGCTCGAGAAGGGCTGGGAGGATTGGCAAGCACACGCGCGCTCGAGCGCCTCTACGCTCGACACGCCACTGGCGGTTTCCTCGCCGTTGCCACGGCGGCTTACCCAATCATCGTCGAGATCGTGAAGCGCTGGACGCTGCGGGGCGCGTTCACCTGGATTCGTCACCCAGCGCGAAGCAACGCCCGTGCGTGGCGTGCCATTATACGGCTCTCATCCGCGGGAACGATCAACACATATCCGTCATCGGCGGGTGCTCCTCTGCTCAGGAAAGGACGAGTTACAGCTCCCCGTCGTCGAGAATCTTGTCGATCACCGGGTGGTGTTCGATGGAACCAGCCGGGCGCATCCAGGCGACTGCTAGGACGAAGGCGATATCCAAGCCCGCGAGCAGTGCGCAAATCGCGATCACCAGCGAGCTGGTGAGTAGCGCAGTTTCGACCGCCAGCGCGGTCACTGCGAAAATCTCGACTAGGGCTTTGCCGTGGCGCCACATCTCGAGCCTCTGTTGGGTTGATGAGCGGTCATGAGCTCACGCTCAGCACTAGTTTTCCAGGTGGCCGCGCCGCGAGGCCATCGAGCATTTCGTGGGCTTTTCGGGCCTCGGCGTGCGGGAGAACCAGGCCCACGCGAGTCTTCAGCTTTCCGTCATCGAAGAGCTCCGCGATGTGGGTTAGCGCATCGGTCGTCACGTCGACCAACAGGAAACTAGCGGAAGCCCCGCACCGATCCGCGAGCTCTGCGTTCGGTTTGGCAACGGAGGAGACCAAGCTTCCCCCTCGCTTCAGCACCGCGAACGAGCGTGTCTGAACGTCACCGCCAACCGTGTCGATGACGACGTCGACTGGCTCGATCACGTCTTCGAAGCGTGCCGTTTGAACGTCGATCCCGCGCGTCGCGCCGAGACTCTTGGCATATTCTACGCCTTGCTCGACGTCCGTTCCCGTTACGTGGGCACCCGTTGCCAACGCGAGCTGGACGGCAAAGCCGCCGACGCTGCCGCCCGCCCCGTGAATCAGCACCCGCTGTCCTGACCGAACTTGGGCGTGAAACAGCATCTGCAGTGCTGTCACGGCGACGACCGGGATGGTAGCCGCTTCGACATCTGTCAACCGATGCGGCTTGGGCGCGAGCATCGACGCGCTGGCCGTAGCATATTCTGAATACGCTCCCGTGAAACGAGGGTTAGTGACCCCGTACACGGCTTGGCCAATTTGAAACCCGCGCACGGCTGCACCGAGCGCAACGATGGTTCCCGACAGATCGGATCCCAAGGTGAGCGGAAGCGGCTGCGGCAGCACGCTCTTGCCGGATCGAATCCAAGAATCCCAGGGCCCGACGCCAGCTGCGTTGACGCGCACGACGACTTCCTGGTCGCTGGGCTCAGGTCGCTCGATGTCTTCGAACGAGATGACTTCCGGCGGTCCGAAACGATGAACACGACTGGCCTTCATGGTATCCTCGTTCACATCAAGGCTGGAGGCGTCGGGGACTGGCATCGACCGCCTCGACGGCCGGCGCAGCGATGGGCAGATTGACCGGGTCGAGCGCCCAGCTCAAGGCGAAGTCGGCCACGGCCTGCCAGCCCGGTTGCCCGAGAATGAAGTGCGTCCGCCCCGAGAACTCCTTGTACGCGGTGATCGCTCGAGACTGCTGCTGGAGCTTCGCGTTTGCGCGCGTCACTGAGGGCGGCGCAACGTGGTCGAGCTCGCCGGCGATGAGCAACAAGGGCGCGCGATCGTCGTTGTGAAAATCGACGCGCGTCACCGCCCGCGGGTTCATGTTGGCGAGCGCTGCTTGGAACAAGACCCGTCCCGGTCCCGGCACCGCGTACCGCTGATAGGCGGCGAAGGAGTCTTCCGCAGACAGCGTATTCGCGAATGCGTAGTGAAACTCTTCCGGCGTCAGCGGCACGGCTTTGTGACTGTTGGCCGGGTTCTTTAGGACCGGGAACGCGGACTTGAGCGAAGCCCAGGGCAGACGGAAGATACCCTTCAACGGGGCTGAATCAATCGCGACCCCAGCTGCGCCAAAACCGTGGTCCAAGATGATCTGGGTGATAGCGCCACCGAATGAATGTCCGATTATGATTGGCGGCTCGGTGAGCTCACGAATGATTGACTCGTAGTGCTCGACAATCTCGGTAACACCGAGATGCGCAGTGGAGGATGGATCGCGACGCAACTGCTCGATATCCCCGTCCATCCCTGGCCAACTCTTTGCAATCACCTGGTGCCCGCGCGCTACGTAGCGCTCGATCCAATGCTCCCAACTGAGAGCCGTCATCCAAAGGCCAGGGATGAGCACGATGGTTCGCGATTTCGTATTGGTACTGGTCATGGACTCGGTCTCCTTGCGCCGAAGCGCGCCACTGTCGAACAAGCCAGCGAGAGAGCAGGAACCGTGCCGCCACCAGCTCGGTCCCAAAGCTCGACAGAAGTGCGCGAGAGAGCGGCTGATGCCGGCGCCAGGCAGCCGCATATGCGAGATTGCGTTGAGCACGCGGACCAGATCCTTGTCACGCTCCGCTCTCGGGTTCGGGCAAGACCCACGGGACCTTGAGGCTTCTCGCTGGCATGAGTCCGCTTCGAACACAGTCGGGGCGATAGGCACGAGGCGTGCATCGGCATCGCATCATGACTCGTCTACCCGATGCAGAATTGGTCCTAGTGCCCGGCAACACACTCATCACGAAGAGCGTGGAGGAGGGTCGCGCGCTGGCGCTGACACTCGCTCGCCACGTCATACACAACCTGCAACCGAACCTCGAAGTGCTGAAGGCCGGGCGGGAGCACTACGCAACGAATGCCAACAGCTTGATCGCCGCCGGTCACGTGGTGGCCACCGAGTTCCAGACGATCGCCGCCGCCAATAACTATTGGCGCTAGAGACTCGGCCCCGCACGTACGCGGAGGCGCTCGATGGAAACGCCGCCGAGAGCTTCCAAAACGCCGCTGGTCTGCGCTTCCAGGCGCCGGAAGAGGGCGGAGGCCTCGACGGGGCGCCCGCGTGCAGCCTCGTCCTCGAGCTCGGAAGCAGTCCGGCCGGCGGCGGTCGAAACAGCCGAAATCATGCCTGCAACTCGGTGCGCTCCCTCCCGGACCTCGGCCAGATCCTTGGCGATGAGCGCGCTTTTCACACTCTGCAGCTCGCGAGGCAGGTGAGCCTGCAATGCTTGGCAGAGCTTTTCAAGAATTGCCGCGTCGTCCCCACAGGCAGCGAGCAGTGCTTGTGCGTCAATCAAGGCCTCGTAACCGCCGCTGGCAGGCGCCGCTTTCGCCGTGACCCTGCCAATGGCCGACCAGAGGGCATCCGCGCGAACGGGCTTGGCGAGGAACTCGTCCATCCCCGCAGTGAGGCACCGCTCGCGATCTTCGCTGCTTGCGCGCGCCGTCAGCGCAACGACCGGCAGGTGGCCGCCCGCGACTCGTTCCTCCGCCCGAAGCCGGGCGATGACCTCGAACCCGTCCATGCCGGGCATGTGGAGATCGAGGAGCACGAGGTCGAATTTTTCTGAGCTTGCCAGCGCCACCGTGTCAATGCCGTTCGCGGTGATCGCCACCTCGTGACCACGGCGCTGTAAGAGCTGTCGAATGAGATCCGCATTGAACTCGTTGTCCTCCGCGACCAACACGCGCAAGAGCCGTCCGGCAGCGGACTCTTCCACGGTTGCTAGGCGCAGCAATTCCGGCGCTTGCCCAGCCATGGGAACCTCCACCATTCGCGCCGGAGCCATCTCGGTTGAGATGCCGAAGGGAGCGGCGAAGGTGAACGTGCTCCCTTGGCCCAGTTGGCTCGACACTGAGATAGTGCCGGACATCAGTGAAGCCAGGCGAGTAGCGATCGTGAGGCCGAGGCCGGTGCCCCCGTACTTGCGTGTCGTCGAGGTATCCTGCTGCGTAAACGCTTGAAAAATCAGGGCCTGCTTGTCGGGCGGGATCCCAATACCCGTGTCGCGCACCAAAAAACGGAGCGAAACCTGATCGTCACCACTGCCCGCGTCCGCGAGCTCCACAGCCACCTCGACCTCTCCCTTGGAGGTGAATTTGATGGCATTGCCCACGAGGTTGAGCAAGATTTGCCGTAGTCGGCCCTCATCGCCGAGGAGCAGCCTATTGGGCACCCGCTCTCCAACGCGCCGGGTCAGCTTCAGCCCTTTGAGGTGCGCGCGAATCGCTAGGGTTCGGAGCGTCTCCTCGAGCACCGCACTCAGAGAGAATGCCGCCGCAGCGAGCTCCAGCTTTCCCGCCTCGAGCTTCGCAAAGTCGAGCAGGTCATCGATGATTGTCAAGAGGCTGTCCGCCGCGAGTTTCGCGTTCCCAAGCCACTGGCGCTGCTCCGCGGTGAGAGGCTCGCCAAGCACCATCTCGGTCATTCCAAGAATGGCGTTCATGGGCGTGCGGATCTCGTGACTGACGTTGGCGAGAAAGTCGTCCTTCGCCCGATTGGCGGTCTCCGCGACCTCCTTTGCTCGAACCAGCTCCTCTTCGAGCTCTTTGCGGTCAGTAATGTCGACGATCGTGCCAACGAATCGCGTCGGCCTCCCGCTCGCGTTCCAAATGGCCTTTCCGCGTAGGATGTACCATCGGGGGGAACCATCCCGGTGGAGTACCCTCCCGACGACCTCGTAGCGCGGTGTCCGCCCAGACAGGTAATCGTCGAGGGCCTGACGAATTTTGCCGCGATCCTCTGGGTGCCACCGTTCCGGGTGAAACTTGCGGGATGGCAGTCCGTCACCATCGCCCTCCTGGCCATACCCCAGCGCGTCCCACAAGTTGATGGTGTAGACCGGTGCCTCGTCGATGCTGCCCTCGCGCAGATCGAAGTCGAAGATCCCTACGTTCGACCCGCGCAGCCCGAGCTGAAGGCGCTCGTTGGCGAGTTGCAACGCGGTCGCCCCCTCGGCCAGGCGGCGCTGCGTATCGTCGCGGAACACGAGAACAGTCCCCTTCCGAAGACCACCATCGTCTATAATCGGCGAGCGACGCTCGTCGATGGACACGTGGCGCCCGCTTTCTCGAAGTAGGGCGGAATGGCCCTCCACGGAGACCACCCGGTACACATCGTCGAGCGGCTCCCCCAATGCATCGGGCTGTGTCCGGCCGGTGAGGCCCTCGGCGACCGGGTTCATGAACGCCACACGACCTCGCTCGTCCGTTGCGATAACCCCATCGGCGATGCTCGAGAGCGTGAGCGCGTACTGTCGGCGCGAGGATCGCAGCTCGTCCTCGGCATGCCTGGCGGCGGTCACGTCCATGACCGCGCCGATATACTCGCGCTTCCCCGTCTCGTCGCGCACCGACGTCGCCGCGACGTGCACGTGTTTCACCTTGCCATCGGGCATGACGAGCCTAAATTCGCTATCCCAGTCGGCGTCGACCGCAAGCACGCGCTGAACTTGCTCTGCGATGCGCGCCTTGTCGTCGGGATGAACCCTCTCGAGGACGTGCGCCGGGGTCGGCTGAACGCTGCGTTCGTAACCATAAATCGTGAACGCCTCGTCGGACCAGTACACGTGTCCGGTCTCGACGCCCCATCCAAACGAGCCTGTGCGACTGAGGCGTTGCGCGCGATCGAGGTAAAGATGCGTTCGTCGGAGCTCCGCCTCGGCTTGACGTGCCGCGGTGACGTCCATGACCGAACCGATGTATTCGAAACCAGACCCGCGCTCGACGGCATGCCCGATGACGCGGACGCGCTTGCGTACGCCCGCGGCGGTGGTGATCCAGAATTCGTCGACCCACTCCTGGCTTACCTCGGAGACCACCTTCACCTGACGCTCCGAGGAAAGGCGATCCTCCGGATCCATGAGCTGCTGCACGTCGACGGTGGTTTGCTTGGTTCCGGGCTCGAAGCCATAGATCCGGCGAGCCTCGTCGGACCAGGTGATACTGCTTCCGTCGATGGGCCACCCGTAGGACCCCGTTTTCGTCAGCCGCTGCGCCTCAGCGAGATAGAGATCGGACCGCCGCAACTCGGAGTACAGGCGCGCGTTCTCGAGCGAGATAGCAGCTTGCGCGGCGAGAACGTGCAAGATGGCGATGCGGTCCGGCGTGAACGCGTGAGACGTTTCATTGTTCTCCAGATACAGCACGGCAACGATCTTGGTCTGCCTCACGAGCGGGAGACAAAGAACGGAGCGAGCCTTCGCTCGTGCGAGGTAATCGTCACTCGAGAATGGATTCGACCGCATGCCTTCGTCGAGGTTCACGATCTGCGCCGTCCGCTCGACGTAGTCGAAAATGGACTTTGGCAGCATCGCGCCCGAGACGGGCTCGTGTACGAGACGCACATCGATGTTGGATGCCTTCGCGAGAGCTTCGGCTTCCACGCGAGCGCCATCCTCGCCTGTCGTAATCAGAAGACCTCGCCGCGCTCTGGACTGCTCGACGGCGATGAGCACGACTCGTTCGACGAGCTTCTCCAGCTCGATCTCGCTCGAGATGGACTTGGACATCTCGAGCACCGTCGAGAGATCGAGCTGACCTGCGGGGCTCGCCGTTGCCGACGGTGACGCGTCAGCGGGATACTTGCGGTCTAGATCCCGGGTCTTCCCAAACGCACCCCACCGCTCGTAGCAGGATCGGGCGTTCGCTCGAAATGCGCGCGCGATCGTGAAAAGCTCGCGCGCGTCGTAAAAGCGCGCCGCGAGTTCGTAGGTGAGCGCTTCTTCGTGGACGAATCCCGTCGCGCGCGCCTTGCCGAGCGCGAGCTCGAACAGCCGCTCCGCCTCGAGCGGTCGGTCGTCGAGCCGAGCCAGCTCGGCGGCAACGATCGTCATGCGAAATCCGAAGGTCTCGGACCCGGTGTTCGCGAAGGAGGTCAGCCGGTCGTAGTGGCGTGCAACTCCCGCCCGATCGCCGTCGGCCGCGAGCGCCAAAGCGCCGTAATACTCGTACTCGGCCTCCTCGAAGAACGTATTGGCTGCCGGCGCCAGCGGAGCTGCCCTTGAAAGGGCGTGAAGCGCAGTCTCGGTTTCTCCAAACAGCACACCGGCCTGAACCTGACGAATCCAGTAGAAGCAGGCGGCGATCAAAAGACCGCCCGGCTCTTCGAGCAGACTGACCTCGGCGACCGCGCTCGTGGCTCCGCCGCGAAGGGCCTCGATCAGCGCGAGTTGCCCGAGCAGAATTTGGACAACGAGCTCGAACCCGGCCTTGCGCGCGACGATCAGTGCCGCCTCCGCCTCGCGCTGCACGCCGTCCAGCGGCTCGCCGGTAGCCAGGGCGAGAGATACGGAGTGGACGAGGCTGTACATCCGAAAAGTCTGATCGCCGCTCTCGAGAGCGAGGACGAGCGCGCGCCGCACGAGCGGCTGGCTCGTACGGAGAGGCTCTGTCCAGGGCGTGATGTGGTAGCCGACCCAGACGAGGATCCGAGACGCGAACCGACGCAGCTCGGGCCGCTCGAGGAGCAGCAAGCTGACACGACCGAACTGGAAGCCGAGCTCACGATTGCCAAGCCGCGAGAGCACCATCGGAAGCTCGGCAAAGCCCAGGATCGAGGTGTCGCAGTGGCCTAGCTCGATGCTCATGTTCGCCATATGAAGAGCACAGAGATCGTGCAAGTTCATGTCGTGATGCACCGAAGCCCCCTGCAACGCGTTCAGGACATCCATGCACGCGCGCGTGGCGCCGTCGACCATCAGTGGCAGATCGATCAATCCCTCGGGCGTCCCACTGGGCAAGCGTGCCTGCAAGAGGTCGTATTCCGCTCGCACGGACGCTTCGGGCGGACGCAGCTTCCAGTCGATTCCGAAGCGGCGCAGCTGCTCGAGACAAACATCAGTGGCTCGCTCGGCGAAGTTCAGCGTCAGGTACACGGTCGCACGCAGGCAGGTGACCGCGCATTGATCCGTGCGGCTCGCGGGGCGGCTCGCAAGATCTGCCAGCTTGACCTCTGCCGCCGACGGCTCTCCCGTCATGTACTGGCAGTTCGCCCACCGAAGTGTGATCGCGAACGCGAGATCGGGGCTGCTTCGCCAGGCGTCCGGTCCCAGGGCCGCCGATCCGGCCGCGAGGTACGTCGCCGCCGATTCGAACGCGACCGATGCCATTGCCTGGTCGGCGGCGAGGAGATCGAGCCTCGCGACCTGCTCCCGCTCTTCTTGGGAGGTCACGAGTGATGTCGCGCGGTTCAGGTGATGGGCCGCCTCGAAGACGCTCTCGTGCTGCCGCGCAGCGTGGTCGCGTCGAGAGACAGCTGCCGCCTCGAGCAGCAAGCCGATGCGCCGGTGAATGGGTGCGCGCTCGGAATCCGCCATCGAGGCGAAGCTCGCCTCCTGCACGGAGTCGTGCGGGAAAGCGTAACCGGCCTCAGTCGGAATGATCAATCCTGCGGCAATGGCTTCACGGAGCGATTCGTGTACTTCCCGCTCCGTCGTCTCCATCACCGAGGAAAGCAGGGCCACGCTCGCCGCGCGGCCCGCGCAGGCGAGACGCTTCATGACCTCGCGAGCCGCGTGCGGCAAGCGGCCGAGCTTCCACTCCATGAAGCCTGCGAGGTCCTCGGTGAACCCACGCGCGACGATGCGGTCGGTGTCCCACGTAAAGGCCCCGCTCCGCTCGTCGAAGATCAGGAGTCCATCATCGCAAATCGCACGAATGAACTGGATGACGAAGAATGGATTACCTTTCGTCTTGTGATGGACGAGGCGACTCAGATCGGCAAGGCGTGGGGGCTCGTTCTCGAATGCGTCGGCGAGCAACTGGTGAACGTCCGTGATCGGCAAGGAGCCGAGGACGATGGTCCGAATAGCCGCCCCTGACTTTCGCAGAGATTCGAGCACTCCCACCAGCGGATGCCCCGACGTGACCTCGCTATCGCGATAAGCCCCGAGCAGCAACAGGTGCTGCACACCGGTCTCGAGCAAGTAACGCAGCACTTCGAGGCTGGCGCGGTCGGCCCACTGAAGATCATCGAGGAACAGCACGAGTGGATGTTCGGGGCGCGCAATGGCGGAAAAGAAACGCTGCAGCAGCAATTGGAAACGGTACTTAGCGTCATCGACTGACACTTCCGGAACCGGCGGCTGCGGCCCGACGAGGAGCTCGAGCGCCGGCACGAGGCTGATCAGGAGCGCCCCACTCGCCCCGAGCGCCTCTTGCATCTCGGACCGCCATTTTGCCCTCACGACCTCGCCCTCGCGCAAGATGTCGAGGGCGAGGTTTTGCAACGCTTCGGCGATCGTCGCGTAGGGGATGTCGCGCTTGTACGCGTCGAACTTGCCCCGCGCGAGGAGAGTTCCTCGGGGCGCCAAAGCGCGTTGAAATTCGTCGACGAGTGACGACTTTCCGCTGCCCGAATAGCCGGAGATCAGCGTGAGCTCCGAGGCCCCGCGCTCTACGCGCTCGAGCGACGCTCGGAGCTGCTCGCTTGCCTCGCGCCGGCCATAGAGTTTGTCCGCGATGACGAGCCGATTCGTGATGTCGTGACCAGCGAGCGGACGCACGTTGATTCGCTTTTTTTCCTGCCAATCCAAGGCACAGATGCGTAGATCACTCTCCAAGCCAGCGGCTGTCTGGTAGCGGTCCTCGGCGGCCTTCTGAAGAAGCTTCATGACGATCGCGGCGAGTTGCTCCGGAACCACTGTCGTCAGTGGCGGTGCCTCGAACGACGGAAAGCCGGAGAGCAACTCGCAAAACGTGGCCCCCAGCGAGTAGAGATCGCTGCGCGCATCGACAGGGCGGTTCACGCCCCCCGTGAGCTCCGGTGCCATCCACGGAAGGCTTCTTTCGGGATTCGCGACTCCGAAGCCGAAGAGCCACGCCTCACCCGTCTCGATCTTGACGAGGACGTGGCTCGGGCTCAGGTCTTTGTGGATGATCCCGCGCTCGTGCAGCCTGCGAACGGCGCCGGTGATGGTGATCGCGATCTTCAGGAACGACGTGATGTCCCAAGGGGTGCCCACGTATCGGGCCAGGACGTCGCCTCCCGGGTCCTCGTGGTGCAACGTCGCTCGGCTGTTGTGGAAGGTCAGACGCCACGGCCTTAGGGCCCACGCTCCATCCAGCTTCGCGCGCAGCTCGTATGCTCTCTCCAACCGCGCGACCTCGAGCGGCGAGGATGGCACCGAAGACGACGTCAAGAAGAGAGTGGATTGCGCGCCCGTGCTGCGCCCCCGCATCACGACGAGGCCCCCCTCCTCCCAGAGCGTGTCACAGACGGTCGCATCGAAGCGATCAGGCATGGTTCGTGTCCAGCATCGAGCCCGTGGGGACGCAAGACTCGCGCCGCCGGCGCGAGTCGGTCTCCAGTATAGGGCTACTGAAGGCCAGCGAGAGGTCCGTGCTCAAAAGTTGGCCATCGTGTACAGGTTTTCGTCACCCACATAGGCAAAGCGGATTAAGCGGACTGAAGCAGTGTACCTCGCCGCGCCAAACACCGCGCCGCCGAAGTTGCGATGCCCGGCGGCCGTGCTCGGTGACGTCAATTCCAAGCTACCCTCACGTTGCTTCGACTGGAGGCGCCGATCGCCGGTCGAGAGCCGCCAAAAGCAGGTCCTGGCCGATGGGCTTCGTGACGAAGTCGTCCATCCCTGCCGCCAAGCAGCGGTCGCGATCTTCCGTACGAGAGCGCGCCGTGACCGCGATCACCCAAAGGTGACCGCCGCTTCGGCGTTCTCGCGCGCGGATACTGGCGATGACCTTGAAGCCGTCGAGCCTGGGCATGTGGAGATCGAGCAACAGAACGTCGAACTGCTCGCTCTCGGCGTGCGCGAGCGCGTCCTCACCATCGCGCGCAACATGTACATCGAAGCCGTGCTTCGACAAGATTGCGTTCAAGAGAATTGCGTTGAATTCGTTGTCCTCGGCGACCAATATCCGCCCGCGTGACGAGGTCGTCGACGAATGCGTTGCTCCAGGCGGGACGGTCGGCAACGCGGCGCCATGCTGTCGCACAGTCAGCAGCGCCACCATGACATCATGTAGTTGATGCCTAAATATCGGCTTTCGAAGCCGCGCGTCGTGCGGCTCCTCGACCGCTCCGCCACTCGAAGGCCGCTCGCCGGAGGACAGTAGGATGATGCGCGCGCCGCACAATTCCTCGCGTGCACGTATCGCTGCCGAGAGAGGGCTACCGTCTTGGCAGGTCGTCCTTTCGTCCACGAGCACGGCGGCATACGGCTTCCCCAGGGCCACACCAGAACTTAGCGTCTTCAAGCTGAAGTCCGGGTCGTCCGTGCATGTCGCCGCCGCGCCCCAGCCGCGGATCCAGTCGGATATCAATGCTCGACCCGTGGCGCTGTCGTGGATCACGAGCACCCGAGTGCCCGGGCGCAGCGCCTCCGGTAGAGCGGACGCCGAGCCGGGCTTACGCGCGAACGGCGCCCGCAGCGTGAAGGTGCTCCCTTGCCCCAACTCGCTTTCGAGGGAAATCGTACCTCCCATCAAGCCGGCGAGGCGCGCCGCGATTGTTAGACCGAGACCTGTACCGCCGTACGTTCGGGTGGTGGAGGTATCCTCTTGCGCAAACGCCTCGAAGATCAGCGCGTGCTTCTGCGCGGAGACACCGATTCCCGTGTCCCGCACGCTGAAGAGCAATCCGCCACCTGGCCCCAACGCGACCTTGACTACGACCTCACCTTCCGCTGTAAACTTGATTGCGTTCTCGATCAGATTGACGAGTATCTGCCGGAGCCGTCCTGCATCGCCAACGAGCTCGTCTGGGATTTCGTCACCGACGTCGCAAATCAGATCCAGGCCCTTGCGAGAGGCACGAAGAGCCAAGGCGCGAAGGATCTCGCCGAGCTCATCGCGCAGGGAGAAATCGGCAATTGCAAGGTCGACTTTGCCTGCCTGCATCTTGGAAAAATCGAGCAAATCATCGATGATGGCGAGCAGGCTGTCGCCAGCGGATTTGACGGTGCGGAGCCACTGCCGTTGCTCTTCGGTGAGCGCAGTGTCGAGCACGACCTCGGTCATGCCGAGGATCGCGTTCATCGGCGTCCTGATCTCGTGGCTAACGTTAGCCAGAAACTCGTCCTTCGCCCGATTGGCTGCCTCGGCGGCCTCCTTGGCCAGCTCGAGACGTACGTTGGCCAGGAGCAACGCCTCCGCTTCCTCTGCGCGACGGTGCTCGGTTACATCGCGCACGACGACCACGACACCCTCGCCGCCCGTGCCGTTGCCGATGATTGGATATTGGCGGACCTCGACGGGAACGCCAATGCCTGCGCGGCTCACGAGCTTCGGGTGGCCGTCGTCGGTGGTCACCCGCAACACTTCCTCGAGCGAACGGCCGATGGCCTCTCCCTCGCTCCACCCGGTGAGCCGCTCGGCAACGGGATTCAAAAATGCGACGAGCGCTTGCCCATCGGTAGTGATGACACCATCTCCTATGCTGGCCAGCGTGACGGCGTACCTCTCCTGAGAAGCGCGCAACTCTTCCTCGGCGCGCTTCGTTGCCGTAACATCCATCACCGCGCCCATCAGCTCCCAAGTTCTGCCGGATCGTGTCGGCGCCCCAATTCCAAATATATGAACGTGGCGCAACGTGCCGTCTGGCAAGAGCAACCTGCGCTCTGACTCCCAGGGCAGCTTCGCACCCACGAACCGATCGGCGTCTGCTCGCGTCTTGTCGCGGTCGTCGGGATGGATTCGCCCGACGTAGTCCTGGAACGAGGGGCGTGTGTTCGGCTCGAAGCCGTAAATCCGACAAGCTTCGTCGGACAGCGTGATCTCGTCGTCGGCGAAGTTCCAGGTGAAGCTGCCGGTGCGGCTGAGTCGTTGCGCCTCGGACTGGATGAGCTCGGCTCGGCAAAGCTCGGCGTAGAGCCGCGCATTTTCTAAAGAGATTGCGGCTTGAGAAACCAGCAGCCGAAGCACTCCAATGCGATCCGGCGTGAAGACGTGCGACGTGAGCGCGTTCTCCAGGTACAGGGCACCAATCAGCTGAGCCTGTTTGATCAAAGGCAGACACAAGACCGACCGAGCCTGCCGGCGTCTGAGATACTGATCCCCCCCAAACGGATTGGGGCCGACCGCGTCGTCGATGATGACGCTCTCGCGAGTCCGCAGGACGTACCTCAGGATCGATTCTGGGAGGTTGCCCTCTCGAGTCAGCGTGTCACTCGAAGCGATGCGTACTCCATCGGGGTCCACCACCGCCTCGGCGACAATGCTGTGCCCCCCCCGCTTGGTCGCGACAACGAACAGCGCCCGCGTGGCTCCCGCATGCTCAACGGCCAGGCCGAGCAAGCGTTCGACTAGCCTGTCAGGCACGATCTCACTCGACACGGTTCGCGACATCTCCACGACGGTCGCCAGATCCAGCTCTTGCAGCGGAGTGATGACCGCCGAGGTCTCCGACGATGCATCGCTCGAACCGTTGCGCCGGTCGAGACGCCGGACGACGCCAAAGGCTCCCCATCGCCGATACGCACGGCGCGCTCGATCGAGGTGGGCCTCGGCACTCGTTTCGAGCCCCCGCCGCTGACAGAAACGCGCCGCGAGCTCGTGTGTCAGGGCTTCGAGGTGGACGAATCCGTTAGCTCGAGCCTCGGTGAGCGCTGACTCGTAGCCTCGCTGGGCATCGAAATCTCTACCCTCGAGACGCGCCAGCTCTGCAGCCACTAGCTCCACCCGCGTGGTGAACGTCTCGGGGCAGTCCTTGGCCCACTCGAGGAGCTTTGCTTGGTGCAGTGCGGTACCCTCGCGATCGCCGCTAGCGGCACGAGCGATGGCCGCCCAGAACTCATACTCTGCGCGCTCGAAGAAGGTCGGAGTAGTCCAAATGAGCGCTGATGCTTTGTCGAGCGCCACTTGCGCCGCTCGCTCGTCTCCTTCGAAAATTCCCTTTTCGATCGCGCGAATCCAAGTCCAACAGGCGGCCATGGCCAGCATCGGATCGTCGAGGTCGCCTTGTGGTATCTGTTCGCCAGGCGTCGGAGGCACACCCCGCAATGACTCGACGAGCGCGAGCAGCCCCTGCTGCATGACCACGACGAGATAGAACTTCGCGCGGCGCGCGTAGGCGAGCGCGCTCTCGATCGCTTTCTGGAGCTCGTCCAAATGCATACCGGCGGCCAGGCCCAGCTGGACGAAGTGAACGCCGCCCAGGCAGGTGAAGGTCTGATCACCTTTCTCCAACGTGATGACTTGCGCCCGACGCACCAGTGCCAGGGCTTCGGGCAGTGGCCTCGTCCAAGGCACGGCGTGAAAACCAGCAACCAGGAAGGCCCGGCCGCCGAGCCGCATGAAGCCCTGCTGCTCGACCAGATCGCAACCGAGCTGCCCAAAGCGATAACCGAGACTGCGCGCTTCGAAGCGGTGCGGAAGCACCATACTGAGCTCGGTATACCCGAGGGGTGATGCTTCGCAATTGCCGTGTTCGATGCTGATGTTCGCCATCCGCATCACGGCGAGATCGTGCAACGCCTTGTCTACGCAGACCAAGCTAGGCTCCATTGCGAGCAGCACTTCCATGCACCCTTGCCACTCCGGATCGTCCATGAGCGGCAGATGCACCAATGCCTCCGGCCCTTCCGGCGGGATCCGAGAGATGAGCAGCTCGAACTCCGCACGGACGACATCGTCACTAGGCGGCGTGTTCCACTCGATACCGAACTCACGTAGCTGAGCAAGCGCGATCCGGACCGCTTCGTCCGGTCGGTTGATGGTGAGATAGACGGCCGCTCGCAGACAAGTGACCGCGCACTGGTCGACGCGATTGGACGCGTGCGCTGCAAGCTGCGCGAGATGAATATCAGCCGCGTCGGTTCGGCCAGTGAGAAACTCGCATTCCGAGCGCTGCAGAAGCAGCGCAAAAGCGAGAATGGGCGCCTCTTCCCACGCTCGACCCTCGCGATCCAGGACGTGCCACCCCTCGACCAGGTACGTCAGGGCGGATTCGAACGCGATGGCGCCCTTCGCGCGCTTGGCCGCAGCCAGGTTGGTTTCCGCGATAGCGAGACGCTCCGCGCCCGAACTGACGAGCGACGCACCACCGTTCAAGTGGTTCACGATCTCGAAGATCAGTTCCTCGCAGCGGCTTCCGCCGTCGAGCGCGGTCAGGATGCGAGCGGCCCGCAAATGGATCGCGGAGCGCTCTGCATCGGAGGAGAGCGCGTGACTGGCCTCCTGCACGCGGTCATGGGGGAAGTTGTACCCGGCCGAGTCACGCACCACGAGACCCGCCGGCACCGCTTCGCTCAACGAGGAGTGGAGCTCGTCTTCGAGCTGGCCGCAAAGCGCGGCAAGGACACTCGTCTCGGCGGCGCGACCGAGGCAGGCCAAGCGAGACATGGCACGCTGTGCATGAGGACTGAGCCGGCTGAGCTTGGCAATCATGAAATCAGCCAGATTGTCGGTAAAAGCCCGGGCAACGATGCGAGCGAGATCCCACTGCCATGCGCCCCGATTCGCATCGAACGTGAGCAGTCCGTCGTCGCGAAGGGAAAGCACGAACTGGATCACGAAAAACGGGTTACCGCCCGTTTTTTCGAAGACGAGGTTGGCCAGTGACCGAAGCCGCGACGCTTCGTCATGGAGCGTGTCGGAGAGGAGCTGCACAACGTCCTCGAGATCCAAAGGGCCGAGCTCGATGTCGTCGACGTTGGCGCCAATCTGCCGTATGTCTTCGACGGCACGGTGCAGTGGGTGATCAGGAGGGACCTCGTTGTCACGGTAAGCTCCGACCACCAGCAAGTGGCGCACATCGCTATCGAACGTGGCGCGCAGGACTTCGAGCGTAGCGCGATCAGCCCACTGCAGATCGTCGAAGAAGAGCACGAGGGGGATGTCGGGCTGCGCGAGCACCGACAAAATTCGCTGCAACAACAGATTGAAGCGCCGCTTCGCTTCTTCGACAGAGACCTCCGGCACGACGGGCTGCGGACCGAGCAGGACCCCGAGCTCAGCGACCAGGGTCACGATGAGCTGCCCGTTGGTACCCACGGCCTCGAGCAATCTCTCGCGCCAGCGAGCCACCTCGACCTCGTTCTCGGTCAAAATCTTGCGAAAGAATCCTTGCAGGGCTTCGGCGAGCGTCGCGTACGGGATATCACGCTTGTACTGGTCGAACTTGCCGCGGGCGAGGCGCGCACTGCTCGAAGGTAGAGCCTTCATGAGGTCCTCCACCAATGAAGACTTGCCGATGCCTGAATATCCGGAAACGAGCACGAGCTCGGTAGCGCCCAATGCGACGCGGTCGAACGCGGCGCGCAGCCGCGCGCTCGGTCCGCGCCGGCCATAAAGCTCGGTGGACACGACCAGCTTGTCGCACGACTCATGCTCTGCCAGGACGAAAGCCTCGATGCGACCGAGCGACTCGAACTCCCCGAGACACCGCCGAAGGTCTGCCTCTAGGCCGAAAGCGCTTTGATATCGCTCGGAAGGGGCCTTCGCGAGCAGCCTCGTGACGATCGCCGCCAGCGTTGGGGGTACAGGATCAGCCAGCGGCGGCGCCGGCCGAGCAACGTGGCTATGAACCCATTCCTTCGGAGTCACCGCAACGAATGGCAAGCCGCCACTCAGCATCTCGTGAAACACGACACCAATGGAGTAAAGGTCACTGCGCGCATCGACGGGCCGGTTCACACGGCCCGTCAGCTCTGGCGACATATACGGTAGCGTGCCGACAAGCGGTGCCGGTGCGTCAGCTCGTTGATGCCCAAGTGGAGCTCGGATGGCGGTCCCAAAGCCCGAGAGCCACGCCTTTCCGGTTGCGACGTCGATCAGAACGTTCTCCGGCTTGATGTCTCGATGGACGAGTCCTCGTTCGTGCAACCGACGTGTTGCGCTCGCGAGACCGACGGCAGCGCGAAGGAAAGCCCCGACGGTCCAGGGTCGCGCAAACCGACTCAAGGGCTCGCCGCCGGGATCCTCAAGGTACAGCGCGAGGCAACCATCCCGAATGGCCATCGCTCGCGGCTGAACTGCCCACGATGCATCCAGCTCATCTCGAACCGAAACGGCTAGCGCGCGTTCTAGCCGCTCCACGGTGGCGCGCGACGGCTCGCTCGAAGACGGCGACATCACGAGCGTACCGGCGCCTTCGCCTGCCTGACTACCCTGTCGTGACAGGACGAATTCGCCGTCGTCCCAGAGTACCCGAGGGACGTGTGCCGCTCCCGCAGTCATTAGTGAATCCGCTCCAGCAAGCAAGAGACGTACCCATCGCAAACGGCGTAGATTCGGTCGTCTTGCGATTCACGTGAGTCTGGGGGGCTAGCAGTTGAGCCATGTGACCAAGAATTTGCCCCGCGTTGGGGAGGTAGCGGTTCTGACGGCCTGCCAGCGGTATCGCTCACGGCGGAGCCCGCCACGATGGCCCGCCTCGACGCACGCCACCGCATTTTCGCGGTTCTCTCGGACCTGCAACCTCCGGGTCACCGCGCTGCGGGCGTGAAGAGGTCGAAGTGCACGTTGCGTCGCCGGATTCCGAGCTCTAGGAGCACCGGCAGGGTGCTCTCGATGCACCACGGCGCCCCGCAGAGGTAGGCGTCGTGATCCACGGCGCTCGCAACGCGACGACGAATTGCCGCGGCTAGGGGCCCCGTTTCACCAGGCCAATCAGCGGGCCATTCGCGCGACAACACGGGCACGAGCTCGAAGCTGGGCATCGCGCGGCCGATCTCCGCGAGTTGCTCGAGCGCGAAGAGATCTTCGGCGGCGCGCACGCCGAAAAATAGACGAACTTTGCGCGTGCTGCCCTTCTCGGCCAAGTCAGTAAGCATGGAGAGCATCGGCGAAATCCCCGACCCGTTCGCGACGAGGATGATGGGGCGATGCGACAGCCGAATGCGCAGCTGGCCGAACGGGCCGAAGACGCGAAAACGCGACCCGAGCGCGGACTCATTCGAGAGCAAGCTCGAGAAGCGACCACCGCGACGGAGGTTCACGATCAAATCGAGCTGACCGTTCTGCGAGGGCGCATTGGCTAGCGAGTAGGTTCGCGCTTCCGTGGAGCCCGGGAGCTCCACGTTGACGAACTGTCCGGCGGTGAAACGCATCTGCTTAGGCTCGAGCAATCGCAGGCGGAGGGCGTGAATGTCTTCGGTCAAGCGCTCGTTCCGCTCGAGCTCCGCGAGGAACACGACCTCGCGCTCACCAGCGGAGAACTCGCTCTCCGTGAGGCCCATACCTCGGGCGTCGACCACACAGTCTTCGAGTGGCCTGCTCACACACGCGAGAAAAAAACCCTCGTCACGCTCGTCCTGCGTGAGCGCGATCGACGCGGCGCCGGCCTCCAGCTCGCCCCTGACGCGCTGCATCCTGCAGGTGCCGCAGCCGCCCGTCTTGCAGCCGTAGGGCAGGTACAGGCCCGCGCGCAGCGCGGCAGCGAGGACGGTCTCGCCAGTGTCGCAGGCAATCTCGCGTTCGAACGGCTTGATGCGAATGCGGGGAATCGGAGTGCTCCTACTTGTGCAGCGGGTCCTCGACCTCGTAACGGAGCCGGCGAATGTCGTCGATGGTCCACAGCCGCTCTTGTGCGATGGACGGCTGACCGATCAAGGTTTTGCCGTCGGGGCGGACATACCCGAGATCCAGAATGACGTCGGCCAAGTCCCAGCCGTGATAGCGGGCCCAGAACTGCTTCCGACCCGTGTAGGCGGTCGGCCACTTCTTCAAGATCCACTCGCAACCTTCGCTGCACACCGCGAAGGTGCGGGCCGCGACGCTCACCATTCGAAGCTCATTTTGATCTGGGCGTGGAAGCAGACAGGGCAGCTGACAGACCTGACAAAACGGCGGCAGAGACGGAAGCTCTTGCAGCAGCAAGCGCGCCTCGCCCGGGTCCGAAAGCTGTTTGTGGGTCTCCCACGAGCTGCCGTACGCCGCGTTCCAGCCCGGATAGTGGCGCTCGAACCATTCGGCGTCGCGCGCGTCCATGGCATCCGAGCGCCAGAAATTCAGCGGCCAAATCGCCGCGAAGACTAGGCCAACCGTGTGGTGCATCCAATTCAGATCGGCAGCCGCTTGACCGAGCCGGGAGGGTGGAGTGACGCCGAATTGCGTGAGCTGCTCCAAATAGCCCCCCACGAAGTCGTCCACCACCCACTCTTGCCACTGATCCTTGTAGGCCCACGGCCGCGCGCGGGCGCCATATTCCGTCTGCCAACCAACGAGGCCGTCGAGCGACTTATGTGCGTGCCAGAAGTGACGCTCCAGTGCCTCATTGACCCTCGGCACATTGTCGTGGTCACCGAGGACGGCGAGAAGCGTGCCGTAGCCGTTTGCCATGTGGCGCGCCTCGTCTGATTGGATCGACAGGAACGTCGTGGCCAAGGCGTGATCGCCGTTCATCACCGCGGTCTGCGGCGCCGCAACGAGCAGGATGTTCGTGAAGGCCGTCTCGATGACGACGTTGAGATCGATGACACAGTCTATCGGATCACCGGTGTTGAAGTGCTGAAATTCTCCGATAGAAACCAAACCGCCGGGGTGCTGATAGATCGCCTTTTGCGAAATGTCCCAGCCGGCGGGATCCGGGGCGTGACGCACGTAGTATTCGCGCAGCCCCATCTGGAGCTGCGTGTGGCGGATCTCGTCGAGCATCTGCGCCTGGTAGCCCTGACGAATTTCCTGATTTTGCACGGACGAGATGATCCCGCCGCACGCGGACACCGCCTGGAACTCCGCGTTCGTCAAGTCCGAGAGCGTGAGCTTCAGGCATTCGTTGAAGCGCGGCTCGAGCTTCTCCGCGACGCCCATACGAAGCGCACTCTCGAGAGAGCCGTAGGTGCGTTGGTCCTTTTCCGCCTGCGCCCTGAGGTAATCCCGGACGAGCAAACGGAACGGGTCTTTGGCCTTCGCTGGGATGGTGTACTTAGTCTCGAATTTGGGGCGCGCATCGCCAACGCTGAACTCCCAATCGTAGGATTTGGCCTTCTCGTGTTGCTCGGTGAGACTTGGCGGCATGGTTATTCCCTTCGTTTCAGTCCTGGAATCGGCTCGGGATGATCTCGGAGAAGATTTCGACTTTGTCGTCCGAGACTACGATGCGGCCGTAATACGAGCTCATGCTCACGAGGAACATGCTGGTGTCGATGGCGCTACCGAGATAGTCCGAGATTTCCCGCATCTCGAAGTGCAAATAGCCGTCCCGCTCAATCTTGTAGAAGATATCGCGAAAATCGACGATCGCGTTCGGCATCTGCGCTCGCACGTATTCCACCGTTGCTTCCGTTTCGGCGCTCATCATCAAGGAGATGCCGACGGAGCAGCGTGCGCTGGCGCGGGGCGAGCCGAAGCCGGGCATCACGGACGGAGCCCCTGCTCGAGCCCACACGCCGCGACGTGCGCGCGTTGCGCGACGGAGACGCGCTCGAAGCTCGGCGCGAACGGCAGCGTAGAAATGCCGTCGAGCTCGAACAGCGCGCCGAGCGCGCGTGTCGCGACCTCAGCGTACGGCGTCCACTTGGCAACCCAGTCACCAACGAGGGCGCGGTTGCCCGTTCCGTGCTGTGGGTCAGTGATAGCGAGCCGCACCAACGCTTGCGTGGAAAGAAGGTGGCGACGGCTATCTTGACGTACGCTCGCGAGGATCATCGGTGTCACCGCGTCGCCGTTGAGCGGCGCGAGCTTCGCCAAGAATTCGGTCTTGAACAGCTCGCCTGCGAGCGGCTCGAGCACCAGGTTGATCGCGACCGCGATTTCGGCCCAGTCGGCGAGCGAGTGGATTCGTTCGATGGTTTCCCGCAAAGGGACGAGCGCGGGATCCGTCATCCAAGCCGCGCGGGCAGCGTCGTCCGAGAACGCCGGATGCGCCTCCCGGAGCATGAGCAAATAGTGAACGATGTCCTGGCTGTGGCGCAGCTTGTCGCTGGCCGTGAAGGCCAGTGAGAACGTCAGCGTGTCGGCCAGCGCTTCCCGCACGGCGTAAGACAGACAGAGAAACTCACCGTATTCGACGAACGGCCAGGCCGCGTAGTAGGTCCCGAGCACTTGGTCGCGCCAAGCTGGTACCAGGCTTTCTGCCAAGCCGTCGCGGAGCGCCTCGGGAACTAGCGCGGCGAGGGCCTCCTCTTGTTGGTTGTGCTGCGCGATGTACGGCCGCTGCCACGTCTGCGTTGGGTCGCGATACTCCGCCCAAGACGCGCAGCGCAATGCCGTGGACTCCGCGACATAGGGCGCTCGCCCGTCGTCGAACCGCAACGGCCAGCCGACGCGCAGCCATTCCTCCGGGCTCGACTGCTGACCGATGGTATAGGCCTCGTACTGCGTGGGCCGACGCCCCGCGGGCTTGAACCACGCGAACTGTCGGTTGCCTGCGAGAGTCGGAAAGGTCAGAAAGCGCTCCTTGATTGTCGTAAGCCCTCGTCACACTTCACCATGCGGCGCCGAATATCGGTCATCGCTATCCGTCGAAGCGCAGCGAGACGCAACATGGATTCTACCGGTGTAAAACTTCTTGCCTGCGTGGCCAAAAGTTGGTCATGACCAGAGGGCGGAGCGGTACAGATGCGTCCCGAATGTTCGCGGCGAAATGCGAATGGCGGCGAGAGGGCTTCGATTCTTCCGCTCTGATGCAAGCAGTGCACCGACGGCGACGCCCGCGGCGAAACAGCCGAGGTCTGGCATGGGCGTAGCAACCTGGGCTCGCGCGTATGCATTTCTCGAACAGCAACAAGCACAGTCACGACGGCTTCTGGGCCTGGGCGGCTCACTCTTGGAACGCTCAGCGGCGAGCGAGTCGTTGATGCCCGTAGCGCGGATTCTACTCGTCGAGGATGGGGGGCAGGTCGCAAGCGACGTCGAGCGCCAGCTGAAGAAGATTGGCTACTCGGTGGTCGCCACGACCCGGCAGGGCAAAGAGGCGGTCGCATTGGCCCAGAGCCAGCGCCCGGACCTGGTGCTGATGGGCCTCACTTTGAGCGGAGAGCTGGACGGTGTCGCCGCTGCCCAGCAGATTCGTGACTCGTCTCAAGTCCCAGTGATTTATCTGACGAGCCGCGCGGCCGACCCGGGCACCCTCCGCCGCGCCACGTTGACGGAGCCATTCGGGTACCTGGTGTGGCCGTTCGAAGACTCACAACTGAGAACCGCTGTAGAGATTGCCCGCTATAAGCACGCGGCCGAGAAAAATCGACGCGAGAGCGAACGCCGCTATGCTGTAACGCTGTCCAGCATCGGCGATGCCGTGATCGCGACCGACGCCGAACGGCGCGTTGTATTTCTGAATCCGGTCGCGGCGGCCTCGACCGGTTGGTCGCAGGAGGAAGCCCTCGGGCTCGTGCTCCCCGAAGTCTTCAAGATCGTCGACGAACGGACCCGCGAAGCCATCGAAGACCCGGCTGCCCGAGTCCTGCGCCGCGGGATGGTCGCCGATTCGTCGCACGACGCAATGCTACTGGCTCGAGACGGCCGAGAGATCGCGATCGAGGTCAGCGGCGCGCCGATCGTCGACGATAGCGGGGAGATCACCGGGGTGGTGCTCGTGTTCCGCAATGTGACGCAGCGTCGCGAGGCTCAGCTTGCCCAAGCGCTGAAGCAAGCGAACGCTCGCTTCGAGTTGGCGACCGAGGGCTCGAACGTCGGCATTTGGGAGATCGACTACCCAGACGGCGACTTTCACCACGGCGTCGCGCGCTTCTCGAACGTTTGGAAACGGCTCGGCTACGCCGAACCAGACGCCACCAGCGACGCGAGCCAAGCGAGCCAGCGCGTTCACCCAGACGATCGCGCGCAAGTGCAGGCGGCACGCCTCGCCTACCTGCGCGGCGAAACCAAGGAGTTTCAGGTCGAAACGCGAGTACGCCACAGAGACGGCTCGTATCATTGGCTGCTCGTCCGCGGCAA
>Ga0302321_100000216_pt1 | contig 51436 bp, 38 predicted proteins | sample Fen_T0_1_FD_202505 | JGI IMG/M metagenome (GOLD analysis project Ga0302321, IMG submission 202505) | Peat permafrost microbial communities from Stordalen Mire near Abisko, Sweden - Fen_T0_1 | ecosystem: Environmental > Terrestrial > Soil > Wetlands > Permafrost | place: Sweden: Abisko... | reverse complement strand
TTCAGCACCTCTTGGACGTGAACGTGGAGCCCGTGTTGCTCTCGGGCGATGCACGCGAAACCTGCGAAGCGATTGGCCGCGCGCTCGATATCGATCATTTACGCCCAGAAATTCCGCCCAACGAGCGTGGTGACGAGATCCGGCGCTTGGCCGATAGCGGTGCCGTGGTCGCCGTGGTCGGTCGCAGCCCGGCTGACGACAGCGCACTGGCTGCGGCAGACGTTTCGATCGCCCTGTCTGCGGCCGGTTCGAGCACCGCGGAGTGGAGCGTGCAACTCGCATCCGATGACGTTCGAGACGCCGCCTATGCCGTGCGCCTGGCACACGACACGCGACGTGAAGCGCGTTTGGGCTTGGCACTGACGCTTGCGCCGGCATTGATCGGCGCACTGCTCGCAACGCTCAACTTGCTGCCGGTCGCGCTCGCACCGTTGTTCGCGCTCGCGGGCACGCTCGCTGCGCTGCTCAAAGCACGTCTCTGAGGCCCCGCCAGTCGATCCGCGGCCGGGTGGCCAGGCCCGAGCGGATGGGGGCGCGTTAGCAGCAATGCTGGAATTGGGCTGAGTCGCGCCCGCCGCGCGGGGCGCTTGACCCCCCGCCCTACGAGGGGGACAGTTCTCCGGTGAAAAGTGGGGAAGCCCATAGCCCGCACGGCGGCAAGAAACTGAAGGCGCCGGACGCCGATCGTCTGCGTGCGGACCTCGAGGCGTACATGACGCGCCGAGGGCTTCGTTCGACCGAGCAGCGTCGGGTAATCATCGACACCTTCTTCGGCACCACGGAGCACATCACGATTGACACCTTGCTGCGCGAGGTGCGGGCTGTCGACGCACGCGTGGGTTACGCCACCGTCTATCGTACGATGAAGCTCTTGACCGAGAGCGGCGTGGTGCAAGAGCACAAATTCGGTGACGGCTTCACCCGCTACGAACTTTCGGACGACGACGCACACCACGATCACCTGATTTGTCTGGAGTGCGGCAAGATCACCGAGTTCGAAGAAGACGCGATCGAAGAGCTTCAAGCCAAAATCGCCAAGCGGCACGGTTTTTTGGTGCGCGCGCACAAGCACGAGATGTACGGCGTGTGCGCGGATTGCCAAGCCAAGGCGCGCGGCGGCCGGCGCTGAGTTACGGCTCTAGGACCCTGCGATCGGTGACGATACACTGGCTGGCCACGTCGCCGCTCGTGACGGGGAGTTCGCCTAGCAACTGGAAGTCGAACGCGACCACCAGCGCGCGCCCAGGCGGACAAAAATCCGGCAGGGTAGCGTCATAGAAGCCGCTGCCGTAGCCGAGGCGATGCCCGTCGGACGCGACCGCCAACGCTGGCACGATCAATAGTTCGATTTGCCCGCGCTCAGCGCGCGGCGCAGCGCGTGGCGGTTCGAAGAAGCGTTGACCGCACGGAGCCAGCTCCGACACGTCTCGCACCCGCGCAAAGCCGGTGCTGAAACCGCTCGCCGTCGGCTCGAGAAAAGGGAAATAAACGCGCTTATCGGCGGCCAGCGCCGCCGCGGCCAGCGGCCGCACGTCTACCTCGCGGCGATCGGTCATTGGCCAGAACAAGCCGACGCCCTGCGCGGCCGAAAATTGCGGCAGCGCGAGCACGCTGGCGACGATGCGTTCGGAGGCCTGTGCGAGCACGCTTTCCGGGTAGGCGGCGCGCAGACCGCGCATGCGCATGCGCAGCTGCTTTTTCGCGCGGTATTTGAGGTCGGCCAGCGTCTCGGCGTCGAACAGGTCCACGCCGCGATCCTTAGCAGATGCGGGGCAGGTTTGCGTTGCCTGCGGAACGCGCGGGCAGCCGATGCGCGGGCAGCCGATGCGCGACACGCAAATTGCGATAGGCTGCGCCCGAGTGAAAGTCGGTTTCGTAGTCCCCGCCTATCAGGCGGAAAAAAGCGTCGCGGTCGTGGTACGTGGCTTGTTCGACGCGCTCGCAAACGAGGGCTCGCCGCCGCTCGTCGTGGTCGTCGATGACGGTTCCACGGACGCTACGAGCGAGGCTGCGCGGGCAGCGGGCGCGCGCGTCGTGCGGCACGCGCAGAACCAGGGCAAGGGCTGCGCGCTGCGCACCGGCTTTAGCGCGCTGCTCGAAGCCGGTGCCGACGCTGCGGTGTGCGTCGACGCCGATGGCCAACATCCGCCGGACGAGGCCGTGCGTTTGGGGCGCGATCCGTCGGCACGCTGCGCCTTGCTGCTCGGCGTTCGTGATCTCGTGAGAGACGGCGCGCCCGCCGCAAACATCTTCTCCAATCGCTTTTCCAATCGCTTCTTGTCGTTCGCGCTCGGTCGACGCTTGTCCGATACCCAGTGCGGTTTGCGCCGCTACCCGCTACCGGAAACGCTCGCGCTCGGCGGTCGTGCCCAAGGCTACGGTTATGAAGCGGAGCTGATATTGCGCGCCGCGCGCCTTGGTTGGGACATCGTCGAAGTGCCTGTGCATGTGATTTATCCGCCGGAGAGCGAGCGCGTGACCCACTTTCACAGCGTGCGCGATCCAGCGCGCATCGTTTATCGCGTGCTGCTTACGCTCGCGACCGCGCCCAGGCAACGCCGATGAGGTCAAGACGCCCATGGGGAAAAGTCGCGCTGGCGGCGCTGGGCGCGTTGCTGGCTTTCTTGCTGAGCGCGCACTTCGCCGTCAACGCCCGCGCTCGGCTCAGCCCACCGCCAATCGCCGAACCGCGCGGTGAATCCCGCCATTCTTCGCCGATCCTGCGGCGCTTTGGGGACTCGTACGCGCTCAGCCGCGGGAAGATTCTGGAGGTTGGACTGCGCGGCAATCCCGCGCAAATCGGCTTTCAGCACGCTCGACTCTTATACCCGGAAATGGTCGCAAACGAGGGCATCCTGCTCGCGCGCTTTCAAGAACAAGTACGAAGCCAACTTGCCCGCCGGCTGCTGCTGGATTTGGCCGAACTGCGCTACGCCCACGTCGACCGCGGTATGAGCCTGGATCGACGCCAGGAAATCGCGGGCGGGGCCCGCGGTTTTCAACCGGACCCGTACTCGGGTTTGTTCCCGACCTACCAACGTTTCGTGTACTTGAACGCCCTGTACGACATGGCGCTGTCGTTCGAGCACTCACCATTGATCGGCTGCACCACGGTCACCATCGGCGGTGACGCGCTGGACGGAGGCGGTGGCATCTTGGCGCGCGCCTTCGACTTCGAAGTCGACGAGGTGTTCGATCGTCACAAGGCGGTCTTTCTGGTACGCGAAGAAGGCAAGATCCCGTTCGCTTCCGTGGCCTGGCCCGGCCTCGTCGGCGTGGTCAGCGGCATGAATCAAAGCGGCGTCGCGGTCGTCGTGCACGGCGCACGCGGTGGCACGCCCGAGGCCGAGGGTGAGCCGGTCGTGCACGCGTTGCGGCGCGTGCTGTCGACCGCGCGCAATACGGAGGAAGCGCTGCGCGCACTCGCGGAGCAGCCACCGATGGTCAGCCACATCGTGATCCTCAGTGACGAACAGGGCCGCGCCGCGGCTGTCGAACGCGTGCCTGGCAAGCCCGACTTCGTGCGATTTTTGCCGGCAAAGGCCGCCACCACGAATCACTTCGAAGGCCCCAGCGCAGAAGACAAGAAAAATCTGAGCGTGCGCGCCCAGACCTCGACCTTGCCGCGCCGGAGCCGCGCAGACGAGCTCTTGGCGCGCTTGCCCCCTCGACTCTCGCCCAACGACGCCGTGAACGACGCCATCGCTCTGCTGCGCGATCGCAAAGGCCCGGGCGATCGCGACTTGGCTCTCGGCGATCGCGCGGCAATCAATGCGTTAATCGCCACGCACGGGGTGGTCATGGACACCAAACAGCGCGTGCTCTGGGTAAGCGAGAGCCCGCATCTGCTCGGCCGCTTCGTCGCCTTCGACTTGAAGCGCTTGCTCGCGCCCGACTACTATCCAGAGCAGCTGACCGAGCTAGCAGCAAGCTCGGAAGATCCGCTTCTGACCAGCGGCGAGTACGCACGCTTCCGAGCCAAGCACGACTGAAACCAGCCAGCTTCTCGGGAGAGGTGTTTTGGCCAAGGGGCGCCAAAGCCAATGAGGACGAGACTGCTAACGGTGCACCGTGTCGTCCGCGCGCTCGAGCCCGATCCAAGCGCCACCGCAGGCCAGGCCGAAGGCCAGTGGTGCCACGGCCAAGGCGAATAGAACGCCAATCGGTGCGGTCATGAACAACATGGCGACCAGGGCTGCGAGCGCCAAACCCGCGGCCAACGCGGGCTCGAGCACGCTGTGGGCAGCGCTGGCTTTGGCCACCAAATAGCCAGCGATCGGGAAGGCGGAGAGCACCGCTGCACCCAGCAAAATCAGCGGGCCGGAAGAGCGCATGTTGGATTCATCGGCGAGCGAGAAGTCCACGCCGAGGCGATGTCCGAGCAGGACGGTCAAAGCCAAGAGCGCGATCACCAGCCCCAACGTGGTGAACGCGCCGATCAAAATCCAGCGCACCATCAGCCGGTGATCGACCGGTCGTAACGCTTCGCGTAGGCTGCGGAGCGAGGGTGGATCGGGCACGATCCAGTGTTGGTGACTGAGCGCCTCGGGCGCGACGTCTCGGAGTGCGATCCAGGCGCCTACACCCATGAACACGAAGAGCGGGATGACCGCGACCAACAGGCCCGGCCCGCGACCCCAGACGATGTGATCGTACAAACCGTGCAGAAGCGTCGCAACCAGCCAGGCCAAGGAGAACCAATGCCCGCGACGGTTCGGGCCACGCGCGCCCAAGGCGTAGCCCCATACGCCGGCAAAAAAGAGCTGCGCGGGAACACTGACCAGCGCGCGCAGGACGGTCACGCCACCGGGCGTGCCGAGCAGCACCGCCAACAGCCCTTTGACGGCCGAAAACCCGGCGCCGGCAGCGCTCGCGTAACCCACCCCTAGGCGCGCGTCGATGATGCGACGAGTGCGGTAGAGCGGCCAAACTACGCTCACTTTGACGGCTTCTTCGAGCGGCGCCGCGAGCAAGAAGGTGGCCAGGAGCGCGCCGCCCGCGCCGCTCGTCGCGACGTCCAAAGACAAGCCGGTATACGAGAGGACGATGCGCTCGAAGTAAGCCGCGAACAATGCGGCCAGCGCGCCTCCCAGCGCCATCACAATCGTCAACCGCCGAGAGACGTGACCGAGCACGCTCACCCGTCGCCAAACCAGAAAGCCCAGGCCGAGCGGGCACAACACCAGCAGCGGCGCAGCTAGCGCGAGCATGGCTCTACCGGTGCTGCTGGCCGCGGACGCGCCATTAGATGTGCAGACCGAGCACCAGACTGAGCATCCCGCCCGCCCCGATGCCAGACCCGTGCTGACTATAGACGTCGACCGCGTGTTGCTGCTCCGCGTTGGCGGCCGGGGGGAGTGGCAACGCAGCGGGCGCCGAACGACTGAGAAACAGCAGCTCGCCGCTCAGGTTGCCGCCGATCGAAAAAGTGTTGCTCAGATACACGTCGAAGCCGGCAGAGCCACGCAAGTCGAGGCCGTGAGCGTTCGGGTCGAACGAGCTTGCAGGGCCGGTCGGCTTGATGCCACCGAGCGAGGCGTAGCCCGCGCCAAACGTGAAGTAAGGCTCGATGCGTCCGAGCGGAATGTGCATGCCCGCTTCGGCACCCAACGTCCACAACTGCCAGTCAGAGAAATTACCGAAGCGAAAACGCGCGCCCAGCGTGAACGCCAAGAGCCGCGCGCCGAGGCCCGCGCCGTAGCCCATGCCAAGCCCCTTGGAGTGAACCAAGGCGCCATCGACCAAGTTGTCTGCTTTCAGTGATTGAAGACCGACGTACTCCGGCCCGAGCTCTGCATTCAACCAAGCGAACTCCAAGCCACGGCCGCTGTCCTCTTTGTCCGCGCGATCGAGCTGGGCCTCGGTCTGCGTGGCCTTGCTGGAGGCAGCGGCGTTCGGTTCGCTCTGCACGGCCTCCGGAGGTTTGAGCCCACCCGCCTGCAGGTTGGACCCCGCGGGCGCGTCCGCTGCGAGCGCCGGAGCAGCGCAGCCTAGCAGCGTGAACGTGGCAGACAAGACTCGAGCGCCGTAGTTCATGATCGACCTCAGCCTAGCATTGCTCAGACGAATTGCGGAACGCGCTCGAGGAGCGTCGCGTCCGAGAGCTCGACGGCGAGCGCTTCGAGCGCTGCCCGGGCGGCACCGCGATAGTGCAAGTCCGACAAATTCTCGACCAGCGGCACGTCCACGCGCAACGTGGCGAGGCGCTTGTACAAGAGCGCGTCCGCGCGCCGACCAGCCAAGCTCTCGGCTAGTGCGCCAGCGCCGCGCACGGAGACGCGCCAGGACGCGGCCGAGTCGGGGATGGCTTCGATGGTTCCATACTCGTGCAGGACGGCCGCCGCGGATTTTGCGCCCCACCGGGGAACTCCGGGGATGCCGTCAGCAGTGTCGCCGACGAGCGCGAGATAGTCGGGGATCTGCGTCGGAGTAACGCCGAATTTTGCGTTCACGCCGGCTTCGTCGAGCACCTTCTTGCGCATGCGATCCAAGCACACCACGCGCGTGCCGACCACGCACTGCGCGAGGTCCTTGTCCGGTGAAGCGATCAGCACTTGCTCGACCTCTGGCAGCAGCGCAAAGCGCTGAGCGGCGCTCGCCAGGGCGTCGTCGGCTTCGAACTCGATCATCGGCCAGACCACGATGCCGAGCGCGGAGCAGACTCGTTCCGCAAGCTCGAACTGGCCCCACAGGTCCGGATCGATGCCCTCGCCGGTCTTGTAGCCGTCGAAGAGCTGGTTTCGGAACGATTCGATCACGTGGTCGAAAGCGACCGCGACATGGCTCGCTCCCGGTTCACGCAACAGCGCGAGCATGCTGCGCGCCAGACCGCGGACGGCACCGACCTCGAGACCGGCGGCATTTTTTGCCGAAGGTACGGCATAGAAGGCACGAAAAAGCTCGTAAGTGCCGTCGACCAAATGCACGTTCATAGGCGAATTTCCGTCACAATCAGGAGCACCCGCCCGAGACTAGCTCGCCCCCCTTGCGTTCGCGTCGCTAACTTGCGAAAAATGACGCCCCGCGCAGCTCTTTCGCGGTAAACGGCGGTATCCCAATGCGTTCAGTCAAATACACTTTAGCGCTTGCTTCCCTAGGCGCCCTGGTTGCGTTCGCGAGCTGCACACTCATTACCGACGTGGATCGCAGCAAGATCCCGGCCGCGGACGCTTCGCCCGGCGAGGCAGGCGACGGCAACAACGGTGGCAGCCCGAGCGCTGGCGGCGGTGCCGGCAAGGGCGGCGGTGGAACCGCGGGCGGGCCGGAAGTTACGGCCGGTAGCGGCGGTGACAATGAAGCGGGTGCCAGCGGTGACTCGGGAAGCGGCGGGACGGGCTTAGTGGGTGGCAACGCGGGCAAAGGCGGTGGCGCCGGCACGAGCGGTGGCGCCGGCACGAGCGGTAGCGCCGGCACGAGCGGTAGCGCCGGCACGAGCGGTAGCGCCGGCCACGCCGGCAGCGCGGGCCACGCCGGCAACAGTGGCGCCAGCAACGGCGGCGGTGGCGCCAGCAACGGCGGCGGTGGCGCCAGCAACGGCGGCGGCGGCGCCAGCAACGGCGGCGGCGGCGCCAGCAACGGCGGCGGCGGCGCCAGCAACGGCGGCGGCGGAACCGGTGGCGACACCGGCGGCGGTGGAACAGGCGGCGGCGGAACCGGTGGCGACACCGGCGGCGGTGGAACAGGCGGCGGCGGAACCGGTGGCGACACCGGTGGCACTGGCGCCTGAGTCAAGACGCGCGGTGCAGGTCCAAGCGCCGCCCGAAGGCTTCCTGTCTCGCGTCGAACGGGCGCTGAGTGGCTTCGACTTGCCCAGAGTCGGCGCGCGGAAGGTGGAGCAGCTTTGCGCCTACTGCGAGCTTGCCGTCAGTTGGAATCAACGAGTGGATCTGACCGCCGCGCGCAACGCCGACGAGCTGGTCGACTTGCTCTTGGCGGACGCGTTCGCGATCAGCGCAGTCCGTCCCGGGGGTGCCAGCGAGCGCTGGTTCGACGTGGGCAGCGGTATCGGAGCGCCCGGCATTCCCCTCGCCTTGCTTTCGCCGGTCAAAATGACGCTGATCGAGCCACGCACCAAGCGGGTGGCTTTCTTGCGCACCGCCGCCGGCTCTCTCGCTCGCCCGGACATCACGGTGAGTCGCTCGCGCTCCGATGAATTCCCAGCGGCCAGCTGCGATGTCGCGGTTTCGCGCGCAACGCTGCCTCCCCCCGAGTGGCTTGCTGAAGGCGCGCGCTTGGCAACCGACAGCGTCTGGCTACTACTGGCCAAGGCAGGCGTACCAGAGTTGGACGGTCGAGAGGTTTTGGTTGATGTCGCCTACTCGTGGCCACTCACTGGCGCTCAGCGACGCGCCGTGTGCGTCAGGGCCCAGAGTTCACCTGACGCGACAAAAACTTGACTCGAGTGCACGCAGAATTTGCGCCGACGGCAATCAAGCGACGGGCAGCATCGGTCGTGCCCGATCGTGGTCGGAAATAAAAGCGTGACCGATTTTGCTCAGGGCGTTTGCGGCCAAAATCTCGACCAGCGTAGGGTAACTGCGTTGACTCAGGCCAGCTGCCAGAGGCAAGCTGCGCCCATGCTGAAAGGCAGCGGCACACGCAAGCTCGGCGGCCGCGACACATTGCGAGCGTTTCAACGATTCCTCGGCTGGTCGGCGGTCGTCTTGTTCGTCTCGCTCTTTCCGAGCCGGGCTCACGCTTACACGTGGATGATCAAGCACGGCTACTCCAGCTGCCCGGTGTGCCACGCCGATCCGTCGGGCGGTGAACTGCTCACGCAATACGGTCGCGTGCAGAGCGACGAGCTGTTGCGCATGACGTACGGCAAGCCCTCGGGCGGCAGCTCGCACAGCGAGCCCAAAGCGCCGCGGCTGGTGCGGAACCTCGAGCTGAAGACCGACGCTCTCTCCGGGGCCGACGACGAAGGCAAGGACGCCAAGCCCGATGAAAAGGCGGACGACGAGGAGGCCCCCGCTGCAGCCACTGCGGAGGAAGCAGCGCCCGACGCAGCCGCCGCCCCCGAGCAGAGCAGCAGCTCGCCCGGGGATTTTCTTTGGGGTCTGGTGAAGACTCCGGATTGGCTGCTACTGGGCGGGAGCTATCGGCACCTGATGGTCATCCGGCCGTCGACGCAGGCAAAGAAGTTTTCCACCTTTCCGATGATGGCAGATCTCTACGGCCAGGTGCAGGTTGGCAATTTCAGGGTCGAGGGCAGCCTCGGCGTGGTGCGCGTCGGGGTCGGCTCCCCATACGCGCGCGCAGCTCAAATCACCACCAATCAGGGCGATCAGTGGAACCTGCTCTCGCGCACGCATTGGCTCGGCTACGACTTGGCCGACGGCACGATCACGCTGCGCGCCGGTCATATGAACCTGCCGTTCGGCGTGCGCATCCCCGAACATACGATGTGGGTGCGCCAAGCCACGCTCACCGATCGCGAATCGGCCCAGCAAGACGGCGTGGCCTTCGCCTACAACGGTGAAAAATTACGCGGCGAGGTGATGGGTATCCTAGGCAACTATCAGGTCAGCCCGGACAAGTACCGCCAGCGCGGCTACAGCCTGTACGCCGAGTACCTGGTCGGTGAACGGACCGGGATCGGCGTGAGCTCGATGGTCACCAAGGCGAAGAAGGATCGCATCACTCTCGAACCGGACCCTCTTCGTCAAGCGCACGGCGCCTACGTCCGGTCCGCCTTGACCGACGAACTCGTGTTGCTCGCCGAAGCGGACGCGCTACTCACCAGTGACCACGACTTCGGCTACGTCGGCTTCGCGCAGGCCGACTACGAAATCACCCGAGGCCTGCACTTGATGGCCACCGGTGAAATCCTGAACCGGGGCTATGATCAGTTGGTCGCCGGCGCCAAGACCGTGGGCAATGGCAAACCGCAGCTCGGCGTGTGGGGCACGGTCGATTGGTTCTTTTTGCCGCATTGTGAGTTCCGCGCCGACGCATACAGACGCCAAGAAGACGACTTCACCATCCTCGGCCAACTGCACGTGTTCCTGTGAGCTCAAAGATGATGCACGAAAGCAAAACTCGCGTCGCTCGTGTCTCGCTGGCCGTCGCATTGCTCGTCGGATTGGCGACATTCGGCTCCGCCCGAAGCGCCAGCGCTTCGTCCAAATTTCCCGATGCGCTGCAGAAGGCTCTCAGCAAGAGGTTTCCGGGCGTAGCCTTCTGCGTACCCACGTGCGCTGCCTGCCATCTCACGACGGTGGGCGGCCCTGGAAACCTGAATGTCTTCGGAGCAAATCTGGAGAATCAGCCGATGCCAGGCAACTTGATCCTGGGCAACAACGGCGACGTGGACAAAAAGCTCGACGATGCCATCGGCCGCTATTTTGCGGCCACCCCCGCCGTCGGCCTGCCACAAGCGAGCACCATGTTCCCCGCGCCTGACGTCACGCGGCCGTCCTACGATGCCGATCGCGACGGCATCAGTGACTATAACGAATTGGCGAAGCTCGACTCCCCTTCTCAGGCTTTACCGAGCGGCGTGCACGAGTTCTGTCCCGAGGATGCCGCCATGTACGGGTGTGGAGCGCGCGTCGCTTCCGCGCCGCCACCCGCCGATCGCCTGGGGTTGTTCGGTGCTGGTTTGCTCGTGCTCGGGTTAGCTGCCTTTCGCCGACTCAAGCGCAGACCAGCTGCTGGTTGAGGGGGGCGTCCTGGATCGGTTGGCTCGCTCTCGACCGGTCTGGTCGTAGTCGTCTCGCGCCTTGGCCGCCTCGAGCCCAGGCCGCATGCGGGTTGAGCCGCGTTTCCACGCGAATCCGCCGTATTCTGGGCAGTTACGGAGTCCGGCGGTAGAGTCAGGCCCCAACGATGTGGCATAGTTACGCGGTTGACACCGCTGACTAGCAGCCAAAAACTATGATTTCACTCGGATTTTTTCGATGACAGTCATGGCTCCGGAACCGAAACCGAACACTCGTCGAACCGAAGGGGTCCGCGTCAAAGGGCGTGCGGCGCGCGTCGTGTCTGACGTCTTGATCGCTACCGCAGAGGAGCTGAGCCGCGTTGGCTACGCCGCGCTGCGGGTCGAGGACGTCGCCGCGCGCTCCGGTGTGAACAAGACAACGATCTATCGGCGCTGGCCCACCAAGCCAGATTTGGTGGGGGCGGCGCTGCGCGCGGTCTGGGAATCGCCGGAAGTGCCAGACACCGGTTCACTCAGAAATGACTTCGTGAGCTCACTGAAGAAAACTGCTGCGTTTGCCATGTCGCCCATCGGGCGGGGTTTGACGCGAGTCATTCAGGTCGAACGAGCGCACCCCGAGGTCGAGCCCATCGCCCGCTCACTGCGCGAAGAATTTCGCGATTTTCGCCAAGTGCTCGTGCAGCGCGGCATCGATCGCCAAGAGTTACCAACGGATACGGATGCGCGCTTTCTGACGGACATGATGGCCGCGCCGATCTTCTATCGGTTGTTCACGGAAGGCGAAACAGTGGCCACGGAGTACATCGAGCGCGTGGTCGACGTGGTACTGTGCGGTGTGCAGGGGTGCACCAAGCCCACTTGACCTGCAGCCGCCTGTGCATGACGAACTCCGCTCCCCCCTTCGAATCACTCGCCCCGCTGCTACATCGAGCGTTGGGCGATAATCAGCCCGACATCGAAGAGCTGGTTGGCGGCGCCTCCACTCGACGCTTCTTCAGAGCCAGGACCGCGGACGGGCGCAGCGCGGTGGCAATGTACATCCCCTTGCCCAGCCAAGAGCTGACCAAGGCCAAAGAGACCGGTCGACGCTGGCCGTTCCTGGAAGTACGCGAGCTGCTGGCAGAAAACGGCATTCGTGTGCCTGAGCTACTCGGCGAATCCTGCGACGCCGGTTGGCTTCTGGTGGAGGATTTGGGCGACACGCTGGCTCAGCACTTGGAGCATTCGCCGCAGGACAAGCCCGCGCTGTACCAACGCGCCGTGCGAGATCTCGCGCGTGCGCAGCGCGCGTTAGCCTCGCTGCCGGAGCATTCCATCGTGCGCCAGCGTGCCTTCGACGTCGACCTGCTGCGCTGGGAGATCGATCACTTCCGGGAGTGGGCGCTCGACGCGCGCGGCATTCTTCTGGACGCCGAGCAACGCGCAGTATTTGCACAAGCCGCGGAGTACCTCGCGACGACGATCGCTTCTTGGCCCCGCGGTTTCGTGCACCGCGACTACCAGAGCCGCAATCTGATGGTCGTGCCGAGCCAAAACGGCGCCCACGACCTGGCCTGGATCGACTTCCAGGACGCGATGCTCGGCCCGCGCGTTTACGACCTCGTGGCGCTGCTCGGCGACAGCTACCAAACTTTCGATCGGGCGTTCGTGGACTCACGGTTGAGCGAGTTTTGCGGCGAACTCGATCTCGACGAGGCTGGGGAAGCCGAGCTCAGCCGACAATTCGACCTCGTCACGGTCCAGCGCAAGCTGAAGGACGCTGGCCGCTTCGTCTTCATCGAACACAAGAACGGCAACCCGGCGTTTCTCAAATTCATCGACCCGACGATCGCCAAGGCGCGAGCATCGCTCGGGCGGCTCACTGACGACCCAAACCTTCGGGGTCTCACTGAGCTATTGGATCGAATCGGTCGTTAGCGGACCCGCACCCGCACCCGCGAGTGTCAGCTCGCATCCGAGCTGACACCGCACCGCGGCAGCGAGCAGACTTCAGTCCTTGAGGTCGAAATCGACTTCGACGTCGACGTGCGTCTTGGCACAGATGGACTTGGTCTTCGGTTCGAAGCACAGATCCTCTTCCTTGACGCCGTGTTTGGTTACATCGAAGCCGAAGCTCGCGTGGATGTGCTGGCCCGAGACCTCGTACTTGACCTTGACGTCCTTCTCCACGCCGTGAAACGTGAGCTTACCATCAACCGTGCTGCCCTTCTTGGCATCGACCACAGCCTTGGGCACCGAGAGCACGATCGTGCCGTGCTTCTTGGCTTCCAAGCGGTCCTGCATGTGGTCGTTGCGCTTGCTGTTCTTGGTGTCGATCGTATTGAGGAAGGTCTTGAAGCGCACGTTCTTCTCGTCCTCGTCGATCTTCAGCGTGTTGGACACTCCCTCGATGCTCATACCGGCCGGACCCTTGGCGTGCACCTGGATCTTCGGATTTTGCGCCCCATACGTGGCCGAGGCGACGGCGGCGACCGTCAAGACAGAAGAAACGACAGCGACGAAGTAGGCAGAACGCATCTTGAAGAACATCACGGGTTTTCCTCGGAAATAGGGCTTGGCGGGTTTGAGGTTGGACGGCTTCGAACCCTACTTATTCAGTGGCGGGCGTCGAGCAGTGCAGGTCAATAAAGGTGCCACGACGGCGCCAAAGTCAGTCGGAAATCGGAAATCTAGCAAGGCGAATTTTTTCAGGGGGCCGGCTAGATCGTTGTTTGATACTACGGCCGGACGCCGGAGAAATTCCCTGTCCCGTTCTGCCCCGCCGGGAACGCCCTCGTTCAGCGCCGAAATGGTGCAGGCGAGTCCGGATACACCGGCAGATACTCGGACTCCAGCTCCGAGTCGCAGAACAAGAGCCAGCTTCGTCTCGAGATCGAAATCGCGCGCAATTCGGGCAGTAACAACCGCCCCACACAGTCCGGATCGGTCAGGGCGAGGTCGATGTAGCCGTAGCGGATGCCGACACCGACACCCACCAATCCTCCGTGGTCGCCACGGAGGACTCGATGAATCGAATCTTCGAATTTCGCTCGCTCGGCGATACGCGCTTCGGGCGTGGTCTCGAGCGTATCGTATTTCAGATATGTGAACAGGGCACCGCGAGCGCTGAACCGTCCGGAAAAAAATGGCTCACCGCGCAAGAAGGATTTCTTCAGTTCCGGTACACGGGTGCTGCAGAACAGCAAGTCGTCCTGCGCGGCATAGTCAGCGGCCGGTTCGGGCGAAAGTTCGAACGCAAACCAATCATCCGTCTCGGCCTGCGCCAAAGACGGCTCTACCAGGCCGACCTTGAGCCCGGCAATCGCCGCGCACACGCTGTCTAGCAGCATCTCGATCGGCAGTGCGCCGCGAACTTCTGCGTTTTCGTTGAGCACGGTGAGCAAGCCGCCGCGAACCGTGGGCGTGGCGCGCACGCTACCAAGCCAGCGCTCGAACAACTCTTCGCCGACCAGCAGCCGCACCAGATCTTCGGCCGCTCCGCTTTCGTGCGTGTTGCCGTCGCCGCCAGGTAGATACACCACGACGTCGAGTAGGTGTCCCCGCGAAAAGCCGGCGCGAGCGCGCGCCCTCGTGAAGTCGAAGCCGCTTTCGGCACGGATCTGCGAGAGCGCGAGCCGGCAGGAGAGCGGTGCAGCAAAGCGCGCCGAGCTCAGGATCGAGAGCGCGCGGTGCATCTTCAGTGTCCCCGCTTTTTGCCGTATTCGACGACTTCCGCCCGCACTTCGAGCACGCCCGCGCGCCGCTTCCCGAGCCGTTCGAAGGCCGCTCGGGAGAGATCCAAGATCCGCCGCTCGCTGCCGAACGGGCCGCGATCGTTGACGCGCACGTACACCGTACGCTTGCCGTCAGTGCGCGTCACCCGCAAGACCGTTCCGAGCGGTAGGCTACGGTGCGCGGCAGTGAGCGCCTCGGGACGATAGCGTTCACCACTCGCCGTCTTGTGTCCAGCCAGCCGATCGCTGTAGTAACTGGCTTCACCCTCGAGGCTGCTGATCGCCGGCGCTGCCTGGAACTGCCTGCTCAGTGCCGCGTCCTCCGGGGCGAGCGGATCGGGCTCAGCCGTTGGCAGCGTCGCCGCGCTGGAAGTCGAGCCATGAGCGCCCAACGAAGCACCGGGTGCACGCGCGGCAGGCCGACTCGAATCATGAGCGCACGCGCCGAGTGCGATGAGCGCAACGAGGATCAGGGCGGATGCGAAGCGCCTCATTGCGGCTGAGCCTATCACGCGCTTCGCGATCCCCGAAGGGGCGAGGCTTCTTTGGGCAGGGCGTCGCAGGTGCCAACACCAAAGTCTACGAGCGATCGGGATTGATGGTCACGTGCGACATCGCGGCACACTCAGCCTTCGGCGTCGCGTCGAGGCCCCCCAGCAGCGCATTTCACGCCGCAGTCCGTCGGCGGGCTGCGAAGCAGTTCGTCGGCCGAGACACTGCGGAAGGTTGCACGGCGCCCGGATTTTTGAACCGCCGAGTACGCAGCCGGGCGAGATCTTTGCGGCTGCCAGGTAACACACGCTTCCGCGCACCAGCGCGAAGCGCCCGAACCGACTCTTCAGTAGAAGAGCAATGCTCCCGTCACGCGTCGAGAACGCAGCGCGCTTTGAGGTGCGCTGCTGGATCGCACGCCTTCGGGTGTCACGAAGCGCGTCGATCGCGCCGGCGCCGCGTTCAGTTCCGAAGGGCGATTTCTTTGCGGTTTTCCAGGGTGAGTTCCGAGAGTTGATCTTCCATGGCCACGCGTTCGGTGAGTCGCTTGGCTTCGAGATCCGCGGCGTCGATGGTGGCCTTCTGTAGGCGTTGGCTGATCTCCTCCATCTTGTTGGCCAAGTGCCGGCTCAGGTCGCCGGCTTGCGCAACACGACGGAGTGACACGAGCTGCGCGTTGATCTCTTCGATGCGTTCCCGGTACACGTTGCTCTGTGCTTGGATGGTGACCAAACGCTCGTCGAGCTCGACCATCGCGCGGTGGCGCTCGACGATGTGTGTCAACTTGCCGGCCAGCTCCGGCTCCAACTTGGACGCGGAACGTAGGTACAGGCCGAGTTCTGCGATCCCGTCCTGGCTGCGAATGTCGAGCGCCTTCTGTATCGGCGTGGATTCTTCGATCGCTAGGCTCACGCTGCCGTTCGGCGGGACACTCACGGCGAACAGGTAGGCGCCGCCCAACTTTTCGACACCGGAGACGGGAGACTCCAGCTTGAAGCCTTCCGTTATCGGATGTCTCACGTAAACTGTCGCGGCTTTACCGTCGCGATTGACCAACGACAGCTTCGTGGTGCGGATGCTGCGCGCCTCGCTGTGTACGATGCCGCGCTCGATGGTGAGCAGGTGATCGATCTCCTCGCGCGTGCCCTGATCGCTGTCGATGATCAGCTTGCGGTCCAGCGCGAACGGCACGAAAGCGCGGCTATCCGGCAAAATCGCGTCGGACAAGCCTTCGCCCAAGAACTGCCCGCCCTGATACACCGTGACCGGCCCCGCATCGAGCGTGTGGTGCGTCGGGTTCTGCAGGAGCACGGATCGAAACGCATATTTTTTCGAACCGCGCGTCGAGATCGGATCGTAGAAGTAGACTTCCTTGGCTTGAGCCTGAGTGGTCAGCATGCTGACCATGGCCGAATGCCCCTTTTCGATCGTGAGCGGTGACGGAGCCAAGAAGTAGGCGCTGCCGAGCGGCGCGTCCTCGCTTGCCTCGGTCATGCTCTTACCCTGCACGGGCTTGGACCCTTCAGCATCCACAGCGACGACGCGCACGCCATCGCCATTGGCCAGCTGCCCGGTCGCGACGACTTCGACTTGGTCCGATCGTACACCGTTCTCGAGCAGCTGGTCGCGAATGGCGTTGGCCCGCTCGAGTGATTTGCCGGCACTGTCTTTATCGCTCGGTCGCGCGTAGCCGAGCACCTTGACCTTGTTCTGGTTTCCCTTCAGCTGCGCGGCCAAGCGGGTGATGGCTGACATGGAACGCCGTGCGGCCGGTTTCTCCGCTTCGGATTCGGGCATCGCTGGCGCCATCACGGCCTGCATGTCTCGCCCGGCGCCCGCGCTGTGGGGCGAACTCTTTGACGGTGCGCGCTCCGACTTCTTGAGGTCGTCGACCGCATCTGCCCCGAAGTTGCCCAGAACACGCAGTTCTTTGCTGGCAACCGCGTACGACGAACCGCCGGGCGGCGGCGCGAGGCCGAGCTCGCTGGGGTCGCTCAAGGTTTCTCGCTCCACGTAGCGGACGCTCTGCAAATCATACTTGAAGGACAGCGCCGACGTCGAACCCACGCCAACCGCGACGCGAGTCCAGTCTTCTCCGGAAACGTTGTCGACCACCGCCCAGCTCTGTAGCTCGGCGGGCCCTCCCTCTTTGAGCTGCAAGCGATAAGTCGGTTTCCACGCGGGACTTTCGGTGACGTACGAGATACGCAAGTCGTAGTCGCCCACTTTGGGAAGGTTCACCATCACCGTGGTGACGCCCTCCGCATGGCCCTGCGTCGGGAACGAAATCGGGACTGCGCTACCGGTTCGCGCATCGATTACGCTGAGCGATTTCAAGAAGTCGTCCAGCCGTTCTGCGGGAACTTGGAGCGCAAACCGATCACCGTGCACGATCGCGCGCCGTTCGAAGTACGCGACACCGTTCCGATACACCACGACACGACCGAGCGCCGCGTCCGTCTGGATCGGTCGCGGCATGGCCGCCCCGCAACCCGACAACAGCGCACCCGCACACACCGCCAACAGTGAAGCTTTGAGGACGAAAGACATATTCACACCTTGTTGAAAGTCCGCGCACGAGAAACGGGCGACCTGCGCCGTCGAAAGCACAACGCGCACGGGTATGAGCTGCTTACGCACCGGTTCACAAAACGATCCCGCCCGGGGAGCGGGAGCTACCCCGGACGGCTCGTTCAATTTTGCGAGTGAGCCCTAAGTGTTCGATCTCACGCGCAAAGTTGCTCTGAGCGGGGGCCCAAAACAGAAGCCAGTAGTGCTAGCTTCCCGGCCCTGCCATGGCTGCCACCCCCGAAGCGAGCCCCGAGAGAGTGAGCCTCTCCACGCGAGGCCTCCGTCTCGGAGCGCGTGAAGTCCCGCTGATCTCTGGCAGCGTGCACTACTGGAGGCTCGACCCACGCGAGTGGTTGGCAGCACTCACCGCGTTGCAGAGCATGGGCATCGACATCGTGGATGTGTACCTGCCCTGGGGGGTGCACGAGCAAGCGGATGGAAGCCTCGACTTCGGCGCTCGCGATCCGCGGCTCGACGCAGTGCGCTTCCTGAATCTGGCGCACAGTTTGGGTTTACTGGCGATCGTACGACCGGGACCACACATCAACGCCGAGCTGACCTTTTTTGGCATCCCCGAGCGCGTGATCTGGAGCCGCGACTGCCAAGCGCGTTCGCCGCGTGGCATGCCCGTGGTTTTGCCGGTGCCACCGCTCGCGTTCCCCGTCCCCAGCTACGCCAGCGTCGCCTTTTTGGACGAAGCTGATCGTTGGCTGGAAGCCGTGGCTGAGCGGCTGGCGCCGTTGGTCTGGCCCGCTGGGCCGATCGTCCTTTGCCAAGTGGACAACGAAGGCGCGCTGTACTTTCGCGACGGCGTGTACGACCAAGATCATCACCCGGATGCGGTCGCCACCTATCGCGCCTTCTTGCTGCACAAGTACGGCAGTATCGAGCGCATCCGCGAAGTGCTGCACGACCCAGCGGCAGATCTTGCGCAATTGCAACCGCCGGCGCGTTTTTCGGCGAATTCACCACTCGATCTCGCGCGGCACCTGGACGCCGCGGAGGCGCAGGAAGAAATCATCGCGCGCGCGTTTCTACACATGAAGGAAACGCTACAACGTGCGGGCCTGATCGGCATCCCGACCATGCACAACTTGCCCTTCGGCGAAGGTTCGACGCCGCTCGACCCGGAGCGCGTGAATCGAGTCGTCGATTTGCTCGGGCTCGACTACTACCACGTGGCCTCGGAGACCACGCGCGCGGAAATTGCGCGCCGCACGAGCGACTTGGCCGTGCGCGCTCGGGCGCGAGGTTACGCTCCATTCGCGTGCGAATTGGGCGCCGGCTTTCCGCCATTCTTCCCGCCGATCAGCGAAGGTGACAGCGCGTTCACCGCCATGACCGCGCTGGCGTACGGTCTGCGTGGCTTCAACCTGTACATGGCGGTAGAGCGCGATCGCTGGATCGGAGCGCCCATCGATCGGCACGGTCGACGCCGGCCGTTCGCCGATTTCTGGGAGCAGCTGGTGAGCGCGCTCGGTCGCTTGGACTTTTTCAGTCTCCAGATCCGACCCGCCGTACACATCGTCGTGCCGCGCAACCTGCGACGCTTGGCGCGCGTGCTGCACGCCTTCGGTCCACTGACCCTGGCCGCGTTTCACGTTTCCGGTGGCGGCGTCGAAGAGGCCTGCTTCGAGGACGAATTCGGAATGGGCAGTCCGGTCGTGATCGAGGCGTGGCAGTTCGTAGAACGCTTGGAAGCCGCGCTCGGCGCCGAACGCATCCCGTACGCCGTGGTCGCGGGGGATTTGACCGAGCAGGCCTTGCAACAGGGCAAGTGGACCGTGGTCGCCTGTGCCGGCGGGCTCGAACAGGAAATCCGGGACACTTTGCTACGCGGGATAGAAGCCGGCCGGGCGATCAGCATCGGGCCCTACCCCGCGCAGCGCGACGCCATCTTTCAGCCGTTGAGCCAGCCATTCCGAATTCCGGAAAGTGGCGCCGTGCCCGGCCGGCTGGGCCTCGACGACGGGGCACTCCGCGCTGCAGTGCGCGCCGCGAAAACGGCACTCGAGTTGCCAAGCGTTGCCTGCGCGCCGGAGGCGATCTCGGTAACGGTGCACCACGACGATACGGGACGAGCGCGAGTGGCTTTCGTGATCAATCCGTCAGCTCGCGCGGTGCGGGCCGAAGTATCACTGCCGGGCATCGCGCGCGCGGTCGACGCACTCGACGGCAGCGAGTTTCGTGCTAAGCACAGCGGGTTCGAGCTGCCGTTGCCGCCGCACACGGTTCGCCTTTTCGAGCTCTTTCCTTTGCTTTTTTCCGCGTAATGTTGATCGAGATTAATCCGGTTCACCCGGAACCCCGCAAGATCCGCCGCGCGGTCGACGCGCTAGAAGCTGGCGAAGTGATCGCCTACCCAACCGATACCGTCTACGGGCTCGGTTGTGACTTGTTCAACAAGAAGGCCGTCGATCGCCTGTATCAAATCAAAGGCCTCGAGCGCTCGCAGATGTTGGCCTTCGTCTGCCAGGACTTGGCGGACGTATCGAAGTACGCGGTGATGCACAACGATGTGTATCGCACGCTAAAAAGGTTCTTGCCCGGTCCGTATTGCTTCATCCTGGAAGCAACGCGGGAGGTGCCGCGCGTCGTGCAGTCGAACAGGAAGACCGTTGGCGTGCGCATTCCCAAGCATCCCGTCGCGCTCGCCATCTGCAAGGAGCTCGGCCGGCCCATCATCTCCAGTACCGCTTCCCGCCACGGCGAGCCGGGCAACCCCGACCCGGGCGAAATCGACGACATTTTTCCGGGTTTGGCGCTGGTCCTCGATGCCGGCCCCGGCGGCACCGAACCGACCACGGTGATTGACCTGACCATGAATCCGCCCACCGTGGTGCGCCGCGGCGCGGGTGATACGGCTCCGTTCGAGCGCTGACACATTTGGCTCCGGCTACAGAGTTGATTCCATCGACCCGTAGAGCTATCTAAGCCCCACAATGACCTTCGTCGTCACGGACAACTGCAAGGGCTGCCGCTTTACCGATTGCGTCGCGGTGTGCCCGGTCGATTGCTTTCACGGCGACGACGATATGCTCTACATCGATCCGGCCGAGTGCATCGACTGCGGCGCGTGCGTTCCGGAATGCCCGGTCGAGGCAATTTTCGACGAGACGCAGGTTCCGGACAACCAGAAACATTGGACCGCGATCAACGCCGAGCGCGGCGCCTCGCTGCCCGTAGTCAACGTCCAAGGCGACCCGCTCCCCGGCGCCCAAGAGCGCAAAGAAAAGCTCGGCTTCTAATCTCCGTGGGGCGCGCACACTCTGAGCGCTCCCAGAACTCAACCGCCAAGTGCGCCGCCGGGCGACGCGCTTCGCGCCGGCCGGTCAGAAACGCTACCCATGTACTCGGTTGCAACCAGGGGTGGCTCAGATGCGAAAAATGTAGTTTGAAATTCCAACTACATTTTGGCAATCCGAAAAGGTCCTAGATTGGACCAGATCGCCAATCGCTCGGGCTACTGAATGGTCGGTCGGGCGCTTGCCTCTGGGGCGCGGAAGCGTGCGCTCAGCGCGGTTGTCACGGCGCGGCGAGCTGGAAACTGGCGCGGGTCTGTACTTGCACCATTGGGCGTTGCTTGGCGTCGGCCGCTCCCAGGGCTGCGCCGATCATCGACTGCAGCTCGCCTTCCTTCGGCAGCGCGTCGCCGACCGCAACACTGATCTTGCCCTCTCCCGCTGCTCGGAACTCGGCCATGACCCTCGGCGCGTCGGGCGGCAAGCCTTCGAGCTCGAATGCGGGCGACGCCGCGTAGCGCTTGGTGTTCACGCTCAAGCTGACCGAGGTGCCCTCGATTTTTTCGACCTTGACCAAGCGATAAGTCACGACATCGAGTCCCATGACGGCGTCACGACTAGTGACCATCCAATAGCCGCCCAGGCCGACCGGCTTGCTCGGGAACGGCAAGGCCACGCCAACCAGCAAATCACTCAGCGCTTGCACCGGATCCCGGAAGCCTGCATCGACGCCCTTGGGGATCTCGTTGCGCAGGTTCACCGCGGTGCCATCGGCCCCCACTTGGTACTCCACGCGCGAGCCCTTCAGCTTGCTGACCGCGTTTGCGAGATCGGCGGGCACGCCGGGCGCGTTGATCTTGGCCCCCATGACCTTGACCACGATTTGGGTGAGCGTCGCTGCGGCTGCCTCGCCTTCCGCTTTGGGCTTGACCTCGCCTTCCGCTTTGGGCTTGAGCGATTCGAACGTGACAGCGAACTGAATCGGGATCGCGCCTTGTTGCGGATCGCTCTGGGTCGCAACATCGATCGTGCCGGCGCGCTTGATGCCAGGCTTGAGCGGCGCGCCCAGCAGAACGCGCGGCTCACTGCCATCGCTGCCCACGGTCAGGGATGCAGGGGCACCTTTGGCCGCTGCTTTGTCTGCCTCGCCCGGTCCGAAGATGCCAGTTGGGGGTGGGCCACCGGCCGTACCCGCAGCCGGGTTGGCGCGAGCCGCAGCCACCGAACCCATGGCCTTCGCCAGGTCCGGTTCGTCCGCGCCGAGCTTGTTCTCTTTGCTCGCCCCGGCGTCGCTCGCTGAGTTATCGCCTTCGGAGTCACGCTGCTTTTCTTTCTTGTCGCAGCCAAAGGCCAGCGCGCTCGCCAAGGCTAGGGCGGACAAAACTAGGGCGGACCTAATCGTCGGTGTCTTCATGTCTAATGCAGGGATTTACTTCGGGTGGGGTGAGCTTGGAAGCCAGAGCTTAAAACGGTGGAGGCGAAACAGCGGGCGTGCTGGGTTCGCCGCTGGTGGGTTCGCGAAGCGTGTCGTTCCCGTGGGCCGGAGCCGCGTCGGAAATGCCGGCATCCTGCGGCATTTTTGCGGTCTCTAGTTCGTCATTGGGGCCTCCGTCCAGGACGCCGGCTTCTACGCCCGCGTCGGGCTTGGACACATCCGTCGGCACGGTGCCGTCGAGGAACTCTTCTTCAATCGCATCGGTCTGCCCCGGGTAGGGAAGCAGGCCGCTCGCGGGATCGACGCTGGCGGTGACGATGCTGCCCGGCTTGGGAAACTCCGTGGGCGGCTTCCCGTCACTGGCTACCTTCATGAAGCTGATCCAAGCAGGCAGCGCCGTGGCCGCCCCCGCTTCACCCCAACCGAGCGGCAGTGGCTCGTCGTAGCCGACCCAGACAGCTGCCGCGATATCCGTGGAGTAGCCCACGAACCAGGTGTCTTTGGCTTCGTTCGTAGTGCCGGTTTTGCCCGCGACCGGTCGACCCAAGACGCGCGCGCGTTGGGCCGTGCCGCGTTCGACGACGCCGCGCAAGAGGCTGGTGATCAAGTACGCCTCTTCCGGACTGAGCACGCGGCGCACCGGGGGCGGCTGGGGCAGCGGCAAGACTTTGCCGCCCGGTGCGACGATGCGCGTCACCAGCTTGGGCAATTCGAATTCACCGCCGTTGGCGAAGGTGACGTACGCGTTACACAGCTCGATCGGGATCACCTCGTAAGCGCCGAGGGCGAGCGAGGGCGTCGGCTTCAAATTGGTCGTGATCCCGAGCGCACGCGCCCACTCCACGACGTTTGCCGCCCCCACCTCTTCGATCAGCTTGTCAGCGGCGGCGTTGTCGCTCTCGGCGATCGCGGTACGCACACTCTCGCGGTAGCTCACCAGCTCTTTGCCGCTTTTCTTGCTCAAATTCAAGACGCTGGCGGGCGTAAAGCGGCGCGAGTGCAGCGCGTAGCTGTACAGCATCGGCTTGAACGACGAACCCGGCTGGCGACGCGAGTGCATTGCGCGATCGAGCCCGCCGCTGATCGCCTCGTAGCTGCCGACCAGTGCACGCACCTCACGCCCGCGCACGTCGAGCGCGACCAGCGCTGACTCTGGGCCAAGCTCGAGCCGCAGCGCGACGGGGGGCACGCCTTCCGGAGATCCGAGTAGCCCCACGCGCAGGGCGGCCCCAGGCTTGGCAAATTCACTCGGGGGCAGGTGCTTCGGGTTGTAACGCTCTTCAGCTGCGAGCGCGACGCGGCCGAGCACGTCCCCCACCTGAACGTCGATCGTGCCAGTAGCATCGTTGATGGCTACGACCTTGCCGACGTAGATCTTGTTTTGATGCGGCACTCCCGTGAACAGCGGTCCCCAGAGCCTGCGCGCGGCCTGTGTGAAGGGCGGCAGCAACTTCTGGCGCGTCGCGTAGTTGTCCAGATTTTCGCGAACCGCGCGGCGCGCCGCGGCCTGAAGCGCAGGATCGATGGTCGTCTCGATCACGTAGCCGCCGTGAATGGCCTGATCGCCAGCCACGTCGTCGAGCAGCTTCTTGACGTAGGACACGACCTCGGGCGCGAGCTCGGACTCACCCTCGGAAGCGGGCGCGAGGCGCACCTTCGAGACTTGCGCCAGATCGTGCAAATCTTGAGTAATGAAGCTCTTTTCGAGCATCTGATCGAGTACGTAGCGACGCCGCGCCAGCGACTTGGCTTCGTCGCGACGGGGGGAATATTTCTCGGGCGAGGCGACCAAACCGGCCAGCAGCGCTGCCTCCGGCACGTCCAGATCTTTGGCTTTCTTGCCGAAGTAATAGCGCGATGCCTCTTCGATGCCATAGCGGCCGTGACCGAGATAGATGGTGTTCAGGTAGAGCGAGAAGATTTCGTCCTTGCTCAGCTCCTTTTCCAACCGGCGGGCAAGGATCGTCTCTTTGATTTTGCGCTGGTAGCTGCGCTCGGAGTCGAGCAGCACGTTCTTCACGACCTGTTGCGTGATCGTGCTGCCCCCCTGGCGCTTGTGGCCGGCGCGCAGATTAGCCATCAGTGCCCGCAACATGCCGATGTAGTTGAGCCCTTGGTGCTCGTAGAACTGCGCGTCTTCGGCGGCTAGAAACGCGAGCTTGGCGTGGCTCGGCACTTCGCTGAAGGCGATCACGGTGCGCCGCTCCACGAACAAGCTCGCCAGCACCGTGCCGTCGCGCGAAAGCACGCGGGTAACTTGTGCCGGCTGGTAGTGCGTTCGCAGATCGTGCACGTCCGGCAAACCGCCTTCGAAGTGCCGAATCACGAGGAGCACTGCGAGAACGCTGGCGGCCGCCAACCCGAGTAGGGCGTATGCGGTCAGCTTCGCGTAGCGAAGCACCGCTTCACGGGGAGGAAAACGCATTAACGGCCCAAAAGGCGCATCACCAATACGGCTAGGAGGACGCCAGCCACGAGACACAACACTGCGACGCCGATCAAAAGTCCCGGGCCGCTCGATTTTTCCGCCACCACCAAGGGGCGATTGCTGCGCTCTTCCATGGCCGGTAACAGCGGACGCGGGGCTGCACCCTCCGGGCGCAGTGATGATGGCAGCGCCTGAGCCGCAGCGCCGCCGAAGGGACGCAGCGCCTCGGCGAACTCCGCCGCGGTCTGGTAGCGCTGCTCGGGTTTCTTGGACAGCGCACGCGCCAGAACGTCATCCAGCTCCTTGGGAAACCGCCGCTCGGGCACCCGCTCACTGAGCGGGATGATTGCCTCGGTGACGTGCTTCTGAATGTATTCCATCGGAGACTTTGCGGAAAATGGCAGCTTACCGGTGAGCACCTCGTACAAGATCACGGCCAGCGAATAGATGTCACTGCGCGCGTCGAGGGTCTTGCCCTGCGCTTGCTCCGGCGACATGAACTCCGGCGTGCCGAACACCATGCCCTCTTGGGTCAGGATGATCGAACCGGGCTGCATTTGGCGCTCAGTGACCTTTGCCAAACCGAAATCCAGCACTTTCGGGTAGTCCACCATACCACCCTGCTTGCACAGGAAGATGTTCTCCGGCTTCAGATCGCGATGCACGATGCCGAGCTCGTGCGCCTCCTGCAGCGCACCGCAGACTTGAATCAGAATCGGAATCGCGCGATCGGTCGGGATGGGGCCGTCTTTGCGTACGGCTTGATTCAGGTTTTTGCCCTCGAGCATCTCCATCACGATGTACAAGGAGCCATCTTCTTCGAGCTCCCCGTAGACGAAGACCTTCACCGTGTTCGGGTGAGTGAGCTGGCTCATCGCGCGCGCCTCGCGCCGGAAACGCGAGGTCAAATCTTTGCGATTGGCAAGCTTCGGATGGAGGATCTTGATCGCCACCATGCGCTTCATCGCCGGCTGGGAGGCCTTGTACACGGAGCCCATCCCGCCCGTGCCGATCTTCTCCAGGATCAGGTATTCGCCGCCCAGGATTTCTCGGCCGATGAAAGGGTCCTTGGGGCGCATTCAAGCTGACAGATACCAAAACTTACTGCCCGCTACGAGCGCCCTCCGCGCAAGATGTACTTTGAACTACCGATTCGTTTGGCAAAGTTCACTTTCCGCGATGGAAACTTGCACCACGGGGCCCGTGGGCCGCATGAATGACCGGCCATGACGGAACACGCCGATTTCTTGGAAAGTGCGCTCTTGCGCGGAGCCGGCTTTCGGCACGCTTTCTTCACACGCAAAGGCGGCGTCTCGCGGGGCGCCTACGCGAGCTTGAGCTTCTCGGTCGCGGCTGGCGACAGCGAAGCCAACGTGAGACAGAACTTGGAGCGCGCAGCAACCGAGTTGGGCGTCGCCAGCACACGCATCCACTTCTTGTCACAAGTGCACGGCCGCGTCGCCCACACCCTCAGCGGCAGTGAGACGCAAAGCATGCTCATCCTGCGTGAAGGGGATGCGCTCGTCAGTCGCGCGCCGGGTCTGGCCTGTGCCGTGCGCAGTGCGGACTGCGTGCCGGTCTTGTTGGCGGATCGCCGAAGCGGCGCGGTCGCCGCGGTGCACGCGGGTTGGCGGGGCGCGGTGCACGGCATCGTCAGCAGCGCCATCGACGCGCTACGCGCAATTGCGCCCGACCCAAGCTTGATCGCCGCCATCGGTCCGCACATTTCGGTAGACGCGTTCGAGGTTTCGGAAGACGTGGCTGAAATGCTCCTGAATGCCTCGCGCGATCCACACATCGTCGATCGCTCGCGAGCGAAGCCGCACGTCGATTTGCGGCGCATGCTGCGCTCAGAACTACTCGTGCAAGGCCTCGCCCACAGCGCCATCGACGACGTTTGGGGCTGCACGGTTCTGGAGCCGGCGCGCTTCTTTTCGTTTCGGCGAGATGGCAAAGCCAGCGGCCGGCACCTATCCGCTATTGTGCCCCGGCTGTAACGCGCGCCAAGCTTGCGATGGACCTAGATTCGATCGATCCTTACCCCGCGGGGTGCAGAACGGCTGAACCCGTCCTACCCGCGAGTTTTCCCGAAAATGCCCATCACCGTTTCCTGTACAGCTTGTGGTTCGCGGTTTTCGCTGAGCGACGATCTATATCGACGCCGGGTCGCGGGCAGCCTGGTGAAAGTGAAGTGCCGCAACTGCAATGCAGAGATAGCGGTCGACGCGACGGAAGTCGTCACGATGCCCAGCCATGATGTGCCACGCAAGCACCCGCTGCCGCCTCGCCCCAGGACCGAGACCCAACTGGGCCTGGGAACGCCGCCGGCTCCAGCCCAGCTTGCAACGGCCTCGCCGCTGCCATTGAACCTCCCGCGCCCGCGGCTACCGTTGAATGCGGTTGTCACCCCGTTGCCGACGAACGCAGCGATCAGCAAGCCGCTCGCAGCAGCCGATCCCGAATCGATCTGGGCCGACGAAGAGACGGTCGTGCTCCACACGCCGAAAACGAAACCGCTAGCGCGAACGGCGGTCGCGCTAGCCCCGCCCATGGCTGCCGTGGAGGAACCGGAGCTGATCGAGGCCGAGGAGATCCCACCCAGCTCTTCGGACGCACCGACCCTCGACGCGCTCACCCTGGAGGCGGGCGGCGCGCACGTGCCGCACGGGAAGCCTGCACCGGATGAGTTCTTGGTCAGCCTGAGCGCGGGCAGCGATGGCATGCTCGGCGCGGGCAATGATGGCATGCTCGGCGCGCCCACGATCGACGTGACGAGCTTCGCGTCTGAGATCGACCCGCCTCACGTCACCGTCGAGGATCCGGAACTCGCGCATCGCCCGGCGCGCACTGACACGGTCCCGCTGTTCGACATGAGCGCAGTGCTGCCCGTGGCCAGCCAGGGCACGAGCATCAGCAGCGCAGCTTCGGCAGCCATAAAACCGGGGCAGGCGGCGGGTCCGCCGGTTTCCGAGGGGCGCTCGCGCGAACGCAAATTCGTGATTGCTCCGCAAGCGGCGGCCAGTGCGACCGAAGCGCCCAAGCCGCATCGTTCGAACGCGTTGGTGTGGGTCGGCTTGCTGGCGGCCGCCGCAGCCGTAGTCGCGGTGGTCGGCTCTCGCGGCCTCCGCTGGACGCAACCCGTCGCGACCGAGCAGCCGCTCGTTGGCGTGGCCCTGCCTGCGTCAACGCCAGTCGTGAATACCCAAGCCGCACTGCCAACTGAGGCACCCGCCGCCGACACGAGCGAGTCCGCGAACGTCGCGCCGACCGCGAGCGCTGTGCTGCCCGGAGTGCACCCGGCGCCCGCGGCGCCCGCAGCTCAGAACGTCACGGCGGGCTCGACGCACAGCTCAACCCCCATCACCACTGCGGCGGTGAAGGCCAGCACGAACGCGGCGAGCAGCGAAACGGAGAAACCCAGCACCGTCGGCGAGCCAGCTGTCGAAAAGCCGGTCGTGGCCGTCAAGCCGGTCGAAGCGCACAACGCGCCGCCAGCTGCCGCGCCCGACACCGACTTCGATCGCACTGCAGCGCGCAACGCGCTTGCGACCGCTGCCACACAAGCCTCGTCGTGCCGCAAGAACGGCGACCCGTCCGGTACCGCCAACCTGACGATCACCTTTGCTCCTTCGGGCCGCGTGACCAGCGCGCAAATTCAGGGTCCACCATTTTCCGGCACAGCGACCGGCGGCTGCATCGCGAGCACCATGCGCCGCGCCAGCGTGCCAGCCTTCTCCGGCGACTATGTGACCGTCAGCAAGACGATCGTCGTTCAATAGCGCACGAACCCGAGTCCCTTCCTGCATGGACTCCTCGCGTCACTGTACCTTCGCTATACTCATTGACGATGGCCAGTCACCTCCTCGTGGGGAATCCGACCGCACAAAGCGGAAAGAATCAGGAGCGCATCGATCGCGCGCTTGCGCTGATGAAGGACGTTGGGTTCGCGACCGATCTCCTTGCCACGCTACCCGGAGGCAAGACCATCGGCGCCGTGCGCTCTGCGCTCGAGGCTGGTTCATACCGCGCCGTGATCGCGATGGGCGGCGACGGGACGTTTCGCGAGGTGGCGGCGGGCCTCTACACGAGCAAGTGCCGCGAAGACGTCGCGCTGGGCATGCTCCCCACCGGCACTGCGAACGACCAAGGTAAGAGCTTCGGTCTGCAAGCGGACGAGGGCGCGCTCACGCGCAACGTGGACGTGATTCGCGCGGCTCACGAGACCCGACTGGATGTGGGGATCTACCGTGCCGGGGGTGCCGGCGCGGCACCCGACTACTTCTTCGATTCCTGCGGCTGGGGACTCTCTGCGCGAGTGCTCGCGCAGAGGAACAAGGACCGCGCACTCGTCGAAACGCTTGGCCCTCTGAAGGAGCTCTATCGCGACCACGCCGTGTATGCCGGAGCGTTCCTGAAGACGTTCCTCGAGTCGTTCGTGATCGAGGATAGACTACGCGTAATCGCCAGCCTCGATGGACGGCGCGTAGAGCTCGATGGCCTGAGCGATCTGATCGTGAAGAATACGCGAGTCTACGCCGGCGCTTGGGTGTTCGACGAGACCTCTCGCCACGACGACGGCATCTTCGAACTGGTGCCTTTCGTCGGCAAGAATGATTGGGTCTCCAAGGCGATCCGCGATCTCGAATTCGTTCCGCTGAACGAAAATCTGCTCGAAGATCTGGGACTCGAGCATTCCAAGACGCTGCGTGCTTCCACCATCGACCTCGAAATCTTCGAGCCCATGGGCGGCGCGCCCCTCGCCACGCAGTTGGATGGTGAAGAGTGGCCGCCCAATCACCGAGTCCACATCGAGGTCGCCCCGCGGGGGATTCGATTGATCATTCCCGCAACCTGAGCGACGCGGCATGCGGGTTCGGCGGCGACCCATGATGGGCGTCCAACGTACCGCCGAAGGGCAGCGTCCGCATCGGCAAAGCCTCACGCTTTGCTGGGCGAAGCCCCGCTGGCGCCGCTCTGCGTTTGGCAGTCAGGGTTTCGTCGCACGCTTGGGCGAAGGCTCGGTTCGCGTTCGCCAGGCGGATGAGAGTGCAGTGATTCGAGCCGCCCCAACCAGATCAAGGCTTCAGCGCGAAGCAGTAAAATCCGCCGTAGCCTCCGCCCGAGCCCACCGTGACCGCATTCGCCATGGGCCCTCCTTGCTCTACCAAGTTGGCGCCCGCTTTGCAGCCGGACTCGGTGAGTGCGCTCATCCAGTTGTCCATGCCGCCGCCCATGCCGCCGCCCATGCCGCCGCCCATGCCGCCGCCGCGCGGCCAAGAGTGGCCGACCCGTGGCTTGCCCTCTTTGGCCGTATCGCCCAACCCGCTGGTCCAGCTCAGGCAGTTCGAGGTCGCGTCGAGCAGCTTGCCGGTGGCGTCACTGCCTGTGAGCATGTCGTGGTTGTCCACCGCGGCCGTGGTCGGATCGGGCTGATGGTTGGGAACGCCGTTTTCGTTCGGAAAGTCATTCTTGATCGCCGCGTCGGCGTTTGCAGGTCGAGTGTTGTTGATGTCGGTCACCGTGTTTCCGAACAGGCGTCCCAAGCGATCGTACCAAGGCCCCGTTCCGACGCGATCGATGGCGTTGACCGGTTTACCCGTGCCGTCGTCCGATGCGCTGAGGAATGCGCGCCAGCCCTTGGCTCCAGCACCCGGCATGCTTGCGTCGGCGAGCGTGGCGCAGATCTTATCGGCGCCGCGCAGCCCCGCGCCAGCGCCCGTTTCGCCGTACTTCAGGTCGCCGCCGAAGCCATCGGCACCGTTGTTCGGCAACCCGAAATCCTTGGCCAGGCGCTGCAGGCCAGCCCAACTGGTGACGAAGAAGCTGAACTTGTCGGTTGCAACGGTGCCGCCCCCGCCGGCACCACCGCTGCTCGAGGTCCCTGCAGCGGCAGTGCTCCCTGCCGCCGCGGTGCTCCCTGCGGCACCAGCCAGCACCGAGCCGCCGGAGCCGGTCATGCCGGCGGTCACGGAGGCAGCACCGGCGGCGCTGTTGTTCGCGCCGCTGTCACCGCTGCCATTCACTCCCGCTCCGGAAGGCGGACTGCCAGAGACGCCAACGCCGGACCCCGCAGAGCCCACGGTGCCAGCGCCGCCGGTGGGGCCTGGCGCGTCCGAAGTGCCGCACGCCGCTAGTAGCAGAAGCGAGCCTGCACAGCACAAGAAGCAACCCGTGACACTAACCATGGCGCGCTGATTCATCATCCTCTTTCCGTTCGTTTGCAGCTCAGATGCGCGCGGCAGGTTTGACCCGAAGCGCAGTCTTCATCCCTGGAGCGAGACGTCGGGCCATCGACCGTCACTAGTTGCTCCACCCGAGTCGACGCCGGCCGCCGGATGGGGCCAGCCCGAAACGCGGGGAAACAACCAGAACTGCGGAAACGCAAACCCGACAAAGCGTATTCACGTAACAGTTGTGTGACGATCGAATGAAGATCGATCAGTTTCCGGATCCGTTTTTGAAGCCAGAACTTTTGGAACGTCGCAAGAACGTCTATAGCAGGGCTGCGGCGCGATATTCCTATTAATTAACGAATAGTTAACGCTTCATGACGGACTTGAGAGGCTTTTCGGACCGTGGGCGGCGGAAGCGAGCGAAGCCCGGGCCGCGCATCAGTGTTGGCTATTTCGAGCCCCGGGGCCGCTCCCAATCAGCCGAGGGGGCACCCGACCCAGTTATTTCCCGCACAAATTCGGCACGGACGTTTGTGCTTGCTCCGACGCGGTCGCCGGGCGATTGAAAGGCGGTGGCTGGTGGGAAAATGATCGCACGTTTTATTCGATTCACGGTGGGGTTTTTTCTGGTCTTCGCGGGCTTTTCGGCCTGCGGCAAGGCGGATCGGGTGTTCGGTACTCAACATCCGAACGCGGCCGGCGGGGCCGGCCGATCCGGGGCGGCCGGCGGAGCCGGCGGCGGAGCCAGCGGAGATGGCGGAGCCGGCCCAACCGGCGCGTGTACGGCTGGCGATCGGCGCTGCGATGAGCTCTCGCCCGAACGTTGCACCGAGACTGGAGACTGGGTAGCGACTCAGGCGAACTGCGCGGTTGCTTGCTCCAACGCCGAGTGCGTGAAGTGCACGGACGGAACAACCACCTGCAAAGATGGCGCGGTTCAAAAATGCGTCGCCGGCGCCTGGACCACCCTCGAAGTGTGTCCGAAGGCGTGCCAGGACGGCGGCTGCGTGGATGCTTGCAGCGAGGGCTCGCTGCAATGCAACGGCGGGCATTCGCTACAGAAGTGCGTCAGCGGAGCGTTCGTGGACGACAAGGTATGCGATTTCCTGTGTAGCGGCGGCGCTTGCTCTGGCGCATGCGTGCCGGACGACAGGCGTTGCAATCCAGGCGCGTCGAATGAGTCGCAGGTTTGCAGCGCACAGGGAGCGTGGGATCAAAGCGAGCCGTGCCCCGGCGGTACGTTCTGCGTAAGCGGCAAATGCGCGACGTGCATGCCGGGCAGCGCGCGCTGCGCGACGGCCGGGCCGCAGCTGTGCAGCGATGCCGGCGAGTGGGTGAATCAGACCCCCTGCGTGGAGCCGAGCGCGGGCTGTTTCGAGGGCAAGTGTGTATCCTGCAACCCAGGGGACAAACGTTGCACTGGCGCCAGCGTCGAACAGTGCGCGGCGAACGGCGCCGCCTGGACCGTGGTCGCGACCTGCAGCGGTGACACCCCGGCTTGCTTGGTCAGCACCAAAAAATGCGGCAAGTGCGCCCAGGGCAACCTGCAGTGTCTCGACAACAAAGTCCAAACCTGCGACGACCAGAGCGTCTTTCAAACGACCACGACTTGCTCGGGTTCGACCCCACGCTGCACCGGCGGCAAGTGTAGCGAGTGCGATCCCTCCGGCGCGGGTGAGCGACGCTGCGCGAGCACTTCCAGCACGCAGGCGTGTAGCGCCAGCGGCGCATGGGCGACGGCCACCACTTGCTCCGGTGACACCCCGCTGTGCCGCACCGATCTGAACTTCAAATGCGGCTGCGACGAAGGCACACGCCGATGCCGCAGCAGCACGGTACCGGAGGTGTGCCAAGGCGGTGCCTGGGTCGCGCAGAGCGCTTGCTCCGGCACGCTCGACTCCTGCTTGCCCGCGACCGGTCAATGCGTCGATTGCCTTTCGCCAGCTGCGGAGTGCAGGAGTGGCGTGGCCTACCAGTGCAATGACGCGGGTGCGTTCGTGAGTCTGAACTCATGCTCCGGGCCGAGTATCAACTGTGGCAATTGCGGCGTGGGCGACGCGTGCGCCAAGAGCACGGACTGCGCTACGGGCTTCTGCGTGGGCCAAAAGTGCGCCGTGTGCAACCCGGGTGACAAAGGTTGCGTGGGTGCCACGCCCCGCCTTTGCTCCACCAGCGGAGCCTGGACCAACCAGACCACCTGTACTGGTGCAACGCCCCAATGCTTGCCCAGCTCGGGCCTTTGCGTCGCTTGCATGAACGGCGCGACGCAGAGCTGCGGCAACTGCAACACCGGCAGCCAAACCTGCAGCAACAACGCTTGGGGCACCTGCACCGGCGCAGTCGATCTCAAGACCAACACGCAATATTGCGGTTCGTGCAGCACCAAGTGCGCCACGGGACAACTCTGTGAGAACAGCGCCTGCGTGGTGGACTGCGGGACGAAGACGCGCTGCGGCACCGCCTGCGTCAACCTGACCAACGACGCGTCGAACTGCTCGACTTGCGGCAAGGTGTGCCCTCCGCCGGCATCCAACGGCAGTGGGGTGTGCGCGTCGTCCGCCTGCGACATCAGCTGCACCAACACGCGTTGCGGCACGAGCTGCTGTGCCGCTGCACCGTCTGGCGCGACAACTGTCTGCTCCGGCAACACCTGCACGTTCCCTTGCAGCACGGGAAACCACAGTTGCAGTGGGGCCTGCTACGGCAGCACGGACGCCGCTCACTGCGGATCGAGTTGCCTGGACTGCAGCAAGTACGTCGGGACGACGGGCGCGTGCGGCTCGAGCCAATGCACCTGTGAGGCGTCAACCGCCCTGGCATGCGGTGCCAGTACGCCCACTTGCGGCAGCTGGGACTTCAATTCCGGCACCCTGGAAGGCTGGAGGTTCGGAACTTACTACGACAACACAGACAAGCATTATGTGGGCTCCCTGGGCACCACGACGACGAATGGTTCGCCCGCACTGTCGGTCAAGTACGACGGTACAGCCGCCGGCTACGGCACCCTCGAATTCCAAGCGGATTTGTGTCCGAACACCGCCATTCTCAACCTCACGAACTACAACCTCTCGTTCGACTTCTACTTCCTGACGACGGGCGGGACGCATTTCTCGCAGGACGATATGGATTCGACCGATATGTTCCTGAGCAACGGTGGCCTTGTACTCTTGGGATGCCAGCCATTCACCGAGCCGGGCTCGGACATGTGGATTCACGCGACGTGCGGCAATTTGACGGCGTCGATGACGAACCTAACGATCATATTTAGGCTCGGGCTCGGGTGGGCCGGCCAGTTCTTCCTCGACAACGTGAAGTTCACGCCGAAATAGCCCAACACGAGCCCCATCGTCTGATGGCGCCACCCTTCCGGCGGCCTCGAGGCGAGCTGAACCGCGATCGTCGATCGATCGCGGCTAGAGCTTTGGGTGCGCCATCGAACATCTAGCTGAGCCGTAACCTTGGTCGGCCCAACTTGCAGCGCTGCGAACCGAGACACTGCAAGTGCAGGCGTCGAGATTGAGTTCAGCAGGCAGCCCCTACAAAACGGGCACGGCGTGCTGACTCTCAGCACGCCGTGCGGTTCCAACCTCGGTACTGGGTTCGCTGCGAATGGGGTTCGCTGCGAACCCGCGCTGGCCTAGCTCCGAGCAAGCTAGGCCGGCGCGACCCGGGCTACTTCGTGTATTTGACGGCTTGGATGTTCTTCATCACGGCCAGATCGGTCGCGGACGACGGCGAACCGTTCGTGACCGCGCCTTCGAAGAAGGTACCCAACGAGTTGTTGCTGTTGTCCCCGCCGACGCCCAGCGTGATTCCGCCTGCGTTGCCCCAGGTCTTCCCCGAAGGAATCGCGCCATCGTAGGCGGTCGTCAGGTCGGTGGCCGTCGCCGTGTTGGCCATCCGAAGAGAATACTTGCCCACCGGGGTGTGCAGGATACCGAGGGCGAAGTCCACGCCGGACATGGAGGGGTTCATAGTATTGGCCCCAGGTGTTGCTGACGAGCCCCCGGCCCACACGCCGCCCTCGAAGTCGCCCATGAACCACGGAAGGCTACCGGCACCAGAGCCCCAGAAGCCCTTTCCGAAGAAGATGGTGTTCATGGTTACGTATGTCTTGGGGTTGGGCGAAACACTGCCGAAGTCCCAGCAGCACTGGTCGCCGACGCCGGATTTGTAACGCGTACCGTCGACGAGTTCGTAGATACCCTGGTCTTTGTTACCCATGGGGATACCCTTGCCGCTAACGCCCAACGCCGTCCGGTAGCCCTCGAATTTCGCCATATAGAGCGCGTAAACTTTGTGACCGCCGGCCGTTATCATCAGCTTGTTAGCGGTGGACTCGTAGTCATTCTCGCCCGATCGGTCGCCGTTGCCGGTGGGGCCTGCGGAGCCCCGGAGCAGGTCGTTCCCGTTGCCTGTCTGGTCATAGATCTTCGAGACAGTGCACGTGCTGCCGGAACAGAACGTGTCCTGGACGGCCGAGTCAGCGTAGCCATCGGGCGTCATGGTGATGTCTTTCATCGTGCCGCCCGTGCCCGTGTTCGTGCTCGAACTCATATTCCGCACTTGATAGAGTGGCCCGGCGTACTTGCTCGTGAGCGCGCGCACCATGCTGTAGGCAGCGCCACACGGCGTGCTAGCGGCCGCATAAACGTCGCAGGGCCCTTCACCCCTGGTAGTTGATCCGCCGCCAGCCGCTCCGGGCATGCCCGCGGAGGTGCCCATGCCCGACGAACCACCGGCGGAGGTTGTGCCGCCCTTGCCACCCTGACCGGAGCCCGCGGAGGTGCCCGAGCCAGACGAACCACCGCTGCCCGAGCCTGATGCCCCGCCGCCGCCGCCGACGGAACCGGACTTTTCGAGCACGATGGTGCCCGTTGTGACCGGGTCAGTGCTCTGCGGGGTCAAGGTCAGCTTGCCGGATGAGCAGTAGGCGTAGGTCGAATTGTCCTGGGTAATCTTGAGGGTGTTGCCCGAGACGGTGTAGTTACCGCTGGTCTGCGCGTCGACCGACTGAAGGCCAAGCGAGCCAGTCTGGTCGACAGTCGCGGCGCAGCTGCAGCCTGCGCCGGTGACCGGAGTGCAATTCACAGTCTTGAAGTATCCGCCGGACATGACATCGGCGAGCTTGTCGCACGTCACCGGAGCTTGCGAGAGGACCAAGCAGTCCGCCGGCAAGGTCACCTGCGCGGTGCCTTTGGTGGCCGTTCCGTCGGTGAACGTGCCATCGGCCTTGGCAGTCCAGCTTCCAGTCACTTGCAGAGACCCCGACACGGTTCCTGTCTGGCAAGTGAGACCGAACAAGCTCCGGACATTCAGCGGACCGGAAACTTTCAAGCACGACGAAGTCACGTTCCAGGTGCCCACCACATCGCCGCCGCAAGCGGTCACGCTGGTGCAAGCAGCTCCGCTGTCGCCGCCGCCCGCGCTCGGCGCGCCGGCCCCGGGGTTCCCGCTTCCGCCCGCGCCCATGGCGCCGGCCTTGCCCTGGTTGCTGGCTCCGCCAGTGCCCGGGGAGCTGCCGGTTGAGCTGCATGCCGCGGAAATCATTCCCAATGTCACCGCTGCGGTCCGAACTGCGATCTTGATCTTCATCGAAAGTCTCCTTACTAGGCGAAGTTGCGCTCGCGGTAACGCGAGAAGAGCTACAAGAGGGCGCGCGCGCCGGTCTCCGTTCACTGGCAATGGAAACCTGAGGCCCAATCCGTCTGAGAAAATGAACTTTTCCGTACGAAGCGCCGGCCGGCCCTCTGACGCGACCGGCCACGGCCCGTGCCAACCCAGGGTGAGCGCCCCCTGCCGTATATTCTGCGTTAACCGAGAGTTTTGAAATTCTATATTAACCGATAACTACCGTTGAGACGTCCTACCGCGCATTGCTGACCGGGGGCCAAGGTTCACGAGCCGGGTTCCCTCAGGGAGCGACTGGGCCAATCGTGGCGCTGGAGTGGTTCGTGAGGTCGTTGGGATCGCGATCTTTGGCTTGGACGCGGGAGGCCTGGGTAAGAATGTCCGGGTTGATTGAAATGTCCGCTTCGTAGCCGCTCAGGGAGCCGTGGCAGCCGGCGCACAGGCCGTTGAAGAGCGGTGAGCGAAAGCCCTGGCGCACCACTTCACCCGGATAAAACTGCATTTCTTCGCGCTGGAAGTGATCGGTTGGCTTGTTGTTGTCCGTGGCCAGCACCACGCGCGCCTGGAGCACGAGAGGGATCCCACCACGGATGGTCATGCTGGCCGAACCGTCGCCGTAAACCGAGGGAGAGCCGAGTAGGCCGCGACGCACGTATACCTTGCCGTAGTCGTCACTGAAGACGGAGTTGGGGTTCGCGGCGTCGAAGCTGTTCACGCCCGCTTCGGGGGGCAGATCTTCCCACAGCGAGAGCGCAAAATTGCTGGTCGGCACGACGCGGCCGGTGCGCGTATTCTGGAACAGCAAACTCGAGAACAAGGGCGCGTCGAGAATCGTGATCTGGGAACGATCACGGTGGGCGTCATCGTCGAACACTTGCGTTGCGGCGTTGGCTTCATCGAACCGCGAGGTGAACAGGCGCAAGTTGTAACGTGGGCTGATCGCTACCGGCCAAAGGTCGTCTTTCGTGTCCGTAATCAGCGGGGTGCGCGCGCCGGTGCTGGAGTCGACCTCGACGATGTCGAAGTTGCCGTTGAAGTTGTCGAGCGCGACCACGTTGCCCGCGTAGCTGGCCAGCAAATTCTGCGACGGCAACAAGGAGGGGCTGCGGTAGGCGCCTTGAGTGCCAGAGAGCTTGCCGGTGGCGGCCGGATCGAGCAAGCGCACGGAGTGTTGGTAAAAGGCGGGATTGGGCCAGTCGATCGCAGTCGGGTTTTGCACGTAGTCTTCCGGCTTGGTGCTCAGCTGATCGATGCCCACGCTGCGGTTGATCACGGCCAGGGTGCCTGCGCCGTGCGCGGCGCCGTTGTCGCTCAGGATGGCAGCGAAGTTCTTGTCGCTCAGCTCGACCACATCCGTCAATTGGTCGAAGCCGATCGTCGCGCGCTGGCCGAACAGGGGATGGTAGTCGCCTCCGTCGAGGTTCATGCGCCGCCCTGCGAGCTGATAGAAGCCGGGCGCGCGCTTCTCGGTCACCATGATCAGGCGGCCGTCCCGCATGAACGCGGGCGATAGCTCTTGATTGAGCAGGAACGTGAGTTGGCGGATCTTGCCTGACTCGAGTACGTACAAATTCGAGTTGAGCCGCGAGGGCTCCGCGGGCGTACGTTGCGGTCCGTGATAACTGAAGGCCGCGCCGTTCTTGGTGTTGCCGCGAGTCGAGGCGAACACCAGCCGACCATCAGGCGCGAAGGTCGGGTCGAAGTTGTGCACCAATTCGCCGTTATCGACGAAGGGTTCGCCGTCATCCGTCGTGGGCAGCGCGTTGATCGTCGGCTCGGGGGCGCAACTGGAGCCATCGACGACATAGACCAGAAACGGGCTGGTCGCGGAACTGCGGGCGGAAAACGCGATCTTACTGCCATCCCAAGAGACGGCGGGGCGACGCGCGTCGCTGCTCGCCGGCGAAAGGCCACACAGCGTGGATAGGCTCGTTTCTTTGCCCACCGTGACGTGATTGGTCGCGTCGAGCGACGCAGCCACGCGCAAGACCTCCGCGCCCGGCGAATATACCTCGAAGCTCTGCGGCGTGTCCGGCAGCGCAGCGGGTGGGCGCCGCACGAATACGATGCCAGTGAGCGCGGGCGGAGTCGGGAAGCGCGCCGCTCGTTCCTTCTGAAACCAGGCCTTGATCACGCAGTACGGCGCCTGCTCGTCGAGCACCGCGGCGGGATCGAGGGCCGCGGCCAGTTCCGCCTCCGTGCAATCGTGCTTTTCGGCGAAGAGCGGACCGCCGCGATGCAAGATGCCACCGTACTCGGGGACGGCCGGCAAATTCTTGCGTACCAAGCGGCTGGCGTTCACGTCCGCTGACTCGAGAGCAAGCTGCTCCAGCGTCAGCTCGTAGTTCTTGCGCGCGGCGGGCAGGCCAAAGTGGCCGCCGCTGCCGCCGCGCAAGCGATAGTCGTGGAACATCGAACCAGAGTGGCAATTGACCATCATGCAGCCACGCTTGACGAGCATCGGTTGCACTCGATTGGCGAACAGCACTAGGCCGTCGTCTTTGCCGGGCACGACTTGGTCGGTGGGGCCGCCTTTTTCGGTGGCCCAGGTAACCAGCGCTTGGTAGCCGGGATCATCGGTGGCTTCGAAGACCGTGCCGCCCTCGTGATACACACCGCCCACTGCGGGGGACAGCGCGCGCCGCAAGATTTCGCTCGTGCCGGTGTCGACCGACACGTAATCGCCGAGCGCGAAGTAGTTCCAACGCACCGCTTCGGGTGTGGTGCCGCAGGTCAGGTACAGCGAGTTGGACGGGGCTCCATGGCAATTGCCGGCCGAGCAACGCTTGCCGATCACCGGATTTACGCTGTCGACGAAGGTCTTGAAATCCTTGGCGGTCGGCTCGGCGCCGGGGTCGAAGTCCGAATCCGTGCCCAGACTGTCGGAGCATGGAGATTGCTCGAGCACGCGCACGGCCGGTGGCGCATTATTGACCGCGTGGCCGTTGCTGATCCAGGCGTCGAGCGAGGTAAATGCGGGACTGGTGAGGTCGAGCAGCCGTCCGCCGACGTGGGCGATGTCCGTGGTCACGAGCGTCGGCTCGGTGCTCAGCCAGGTGGTGATCGAAACCGGATAAGGTTTCGCTACCTTGAGCAGGAGCGCCGGGAAGCCATACGGGCCATAGCGCAGGAAAAGATCCTGACGCTTGCTGACTGAATCGTAGCTCGCAACGTTCAGATTGCCGAGCGCATTGCCGTGGTCGTCGGCAGCAACGTGGCAGCCCGACTTGGTCGGACTGGTCGCGCAGGATTGGATCAGCGTCACGCCAATCTTGCGATCGTAGTAGGTCGTCCGAACCGAGTCGTCGTCTCGGTTGCAGGCCGAGCTTGTCAGCAAGAGGCCGAGCGCCAGCCCCCGTCCGAGCAGGCCGGCCCTTGCGACGAGCCCTCGAAGCATTTCGCGCGCAGGCATGAGACGCTCAACTGTACTCGACCAGCGCGCACAAAGCAGCTCGGCTCGGGCCTGGCGATGGCGGTGCAAAAACCGAAGTTCCGGATGTGCGCAATAGTGCGCGGGCTCTGACCTCAGAGCCGGAAGGCCGCAAAACGCGCGGCGTCACGCACACCCGGGTCGCTATCGTCGGCCGCAGCCAACACGGCGTCGAGCGCTTGTGCATCGGCGATTTGACCGAGCGCCCAGACAGCAGCAGCTCGCACGCCCGCGTCCGGCTCGTTGCCCGCCGACGTCAGCGCGATCAGCCCAGCCACTGCATCGCCGCTCTTCAACGTTCCGAGTGCTTGCGCTGCGCGCCGACGAACCAGCGCCGAAGGATCGCTGATCAAACCGACCACGCGGTCGACGTTGCTGAACACGTTGATGTGCGTCACGCCGTTCAACGCAGCCAGGCGTACCTCTTCGTCCTTGTCGGAAAGCGCCGTGGACAACTCCGAGTTCGGCCCCTGGTTGTTCAAACGGATCAGCGCGTTCGCAGCGGCCAGCCGAACCATGGGCGATGCGTCAGCGACCAGGGCTTGAGACACGGGCGCGATGCCCGCTCCCTCCAAAAACTCTCCCAGGGCGTTCGCGGCGTATGCGCGCGAGACCTCGGACTTCGCCTGGCTGATGGCGTTGATTGTTTGCTCGTAGGCCTCGCCCTTGCCGAATACGCCGAAGATACGACGGCGCAGCCACCAGGCGCTGATTTCGCGCGACTTGGCATTGGAGGCGTAGAGCATCTTCGAGACGAACGGAACGCAGTCCAAGCATTCCACGCGCTCACCGTGTTCGAGCATGGTCCAGTACTGGGTCGGGGCGAAGGTTGCCTCGCCATTGGCGACGATCTTCCCATGCGGGTCTTTGTGCGCGAGCAGATTGAACAGCCGGTCACCGGTAGTCACCGCCTCGAGCGAGCTGTTGCTCAGATTCCCGTACACCCCGGAGCGCCCCGGGTGGGTCAGGTCGGGCGCGTCTTCAGCGCTCGAGACCGAAACCAACGCCGCAACGGAAAGGGCGACCGAAGCACTCAGAAACCGACGAAATTTGCTAGTCATGGTTGTTTCCTCGCACCCTGTTCAGTACTTGCCGCCGACTGGATCGCCATCGCCGAACGGTTTGAAATCGGAATTTTGACGCGCGTAGTATTGGCCGCCCATGTCGATCGTGCGGATCAGCTTCACCAGCTCGTCACGAGTCAAGCCGGCGACCTTGGCGTGATCGGTGCGCGTACCACCGGCGACGTCCGCATCCGAGAAGGCTTCACCGAGCGGCCAGGCATACGTGGACGGGTTCTTGATCGAAGTCACGTTCAACTTCTCGATCAGCAAGCTGTTGCGAGCGTCGCTGGGAATGGCCCACTTCGGCGGCACCTTGCCGGTGACGGTGGCCTTGCCCATGTCCATCGACATGGCCGCCGGGTAGAACAACGACACGTACGAGGACGGCCAGGTCGCGACTCGGCGATCGTAGTAGACCGTGACCGGCGTGTCCGTCAGATCCATGCGCGCCACTTTGTAGTCAGTGGCGGTGCCGAGCACCGCGTTGGTCATCGTAATCGTGTAGAATTCTTGCGGTTTGTCACCGTTGGTCGTGCCGTTGTGGCACGCCACGCACTTGGCGTTGAGCAATGCCTGGATCTCGTTCGGGTTGCTGGCATCGTTGGCCTTGGCCCACGGGTATTCCGTGCGGCTGTCGACCGGCTTCATGAAATTCTCTGGGCCGCGGCCAGCCGCGATGGTGAGAGAACCGGTACCGACACTGGGAAGGTTGGCCTTGTTGCGGTCTTCGTGGCAACCACCGCAGACGCGACTCTCACCCGGCATGCCTTGTATCCAAGTGGTTTGGCTGCGGATCGACAAGTCGAATTGGTCGATCGGTTGCAAGTGGACCGGCACGTACGGGGGCAAATTCGCCAGCCAAGAGCCGTCCGCCTCGACTTTGGCTTCACCCAAGATAGCTGCGCCTTCGGCCATAGTCAGGCCGAACATGGTGTGGTTCGGCGAGCCTTCGGTGGAGAAACCCTCGATGATGCGCACGCGAGTCGCCTGCGCGAGCGCTTCGTCGGTGGGTGTGCGGCTGGTGAACTGCGCGCCGGATACGGCATCGTCGTGGCGCAGCGCGAGCGACGTCTCGCGGATGTTGATCGAGCCGAAAGTGGTCGGATTCGATGAGTCGGGTGTGACTTGGACGGTTGGGATGGGGGTTGGCTCGGAACGCGCGGTGATCGCGTGCGCGTACAGCTCCCAGACGTGCTCGTCGTTGACGATCAGATGATTGACCCGCTGACTCTCGTCGTACCAGTACACACCATAGTCAGGCGGGCTCAGCGAGAGCTCGTTCGACTCGTCCACGTTGCCGGCGGCCCACGACACCATCACGCGACCGTCCGGCAGGGCGGACGGCGAACGGTAGCGGCCGTCGGGTGATGGCTCGTCGCCGCGAGGGACCGATGGCGTCATCACGTGGTAGGCCTGTTCCTGGGTCTTTTCCTCGTCGAATTGGCCGAGCGCCTGCGGATCCAAAGAGCGTGCGTCGAGCTTGACCAGCGCGCCGGCTTGAATCGTATTTTCGCGGTTGGTGACGATGCCGTAGAACACATTGGGGGTGTTGCTCTCGCTCACCTGCACCATCGAATTGCCCGGCTTGCCGTGCTGACCGCTCAGCGCGACGATTTGCGTGCAGTCCGGATTCATCGCGAACACCTTCACGTCGTTGACGTTCTCGAGGTGCTCCCAGCGGGAGAAGCCGACGCGACCGTCGTGCATCGGGAAGAGCGTGATGATGTGGGACAGATTTTGCGAGCACAGCTTGCGATCGGCGTCCCCACCAGTGGTCGTGATGGTCGCGAGCTGGGTCACGGCGCGCGCGTGGTTGTACTCATCCGCGCGGGTGCCCATTTCCGTGTACGACTGATTGGTCGTGAACACGATGCGACCGCCGGGTGAGAAAATCGCTTGCTGATCGTCGTACGGGCCGAAGGTGAGCTGCGTCACGGCGAACTTGCCGTCCGCGCCGCGATCGACGCCCGCGGAGTACACGTGGTAGTTGTCGTGCGCGTCCTTCTTCATCGTGAACAGGACTTTGCTGCCGTCGAAGCTCACGTCCACGCTGGACACGTCAGCGGTCGGGTAATCTTCAATGATGTTTGCCTGCGGATTGCCCGTCTTCAGGTCGAACACTTCCAGCTTGCCGCCGGGCATGTACCGCCCGTAGTCCATCACCTGGCCCATGCCGCCCGCGACATCGATGCTGACGGTGCCGTCGTCAGCGACTGAGGTGTGCTGACGAACCGCGTACACGATGCGCGACACGTTGCCCGCGCCGTCGTCGTCCGTGCTCTTGGTCGAGCAGCCGGGGAGCAATGCGAGCCCTGCAAGTAGGGACAGTGCGCCGGCGGTACGAAGACGGGAAAGGTGTCGGGACATCGTCAAAACTCCTGAGGTTGAACGCGGTCGCGCGGGCGCCCGAGTCATTGCCGGATAAAGCAGGAATCGCGCCAGCCATAAATCGCAATCATTTCATATATCTAAATGCCGGTCACGTGGGCCTTGACCCCCGATGCGCCGGCCAATCGCGCGGCCCACGGCCCCCAGCGTACATGGCAAGAGATCGTAGCCAGTCCCCGCTAACACTGGAAAAGCTCCAGCACATGGAACCCGGAAGCATCGTCAGCTAGAGGATTCCGGCAATCATGACTCTTCAGTTCAATGAGCAAGGTTTGATCCCCGCCCTGGCACAGGACCGCTTCGACGGACAGGTGCGCATGCTGGCATGGATGAACCGCGAGGCGCTCGAGCGCACGCTGGAAACCGGCCTTGCCACGTTTTTCAGCCGTTCCCGCGGCAAAATATGGGTCAAGGGCGAAGGCAGTGGGAACGTCCTGCGCGTGCATTCGGTGACAGCGGATTGCGACGCCGACGCCTTACTGTTGCTAGTCGAGCCGGCCGGCCCGTCCTGTCATACGGGTCGGCCCAGCTGCTTTTTCAAACGGGTGGGGTCGGGCGAGAGCCTGACGGAGCAGCCGTTCGAGGTCACACCGTTCCTCTCCGAGCTCGAACGCACGATCCGCGATCGCCAAGCCAGCAGCGCCGAAAAGAGTTACACGAAGAGCCTTTTGGATGGGGGCATCGTCAAGATCAACGCCAAGATCAGCGAGGAAGCCGGGGAATTGGTGGCCGCGCTGGCCGGCGAAAATGACGAACGTGTGCTCAGCGAGGCCTCTGACTTGGTGTTCCACCTGCTCGTGGGCCTCCGCGCGCGCGGGCTCGACTTCCAGCAAGTCGTGACAACGCTTGCGGCTCGCACGAAGCAGAGCGGGCACCAAGAAAAGCTGAACCGAGACAAGGCTTAAGGATCTGATCCTGCCGAAGTGACTCTCGGGGCACGCTTCCGCGGCGAACGACCGTAGTTGAATGTAGGTGCGGATGTAGGTGCAGGCATCCACTGGGCTCGGCTTCCGTGGTGCGGGGGCCGTTGGCCTCAGCGGGTTTGACCCTCTGAGGAGCGCTCGTTATCGTGACGTTTCTCGCTCCACCGGTCGTCGCGGGTTTGCACCTTCGGGGATCGCGAAGCGCGCCACCCCTGCCCCGCTGAAGTGCCTGGTCCCCCAAACGAAATTTAGACTTCGCAGCAAGCCTTTCCACCGATTGACCGCGATGCCCATCAAGATTCTGGTTTTCGAGAGTGATGCCAACTTCGCTGAGCAGCTCAGGAGCGGATTTTTGGCGCTCGGTTGTGCGCCCACAGTGGTGGACGACGCCAACCTCGGCCTGCAAGCTGCCGCTCGCGAAAGGCCGGATCTGATCCTGCTCGCGATCGAGTTGCCGCGCATGAACGGCTTCTCGGTGTGCAACAAGCTCAAGCGCGACGCGGCTTTGAAGGACGTGCCGCTGATCATCATGAGCTCGGACTCCACCGAGGAGACATTCGAGCAGCACCGCCGCCTGCGCACACGAGCCGAAGATTACTTGCACAAGCCGATCGGTTTCGACGCCCTCCTTGCTCGACTTCAGCCGTTCGTCAAGATTGGTGAACCGGCGCCGGAGGAGGCGACAGATCCGGGCGAACTGGGGTCAGACAGTGCGATCGTGCTGGACGATGACATCGAGATTGAAGAAGCAGAAGTAATCGATCAGTCACCCGACACGCAGGCCTCGGTCGCCGAAAGCATGGTCGACCAAGATCTGAGTGATTTCGCAGACCGGGCATTCGGAGCTCTGGAAACCGTACCGCCCCGCGCGCAACCGGACAGTGAAGTCCTGATCGCGGAGCCCGAAATCGCGGAGCCCGAAATCGCGGAGCCCGAAATCGCGGAGCCCGAAATCGCGGAGCCCGAAATCGCGGAGCCCGAAATCGCGGAGCCCGAGGTGACCGAGGTGACCGAGGCGGAGGTTACGGACGTCGAAATCTCCGCGCCCTCGATCGCCCCGGCGATGTTCGCCGAGCCGGAAGTTGCCCAGCCGGTGCTCGGCGAACCGCCGCTGAACGAACCGAGCGCGCCGCCGCAGGTGAACGAGGTCGAGGTCGAAGGGGCGGAAGTCCAGCCGCAATCTCTGTCCGCTGCAGACCTCGAGCCGTTGGCGGTGCCGCCTCCCCTAGCGACGTCACGACCCCCGCTGCCACCGGCGCGCATTCCTTCGCTGCGCCCCTCTTCCACGCCACGCCCGGCCGAGATGGGCGATACCAGTAAGTATCGCGAAGAGATCGAGCGCCAGCGTGCCCGCATCAAGGAGCTCGAAGACTTGGTGCGCAGCGCGGACGCCAAGAGCGCGGACTTGGAGGATGCGCTCAAGCGAGGCGGGGCCAAGGACAGCGAAGTTCAGCGTTTGCAGCGTGAGCTCGATGAAGCAAAGGCCAGATCAGCCTCGATCATGCCTGGCAAGGGCGCGGGCACCGCACGCGAATTTTTGGACCTGCGCGAGCAGCTGAACAAGAAAGACAAGGAGATCCTCGAGAGCCGCGATCAGCTATCGCACAAGGACAAGGAGCTGATCGGGTTGCGCGACAGCGCGATTGCGCTCGAACGCGACAAGGCCGATCTCCACGATCGCATCAGCGAGCTCGACAAGCAGGCCGTCGAGCTGCAGAAGGCGACGGACGCGGCCAAGAACGACAAGGAGCAGGCCGCCAAACGCGCGGACGACTTCAAGCGCAAGGCCGAGAAGACCAAGACCGACCTCGACGCCAAGGCAGCCGAGCTGTTCGAGACCAGAAATAGCCACGAAGCCATGCTCGCCGACTACGACGCGCGCGCTGCAGATGCCTTGGCCCAGCACGAAGCACAGCTGGCGCAAGTGGGCGTCGCGCACGCGGCCGCGGTGGCGGCGGCGGACATCGCGGAGCGCGCGCGACGCGACGCGGAAGCCACTCACGAGCAGGCCCTCGTGGCGCAGCAAGCGGCCGCTACTTCCGCGCAGCGTGATGCCATCCAAGCGCGTGAGGCGGAGCTCAAGCGCGAGCTGGAAAACAAGCTCGCGTCTTTGCACCGCGCCAACGAAGACGCGATGAACCGCTTGCGCGCCGAGCACACGCAGGACATGGCCGACGCTGAATCGGCGGCCAAGCAAGTCCTCGCCGATCGCGAACAAGAGCTGGGCGGAGATCACGAACGCGCGTTCGCGGCGCTGAAGGCAGAGCAGCAAAGCACGCTCGCCGCCCTCACCTCCGAGCACGGCAGCGCGATCGCGTCGCTCATGTCCGAGCACGACGACACGCTCGCCACCCTGACCGATCAACATGCGGGCGCGCTCAGCTCGTTGAACGCGGAGAAGGCACAGATCGAAGCCGCGCGCGACGCGACGCTTTCGTCACTCGAAGCCGAGCTCAATGCTCGGACCGAGGAGCTGGCCACCGCGCACGACGAAATAACGGCCAAGGATAGGACCATCGGCGACCTGGAAGCCAACCTGGTCACGACCGGCGAGGAGCTCAGTGCGGCTCGGGCAAGTCTGGACAGCCAAACCTCCTCGGTTCAGAGCCTGGAGAGCCAGCTCTACAGCGCAAACGCCGAGCTGAATACCGCTCGAACCAAGCTCATCGACTATGAGTCGAAGCTGGCGCGAAGCGAAGCGGCCTTGGCTGCGGCCAACGACGACTTGCGCACCGCGCATGGGGCGCTCAGCACCGAGCAGGGTCGCGTCAGCCGGGCGCAGGCAAAGTGGACGGAAGATCGCAGCTCACTCGAGCGCGCGAAAGATGCGCTGGCCGCCGCACTGGCCCAGATCGAGGAAGCCGAAAGCCGCTCCTTGGATTGAGTGGGGGGCTTGCGCGATGGCCGACCGTCGAGCGGATGGATACGCCGCTTGGGGCCTGACCTGGGTCGCGTACGCCAGCTACTACTTGGGGCGAAAGGGTTTCAGCGTCGTCAAGTCGACTCTGCGCCATTCGCTCGGAGTCAGTGAGCGCGCGCTCGGCCTGATCGATACCTTTTATCTGGCGGCGTATGCGCTCGGATTGTTCTTCAGTGGCTACGTGGGCGATCGCGTTGGCGCGCGGCGTTTGATTGTTTGGGGATTGGGCGTCTCCGCGTTGTGCTGCGCGGCGTTCGGAGCGATGAACGCCGCGCTTTGGTTCGGAGTGCTGTTCTTCGTCAACGGCTTGGCACAATCGACTGGCTGGCCCGGAACCACGCGCGCCATGGCCGAATGGACCACGCCGCAAAACCGCGGCACGGTGATGGCCTTCTGGTGCACTTGCTATCAAGTGGGGAGCATCGTCGCCAGCGATTTTTCTGGCTATTTGCTGCGCAAATATGACTGGCGAGCGGCGTTCTTCGGGCCTTCGGCATGCATGCTGGCCGTAGCGCTGCTGATATTTTTGTTCTTGAAGCGCGGCGATCAGCAAACAGAACTAGTGAGCGTCGCGGACGTGCAACTCGACCGCGAGACTCGGCAGGCGGCACAGCGCAAAGCCTTGCGCAATCCCGTACTGTGGGCGTTCGGCGCGAGCTACTTCTTCATCAAGTACGTGCGCTACGCGCTGCTCTTTTGGTTGCCGTACTACCTGCACGGCACGCTCGGCTACGCCGTGGACCGCGCAGCGTACGTGTCGAATGCCTTCGAGGCCGGGGGCATCGTGGGCGTGATCGCGATCGGCATGCTCTCCGATCGGGTGCGTCGTTGGTCACGCGCCGCGTTGGCCATGCTGAGCTTGCTTGGACTGGCGCTCGCGCTTCTATTGTGCGCCGCGTTGCCGCGGCACGACGTCTGGCTGACCGTGGGCGCGTTGGCCCTGGTCGGCTTGCTGCTCTTTGGCCCGGACTCGTTGCTCTCCGGCGCCGCGGCCCAAGATGTGGGCGGCGACGCGGCCGCAGCCACCGCAACCGGGCTGGTCAACGGTGTCGGCTCGCTGGGCGGCATGTTGGAGGGCCTCAGCTTGCCGGCGATCAGCGCCCACTTCGGCTGGCAGGCGATGTTCCCGCTGCTCGCTGGACTCGCTGTGTGCGCCGCGCTGGCGTTGATTCCGGCGGCGCGACGACCAGATACGCGAGTTGCGCTCCGCGCCGGCTGACGTGACATGCGGCCGCCCGGTCTGTAACAGCGCCGTCGCGTACTTGTCGCTTAAGCTGCGACACCACCGTGCGTTAGTGTTTGCGATGCCGCCTGACGACCCCTCAAAACGCGACAGCGACGCCCGGTCCCGCCTTCGGCATTTCGTCGAGAAGACGGCCAACCACCACAGCGGCCGCGACCGTCCGGGCCTTACCAGCTGCAAACAAGCCCCGAGTGCCCCGGTCGCGACCGCATTCGCAGACGACGACGACGGCCCGATTACGACCCGTTGGGCCGTCGGCTGAGCTCGCGCCTCGCGATGCGTGACGTCGAATCAAGGGTGTGGTGCGCGGCAACTGGACGCACGGGTGCTCGCCAAGATCCAGGGAACGCTCCGCTCGCTCGAGCGAGACCCGATGCGTATTCCCGGTTTGAACCTGGACTAGAACGCAAAAGCCTGCGCTGAGCGCGTGCAGTTCGCAGAGTAGCCTCGGCTTGTCCCGCGTGTGTCGTTTCGAGACGACACGTGCGGGTAACAGCCGACTAATTGCCGCCGTTTCCCCTGCGGTTCGGCCGCAACAGCGGCGCAAGATTGCACGAAAACAGCTGGCACATTCCCTGCTCTAGGTGATGCGTGCCAAAAGTGAAGCGCGAAAAACGAACACTGACTCCCGTCACGAACCTGCCCGCCATCAAGAAGCCGGGCTCACTCCGCCCCCCGTCCTCGCGCCCGCCGGTCTCGGCCCGAGTCGACGTCGTGGTGGCGGATCTCAGCGGCGACCCGCGCCGCAAGTGACGAGCCTGGCTCGTCACGGCTGATCTGCCAGCGGACTCGGGCAGAAGCTCTCGCCCCGACGATCTCGCGCAAGCCTTGCACCGGAAAGCTCCGTGGACGATCGCTTTGCCGCACGCTGGAGACGACGGACGCGCACGTGCAACGCGTGCTACGAGAAGCTCGGACGGCTTGGTCAGGATGAACAAGATCAACAAGCGAACGATGCTGGCCACGGGTATCGCACTCGGCGGCACGGCGCTCACTGGCTGCGGCCCTGCGCGCGCGGCCAGTCCGGCCAGAGCGCCGTCGAACAGCTCAAGAACTGGGTTCGTGCGCCGCGACGGCATGCGGCTGGTGCTCGAGGGCAGACCCTACCGCTTCGTCGGGGCCAACATTTGGTACGGCGCCTACCTGGGAGCCGACGCGGAGTATGGCGACCGCGCCCGGCTCGGGCGCGAGCTGGACCGGCTGAAGGCACTGGGCGTCGACAACCTGCGCATCCTCGCTTCGTCCGAAGAGGGCCCGCTCAAGAATGCGATCAAGCCCGGCTTTCGGACGAAGGATCACTGGAACGAGACGTTACTGATGGGCCTCGACTACTGCCTGGCCGAAATCGCGAAGCGTGGGATGAAGGCGGTCCTCTACCTAAGCAATTTTTGGGAGTGGTCCGGTGGCATGGGAACCTATCTCTGGTACGCGACCGGTCAATACATGGACATGGGCGATCCTGTACATCCCTGGCCCGAGTTCCCCGATCACAATGCCGGTTTCTATCGTTCGCAAACAGCGGTCGCCATGTTCCACGACCACGTCCGGCAGGTCGTCGGACGCACCAATCACGTGACGGGTACCGCCTATGGGGACGACTCCACCATCATGGCTTGGCAGCTTTGCAACGAACCGCGCCCCGGCGCAACGGAAGCGGTCATCGCTGCCACGCTGCCCGCCTATTATGAGTGGGTCAGCAGCAGTGCGAAGCTGATCCGATCGCTCGATCCCAACCACCTCGTGTCGCTTGGTCATGAAGGGACCATCGCCACCGGCGATCGCGAAGATCGAGTTGCGGAAGCGCATGCACAGATGGACTATGTCACCGCGCACATCTGGCCGCTCAACTGGGGTTGGGTCAATGGCAAAGAGCTGTCAGCAACCTGGGACAGCGGATCCGCGAAGATCGCCGCCTATCTGGCGACGCAGGAACGAACTGCCAAGGCGATGAACAAGCCGTTGATCTTGGAAGAATTTGGCTTTCCGCGTGACGGCGAGCTTTATCAGCCGAGCGTCGCCACGACCTTTCGGCAGCGCTACTACGACATGATCTACAGCGCGGTCGAATCGAGCGTGGCCCACGGTGGACCAATCTGCGGTTCCAATTTCTGGGCATGGAATGGCGAAGCGCGCGCCGCACACGCTGACCATCGTTTCGAGGACGGCGACCACAACTACATGGGCGACCCGCCCCATGAACCCCAAGGCTGGTACGGAAATTTCGACAGTGACACTGCGATGCTCGAGCTGATCCGAGCGCACGGGGTAAGGCTGGGCGAAATAATCAGCGCCTAAGTTCGAAGTATCCTGACGCCAGGAAAGTGCCTGCGAAGCCGTTCGAGATCTCCACAGGCAACAGACGTGGGTGATCTCCAGCACGGCCCCATCGCACCGGCGCGCCATGAGAGGCCCCTCCAGGCGTCCCCCACAAAGCTACGAGCTCCCCGGGCTGCGAGCTCACGCTTCGCGTTCGAAGGTTTGCCAGGCGCCGTCGATCCGGCGTTGATGCGGCAGGAAACGCGCCTTGTATTTCATGCGCTCGGAGTCGGCGATGTATAGGCCGAGGTACAGGTAGCGGAGACCCCAGGTTTTGCAGAGTTCGATTTGCTTGAGAACCGAGAAGGTACCAATGCCCAGCTTTTCGTGAGTCGGGTCGTAGTAGCAGTAGACGGCCGAGAGCGCTTCGTCGCTGCGATCGACGAGCGCGACACCGATCAGTTGGCCGTCGAGCAGGTAGCGGAGTTCGAACGTCTCGCAGCAGCTGACCACGAGGAACTCGCGGTAGCCCTCGAGATCGATGCCATCGCGATCACTCGCCAGGCCGCGCAGCTCTTTGTGTCGGTTGTACAGCTCGACGCGGCGCGCGTCGGCGATCGGATCGGCGACTTCGACTACCAAGCGTGCGTTGCCCTGCGAAAGCGCGCGGCGCTGCGAGCGATTGGCCGAAAAATGTTCGACCTCGATCCGGATCGGTTCGCACGCGCGGCAGCCCGGGCAGGACGTGCGATAGAGGAAGATGCCCTGCCGGCGATCGCCCGTGTCCAAGCGTTGTTCGAGCTCGGCTCGCTGCAGTAAGCGGGCCGGAATGCGCAGCGGCATGCGCGCGATGCGCTCGGG
>Ga0302321_100000215_pt1 | contig 51545 bp, 45 predicted proteins | sample Fen_T0_1_FD_202505 | JGI IMG/M metagenome (GOLD analysis project Ga0302321, IMG submission 202505) | Peat permafrost microbial communities from Stordalen Mire near Abisko, Sweden - Fen_T0_1 | ecosystem: Environmental > Terrestrial > Soil > Wetlands > Permafrost | place: Sweden: Abisko... | reverse complement strand
TATCAAATGTTCCATCGCATAGTTCCCGTAACGGGTGGCTATGCCAACAATTGCTTCACTGCCCTTATTCGATTTTCCGGAATTGGTTTGAGGCAGCATAAAATGATTCATCCCGCCAATACCGGATTCCTTGTCCCTGATACAAGCCGATACACAAGAGCCTAATACCGTCGTAATCAATTCATTTTCTCGCGTGACATAGTATTCTCCTGGCAAGATTTTAGCCGCTATAAGCTCACGCTCCCGATCCCAATATCGATTGACATGTTCAAATCCGGCTATTGATGTCCTCTCGATTTTGACCTTACTATTCATTGTGGGTTACTTTTTTTCCTGTAAGTAGTACATAACCAGTCCAAAGCCTGATGACATCTGATTAAGGGTTCTGAATGTCCAAATATATACCTATGCCAACCTGTATTTCTGCATATCTTTCGGCAAGTGCTATTTTGATTTACCGACCAAAAAATTCAGGGCATTACGGCAATAGATACAGCCATAATGCCATCTCATTGGCCACTCTTTCATCTAGTCCCACTGTTTAAACTGGATATTTTGTTGTAATTCTGGCTTAACTCTTGCTTGTCCAAATTGTGCGGATTTACCTGACATAGTCCGAAGCTGCAATCACGGGTTCAGAATATGCAGCTCTATGGGATGTCCGGTCAGATATTGAGCCTTCTTACCCGCTTAGACAGATGTGATATCAAGTATTTCTAGCAAGTCCAGCAATCGGGCAGACTCAATAAACCGCGGGGACGGCTGAAAAAAAACAACTTCCTTTTTTTGTTTAGTGGCATCTTTCTTTAACGCGACAAATAGTTGCAAGGTTGCTGTATCTATAGAAGTTACATGAGAGGCATCAATTTCAATGGCGTTATTTGCAGCGTAAGATTTCTTGAGTATCCCGTACAGCTTAACGACATTCTGGATCGATAAAGTTGCATCCAGATTTATTGTCGAAGCTACAACATCTTCTGTCGCCGCCTCATCTGAAATCGGGCCTTCCGGGAAATCTGCATTTGTATTCATATAGGCCTCGCTGCTGTCGGCTTCCAAAACTTCAAGATAGTTGATACTTTTAGGCAAGCTATCCTTGTCATCAACATTAAAATCACCTTCACTGACAACGAATTGTTCTTGGGTAGTTTCTGTCGCCATGACCAAACTTTGCATAATCGTGTTTTCGGTTTCCTGGCCCATCTGGAGCAGGGAGTCTTTCTTTTTACTTCTCGCTGTCATACATCACTCTACCTTAAATAAAATCAGATGAATCGGGCGCTGTCCGGACAGTCCAGTAGCCATACCTTACGCTTCGTTAACAAGCTGAAAGGCAATAAATTGCTCTGACCGGATTAGTACTAGACTGTATTTGATTTGACTTAACTTTCATTCGTTTCCAGCTCTTCCAGCTCTTCCAGTTTAAGCAGTTTATCCACATCCAACAGTATAACCATACGTTCATTGACCGAAACCAAGCCATTAATAAATTCATTACTGAGTTTCGCGCCAAAATCAGGCGCATCCTGGATTTTGGTTTTATCTAAGATAATGACATCAGAGACGGAGTCGACGACCACGCCCATAGTCCTGGTTTTATTGTTATCGTTGGTTTGTAAAACAACCACGACTGTTAGCGGGGTGTATTCTGTAAATTTGATACCGAGCTTTTCCCGCAAATCGATAATCGGCACGATGGAACCGCGTAAATTAACGACACCTTTCTCGTAGTGCGGCACATTCGGAATTCTGGACACCGATTCCCAACTGCGAATTTCCTGAACACGAAGGATATCGACCCCGTATTCTTCATTGTCCAACGTAAAGCTCAGGTACTGGACTCCGTTCACCTGTTCTTTGTTGTGGCGATTCTGGTCTGCGCCTTTAGTTTTAAGTTCTTGAGTCATATTCGCTTTCCTGAGCCTTGAAATATATGCTGACGACTAACGGTTTGAGAACCGTACTAACCCAGGAATATCCAGGATCAGGGCAACAGATCCATCGCCCAGAATGGTCGCGCCTGAAACACCTCGCACCCGTCTATAATTGGTTTCCAATGATTTAACCACCACTTGCTGTGGCCCTAATAATTCATCAACAAACAAGCCACACAATACCCCCTGCCTTTCTACAACAACAATGACCCCCTCACCTGGATTCGCTTTGTTAGTTGGCCGCACATTAAAAATTTCGTGCATTCTGATAATGGGTATGTATTGGTTTCGTAACCGGAATGTTTCGCCCTTCCCGGCTATTTTATTGAGCATATTTTCAGTAATGTTGATTGACTCTTTAATCGAAACCAAAGGGACTATGTAGATTTCATTACCCACTGCGACAGATTGACCATCAATAATTGCCAGCGTCAATGGCAGATGAATAGAAATGGTTGTCCCTTTTCCAAAATCGGAAATAATCTCGATATTACCGCCTAACGCCTGAATATTTCTTCGGACAACATCCATGCCGACACCGCGACCGGAAATATCGGTAACACTTTCCGCCGTTGAAAAACCGGGCATAAAAATCAATTCAAAAGCCTGTTTATCGCCCAGAACACTATTTTCATCAATAAGCCCTTTTTCAATAGCTTTTGAGATCAGCTTCTTTCTATCCAGGCCTCGGCCATCGTCAATGATTTCAATGACAATATGGCCACCGCGATGATAGGCGTTCAATTCAATGGTGCCGGTTTCCGGCTTACCCGCCGCAATCCTGTCAGCCGGCATTTCTATGCCATGATCCAGGCTGTTCCTAATCAAATGCACTAAAGGATCGCTGATTAACTCAACGACAGCCTTATCAACTTCAGTACTTTCTCCGACCAGTTTCAGCTCGATTTTCTTGCCTAATTTGCTGCTGATGTCATGCACCAAACGTGGGAACCGACTAAACACAAAGCTGATCGGCACCATCCTGATATTCATGACGCTTTGTTGCATATCACGGATATGGCGTTCAAGTTGCGACAGCCCCCGTTTGAGCTGGGCAAGCTTGTCCATGGAAAAATTTTCGCCGATCAAACTGAGCATTGATTGAGTGATGACAACCTCGCCCACCATATTGATCAAAGTATCAATTTTGGCAGTATCCACACGAATAGAGCTTGAAGCTTTAACGGATGTTGCCGATGCCTTAGATTGCTCATTATCCGATTGCTGCACTTCCGGTTTAGAAACTTCAGTAGTGGCTGCGGTATTTATTTCTACTGGCACAACTTTGGGCTGTTCAATTTCTTGGACTGATGGTTCTGGCTCAGTTACTTTTTCTACAGGTGCAGGTTTAGCGATTTTTTTAGCGAGCGGCTGGATATCGAGTTCACAGTCTCCTTCCACCCAGTTAAAAATTTCTGTAATTTCCCCAACTGGAATATCACCAACAACTTCTAATGCCCAGGATAAATTGCATTCCTCAGGATCCAATTCATAAAACGCAGGGATATCATGTGTATTGACTGAAACACTATATTCACCTAATTCCGCGAGCTCCCGGAACATCCTGACAGGATCATTACCGGTTTTGAGTAAATCCAGATAAGGGCAAAAAGCGATTTTCCAGCCTTGCTCGGTCAAGTCAACTTCATCGGCAGCTAATCCTGAACTTTCATTTGCTATAGGGGTGTCCATGGAAGCAGTTACCGATGGCTCTTCTGCGGAACCAGCCAGCTCAATTTCCAGTGCTGATTTATATTTTCCGACCGAAGCACTATCTACACTTTGCTCACCTTGAATCGACGTTAGCATAGTCCGCAGACAGTCAACGGAACCCAGCAAAACAGTAATCGCGGGTTGGGTCACTTTTCTGCGGCCATCACGCATTTCATCAAGCAGCGTTTCCATGATATGGGTAAAATCAGCCACGTTGTTAAATCCAAACGTGCCACTACCGCCTTTTATGGAATGAGCGCCCCTAAAAATGGTATTGATTACTTCCGAATCAATATCTCCCGTATCAAGGTTTAGCAGCCCTGATTCCATAGCCTCCAATCCTTCGAAACATTCTTCGAAGAAGACCTGATGGAATTGTGACATATCGATAGACATAAACTTACCTGAAGTTCCCTGAACTTATAGAAACACTGTTATTAACCAAGAACTTTCTTTAAGGTCTTTAACAACTGGTCGGGGTCAAATGGCTTGACAATCCAGCCTGTTGCACCAGCGGCTTTGCCTTCTTGTTTTTTTTCAACACTTGATTCAGTTGTCAGCATCAGCATCGGTATGAATTTATAGTCAGGTAACAGCCGCAAATCCCTTATCAGGGTTATCCCGTCTTTATTGGGCATATTGACATCAGTAACAATACAATCGAATTGCTTGGACTGAGCTTTAGTCAACGCATCTACCCCATCTACCGCCTCTTCGACTTCGTAACCGGCACTTTTTAAGGTAAAAGTGACCATTTTTCTCATCGAGGTCGAATCGTCAACTGCAAGAATACTTGCCATTGTTTTCTCCATTGTTGAATTTTTTTAGCTAAAATCAGCTCAAACGACTTGAGCCTTTTCATTTGTTGAAATTATAGTTAAAGAAACTTGCTTGTGCGGTTTTTATTGTAAAAACTAGAACTCCGTCGCATTTAGGACGAAAAACTAATGGGTTTGGCTTACTTTCTCCTGACAACTGCTCGATAAGACAATAGCCATTAGTACCTCAAAACCTCGATGGACAAGAGGAGACAACAAAGAAGCCATCGACACGGTCAATTATAATCGGTGACGTATAGGACAAACCTGATGAGTTCAAGGTTTTGTTTGGCTTCTGCGTGTATATAGGGCGCTAATGAATGTGAAAGCTATTTCGGGTATCCAAACCCAAAACCCGCGTCATGATGTTATCTAACATCCTAACGTCTGGTGTGGAGTAATTTATTTAACCAAAACCAGTCCGGGTTCAATGACTGTGCCGCTGATAATACGTCCTGAACTTTCGTTTTTAACCTTGATAAGCTGTCCTTTCACGCCATCCATCATCGCTATACCGCTTACCCTGATATTAAAACCTGGTTGTGTGGTACTGATAGTGATTTTGTCATTTCGTTTGACAAGCGGAGGCTCGACAAAGCTTCTCAACCCCAGGATGATGCCCGCCGGTGCGTTACGCGCTGCCTGTTTGTTTTCAACCTGTTCCGCTTGGGTCATAAAATCCCCCCTGGTTTTGGATACGTCCCGTTTTTCGATGGCAAGGTACTGTCGGGTAATGATTTCGCCTCTCTGTATTGGTTGAGTCAAAACAATGACGGATTCATAAGTCTTAATAACGGCGGAAGTGAAAATTGACCATTTTTTTTCTGCGTTGCAGCGTACGCCTATTGATGCCCTGCCCGCTTTGATTAAATCGGTTGCCCTAAATACCTCCAGAGGCTTAGTACATTCTGGCAATTTTAATTGACTGTCTAGTGGCAGGACGCTGACTTCGTATTCAGTAGAAGGGTTTATATTCCGCGCAATAGTTTCCTTTACGAATTCATAAATTGAGTCCAGTGACTGGAATTTTTCTTCCGCATGGCATGGCGTAAAAAAAACCAAGCCTAACGCCAATATGACAAATCTATTTTTAATCATGGGTAATCCCGGTTTTATGCCTAAATCTTAATAGTATTATAGGCATAATCAGTGCCAAGTTTATAACGCTCAAGATGCAAACAAACAGTCAGTATTTAGCCAAATTATTGACACCCTATCTTGGCTGGCCAGTTCTTTTCGCAGCCCCATTGCTCTGCCGTTTATTACTCAATATAGCTGCTTCCTAGGATTGATGCGGCTTTAATCAGGAAAAACCATTAGTTTTTATTGTACAAATAAATTAGATAATTTATGGCACATATTATGCTTGATATATTTTTGTACAAAACTTGAGGAATTATTATGGCTATTAATTTTGACAATGCACTAGGCATTCATCCGCAGGCCCTAGCCATGCGGGAAAAACGCGGTGAATTACTCGCCGCTAATCTGGCAAATGCGGACACTCCCGGCTACAAAGCCCGTGACCTGGATTTTAAATCTGTTCTAAAACAAAACTTGCAGTTAACCCAGACGATGGAGCGTACTCAGACTAACCATTTTCCAATCCAAAACTCATTGGAGGCGCATTCGATGTATCGCAATCCTAATCAGGCTTCATTAGATGGGAACACTGTCGAAGCTAATGTTGAACAGGCCAAATACGCTGAAAATGCGGTGCAATATCAGGCCAGTTTGCAGTTTGTCAATAATAAATTTTCCGGGCTAATGATGGCCCTGCGGGGGCAATAGTTATGTCGTCCCTCAAAATATTTGATATTGCTGGCAGCGGTATGAATGCCCAGTCGTTACGGCTAAATCTGGTGGCCAGCAATATTTCCAATGCCAATAGTGTCAGCAGCAGTACTGGTGGTGTTTATAAGTCCAGGCAACCCGTGTTTTCCGCTGAATTACAAGGGATCATGAATAACCAGGATGCCGCTAGCAAGGTGAATGTATTGGGCGTGATCGAGAACCAAGCACCTCCGATTATGGAGTATGCACCGAATCATCCGATGGCAGATAAAGCCGGCTATATCTACAAATCCAACGTCAATACCGTAGAAGAGATGGCCAATATGATGTCGGCTTCACGTTCTTATCAAAATAATGTCGAAGTGTTGAATACGGCTAAGCAATTGATTCTTCAAACTTTAAAAATGGGACAATAAGAGGATAAAAATGAATAGTATAAATGCATATAACAGCGTGGCTGGGGCAACTGCTAGCACGGTTGCACCCAAGAAAAAGAGTTTGGATCAGGATCAGTTTTTAAAATTGATGACCACCCAAATGACGCACCAGGATCCGACCAAACCCATGCAAAATGGTGAGTTCCTTTCACAAATGGCGCAGTTTGGTACGGTTTCTGGAATCCAGGATTTACAGCAGTCATTCAAGGATTTTGCTGCATCCATCAGTTCCGATCAAACATTGCAAGCGGCCAGTTTGGTGGGCCGCTCTGTGTCAGTGTCCTCTGACCAGGGGCTCTTAGCGGCAGGTGGCGATATTAAAGGCACTGTTGACCTTCCGTCCAGTTCTTCCAATGTGAATTTAAAAATTCTGGATCCCGCGACCGGTGATGTGATTGCAACCAAGAGCCTAGGGGAACACTCGGCGGGGTCAGTATCTTTCGTCTGGGATGGTATGAATAGCAACGGTAATCTTGCCAACCCTGGGGTTTATAAAGTTCAGGTGGAAACCAACATAGATGGCTTAAATACGGTATTGCAACCGGAAATCCAATCACGTGTTGAGAGCGTCTCCATGGACAGCAGTAAAAATAGCCTAAAGGTCAATTTATCGGGTTTGGGCGCTGTCAATTTTAACCAGATTAAACAAATTCTATAAATCAGGAGACATAAAATGGGTTTTTCAACAGCATTAAGCGGATTAAACGCCGCATCAAATAATTTGTCAGTAACCGGCAATAATATTGCTAACGCGAATACGACCGGCTTTAAGGAATCACGCTCTGAATTTGTCGATGTTTATACCAACTCTGTCGCCGGCGTGAGTAAAACACAGCCTGGATCGGGTGTTAGGGTAGCAGAAGTAGCCCAACAATTTAATCAGGGCAATATCGACTTGACTGGCAATAACCTGGATTTAGCCATCAGTGGCGATGGGTTCTTTACCTTGGCGAAAAACCCAGCGGATATTAATTCTCTCGCCTATAGCCGCGCAGGAGCGTTTGGGGTAAACAAGGATGGCATTGTGACGAATTCGCAGGGTCAAGCCTTACTGGCTTATAAGCCCAATGGCACAACAGTTGCCAGTGGTTTTAGTGCCGGGGTATTGACAACAGTTTCGCTAAATACTGCCTCAGGCCTTCCGGTTTCTACGACAAAGGTTGATTTAGGCGTCAATCTGGATGCCAGCAGCCCGGCAATTACCACTGCATTTAACCCTTTAGACTCAAGCACCTATACCAAGGAAACTTCAGCGACGGTCTATGATTCATTAGGCGTATCGCATAAGTTAACAACCTATTTTGTGGCTGGTACGGCCACGCCTCCCACAAGGGACTGGACTGCGCATCATTACATTACCGATAACCCTTTGGCTCCGGTTTCGGTGGATACCGCACCTGCGACCTTGACTTTCGATTCGACTGGTAAGTTAACTGTCCCAGCTAATGGGCAAGTGTCATTAGCTCCTTATGTTACTGGGACATCAGCGGCAAATATCGTCACTAAAATGGACTACACCGGTTCCACGCAATTATCTTCGCCCTTCAGCATTGATGCATTAAAGCAAGACGGGTTAGCGGCAGGTAAATTAACAGGCATTTCTATTGATACTGATGGGATTATTTTTGCTAATTTCAGTAATGGCGGCTCAACGCCATTAGGTAAAGTGGCATTAACTCGATTTGCCAATCCCCAGGGATTGACAAAGGTAGGCGATACAGCCTGGGAGCAAAGCGCTGCTTCAGGAGTACCAATTCCCGGGAATGCGGGGGAAGGCAAATTTGGCCTAGTCCAATCGGGCGCATTAGAGCAATCAAATGTTGATTTATCAAAACAATTGGTTAATCTCATTATTGCCCAACAAACCTATCAGGCCAATTCACAGACGATCTCAACTGAAAACAGCATCATTCAAACGATCCTGAATATCCGTTAAACATTGATGTAGGAAAAATGCCATGGACAAAAGCCTATATATTGCAATGAGCGGCGCCAAACAAACATTGTTGGCCCAAACAGCAAACGCCAATAATTTGGCGAACACGCAGACGACAGGATTCAAATCGGATCTGGAGCAATTTCGCAGTATGCCGATTTTTGGCCAGGGCTTTCCTACGCGTGTCTATGCAATGGCAGAACGGCCAGGAACCGACTTGTCGCCAGGCGCTATGCAACAAACTGGCCGCGACCTGGATGTGGCAATTGATGGTGACGGTTGGCTGGCCGTACAAGGCGCGGACGGCAAAGAAGCTTATACCAGAGCCGGCGACCTGCGCGTTACCCCCGAGGGTTTGCTCCAGACCGGCGCCGGGTTGCAGATTATGGGGCAGGATGGGCCTATTTCCATCCCACCTGCACAAAAACTGGAAATAGGAAAGGACGGTACGATCAGTATTGTTCCGTTGGGCTCCAATGCAACAAACCTGGCAGCAATTGACCGGATAAAACTGGTTAAACCGGTTATGGATAATCTGGAAAAACTTAATGATGGCCTGATGCACGTTAAAGACGGGAAACCGGTAGAAGCCAGTGCCGATGTTTCCCTGGTGCAAGGGGTATTAGAAAGCAGCAACGTCAATGCAATTAGCGCTATGGTGGATATGATTGAGCTATCCAAAAATTTTGAATTGCAAACTAAAGTAATGAAGAGCGCCGATGAGAATGCCAGTGCAAGTGCCCGGTTAATGCAACTGGCATAAAAAATGCTTAAGTTAATATATTAGCTTTATATTAGTTATAGCAAGACAACTTTTTGACACTTAGGAGATTATCATGACAGAACGCGCATTATGGGTGGCCAAATCTGGCCTCGATGCACAACAAACACGGATGGCTGTTATTTCCAATAACCTGGCAAACGTGAACACCACCGGATTCAAAAAATCCAGGGCGATATTTGAAGATCTGGTCTATCAGAACATCAGGCAGGTTGGTGCACAATCCAGCCAAAATACGCAACTGCCGTCAGGCCTCCAGCTAGGAACGGGTGTTAGGACGGTTGCCACTGAAAAACTGCATACCCAGGGAAATATTCAGCAAACAGAAAATTCATTGGATGTCGCTGTCAATGGCCGCGGCTTTTTGCAAATCCTCATGCCGAACGGCGATGTCAACTATACGCGGGATGGCTCGTTAAAATTAGATTCAACCGGTCAGTTGGTCACTTCTAGCGGCTTGCCGTTAGAGCCTGCGATTACGATACCTAATGATGCCCTCAGTGTCACTATAGGCCGGGATGGTACGGTTTCCGTGTTGCAACCTGGGAACGCTACACCGGCTCAGGTAGGGCAAATACAGACGGCGGATTTTGTTAATGCTACCGGCTTGGAACCCATAGGCGAAAACCTTTACCGGGAATCTGTCTCCAGTGGGGCACCCGTCTTAGGAACGCCGGGCGAACAAGAGTACGGACCGTTGCTTCAAGGCTCTTTAGAAACATCCAATGTTAATGTCGTTGAAGAACTGGTCAACATGATAGAAACACAGCGGGCTTATGAGATGAACTCCAAGGCCATTTCAACCACAGACCAGATGCTGTCCTTTGTGACACAACAATTATAAAGAGGTGATGGCATGATTACGCGAAAGCTCGGTTTCATAGGATTTGTTTTATTGCTATTGGAAGGTTGTACCGCCATACCGCCAAAGGATCCCGCATTTGCGCCAGTTGCGCCGACGGACTTAAGGCCTCCGGCTCAAAGTAGCGGGGCAATCTACCAATCTGGGTACGATATGCGCCTGTTTGAAGACAACAAGGCGATGCGGGTCGGCGATATCTTGACCATCAAACTCCAAGAATCAACCCAAGCCAAAAAGGCTGATGACCTTAATACTAAAAAAGATAACAATATTGCCGTGTCAGCCCCAAGCATAGCAGGGTTTGCTTTGTCTGCCTTAACAGGTAATGATGCTAAAACCGAACTAGCGGCCAAAAGAGCCTTTACTGGGCAAGGCAAAGCTGATCAAAGCAATAGTTTAGATGGCAATATTTCTGTCACAGTCGTTGAGGCACTGCCGAATGGGAACTTAAGGGTACGTGGCGAGAAACGGGTGACCCTGAACCAGGGTGATGAGTACATCAGGTTAGCAGGCATCGTCAGGCCTGTAGATATAGACCCCAATAACACTATCACCTCAGATAAAGTGGCTGATGCCACCATTATGTATACCGGTGAAGGCGCTATGGCTGATGCCAGTAAGATGGGATGGCTATCAAGGGCCATTTTTAGCCCATGGTTTCCCTTTTAATATAGGACGTTTGATATGAATGCAATCCATAAAGGCTTTTTTTCGTTACTCCTGCTGGCTACGTTGTGTAGTGGTCCGGTTTATGCTGAACGTATAAAGGATATCGCCTCCATCGAAGGTATCCGTACGAATCAGTTGGTGGGCTATGGCCTGGTGGTCGGCCTGGACAAGTCGGGCGATAAAACCAAATTTACCGGGCAAACCTTGCGCAGTATGCTTGGGCGTTTTGGGCTGACATTGCCGCCTGGAATTGACCCTAAATCAAAAAATATCGCAGCCGTCGCTATTCAGGCGGAGCTGCCGGCATTTTCCAAGCCTGGACAAACCATTGATGTGACTGTTTCTTCGATTGGCGATGCAAAAAGTTTACGGGGCGGAACGTTATTGATGAGCCCCCTGAAAGGGGCTGATGGGCAGGTTTACGCCATCGCCCAGGGTAGTCTGGTGGTGAGTGGTTTAAGTGCTTCAGGTCAGGACGGATCAAGCATTACCGTGAATAATCCCAGTGTTGGCCGCATTCCAAACGGCGCAACCGTTGAACGCACAGTAAACACCCCATTTACTGAAGGTAATGCGTTGATTTTTAATCTGCACACCCCTGATTTCACTACTGCTAACCGGATGGCGGAATCTATTAACAAAGAATTAGGTGCCAATACGGCAAAGGCTATCGACGCCACGTCCGTCAAAGTTAGTGGGCCGATAGATAGTGGACAAAAAGTTACGTTTGCTTCAATGGTAGAAAATATTATCGTTGCCCTTGATGACGCTCCGGCACGTATTATCGTTAACTCAAGAACCGGTACGGTTGTCATCAACAGCAAAGTGCGGGTACAGCCCGCAGCGGTATCGCATGGCAGCTTGACAGTGACCATCAGTGAAAATCCGCAGGTGAGCCAACCCGCCCCGCTTTCCAATGGTCAAACAGTGGTTACCCCAAAATCTAATGTACAGGTTGAACAAGAAAAAAATCACATGTTTGTGTTCAATCCTGGTGTCTCCCTGGATGAAATTGTCCAGGCAGTCAATAACGTGGGTGCTTCGCCCAGTGATTTAGTCGCTATCCTTGAAGCACTTAAATCAGCAGGCGCCTTGCGTGCCGAACTAATTATCATCTAGTCCGAGGCGGTTATGTTAAACGTACAGAATGCCGATGTTTATACCGACTTTAATGGCCTGGCTAATTTGAAAACCCAGGCCAGAAAAAATTCACCGGATGCAGTGAAGGAAGTTGCCAAACAATTTGAAGCCATTTTTGTTAGTAATGTGCTTAAAGGTATGCGGGATGCAAAGCTGGCGGATGGCATAAGCGATAACGACCAAAGTAAATTTTATAAGGAAATGTACGACCAGCAACTCGCTGTGCATTTATCCGGAAAACCTGGCGTTGGACTTGCGGACTTAATAGTCAAACAGCTGAGCCATGATCAGCCAGATAATAATAAAAAAATGGGCATTGACGATTATCTGAACCGGTCATCCGGTTCTAATAAAACCGTATCCCAGACTTCCCATTCTGCCGGAAAATCGGTAGGCAAAGATAATGACGATTGGAACAAAACTGACAATAAGGCAGTTTTCAAAGCCTATATACAGGATAACTATCCTGTTAAAGAAATTGCTGAAAATCAATTAAAGAATAACCCCTCCCTGCCGATACAGTCAGCAGAAGATTTCGTCCAAAAGTTATCCCCTTACGCTGAACAAGCAGCGAAGGAGTTAGGTGTAGAACCTAAGGTACTTTTGGCGCAGGCAGCATTGGAAACGGGCTGGGGCCGTTCAGTAATCAAAAACAGCGATGGCAGCAGCAGTTTTAACTTGTTTAATATTAAGGCCAGCAAAGCATGGCATGGTGATCAGGCTCAGATGTCTACACTGGAATATGAAAACGGCATTGCTAAAAAGGAACAGGCAGGATTTAGATCCTACGCTTCATACCAGGAAAGCTTTCAGGATTATGTGGACTTTATAAAAAGTAACCCTCGTTATGGTGATGCCTTAAAACAGGTAGGCAATGGGGAACGCTATCTGCACGAATTACAACAGGCCGGTTATGCGACTGATCCAAGCTATGCCAACAAAGTGATGAGCATTTATCATGGCAATAGGCTGGCGGCACTTGATCCTGAAACCGTGGTGGCGTTGAAGTAATGCGCAAAGTAAATAGACAGGTTGCCATCTGGCGTTTAACCCTCAGAACAGGACTCTAGTATGTCAGGCATTTTAGGAACCGCATTGTCAGGGCTTATGGCCTCCCAAAGCTCATTGAGTACCATAAGCCATAATATTGCCAATGTTAATACTGATGGTTATAGCCGTCAGCGCGTTGAACTCAGCACCAACCAAGCTCAATTTTCTGGCGGCGGCTATATTGGCCAGGGCGTGAATGTCGCAACGGTTTCACGTAGTTACGATCAGTTTATTACCAATCAATTAACTTCCAGTACGTCCGCTTTTGGAGAAACCAATACGCTTTCTACCCTGGCGTCCCAGGTCGACAATATTACCTCCAATGAAACCACTGGCTTGTCATCGGCTTTGAGTTCGCTCTTTAATGCTGTTAATGGGATTGCTAATGACCCTTCGTCAGTGCCTGCCAGGCAGGTGATGATTTCTGAAGAGACAGCTATAACTAAGCAATTTAATGGGTTATCGGCCCAGTTTGAGGGTTTGCGTAATCAAACCAATAAGCAAATGCAGGGGACTGTTGATGATATAAACACATATGCCGATAGCATTGCTACCCTGAACGGGAAAATTGCTACCGACTCAAGCAGCACATTGGGTGCGCAGCCACCTAATGACCTGCTGGATCAGCGCGACGCACTTATAGCTAAAATTGCTGAAAAAATTAGCGTTTCGACGATCGCCCAGCAGGACGGCACCATCAGCGTGTTTATTGGTCAAGGGCAATCTTTGGTGTTGGGCGCAAACTCTTCCAAGATGTCGTTGGCAGGTTCAAGCACCGACCCTAGCCATAAAGAAATTTTTTTGGCCGGCCAGGATATAAGCAATCAGATTAGCGGTGGGGAACTGTCCGGGGCGCTTAAATTTCGCGATCAAGTTCTCGATCCTGCCCAGCAACAACTGGGCTTGGTGGCCGCTGGATTTGCTGTCCAATTTAACGCGGTACATACCACAGGCTTTGATTTGAATGGGGCTGCAGGAACAGATATGTTCAGCCTCGGAACACCAACATTAACAGTGCCGGTAACTCCGGACCCCAACAATGTCGGCAGCGTTACCGCGACTTATGATCCGCTTACCATAAGCCAGTTGGCGCCCAGTGATTACCAGTTGAACTATGATGGCAGCAACTTTTCGTTAAAGCGTTTAACTGATAATACCGTAACCACTTTTGCCGGCCCTCCCCCATTGACTATAGCTGGCCCTGGATTTAGCATAGCAACGGGAGCAACGGTTGCAGCTAATGACAGTTTTTTGATCAGGCCCACATTTAATGCCGCCCAAAAAATGACGGCATTGATTACCGATCCAGTAAAAATTGCTGCAGCCGGCACTACCGGCGGCGCAGGTTCACCGATACCCGGCGACAATACAATCGCTTTAAGTTTGGCTGATCTAGAAAAAAAACCTGTTCTATTGGGTGGAAAGTCCACTTTTAATGATGCTTACGGCCAACTGGTATCACAGGTTGGCACATTAACGCATTCGGCAAAAATAAGCAGTTCAGCCCAGGAAGCCTTGTTAAATCAGGCAAAACAAACCAGAGAAAATCTAGCCGGCGTTAATTTGGATGAAGAGGCCGCTAACCTGATCAAATTTCAACAGTCCTATCAGGCCGCTGCCAAAGTCGTCAGTGTTGCCAGTTCACTATTCGATACTTTAATCGGTGCTATTAATAGGTAGATTATCATGCGAATTTCAACTTCATGGTCCCAACAAACAGCCGTCAATTCAATGCTTGATCAACAATCAAGGTTGCTGCAAACGCAGTTGCAATTGTCTACCGGCAAGAAGCTTCTAACGCCTTCTGATGATCCTGCTGCAGCAGTCCGCATCATTGACCTCAATCAAAACATAAAGCAGACGGAACAATACCAAAGCAATATCACAACTGCCCGAAGTCGGCTTACTATGGAAGACGGGGTATTGCAAGGTGCAACCGAAATATTGCAAAGAATTCATGAGCTAGGTATACAGGGATTAAGTGGCACTAATTCGCCAAATGCCAGGATTGCGACCGCTACGGAGATGGACGAGCTAAACAAGCAATTAATGGGGCTTGCTAACACCAAAAACTCCAACGGTGAGTACATGTTTTCAGGCTTTAAAAGCACTACCCTGCCCTTTAGCAAAGATGCCACCAATCCCGGTGCCTATGGCTATGCCGGGGATACCAATTCACGGCCCATACAAATAGACGCAGCGCGTCAAGTGACTGACGGCGACCCTGGGAGCAGTGTTTTCGGCATCCCTACGGGTTCATCACCCGCAATAGTGCCATCACCCGGCTCCATCAGCAATGTTTTTGAAGCAATTGACAAATTTACCACAGACCTGAAAGCCAATACCCCAAACTCGGCATCCCTTGACGATATCTCCAAAGCACTGGACAAGGTGACCTTGACTCGCTCATCAGTAGGGGCAAGGCTGAATGCTTTGGACAACCAGGAAAGCATCAACTCGGATGCTAACCTCAACACAAAAACGGCCTTGTCGGCAGCGGAAGATCTGGACTATGCCGAAGCCATCAGCCGATTTAGCCAGCAAACCGCATCTTTACAGGCAGCGCAGCAAACATTTACCCAGGTAAAAAAATTATCGTTATTTAATTATCTTTAACTGAAAAACCTAAGATTTGATCTGGCTTACTTTAAGTTAGCCAGCCTTAATTACTACCAGGAGGGCATTAAATGACCTTGAATCAAAAAATCGAAAATCATGCTAAAACGAAACTTAGGTTTCTTATAGACCCTGAAACAGTTTCAAAAGATAAATCTTACAAACTAGGCGAATGGTTGCACGGAGAATATAGGGACGATAAGTTAAGAAAAGCTGCTAAGCGTACTGAGCGTGTAAATAACTCTGCTACATGTCATGAAGAAACGGACAAAAGACAAAAGACAAAACAAATCCTACCGGAGAGGAAACCCATATTTAATCCAAGCACGCCTTTTATAACAACATCCAATACTATTGGTGTTGTAAGAGATGCCTAAGAATAAAGCCTTTTAAAAACAACCAGGAAATAAGAGCCATAATTGTTAATTGGAGAAAAAACTCATCGTTTCTGCAATTTGTTGTTTTGCATCTTGAAGTATTTGTAGCGACATTTCAGGTGTTAAAGATTGGTTTCCCAGTTTTTGATAGGCTGGCAACTTGTCGATTAATGGGAGTCCGGTGCTGCTTGGAGATGCCAGGAAATAATGGTATTTTGCTAATAATACAATGTCATTTAGGTTGAGGTTTTCAGTGGTATTTGTAAACCAGCTTGAAGATTGTAATGGGATTTGTTTTAAATTATCCGGAAACTCCCATTGTTCCAAAATAATAGAACCTAGCTGACCTTGGATCTCGTTTATGCAAAGATCAATATCGGTAGCCTGATAACTGCTTTCCGGCAGAGTGTCAGCAAAAGATAAAATAGGCAGTACCCCGATATTATGTAAAAGCCCTGCCAGTAACGCATCGTCGGAATCTACTTTTTTGACAAGTTTAGCCAGGGTGAAGGCAATACTGGAAACTTTGATGCTCTGAAACCAGCTTTGTTGTATCAGTTTTTTTATTACTGGCTTTTCACTCTTAATCAGGTTTTTCATGCTGAAAGTGATCACCAGATCGCGCGTTGTCTTACGCCCCAGTCGGTTGATGGCATTTGAACAATTGCTGATCCGCGTTGCCTGCATGTAAAAAGGGCTGTTAACGACCTGAATCAGCTTGGCGGAGATGAACGGATCCATATTAATAATTTTGACCAGGTCGGCAACATCGCAATCCTGCTGGATAGCTTTACGCATTTTTAACGCAACATCAGGAAAGCTGGGAGTTTTAAGTTCTCCCCGAAGACAATGTTCATTAAACCGGTTGATAAAAGGGTTGTCCTTAAGTTGTTCTGAAATTTTTAGTTCTATATCCATAGGGTAGTAGTCATTATGTTGGCAACCAAAGTAGTCCGGTATAATCATAAAAGCAGAGCGAGGCAAGGAGTATCAACATACGGTCGCGCATCAGGGTGAACATTTACATTATAGCCTAATGTATTATAGCCTAAGTTAGCGTGCCTTGGGTTAAGCCCCATACGCATGCAACAAGCGTTGTTCTTGGCGATTGCTTTGCATGCTGAGTTGCAACTGGCTCATCCAGACTTGGGCGCGATTGCGAATCTCGGCATCGTCGGCCAAGATTTTGTGAATCAGTTGATTCTTGTGTAGACGCGCAGCCTCATCAAGCATTACCTCAATATCAAATGGTTTCATGGTGGCGACCAGTTCGCCGCATTGATGCTCGATATTGATCAGATAGTCCCATTCGCCACGCATAGCCGCTTCGCGCATCTGCCCAGTCAGGGCCGATAGTGATTCGTAATTCGCAATGACTTGAGACGGGTTCATTTACTTAAGCTCTTCCATAAGCTCGTTGTGCATTGGCTGAAGCATTTGGCTGTGGCTCGGATTGTACGCTATTCGGACGTATGCTGTCCCAAGCTTCTGTTAATTCGGTCAATAGGCGTGCCACTTCATCTAAAACAGTGATGTCATTTTTCAAATTGGCATCAACCAAGCGCATTACCATATAGTCGTATAATGATGACAAGTTCTGTGCCAACTCACCTCCAGCACGTTTATCTAGGCTGGCATGCAACCCTTCGCCAATGATAGCAATGGCTTTGGAGATGGACTTGCCCTTGGCAGCAATCTCCTTGCGTAATATTTCGTTTTTCGCGTTGGCGATTGCAAGTAGCGCACCCTGAAACAGCATCGAAATGAGCATGTGCGGATCGGCACCATTTACGCTAGATTCTACGCCGACTTTCTTATAGGCATTGATGGCGGTAGTTGCATTCATTATGATGATCCTAAGTTATAGTTTTGAGAGCTGCTGAGTCAGGTAAGTGCTGGTGCTACTCATGTTGCTCAGCATGACGTTAAGGTTGCTATAGGTAGTGGTGTATTGTTTTTTAAGCGTCGTCATCCGGATTTCCAGCCTACTGATTTGGTCGTTATAGCCTTTAATGGATGTGTTAAGATTTTGGGTGCGGGTGTCGATCAAACCGCCGGGAGCAAGCACGGTGTCGGACCAATCTTTCAGCCGGGTGGCGTAACCTGTTGCCGAAGCAAACAAATTCGTCACATCGCTGAAATTGGTCGCCATGGCACTGTCAAGTTTGCTGGTATCCAGTTTCAGTGTGCCATCTGCTTTGGTAGTAATGCCGACTTGAGAGAGCGATGTCAGGGTGCCGCTTGCGCCTGTATTAAAAATGCCATGCAGTTGATCCAGCATGAGGCGTACCGTTCCGTCACCCGCCAAAGCAGGCTTGTTGGTGTCGGTGCTGCTGCCGAAGGCGGAGCGGGACTTAAGCTGGCTGACCAACGCATTATAAGCATCGACAAAACCAGATACCGACGTTTTGACGGCGGCTGTGTCACGCGCTACCGTCAAGGTGGCTGGTGCGGTCGTCAGCTTGTTCAGCGTTAAGGTAACCCCTTGGACGGCATCGGAGACCGTGTTCGAAGGGCTGGTAATCGCAATGCCGTTCACCGTGAAATTAGCGTTCTGGGCGGCGGCTGTTTGGTTTAGATGCTGCGCCCCGGCAGGGTCATGCGCCAATAATGCACCTATGGCTCCGTCACCTCCACTGGTGGTAATTTTGAGGCTGTTGTTGACGCCGCTTTTGTCCGAAGTTAGGGCAAGACGGTAGGGTGTGCCGCTGCCATCATTGACGATGGTAGCCGTCACGCCTATCTTGGCAGCATTGACCGCATCGCGTATGCCTTGCAGCGTATTGTTCGTGCCATCTATCGCAATGCTTTTTGTGCCACTGCCGTTAGAAGCAAAGGCAGCGCCGCTGTAAACACCAGAGGCCAAGGTGCCGCCGCTGACGGTGCCGAAATCGAAAGTAATGGTGGTTGCGGTGCCATCGCCGATGGCAGTTGTGCTACTGGTTTGCCCGACGGCAACCAAGCTCTGTGCATGGGCCAGATTGGTCACCTCCAAAGCATAAGTGCCTGCCGCTGCTGCACTGGTAGCAGAAGCGGAAAAAATGCTGGCATCAGACGCTGCGGCGGTAAATCCCTCAAAATTGTCATTCAAACCCTGCAACGCGGTTTGAAAACCCGAAACTAATCCCTTGAGCGTGCCGAAAGATGAAATCTTGTTCTGATAGCTGCTTACCTGGGTGTTGAGCTTATCGATGGGCTGGCGCTCGAGTGTCATCAACTGCGAAACGAGGCCTTGGACATCAAGCCCCCCGCTAGCTCCAACGGATGAGGTGGTTGCCATAATTTATCTCCTGAACTAAGCCTTTTGATTTAACAAAAGACTGCGCTGGAATTGGTCTATCGAGCGTGCAATCGCCACCGTCTCTTCCGATGGAATTTGACGGACTAACTCGCCGGTTGCTTTGTCCACCACCCTGACCACCGTCTTTTTAGTGTCGGTGTCCATGCTGAATTCAAATTCAAGATTTTGGTTCGACTGTTGCATTGCCCGATTGATGTTGTCCGTCGCCTTTTTTAACTGTTCAGGTGAAGGTTGCTGGGTCTCGGTTGCGCCACCAAGCGAGGGCTTGGTATTTGAGATGTCAACAACGACCTTAGGCGCATCATCACTGACGCGCCTAACAGCCTGTTCAGCCTGATTGATGTTGCTTGTAATTGGGATGATCACCTTACGTCTCCTTAGCACTAATACCCAACCGGGCAACCGGTTGGGTATTGATTAGGGTATCGAACTTAACGCAACAAACCGAGCACTGATTGTGGTGTTTGATTTGCTTGCGACAGCACTGCCGTTCCCGCTTGTTGCAGGATGTTGTTGCGGGTCATGTTTGCGGTTTCCGCGGCATAGTCGGTATCCATGATGCGGCTAAACGAAGCGGATAAGTTCACCGACGCAGTCTGCAAGCCACTGACTACAGATCCAAATGTCCCCATGTCGGCACCGTATTGGGCACGGTTGGCGGCTACAGCGGTGATATCGGCATCAATAAGGGTAACCGTAGCACCGGTAGGGGCGGTAATCGCAGTGCTGAGAGCAGTGACTGTACCACCATTTCCGTCTGTTACCACAGCCCCAATGGCTGCTGTCTTGCCGGCCAGACGTGCGTTTTCGGCCGTAAGTGCGGTAGTTTCTGTACCGGTGGCTGTGCCGCCCAATTGCACGGCAATTTCACGAAGGCGTTGCAAGTTCTCGGTGATTTGAGCCGCATAGCCGTCATTGGTTTGCGCCTTTGAAATGGCATCATTGGAGTTGCGGACAGCCATGTTCGAGCCACGAATCTGGCTATCGTAGCCTGTGGCTGTGACAAGGCCGGTCGCATCGTCCTTGGCGCTATTGATACGTAAGCCTGATGATAAGCGCGCTTGGGCGGTTTGCAGTGCATTTGCCGATTTGTTAAGGGCGGCTCCAGCAAACAGGGCGCCGACGTTGGTGTTTATTACTTGTGCCATGATATTTCTCCAAATTGTCCCGGATTAAGTTAGTTGCCGGGTTGTTTAAGTTTGGGTTCCTTATCATTTTGATAATTCCCCCACCTGCCTTAGTTATCGACCAGTATTTTTTAAACTTTAATATTTTTTTACATCATTTGAATAAATTTTTTAATCGGCTAACACAACCTGATTTCTGCCGTTGTTTTTAGCTTTATACATAGCCTCATCAGCACGTTTAACAAAAGTATCGACGGTATCATCAGCACGTAAGGTACATACCCCCAAGCTTGCTGTCACCTTGATGGTTGACATGTCATAGGTTAAGGTATGGGATTCAATCGATCTACGCATCCGCTCTGCGACTAATTCAGCGCCGACAAGATCGGTTTCACTCAACAAAATGACAAATTCTTCACCGCCAAAGCGAAAAACAATATCACTGTTTCGTAATTCTTCCTTGATCCATTTGGAAACTGAAGCGAGCGTGATATCGCCGCATTCGTGCCCATGGCGATCATTAACGTCCTTGAAATGATCGATATCCAGAAAAATAATGGCTAAGCTTTTAACATGACGAGTCGCAAGGTAAATTTCCCGTTGAATCAAATCATTAAAACAAGCCCTGTTGTTTGCTTGGGTTAATGGGTCGGTATAAGCCATTTTTAGGGCTTGCTGATATAAGGTCGCATTTTTCAACGGATAAATTAAGCAGCAAAGCAACGTTTCCAACAACTCGAGTTCAGCGTTATTAAATTTATGGTTGCGCATGAGCTTTAACTCACCCAGTTGTTGCTCCTCAATTTTAAGGGCATAGCTGCAGGAATGTTTGGTAAAAACGCCTTTTTTAATTTCCAGACCGAACTCTGCATTGGTGTAAACAAAAGCGCTATGGGGTACTATGCTTTCAATTTTATTACTGAAGTTTGCAATCAGCTTATTGAAATCTAGCGTCGTTTGTAAGGCGACGCTAATGTCATAGGGTTTCAAATTAACAACTTTCGTTGCTTCAAACATCTTATTGCTAATAACTGCCAAGTTTGTTGATTTCTTTGTCATAACGGCTTACTCTTCTATTTAATCATTACTGTTACAAGAATTTAAGCTAGAATTATGCCAAGTTTTTAAATAAACCATTAATCAATAGGTTATTGTCTATTTTTCGGTTTATTTAAGCTGGTGTAGGCAAATTGTATCTTTTAATGTCAAGTATTTGACTGTAATTAGTCAAAAGTGATGTCGATAATGATATTAGCAAAGATCTTTTGCTAATAGAAAACAGCGCTATACCAATCTGGATTGTGGTATCCCGTACAGGGAGGCAATTAGTTATTGATTTCTCGATGTTGTCGTCAATCGATGTATGAACGACGCATTGGGTGAAGATAAACGAAAGTAGATTATCGGGTAGTCAGTGGTCAAATTCCCAGTAGCTAACCGAGTGGGTTTGTAAATGTAACAGTGTTTGCAACGTAATAACCACAAGCCGAACTCGGTATAGGTCAAATAATATCGCCTTAAAAAGAATCAGTAAATTAATGCCCCAGATAGTCACTCAAGTGGCTGGATAACAAATTGAACCCCAAGGCTGACTTAATTAAATAAGCAACAAAGAAAATAAACAAGCTGATGGTTAAATTTAACCCTACAAGCATTGTGATCACTGCGATTCTATTTGCGATTATACTAAAACCTGATGCTGTGTATGGCCGTTGACTTTTACGCCGATCTTTACCTACAAATAGAACAATATAGAAGCGGGAAACAATTAAATCTATATTCACCCGTAAATCCACAATCTTGGGGCAGGGTTTCAGCGTAGGGGGTTCCAGTGCCATTCGGACTGCGGCTAACTGTTCTGGAGTTAAGCTATTATGAACGTCGACATCTATTTGCTGAAGGTAATAGTCGGCTGTACGCTCAGAATACTCCGGTTGATCGATCAATAGATTTTGAGATGAATAATTCATGCTAAGACGGAGAATAAATTGCAGCGTTTTTGGGTAAAATTGCAAACCCCTTACTACTGACAGTGAAAAAAAGATGCCCGGTGTCGCCGCCGGGCATCGCCTATACACAATTATCTCAAGAGACTCAAGACACCTTGTGATAATTGGTTGGCTTGGGACAACATCGCAGTACCCGCTTATTGCAACACTTGCGCCCTCGACGGTTGGCCGTTTCTTTCGCAAAGTCAGCGTCCTGGATACGGCCACGTGAAGCGGACAGGTTTTCAATCGTGGTTTGTTGGTTGGCCACGACTGAAGACAACCGTTGCAATGAAGTGGACAACGAGGCTTGGGACGTGCTCAAGTTACGTTGTGCGTTTAATGATGAAACATTGGTGTTTACTGTTAAGGCCATGACAGATCTCATGTTATCCCGGTTAAAGATTAGGCTGCCGGGTATTACAGTTCGGGGTCTTGATCTCTTTTGATGATTTCCCCACCTGCCCTAGTTATCGACCAATAGCCTTTAAACTTTAGCGTTTTTTATCCTAAGACGGAAAAAAAATTTGCAACGTTTTTGGGTAAAGTTGCCAGCCACTTACCAACCCAATCACTACTAAACACATCAAGGCAAAAAAAGCCCAAATTCTTGAAACATATCTTTGCCGTAAAAAATCACTTGCTTTACCCAACAGCCAGACAACGCCTAACGCAAACAGCCAGTTTGCTAGCAACACCATGGGAATGAACCGAAACTCTGGTCTTGGCAAATCATGGAGCCAAAGTTGATTTATCGCAGCCATAGACATTAAGCCCACTACCCAAACTGACGCCAGTGCGATTGCTCCTGATCCGACCCAAGTAACATAGCAAATCATTGCTAGTGTCCCAATACACACAGTTTGCGTAGCCACATAGCCGTTCAAAAGCCAACCGATCATTACGAAACTAACGAGAACCGTAACCAAATACAATGGGGTAATTATTTTTTGGCCCAATAAACTTAAGGAAAGGAATTTCATCTCCACTTTCCCATATACGGAAGATATTTAGGATAGGTAAATTCTTTTAATGCAATCATATGTAAATCTTTTTGCCGAGTTTAAATGAGCCATGGAAGCGCTGCATCACAGGTTTCTGTACCATTAAGTAGCGCCAATAGATGGTATTTTACCCATACTGGCCGTGGAGATCAGCAAAAATCATGAGGTTTATCACTAGGGAAATCTAACTGATACCAATCCCAATAAGTTATCTTGTTACGCCTTCTCTAGAGGAGAAGGTCAGGATGAGGGGATTCATATAACAACTTTTTGGGATTGGTATAATCGCAATTTAAACCACCATACCGAGAAGATACTGAAATTTTTTTGAATGTAATACAACATCCGGTCATAAGACAAGTAAAGAACTACCGCGCATCGTAATCCGCCATATCAACGGTCACCACTACGGTGGATTACGCACGCCCAAAGGGTAGTGGGTTAAATCTGTGATTTAACCCACTACCCGATAAGACATGCCAGGCGTTAACGATATTTTCGGATTTGAACCTGCCTAGGGATGCCGATAAACCATTTTAACCCGTTGAATCCCCGCTAGCCCTGATTAAAGCCATATTGTGCGTTTTTGCATAATTAAGGTTGGTTATTACTCAGAATCTATTTTGCCCAAAATTCCCGCAAAACGTGGGCAGCCATTTTTGGGGTGCGCCCTCGGGTAAAGACACCCTTCATATTTATGCCTCCTACGCGCATGATGCTCTGCACCGAGGCGAAGTCGGCAAAGTTCCAAACCTGCATACCGGCGATGTAGTCCTTCTGCGCCGCCACCATAAGATGTCCGCGTATGTACTCGGCCTGATATTCTTCGGTCCACATGACGTTAGGGTGACCGTGCATACCTGCCAAAGTATCCGCACCAAACTCGGTCATGATGATGGGTTTATGCCAGGTTTCCCAGACAGCATCGAGTTCCTGTTCAAGTGAAACCAATGCCTTATCAAGTTCGCCACCCAGGATATACCAACCCCAATAGCGATTCATGCAGACGACATCGCAGTGCTCAACCCAGGATGTAGGCGTGCCCCCTAAAGTCGCAAACGTCACCAGCCGGGTAGGATCCAATTCGCGGACGCGGCGCATTAATTTATCAAGAAAATCCTTACCTTTAACCACTGCGGGATCATTAAGGGCATCCGAAGCCGTCAAGTTCAGCCTTGGGGTCATTGGTTCATTCGCCACGCACCACATCACCACGCTGGGATGATTTTTGTCGCGGGCGATCAACTCATCAATTTGTTGTAGGCACATGCGTTGACGGACGGCGATGTTCTCGTCATCCTCAAACTGTAAGCTGACAGCGGGTATCTCATCTATGATCAGGAAGCCTTCCCGGTCAGCCAGTTGCATCTCTTCTTCGCTGTAGGGATAATGCGAGGTGCGATAGCTGTTAGCACCCGTCCAGCGCATTAACTGATAATCCTTGACCAACAGGGGCAAGTTCAATCCCTTCCCGCTGGCGATGAAATCCTCGTGACGACCATAGCCATTCATCTGCACCGGTTGACCATTAAGCAAAATTTGGCCGCCCTGCACCGCAATTGTGCGGATGCCAACTTTCAATGCGTAATGGTCTTGTTCTGTCTGGATGGTCAGGACGTATAGATAAGGGGTCTTGTCAGACCAGAACTTGGCATTGGCAACGGTAAGTTGCACTTCGGCCAGGCCATCCAGGAAGGCCAGCTTGGCTGTGACAGTTGTATCGCCACCCTTTATCTGCAAGAAACCCTGTTCCGAGACCGCTGCACTCAGCCGGACAGTCATCTTCAGGATGCCGTCAGCCCCATCAATTTCAGTAACAACCGTTACATCTTCAATATAGGTTTGAGGGACGCTATACAACACCACCGGGCGGTGAATACCCGCAAACGGAAAGAAATCATAGGTGGTGTGCGGGAAGCTGGCGACTGGCAATAACGGGGTGTTCATATTGCCGGAAGGTACTCGGGTGGGTTTTAGTTCGTTCTCAACGCTGATGGCGATGACGTTTTCCGTTTCCCATCGGATTTGATCGGTGATCTCGAAAGCGAAGGGCAAGTGCCCGCCTTCGTGCGAGCCGATCTTGTTGCCGTTGACATAAACTGTAGCGAAATAACAGGCTGAACCGACCCGCAAGAACACACGCTGTCCCCGCCAGCCCTGCGGGATATACGTCGATTTGACATACCAGGCAAGTCCGAGGTAGTTGTAAAGGCCCTCATACTGCTCGTTCCAACTGCCTGGAACTGCGATTGAGCGAGCGTCCACAAGCCCATTTTGCCAGCCTTTTTGTTCACCCATTTGATCGGGATCAACCTGAAAATCCCAAACACCGGATAGGTCAAGTTTATTTCTGAAAATGTTCTGTTGTGGATATAGCATCACAAGTCTCCCTTTGACAGATATGGCAGTGGTACTGATCCCCTCCTGCCTTTGGATGAGAATGAGGTTTCAGCAGTTATTGCAGCCAGACAAAGGCCATCTGCTGGCTATTTTATCTTGATGTGGAACTATAATCGCGTTTTCTTCTTCCAGTGTGATACAACCGCCCAACAAGTTAAATGGATTGCTTATAGAGATCAAGCGTATATAAACACACTTTGTGGTCTAATTTCTGATTAACAGCCCGTATGAGTGGCATATTTTTTTATCCAACACACCAGGCCGAAGCAATATTATTTAGAAAATGAACAGAATAGATTTCTCTGGAATGATGCGAATTATATTCAGGCAGTACTTTTTCTTTGTCTTTTTCTAAAGGGCTGACCATCCATTTTTTAAGTATCAGTTATTATGATGTCCCCTTAACAGTTTTTCGATACGTTGAACCATAGGATCATCTTCCATATCCCCCAAATCGGTGTCCCTTGCCACATTGAACGCAAATGGTATCACCTCGGATAAGATTCCCACCAAACTGGAAGGCGTTGCGTTTGCCCCCCCGATCAACCAGCATACCTTGTTTATCGCCAATGACAATGACTTCTTGCCGTCTGTAAGCGGGGTTGTTAATCCCAATCAATTCTTCGTTTTTTCAGTTGAAGAGACTGACCTGCCTAATTTCGTACCGCAAGCAATTTCTCCTTTTGACCATGATAGCCACGATCATGGTTAAAGCAACAATCCAGCAATTTTCAGGCACGCGTTAACCGAACAACAATTCCTTGTTTAGGAATATTCCTTAGCGAAGACACAAAGCGGATAGCTTTTTGTCTTCGCCGTTTTTATGCCGATAGGATATGTATGGGATATGCGCGCAAGACCACTTGACTCTACAAAGGTTAGTCAGGGTCTGGTTATTGATTTTCATCGTACTGTAATCATTTGTTCATATCGAACCCGTAAAATTAGAATCATAAACTAACTGTGAATTGTTATATGCCTTTGAAAATTGCTATTGTTACCGATGCCTGGCGCCCACAAATCAATGGTGTGGTTACGACCATTGAGAATACCTGTAGAACACTTAAGGATCAGGGCAATGATATTCTCATGATTACCCCTGACCAGTTCTATACCGTCCCCTGCCCCAGTTACCCGTCCATCAAATTATCAATTTTTTGCTATCCTAAGGTCAAACGGTTGTTGGACAATTTTGCGCCAGACCACATCCATATTGCCACTGAAGGCCCATTAGGTCTTGCCGGCAGGAAATATTGCCTGAAACGTAAGCTGGCCTTCACCACCTCATTCCATACCCTTTTTGCAGAATATATCAATATGCGCTTAAAGATTCCGGTTGCTTGGGGTTACCGCCTGCTCCATTGGTTTCACAAGCCCGCAAGCCGGATCATGATCGCCACTGCACAGGTGGAAACTGATCTAAGTAACAGGGGCTTTAATAAAGCACAATTTGTGCGTTGGTCGCGGGGTGTGGACGCTGACCGCTTTAAGCCGAGAGCTAAAGATTTTCTGGCTTACCCTCGACCAATTTCGATGTATGTGGGCAGGGTTGCAGTTGAAAAAAATTTGGACGCCTTTCTTACCTTGTCAATTCCAGGCACTAAAGTCGTGGTTGGCGACGGCCCGCAACTGAACAAATTAAAAAAGCATTTCCCGGACGTTGTTTTTGCTGGCTTTGAAACAGGTGAGAAATTAGCAAAAACGATGGCAGCAGCAGATGTTTTCGTTTTCCCCAGCCGAACCGACACGTTTGGAATAGTGATGCTGGATGCACTGGCCTGCGGTGTGCCGGTAGCCGCTTTTCCAATACAAGGCCCCCTGGATGTTTTAATGGACAATCTAACTGGCTGTATGCGGGAAAACTTGCAGGCGGCGTTTTACGGCGCATTAGCGTTAAATAGCGAAGATTGCCGCCAACAAGCATTAAAATATTCCTGGCAAAATTGTTCTGCCCAGTTTTTAAATAATTTAGTGCCTGTTTCATAGCGTGATATTTCAATTCTGGTTTATGGAGGTTGCAAAATATTCATTTGCTCGATGATTTACATAAAATTGTTTTAGATCGTATAACTATTACCGATTACCGAAACAGTCCAATCCCGTTAACTGTCATCATCCCTTCATAAACTTGTTATAACTTAACTGCCGTAGTTCTTCAAACCGTCGAATCGGAGCTAAAAGATGACATTGAGCAAAACTTTAGCTGGCTTTGGAGTGTTGGCATTAGTTATCCAACTTTCTGTTGCCGGGGACAATTCTGATACCAATAATCAAGCTGTGACTCCATCTCTGCCTAATGGAATTTCCAGTGGCGATACCACGCAGACATCAACCGTATTGTGGACGCGTAGCGCAATAACAGGCGATGTACGCTTTCAAGTCAAAGGTGGTGATGGTGTGGTTCTTGATAACACAGTAACGGTCAAAAATCCTCTGAAGCCAATCAAAATAGACGTTGACCATTTAGCGTCTGGCGAAAAATACACTTATAAGGTCACCGGTCTAGATGGACAATCCCTAAAAGGCACATTCAAGACGGCAGCTGAACCTAATTCCGATGAAGGCTTAAGTTTCGGCGTTTCTGGCGACTGGCGTGGCGAACTGGCTCCGTATCCCGCTATCAAGAATGTGGACAGTAAAAGCCTGGATTTTTTCGTCAAGCTGGGTGATACGATTTATGCGGATATTGCCAGTCCTGCCGTCCCAACAGGTCAAGCAAGGACACTGGCAGAATACCGCACAAAACACCAGGAAGTCTATGCCAGCCATACGGGCATCAATAGCTTTGCCGATCTACAAAAAGACGTCTCGATATTTTCAACGATTGACGACCATGAAGTCATCAACGATTTTGCTGGCGGTACGGCAGCGGCAAATGACCCACGATTTTCTACAACAACTGGACTGGTTAATCAGACGGCACTTTATAAAAACGGCTTACAAGCTTTTGTTGAATACAATGCGATCAAAAACAAACGCTATCCATTCACAGGCGACAACTTGACGGATGGCCGCCCGGACTTATACCGCTCACAACGCTATGGTAGCATTGCCGGGGTTTACATTCTGGATGCCCGTTCATTCAGAAACCAAGAACTGCCTGGCGTTGGCAATATTACCGATCCTGCACAAATCGGAAGTTTTATCGCACGATCATTCGATGCGGGGAAAACCAATACGCGGACTATGCTGGGGCAAAAGCAAATGGCACAGCTTAAAGCGGATTTATTGGCCGCCCAAAATGACGGCATCATCTGGAAATTTGTGGTACTGCCTGAGCCTATCCAAAACATGGGTGTATTGGGTGCATCTGACCGTTATGAAGGCTATGCGTCGGAGCGATCAGAATTGTTGGGGTTTATAGACGAACAGGCCATCAAGAATGTCGTTTTTATCGCAGCTGATATTCATGGCACGGTGATTAACGATTTAACTTACCAGCGCCGTGAAGATGTATTAAAGGCACTGGTAACTTCAGGCAATCCATTGACAGCACCTCAGCGAATGACATCCGCTTTTGAAATCACAACTGGCTCCGTCGCTTTTGACCCTGCCTTTGGCGATGCGGTGACAAGGTTACTGGCTTTCGTGCCTGGAGGACAAACCGTCCTGGATCAATTGCTGGCTTCGGTCAATGTGAACAATCTCGACGAATTTAAACAACTGCCGAAGACGGTCAAAAATACCGCAATGCAAGCCTTGATCGACCAACAGTTGAGCAACCTGGGTTACACGCCGATTGGTTTACAGGACAACAACCTGATTAAAGCGAAGCTGAAACAAGGCAGCAATGCAGCCTTATTTTCTTTTGGCTGGACGCGCTTTGATATCGTACCTGAAAGCCATACCTTGAAAATAACGACGTATGGCATAGAACCTTATACGGTTCAAAATCTGGCTGACAACAGTGCTGAGGTCATTAGTCGTAAGCCTGAAATTGTCAGTCAATTGCTGGTTTCTCCACAATATTAGTTGGTCTAAAAATCTGTCAAAATAACTGACTCTAATTCTTCATCGTGCTGTAACTACGTTTTCATATTGCGGGTCTATGGTAGAGATCGTTCGTTACCGGGCTGATTAAGCAATTATCAATTTTTCCTACTAGTGAATAGCAATCTGCGACAAAGTAAATCTACACAAATCTTTGCTATTGCCACTAATTATTACTACATAAGAATGGAGGAGCAACCCATGAAAATAAGACAAATCGCCAGTGGCATAGCATTAATACTTTCTTTTACGAGTGTTTGCCAAGCCTTTGAGAGTAAACAAGAACATGAAAGGCCAAAACCACCCGTTACCGTCAAAATAGTAGCCATAAATGATTTTCACGGGCAATTAGAATCTCCGGAAACAACCTTACGCAATGTGCCTGCAACACCAACGTTGCCCAGTCCGGATTGGATAGCCGGTTATATCGCCGACCTTAAGAGTAAAAACCCTAACACTGCGTTTGTTTCAGCAGGCGACCTTATCGGTGCGACACCTTTGGTATCGGCCCTGTTCCACGACGAAGGCATCATCGAAACCATGAACCGTGCTGGCTTAGAAATTAACGCGGTCGGTAATCATGAGTTCGACGAAGGCAAGGACGAGCTGTTGCGGATGCAAAGGGGTGGCTGCCATCCAACGGATGTAAATAGTTGCCAAGGTGCTTCGGTTGGAACTCCCGTTCCGTTTGAAGGCGCTGATTTCAAGTTTTTGGCGGCTAATGTCGTTGAAACCGCTACTGGAAAAACGCTCTTCCCTTCTTTTACCATCAAGGAATACGACGACGTTAAAGTTGGCTATATCGGACTGACCTTAAAGGAAACGCCAACCATAGTCACGCCAACGGGTGTGGCAGGACTGGAATTCAAGGACGAAGCCGCAACTATCAATGCCTTGATTCCTCAACTTTACAGAAGGGGCGCTAAAGCCATTGTGGTCTTGATCCATCAAGGCGGCACGATACCTGTGGCTCAAGCGGTATCGACCATCAACACCTGTGATGGCAATCTGGATGGTTCTCCGATAAAAACAATCGTCAATCAACTCTCAGATTCGGTTGACCTCGTGATTTCTGGGCATACTTATCAAGCCTATAACTGTATGATAGCAACCAAGAATGGAGCGCATTTGATTCCGGTAACCAGCGCCAATTCCCAAGGTAGGGTATTCACCGAAATTGATATGGTTATCAATGCTATATCAGGAAGGATCCAAAGCGTCAATGCTATCAATAAGGTTGTAGATAGAACGAATACGGCTATTATTCCTGATGTCGGGATTAAGCAGATTGTTGATAACTACAAGACCTTGGTACAGCCGATTGCCAACCGTATCATCGGTAGCATTACTGCAATTCTATCGCGCACCGCTAATGCGACAGGTGAATCAGCTATGGGTGATGTGATTGCAGATGCCCAGCTCGCCGCCACCAAAGATCCTGCCTTCGGCGGCGCAGTGGTTGCCTTTATGAACCCTGGCGGCGTCCGCGCCGACCTCACGTTTCTCTCCAGCAGTGCTGGTGAAGGTGATGGCAATGTCACTTTCGGTGAAGCTTTTACTGTGCAACCTTTTGGTAACAGCTTGGTTACGATGACATTGACCGGCACTCAAATCGAGACATTGCTTGAACAACAATTTCAAGGTTGTCCGAACAATCAGCCTTTCAACCGCATACTGTCTACTTCTGAAGGTTTCTCTTACGAATGGGCTTTGTCTAGTCCTGCCAGCATCAAGATTAACGACGTAGCGGTTGACCCTACGGCAAATTACCGCGTCACGGTCAACAGCTTTATGGCAGATGGCGGTGATAATTTCTTAGTTCTGCCACAGGGTATAAACCGCTTGGGAGGCGCACAAGACATTGATGCCCTAGCGGATTACTTTGCCGCTAATTCACCGGTATCGCCTAGTGCATTGGATAGGATACTGCGCTTACCATAACCTGGAACTTATGGAGACAGTGTTTGCCGCTGGTTGTTTTGACCAGCGGCTTACTGTCATTCACTTCCATATATCATTTATTTATCGTTATTGAGGCAACTTTTTTCATCAATTATTAATAGAATCGACATCAAACGGACACAACAATCTAGTAATGTTCAATACTCAATCAGGTCGCATTCTCCCTAATTGAATCCTATAAATAAAATAACGGTATTGGAGATTATTATGAACTTTTTAAAAAACGTAGTAGCTCTTGGTGCGCTGGCGCTAGCACTGGCACCACTGGGCGTATCGGCAGGCCAAGACAATAAAAACAGCGGAGGAGACAGTAACATCCAAGTCGGGCCGCGGCCTTATTATTTAGTGGACAAGATGAACAATAGTCCCCTAAAACGTAAACTGGAACAATGCGGCAAAGGCCCTTTCTACAAGACTGATTTTTCCATAGGCCACCGTGGCGGCGGCACCCTTCAGTTCCCAGAACATACCAAAGAAAGCCATGAAGCCGGCTCTCGCATGGGTGCAGGTATCCAGGAATGTGACGTAACATTCACTAAGGATGGCGAATTGGTTTGCCGCCACGACCAGTGCGATCTGCATACCACGACCAATATTCTTGTTACAACGCTTGCGGCGGCCTGTACCAAGCCATTTTCTCCGGCTGAATTCGACACCAATGGTAAGCTAGTAAAACCCGCTTCGGCGCTTTGCTGTACCAGTGACTTAAGCGTAGCTGAGTTCAAGACACTTAAGGGCAAAATGGACGCGTCCAATCCTAAAGCTACCACACCAGAAGAGTACCAAGGCGGCACTGCGAATTGGCGCACTGACCTATATTCCACTGGGGCAACCGTGTTGACCCATAAAGAGAGTATCCAATTGCTTAAGACATTGGGCAGTAACTATACGCCGGAACTTAAGGCTGGCAACACTGCGGCCAAAACTCAAGTAGCAGATGTTTTTGGCAGTCAGGAGAATTATGCACAGGCGATGATTGAGGACTATAAAGCGGCTGGCATTTCCCCCAAAAAAGTATGGACGCAGTCGTTCAATAAAGCCGACATTTTGTACTGGATCAAGAACGAGCCTGCTTTCGGCAAGCAAGCCACGTATCTCGACGATGCCAATATCCCTTCGGAACTACCCACTGCGGCTGAATTGAAAGGTTATGCTGACGAAGGCATCAAGATCGTCGCTCCTCCTATGTGGGCGTTGTTGGCGGTAGAGAACGGCAGGATTGTACCCTCGCAGTACGCCAAAGACGCAAAAGCTGCCGGACTCGACATCATAACCTGGACGTTGGAACGTTCTGGACGCGTCAAAGAAGAAATATTGCCAACCAAAGGTACAGCTTCTCCTTCGTTCTACTACCAAACCACGTTGGATGCGCTTGAAAACGATGGCGACATTATGACTACTCTGGATGTGCTGGCTAAGCAGGTGGGCATTCTGGGTATATTCTCAGACTGGTCGGGCACCGTTAGTTACTATGCAAGTTGTATGAATCTGAAATAAATTCAGCAAAGTAAGGCTTAGTTTTAGTACCGATAATTGTTATTGGATTCATTGCAGGTTTGGATGCGCAGACGAAAGGAAGCGCATCCAAACTAACAATCAATTTCATACACAAGCTAAGCAAACTTGCGTGACACATAACTTAAGACACAATGCTTAGGTTCAGAGCATCCCTAATGACTATGTAATCGTACGCCAATCAATCTATCATCTAATAATTTTAGAACCTGAGACTCTCAAACGATAAAAGAGGAAACATCCCCATGAAAAAACTTGATAAAAAGCAGAATGCTATTTCGCAAGGTTTAGTATTCACCGCTTTACCGGTATTTTTAGCATTGACTTCGTGTGCCGTATTAGCAGACGCGCCCCTAATGGAACAAGGCATCCAATTCGGCGATTTGGCACCGGGACGCGTTATCGTATGGAGCCATGCAGACCGCCCTGCACGTATGATGGTGCAGTACGCTTTCAACGAACAATTTACAAATTCCAGAACTATCCGTGGGCCTTATGCGCTTGAAGCCAGTGACTTTACTGCCCGTCAAGATTTGGTCGGACTTCCCGATGGCAAGGATGTTTTTGTCAAAGTCTGGTTTGAAGATTTGACCAATTCCCGCGCCAAAAGCGAACCGGTACTCGGCCATTTTCATACCATCGGTAAGCAAGAGAGTATCCGTTTCGTTTGGGGTGGCGATATCAGCGGTCAAGGTTGGGGTATCAATGAAGCCTTTGGTGGCATGAAAATTTATGAAGCGATGCGCCAAGTGGAACCACAGTTCTTTATTTCCAGCGGCGACAACGTCTATTCTGATGGCCCTATCCCTGAAAGCAAACTCGCTGAGAACGGCCAGGTATGGACTAATCTTGTTACGCCAGAAGTCAGCAAGGTCGCCGAAACCCTGGATGAATTCCGTGGCCGCTACAAATACAATTTACTGGATCACAATATCCGCCGATTTAATGCCGAAGTGCCGCAAATCTGGCAATGGGACGACCACGAAGTTGTCAATAACTGGTCTAGTGCTAAAGACCTGAACTCAGATGCCCGCTACACCGTTAAGGATGTGCCGACTTTGATCGCCCATGCTACCAAAGCCTTCCATGAATATGCCCCACTGCGTCCACATGATGCCGAAGAATCCGAACGTGTTTACCGGAAAATTTCTTACGGCAAATTGTTGGATGTTTTTGTCTTGGATATGCGTAGCTATCGGGGGCCTAATACCGCAAATTTGCAAACCCAGGAAAGCACCGAAACCACTTTCCTTGGCGAAACGCAACTTGCCTGGCTCAAAGCCGAGATTAAGAATTCTAAAGCAACTTGGAAGGTTATCTCCGCTGATATGCCGATTGGTCTCAACATAGGAGATGGCACTGTTGATGATATTCCTAATGGTACGCCTCGTTGGGAAGCCATTGCCAATGGCAACAATGGGGCTGCGGCTGGTCGTGAATTGGAAACTGCCCGCTTGTTGAGCTTCATCAAGCATGAGCATATCAACAATATTGTTTGGCTTACTGCTGACGTGCATTATGCAGCCGCCCACTATTACGATCCTAGCAAAGCCCAAACCAAGGATTTTTCACCTTTCTGGGAATTTGTGGCAGGCCCGCTTAATGCGGGTACCTTTGGCCCCAACACCACTGACGGCACTTTCGGGCCACAAGTGGTATTCACTAAGGCACCACCGACAGGGCAAGCTAATCTGTCACCGTATGCCGGATTGCAATTCTTCGGCGAAGTTAACATAGATAGAGATACCAAGGCTATGACAGTTGATCTTAAAGATATTGACGGTATGCCCGTATTCACCAAGACCATCCCGGCAGAATCAAACAGGGATTAATCATTAAGCCGCCGAGATCATTTTGCCAGTTTTAGCAGCAACAACCTTATGGGAGCCCTTGCCTCGAGCCGATAATAGCAGGCACAAAATTTTATTATAATAACTGAGCAATCTTCTTGTAATAATGAGAAGTTATAATCGGATAGCAATTGAAACTAATTGGGTTTTCGAAGTTTTACTGGATTTAAACCCGATCAAACTATGTATTTATTATGAGGTGAAACATGTCCAAGACCGCTAAAAATATCAAAGTAGATATTTCCAATACTCAAGAAACCAACGATGCCATAACTCTCTCTGGTCTTGATACCAAGGTTACAGAGATTGCTTATCACAAAGCAGAAAGCAGAGGTTTTGCCCCAGGTCATGAACTTGATGATTGGCTGGAAGCTGAACAAGAATTAAATCTGTCATAAAGGAATTGGGGAAGCTAAACATAAGCCCATTAATCTCCCCGTTGAATAAGAGTTGGCGAGAATTGATCGAAAGAAATAGGAGCGGACGATGGACAACAGTAAAATTGGGCATCATATATCTGTCTAGTTTAATAAAGAACTGGAAGAAATACGCAATAAAGTTTTTACCATTAGAAGATGTGTCTGCAATTACCGAACGGGATGATAATGTAAGTCGAGAATATAACAATATTCTCAGGCAGTTGATTACCAGAATAATGGAAAACCCGAGAAATATTACCTGGACTTTGGATGCGCTTTGGACAGTCCGTTCACTGGAAAGAATTGGCGATCATGCCTGTTATATCTGCGAACATTTGATTTTTATGATTAAAGGCGAAGAGACACGCCATTTGAGCTAGTCAGAATTGAAAAAGGAGTTTGGGGAACACCCCTTAGATGGGGTAACACAAGAAACAGCCCTCATGATTAGAAACGGACAACTTTCCGATTCAATCAGACAGCCTTGTAAAGCAATTATAGCTTCAGAAGGTTAACTTTGGCCGCAGGGTAACATGTTTTCTCAGTCATATTTAATTGACAATAAATAATTGAAAAACAGTATAAACGGTATATACTGTTTACATTTAAGGATCATGGAGTCCATGATGAGTAAAACAAAGCCAAAATCAAAAAAAATAGCATCAGAACCACTTGAGATTGAATCGCCAATAGAGAACGCCGTAAACAAAAAAGCCTCTAAAAAGCCTTCAATAGCGACTTCAGCCGAAGCCGCTGAAGTCGTCGACACAGTTGTAAGCGACGTAGTTACTTCTAGTAAAAAAAGGAAAAAATTCAAACCTAAAGTCATTAGGGATAGTTTTCCCTTTCCAGAACAAGATTACCAGAAACTATCAGAACTCAAGAAAGCCTGCTTAGCAGCGGGAATCCATGTTAAAAAAGGTGAACTTCTTCGCGCCGGTCTGTATTTGATTACTAAATTAAGTTTAGAAGAACTGAAGCTGGTTGCTTCTTACCGGAAAGAGGTCGGCAGAACACAAACAAAGTTATATGTCCAATGTTTCACTATCATAATAAGGTAGATCCGCAAAGCCGGTTCCGCCTTTTGAGTTTTGATAGAACCTTAATGAATAACCTCGAACAATCAATCTAGCGTTTGCCCGATTTACCGTACTCACTAATTTCAAGAAACTTCAAAAAGGCAAATGTAAGCCACCCAACAATTACCAATCTGATCATAAAGATACCATAAGAAATTGGCCAAGGTATCCCTTGTCATCATGGAGAATTCAGACATACCAAAGACTCCGGCCAATACATTGAGCGGCAGAAAGACAACACCATTGCACGGATCGCACAACCCTTGTTAAGGTCTCATATTATGAATAGAATGGTGTTTTATCCCTCATTGTTGAACATATTGCTCCGATATTAAGGGCTGCTCAAAACCTGACATGGGCAGATGGCAAAACTTAAGGCGAATTGACGATCATTAGTTCAGAAATCACGATTGGTTCACAGTATAAGTAGACAAAGCTGCTACCTTATGAGTGTACTTCCTTAATTGCAAAGGGATGTTATGAAGTGCAAGAATGCACATTTTTTTTAATACTATTGATTCGGCCTGTCGGTGTTTGAACCGTTCGTGCTAAGTGAGTCGAAGCACATAAGCCTTTCGACAGGCTCAAAGCGAACGGAAGTTAAATCTTCATAAGGCCGAATCAATAATGTAAAAAACAAGCTATATACCGTTGACGAAAATGCAATTGGGGAAAAATATTGATTTGTTGTGGTTTATTTCATGCAAATGTCCATCGTGTTGCGTCCATGACCAAGGATCAGAGCTTTTAACCTAAAAAATCAGTGAGGTGTGCTGTAGACCATTCGTGCTGAACTAGTCGAAGCATAAACGGACTACAGCACACTACCCATTGGGTGGGCTTTCCAAATCCCGATCATCCTTCGGCAGGCTCAGGGCGAACGGGATTTGGAAGGCCCAACTGATTTTTCTAGGTTTAACGTAGTAAAAATAATGCCGTCTGTTCATATTACATTCAGCAACAAACAGTTAAGGTGGTAACAACATTTATATAAAGATATGTATTGCCATGATTTTAATAAAAAATAATTTTTCTTGTTAAGGCGATGCCAAAGAGACTTTAAACCGTTACACAAATACGTGTGGTGTAAACAATGAAAGCAACAAATGAAACCAAAACGCCAGAGGTTAATTCAATCAATGATTTTGATACCCTTGGCCAAGGATTTGAAGGCGGCAGTTTTTATGGCCTGGAATATATCCTAGAGGATTTCTTTAAGAATAACCCAGTTAAACCCTCGGTTTCTGCCTGCCCTGCCGTCGATTGGTTTGGGTTATATCACCGAAGGTTATTAAATTTCGCGAAAGCTACTGATTCGGCCTGTTGATGTTTAGACCGTACGTGCTGAGTGAGTCGAAGCACATTAGCCTTTCGACAGGCTCAAGGCGAACGGAAGTTAAATCTTCATAAGGCAGAATCAATAATCATGAATAAAGGCGAACCAACTAGCTTTTGACCTGACAGCCCGCCCATTACCGACAAGAAAAACTCGGATTATCAATCCGATCCACAAGTGACCGTAAACAAGCGGTCACATCAGGATTCAGCAATAAAAGCCTCCAAAAACCAACACACTGGTTTGTAATACCAATCCCAAAAAGTTGTTATGTGAATCCCCTCATCCTGGCCTTCTCCCTTTGGAGAAGGTAACAATGAGAACTTATTGGGATTGCTATAATTTGTTATTTGAATCCCCTCACTTGACCTTCTCCCTCTGGAGAAGGCGTAACAAGAGAACATATTGGGATTGGTATAATTAATGAGCAAAAAGCTGATTAATCTTTGGTTGCTTCAATCTGAATAGCAATCTTGACTTCATCGCCCACTTTCGGCACATATTTGTCGATGCCAAAATCAGAACGTTTGATCGTGGTCGTTGCATTGGCGCCGCAGGTGTTTTTCATGGCAATCAGGTTCATGCCGCAATAAAAATGATCGACCGTCAGATGCACGGGTTTAGAAATGCCGTGCAGCGTCAGTATGCCATCAGCGGCAACCAGTTGGTCTTTGTTAAAACTGAGCTTGTCCGATACAAAGGTAATCTGGGGATAGCGGGCAGCATCAAGAAAATCTTCGCCGCGCAAATGCTTTTCCAGTTCGGCCAGCCCAGTGCTGATCGAAGTCGTTTCGATAGCGATATGTATATTTCCTGTTGCCGATTCAGGGTCAAGCAACGCCTTGCCGCTAGTCTGGTCAAAACGGCCCCGTTGAATTGAAAATCCCAGATGACTGATCTCAAAACTTGGAAAGGTATGCCTGGGATCGACGGTATATGATGTCGCTGCCGTGGCGGAAAAGCTTAATGTACTGCCTAAAATCAATGCAAGAACCGTCGTTTTCATAGTTTTTTCCTAGATTAAAAAAGGGGTATTCGTCAGCAAGATTGACGTAAACAAGCAAAGTCCATTTGGTGGGTGAATATCGAACTTCTCATAGCAGGCATTAGCCAATTTCATTTTTGGCTTGAAGTAAAATAGTCAAAACCGACCCATATCTGCCTTTCATAAGTTCGGGTCAATATTCCTGTTAACAGACTGTCAGATTCTTAGAAAGTAAAGACATAGTTTGTCATCAGCATAAATCTCTATGAGGTAATTCATTATCAAGAGCATTCAAAACTACTTCAATCATAATTTTTTTTGTAAGCTTACAATAAAGAGTTTCTGTACTTTCGAAGCTTTCAGTTTCACCCAGTTTATTGGATGGTGATCCACCTAAACATAGATCAAAATAAGAGCACGTCTCCTTACATCTCTTAACCCCCTCTTGAATAGCTTCCCATTGGAGTACATACTTTTTTTCCTGCGAATTGGGTGGGATTTGATCAAAATGTACATTACCGAGAGAGAGGTCACCAATGTTTGGGGCAATCTGTCCGAGCAGTTCTGGTGAAAAGGTTGAAAACCGTCCATCACTCGCAAGATTGAGAATTTGTCCAGGAATGTTTTGACTGTTCCCCTTTTGTTTACCAAATGCTGGGTGTCGTAAAGCATAAATAATATCGTCAATCTCACGTATCCGCATACGGCGATTCACGGATTCAGTTGGCCTTTCTTTAACTGAGGAAATCTCATCATTTAAAAGTGCATGGTCATTTCTCAATAGACTTGCTCGCTTTACAATTTGAGTCATGAATATCCGAAAAGCTTTTTCGGTCTCTAGATGATTGGTAGCAAGGCTTGAAGTAGAATTAGCAGCTTCAACTTCCTCAATATTGAAACATAACTGTTGTGGTTTCAAATTTGAAAAAAAATCAAAAATTTCATCCGGATGATCGAGCGACTCTCTAGTCAAAACGCAAATGACATGGAAAGGCATTTCTGTTTCTTTCAGCTTATCAATACCTTTCATAACACGGGCATGAGTTCCACGAAAATCTCGGGTGCGCCTATGCTTGTCATGCAGCCAAGCTGGGCCATCTAAACTTACGCCAAGCCTGACATCATGATTGCGAAAAAAAGAAATCCAGTTCGTATCTATGAGAACGCCATTAGTCTGGAAATTGTGTGTAATCCTCACAGAACTTGAGCAATTTTCTGACAAAATATCAAATGCGCTTTCGTACCAATCTCTAGAGACAACAAGTGGCTCACCCGCATGCCAGACAACAGATAAATCACGTGCAGGCAAGTTTGCGGAAAATATTTTTTTTGCAGCAATTTCTAACGTTTTAAGTTCCATCCTGATCGTATTATTTCGATCAGGTAGATAACAATAGTCGCAGTCAAGATTACAAAATGGCGAAGGTTGGATCACTAATAGCTGCAACTGACCTGTCCAGTCAGGCGGAATTTTTTCATATCCAACCGAACCGCTTTTAAAATCTGATTTAATCCCAATATGAAAAGGCCACCTCATTTATTGACCTAATAGTTACGCCAGTAATTCGGCCAATTCGGCCAATCATTCCAAGCTATTAGCTCTCCAGTACCAATATTATTATCTTCCTGAACGATTTTATTAGCTGTTTCGCTAACTTGTAATAGCCTTAGACGAATATCTTCCATTCGTTCTGTAACTCCTGGGTCAATCTTGGTGTTCGCTTCAGTCGTTGGCAGGGTTCCTATGAGGGCTAATGCTCCTAAACTGGCCTTTAATAGTTTTATAATAGTTAATCGCATTTTTTGTATTGTTGTCATCATTTCCTTCACTCCTTCATTCGTTTTAGATTTGAGAGGAATTAATCTTTCTTAGCCCATTCAATTGCTTTTTTGAGATAATCATCCCATCTTTTATCAGGATATTCTTTTTCAAACAAATATTTAGCTCTTAAAAAGCGCGAGTCTTTATCTTGAAGAGTAGTATTATTTTTATTAATAGTTACTGCCGCCTTAGCCCACGCCTTTAAACTCCAAGGCTGCATAAGCCAGCCGTCATTGTCATCAATTTTTGAAAACAAGTGCCCAGTCGTTACATTTAGTTTTATTACTGTAGGTTGCTCCTTACCAAAGTCAATATCAGAAAAAAGGGGATATTTCTTAATTTCCGATAAACTTTTTATCTCTTTTTTTTCTACGCGATATAGATCACCCCGATAAGTTCCTGAGTTGTTATCAGACGTATATTCTCCATCACCATCTAAGTGCTTTATTATAATACAGTAAATATCTATATTATCTCCTGAACTGTTAGGTTTTGTAACCCAAGCTTGATCACTATTTTTCAAAGAATTACATGTACCCTTTGTCATTTCTTTACTATTCTTATAACTTGGCATGTCTTCTAATTTTTTAAAATCTTGGTTTTCTAATAATCCCACCGAATTCTCTTGAAAAATTCGATACCATGTTTTACCAATTTTTATATCACTTGCAAATGGGTATGCTTCCTCTGGTTTAATTGTTTCCAAAAATAGAGGAGAATCTGATAAAAGTGACTGTTTAGTAATAACACGTAAAGTCGTAGGAACACTTTTTTTATTATTTAATTTCTGATTAACTGGCCAATCGATTGACTTAATATAAGTTATATCTGGATTTGAGCTTGAACCTACTAAATATTTCAGTTCTGAATCAAAGGCTATTTGTTCATTCGATCCAGACCAATGGATCATCTGTTCAGACCCTGTAATACACTTATTCCCGTCTCTACTTCCCCAATACACTTGAGTATCATTTTCGACTTTGTCTTGCACCAAGATTAGTCCTAATGGATAATCTACTTGTTTTTCTGATTGTGGAACTAATCGATAACTTACAGGTAAAGGGAGAAACTTTCCAATTTGCAGTTTATTGGAAGTATTGGAAATTTCAAGTTGCGGACAATCCAGCTCCTTCACTTGTGGAACTTTTTGGTCAGCACCACTTTTTTTTAAGTTTGGCCATACATTGAAGATTAATGCCCTTCTCATTGTGCTGATAGTTCTTGACTCTGAAAATATAGTGGATTGACGTAAAGATTCTGATGAATCTGGGTATAGCGGTATATTAAAAAAATTAAAAAACCAAGAATAATAAGCCAATGCAGAAGGTTCTTTTTCACCTTCCTGCTTAAGGGAACTTGCAACCAAGACATTTTGGAGAAATATCTGAGATTCTTCAGGATCCTTAGTAGAGTAATTATCTGGAAAATCTAACTGAGATTGAGCAGCAATCTTATAGGCATTACTTAAAAACTCCATTTTTTCGCCAAACTGATTTTCTATAGATACTTTAATCCATAAAACCAAAAATACAGGTATTAGAATTAGCGCTGGTAAATAGATATAGCGTTTTATTCTTCTACTACTGATTGATTTATCAATAAATTCGCGAACCTTTTGAATATCAACCTTAAATCGATCTTTGTCTCTATGCATTTGCAATAGAGTTTCAAAGCGCTGTTGAAGAAAGCTTTTTGTTAGCCCCTTATTTAACTTAAAATCCTCAATACGTCGCAAAACAACGCCTTCGGCTAGATAGCTATTTTCCTGTTTGTTTTCAAGCCAAAGTGAACAGTTCTCAAGAACTTGGAGATACTCTTGAAACTGACGGTCATCAAAATCCACCAAATCCCGAAATTGTTTCCAGCGCCGTATAAAGGATTCGTGGGTTACTTTGATGGTATGGCTACTTTCATCCCAGCATAAATATTGATGAGGCCCTAACCATGGCCCTAACAGATTCTTTAATTTGTCCTCTTCGTTTTGTTCGGAAAAATTCAGCATCGTACATAATTCGGTAATTGAAGCACGACGTTGAGTATAGGTGCCTGTATTGGGCTCTTTAAATGCTAGACATTGAAAAACTTGTACCCACTCTTTGTTGTTCGCTTTATATCGATTAAAAATCCAATCACATCGTTGTTTGAGACAATTTGTCAGCGTATTTTCGTTTTTTTCTAGTTTTTTTGGTTCTTCAGAATTATCAATGGCTTTCCATAAATCTTCCTCTATAATTTTGATTGGGAAACTAAAACGATGGCCTTTGCTTTGAACTCTGTTTGTTGCAGATATCCAAATCCAATAGAGAAGATGCTGAAGTAAAGGTAATTGATCCGCATGGTCTTGCTGAGACACAATTTCTTCAGCGTCACTTAATAGCCGTTCAATAATATTAGAATCGAAGCAAATATCTTCAGGCCAATTGTCTTCATCCGGTAATGAAAGTCCAGTATCTATCGCATGTTGACGCTCATCTTGAAATTGTCTTCGCAAAAATGCCTTTGCTGGTAGCTCGATTGCTTTTCGAAGGTTGTCTTTGTCGAGACGCTTAACCAAGTAGACTGCTGAATTAATCACGTCTGGTAATTCTTGGTAACGTGGACACTCATTCAGGTGCTCGCTACGCATAGTTATGGCAACGCAAATTCGGGAGTTTGTCTGATTCCCAGATTTAAAATGATCGATTATACGAGCTACTAAAAGCTCACATTGTTTTGCAACTGAAACATTACTTGGATGAAAGAGTTCCTCAAATTGATCGATTATAAACAGAAAGTTAACCTTAACTAAATAAGATGAATCACTAGAGCTATCTTCATCTAAGTCAACAGGATTGGCGACATCAACCCTTTCGGAATAGGCTTTTAGGGAGAGGTCAACGCCTTGATTGTTTTTTAAATCACGACCAAATTCATTGATGAGCATATTTAGGCCATTTTTTTGGCTTAGCAAATGCGTGCACGTTTCAATTCGATTCAGCTCTTCTTGAAGAGGCAGTACCTTTAGGACTTCGCAGAATTTTTCCGCTAAACGTCGTAAAGGGTTTTTCCCTTCGGTGTAATTTGTGCCTGGGGTTGTTATGATTGGTATCCAGAAATCACCAGAATCCCGAATTGCAAAGGATCGGAGTTTGGGGATAGCGCCTGCCAAAACAAGTGACGATTTGCCTGATCCTGAACCACCAATGACAGCGACAACTCGGTTAGCTTTCAATCTATTTACAATTTCTGTTATTTGTTTCTCACGTCCGAAAAAGAATTCGGAATCCTCAGCTTGGAAAGGGCGCAAACCAGGATACGGGCTTTTAATTTCCATTTTTGTTTTTTCTTTAGTTATCATAAGCTCAGTACTTGACATTGATAACACCCTTCTAAGAAACAAGCATTTTCTTTTTATTAAAGCTTTTTAATAACTTTTCGAGGAACATTTTAAGTTCCGCTTCTCCTTCTGGTATCAAATCAAGTTCGATAAATTTTTCACTAAGTTGATTACATTTAACGCTATTCCAACTCATCATCCCTAGAGGTGATCCCTGTTCAGATTCAGGCCGGAAAACTAATGCAACGCGTCCTGGATAGGAAGCGCCTGGTATGAATATCTCATTTTGGACTCTAGATATTTGTTGTTGCAAAGATTCATATGGTTTTAATCCCACCGGACAAATCAAAACTATGCCAGACGCATCTTTCGGTACGTCTTCAAGATGGTCTAAATCCAGGGGTTCACAACGTATTCTTGGCGCCCGATCTGTGCCACCCGAATTCACTTGTTCCCATATTTCTTCAATTTTTTCAATCAATGCTTCATATACTTTTACTGTAGGATGGTTTTCAATAAAAATTTTAATTTCTTCCCCTTTCTGTTGTCCGAACAAAAGTGACAATAATGCATTTTCCGATTGGCACAGGGGAGACAAGTTTCGAAAAAAATCAATATGCTTTTGCACAGGAGCATTTAGACCAGAAATTTCTTGTGGTTTATACCATAAAATGTTTTTTTCTTTTTTCAGGTTACGCCACTCATCATCGAGAATGCCTAAATGCCCTCCCGGTTTGTTCGCAGGACAAAGAGGAGTTACCTCCCAAAACGGGACTATCAATACATCCGCTTTTTGAAGATATTTTCTTAACTCTTCACTATTTTTTTTATCATCAGGATCATATTGTTCAATAAGTTCTTTTGGAATGTGGAAACATTCGGCCTTAGCTTTTTCAGTCTTACCTGCTTTTTCAAGGTGATCGCTGAGAGCTTGAACATAGGCATCTAACTCAGGAGAAGTAGTTGGTGAAATTGCAATTTGAAGTGATTTTTTTTGTTGCTCTTCAATAATGCCCGTTGAACTGGTTTCTGTGATTGTTTTTGAAGCTTGCCAATCCTCTTTAATTTTTTCGATCAGAGGATCAGCAATTTTTTTAACCTGATCAACAAAATCCTCATTGTATCCTTGCTTCCCACCTAGCCCTGGCTTCATTGGATTTTCTGAATCTGAATCCTCATACATCCGTATCCAGATTTGTTCAGGTCGTACAATTTTTTTCCACCAGGTTTCTGAACTAACTTTATTTAAAGCATTTTCGGTCATAGCCACAATATAAAGACGTGAAGCAACCCCTGATTCTCCAAATATTTCGTAAAAAAATTCAAGTTCTTCTTTGCACCAATCTGAATCTACATACCTTTCTCCTACAACTAATAACATTCCAAAGCTTTCTTTAATGCGGTCTTTCAGCTCTTCACTTAAAAGTCCAGCTACAGGACCATTCTTAGCGCTTAAATGGAGCTTATATGTCGGTATATCTCGTACACCACCAATCAAACGTTCATAAATTGCTTCATCAAGCTTAGACACAAACCTATTGTTGCCTATATCATCTTGATGAGCATAGCTAATAAAGAGCGAGTACTGACAATCGACGTATTTAGGTAATTGCTTCATGTTTGTTGGCTTCATTGAGGTTACCTATAGTTAACGCCAAGGGCGCTGTACTGTTCGAAGCTTAACATACCTTAAGAGTTTTTTAATACTATATTGTTAAGCGATTTTAATAAACCTTTAAACCGGCACTATGTTTATTTACTTACTAACTGATGCTACGCACCCATAACTAAAAATCAATGGGTTACAATTTTTTAATTCGTTACAACTACTAATTCTTCTGATAGCTTGCGTAACGTCAGTTACTAAATAATAAAAGCCACCAAAATGATTTCAGACTATGCATTTATCAAATGCATACTCAAGATTACGTCACGTTTAGTAAATAACCACAACATATACCATCATGATTTTCTTAAATGTCATGAATTAATATTACAAATAAAAGCTCTCATTTCTATGAAATATTTCACTAACATTTTTGTAATATTCTCTTGAGAAAAGACGAAAGTGCTGTACGGGAAGATAAGGAGCTTCATAAGTTTCCGATGACCGTATTCGGTGGCTCTGACCGTCAGTTTTTGGCCGATTTCTAGGTTTTTGACACCTAATTTCCAGTGACGACTTTGAAGAAAAATGAACTTTAAACAGGTTGGGTAACCCGACGGAAGCCAGTCCGTGTAAAAACAAACTAAATCTTGTCCCAACTCAGTTGATTAGCTTTACCTTCGACGTGAGGCGAACTCTATGCTAGGCGGCACGCCGTCGAAAGCATAAGCTCGTACAAGAGTTATGATCAGGGATGTCCCATTATTTTATGGCATTTCCAAACAGTAAAATGACGATTTAGTTCCACATTACGTTACTGTTTGCCTTTGCTGCGGCAGTAAGTAGATTAATTAGGGGCAGCGCTCGATTAGCCATGCTTACACCTGAGTCCTTCGAATCCTTATCTTCAGCTTTTTCTGCAACGATAGCGGCTGTTAATCGGCTCAGAGCCTCAGGAACATCTGCTGCGGAAATAGCACCTGGTACATTTGTGCTGTGCCCCATCGTTTTCAGCATGGCAAGCGCTATATCCCCAAACATAGTTATGTCGGCATAGGCATTGGTTGTAAATGTCACCAGCACACAGTTCTCCTCTAATTAGTCATTAGTATCTGATCGTTCAATTATGCAAGCCAGTCTAATCTATTGATTCGGCCTTATGAAGATTTAACTTCCGTTCGCCTTGAGCCTGTCGAAAGGCTTATGTGCTTCGACTCACTCAGCACGAACGGTTCAAACATCAACAGGCCGAATCAATAGAAGGTTTCTTGCCGTAAAGGGGGTGATATTACAAATAGCAAGCCCGTCTCGAACAATGCTTTTGTTCTCCATTCTTTCACTCTTTACATCGTGTACATGACCATCCCAGAATGTACAGTCATTCAAGGTTATAGCATCCTCAACCGACTTACCTAATAATACCAACCCCAAAAAGTTGTTATCTGAATCCCCTCATCCTGGCCTTCTCCCTTTGGAGAAGGTAACAATGAGAACTTATTGGGATTGGTATAAAAAAGACATTGTGAATATTTAACATTTATTTAGTGGACTACCTAACTTAAAAAATATTTCAAATCCTTTATAAAGAACTTAAAACGATCCAGTCCTTTAACAACAGGAGCATTTTTTCATTGGACGGTTAGATTATTCAAGCGCGGGTGCTAGCAGACGAGCAATTGACTGGCAAGTTCAACTGTTGAAAACCCGACATTATAAGACCTACATGCCACATCTTGGTGCATTATGACGCGATAAACCTACATTGCACTGATGGTTCGTATGAACGGTTATTGACAAATAATTGACACCTGGACTGACAAAATCAGTCAGGTATCACGGTGAATGCCAAACCAATAGCCCGTGAAATAAGGTTTCAATAATTGGCATAAGAAATGCTTATATTTAATATATGGGAATGCCGCCTTCAGCCTATGGGGGGCATTCCTAAAATATATGTATTGGCTAAACCGTTAACTAAGAGGATGCAACCATGCAAGCATTTGGCTTTTTAACCCTAGGGATTCTTATGTTAGTGTTCCTTGAAATAGAATCAGTTTCATCAAACCCCTGTTCACAGTTCAGCGACCCAAGTCGACAATCGCTTTGCTCGTCAGATAACTACCCATCGGTCGAAGCTAGTGATGAGGAGTAACAAAAGGCCATAATCGCAGCCTTAGTCAATAAATTAGATACTAACTTGTTGTCACCGACCACGGATTAACCACGGGTGCCGATCTCTTACTGACCAGGTACTGGACGTCCAGTGGCGCTTGAATTGGCCGTTACCGTGGTTCGTTCCTGGTCAGCCGAATTTCGGCAAGGTGTCCTCATACTAGCCACTCTAAGGCCGCCAGCAGCAAAAAGGGTAATAAATCACTAAAAAACAGGAAAAACTTCACTTCTTTTTGTTGCTGTTTTATCTATCATAAAGATGAGCCTGACAGCCAGGAGAAAATAAGGCAGAGATATTTTTATCTAATCTTGGCTTATTTTATAAGTATTGAAGTCACGCTCATTCGTTGTCAATGAGTTGGTTCTCATTGCTCTATCTTAAACGCTACGTGCCTATCTGGCACAAGAGGTTGCCATGATTATCTTCCATTTATTCTTTCACGCCATGATGGCTGTCATCCAATTTTTATCCTTTTGTTTAATTGCTTTCGTTGCAAGTAATATCTTTAAATCGGGATCCTGAAATGGTAGTTAAATTTGACACTATGTAGAAAGCTTATTGTTCATTGCTGGCTATTAAACATCTACAGAGTGGTTGACCGTTAATATTATTGATTCGGCCTTATGAAGATTTAACTTCCGTTCGCCTTGAGCCTGTCGAAAGGCTTATGTGCTTCGACTCACTCATTCGCCGTGGGCGACATCCCTGACTTTCAGTTTGACCAGGTCGCAGCCCCAAGCTTACTGTCTATGGCGAGGTTAAAAAGGGCAAGCTCATGTATCATACAAACCTATGCTCTTTGAGTAGGATGCCAATTGATCTGTTGGGTTAAACTTTGTATTCTCCGCCATTGTCTTAGAGAACAAAAACGTAAATTGAATCAACTTTTTTAGCGCGCTAGCTGCTAAATCGAACTTTATGGTGGTTCGCCAGCAAGCATGAGAACACTTTTTACATTGCTATTTATCCTGTTGATTAGCGGCTGTAAACCGGAATCTTACCCATCCGAAGCTGAGAGAAATCCCGCAGAATTACACGATCAATATTTTCTCACAGAAGATGGTTCATATCTCCCATTACATCGCTGGTTGCCCGAAGCCGGAACAACCCGGGCAATAATTGTCGGTGTGCATGGCTTTAATGATTACAGCTATTTCTTTCAGCAACCTGCCGAATATTTCAGCAATCAAGGCATCGCCAGCTTTGCTTACGATCAGCGTGGATTTGGCGCCTCGCCGCACAAGGGATATTGGGCAGGAACAGAAACTTACACCAAGGATTTACAAAGTTTTGTTCGGCTTATAAAACAACAATACCCTGGATTACCCATTTATTTATTGGGCGAAAGCATGGGTGGTGCGGTAGTTATTGCAGCAATCAGGGATGCCCGCATGCCAAAGGTTGATGGGGTTATATTGGTTGCACCAGCCGTTTGGTCTCGGGAAATCATGCCTTGGTATCAAACAGGTTTGTTATGGATCCTTGCACACACAGTGCCTTGGGCGGCCTTAAGTGGTGAGAGTGTTGCAGTGAAGCTATCCGATAACCGCGAGATGGTGCATGCCTTGGATAATGATCCGCTTGTGCTTAGAAAAACCCGAGTTGAAGCCTTGTACGGCTTGACTGATTTGATGGATTTAGCCTTTTATAACGCAGGCTTTATCAGCGGCAACATATTGTTGCTCTATGGGGAGAAAGACTACATTATGCCGAAAAAAGCCATTTATATTTTTCTACAACGGTTATTTGCAGGCGGCACAAAGGGTAAAACTGTCGGATTATATCCTGATGGTTACCATATGTTGTTACGTGATCTGCAAGCCCCAATAGTATGGCGAGATATTACAGCTTGGATTAATGCCCGAGGATCAGGTAAGCTGCTTTCCGGTGCTGATGAAAAGGCGAAGAAGCCACCGCTCATTCCGTTGCTTGCTGAAGGGGGTAGAGCCAACAAGTAAAGGAATGTCTGAATAAATCCTTCGACAGGCTCAGGACGAACGGTAACTAGTTGATTCCGTTCGTGGTGAGCTTGTCGAACCATGAATGGAATCAACTAGTTCAGAGCTTCCTAAAGTGAAAACTTTAGCCTTCAACCGCCAAGGTAGCTTTTCAGACATGTCAAGAAAGGTCTTTAGTGTTAATAATCGACCCGCGTGATAAGGTTTCGGTATTGTAAGGCTTGCACTTGTAAGACCTCCACATGCGACACACCATTTTTTCGTCTCTCGGCAGTTCCAAATAATCATCACTCAAGGGCTCTCAACCGACAAATAATTCTGGCTTAGAGTGCCAACCTAATCCTGTAAGATTCCATTCGCCCACCATCTTCTGGTGTGCCACACCGAGGCGTATCGACATCATTTCTATAAATTTCTTTGGCAGTTCGTAGCCGTATTTCGATACCTTTTTTCATCGCGCTAGTTTGCTAACACCTTTCAATCATGTGTAATACCAATCCCAATAAGTTCTCATTGTTACCTTCTCCAAAGGGAGAAGGCCAGGATGAGGGAATTCATATAACAACTTTTTGGGATTGGTATAATTCCGACTTTCCTTCGGATATGTCATCAATAAGAGCGAAACAGGCGATGTATAGGCAGGCAGTATTGCCCTCCCCCTTAGTTGGAAAGCTATCGAGGGGTTTACCCAAGCGTCATGAAGTCAAGTTATCGATCTGCCCATAATCCGTAAGCAATCCAACTATGATGATTACTATGCCGATCCCAACGTAAAAATACGTCGACAGAGTGGCAAAACCAAAGGCAAATGGCAACACGACCAAAACCGGCCCCACAACACGTTCCACCCACCCGTGGAACGCAAAAGGGATCAGTTTGAAAGCACCTAGCGGAAAATCAGTTGCGATGGTCATAGCAAGATGGATGCCGGCAAGGAGGTAGGCAAAGATGCTTGCCATGCCGGTCATCCCAAACAAGGTCGGTGCAGCCAAAAATAGCAGAACCGTTAGGTAATCCAGGTATCCATGTTGCGCTGGTGAGATTATTTTCATGGCCTTGCTCCAAAATGTCTGTTGGTGGGCACAATGCTTCTTTATTGTGGCTATTTTCGAGCCACCCTTGCTGTGCGCTAACTCCCAACGGAATTTTCCCTATCAAGAAAAATACGGGCGGGAAATCCGCCCGTATCATCAAGATAGTAATTATTTGTTACCAGCTTGAATATGATCTACCGCAGCTACAGCATGTTGGGTGGCTATTTCCGTTTGCTTCAGTTCGCCCTGCGTTGCAGCTTCTTCAAGTTCGTTGGAAGCCGCTTCCATATGCTCTTTGGCTTGCCCTTTCAGTACCAGCGCGGCCGCTAACGTATGTTCCAATGCGGCGTTTGCGTGTTTCACGAGTTCCGCTACATTATTGGCCTTACCCTTTTCCACCGCCGCATTGGCATGTTCAAGTGCGGCTGTGCCGTGTTGGTCAGCGGCGAACACAGCAGAGCCCAACATTAGCAATAAGCTTGCACAAATGGCCGTTATTTTTTTCATCACGTTCTCCTCATTAAATAAGTAAGATGTCGATGCCATTTCGGAC